>Ga0316624_10000321_pt1 | contig 15572 bp, 16 predicted proteins | sample OWC_Aug_N3_C1_D5_FD_207657 | JGI IMG/M metagenome (GOLD analysis project Ga0316624, IMG submission 207657) | Wetland soil microbial communities from Old Woman Creek delta, Ohio, United States - OWC_Aug_N3_C1_D5_A | ecosystem: Environmental > Terrestrial > Soil > Wetlands | place: USA: Ohio... | reverse complement strand
TCCTCGATCACCTGGGCCGGCACCGCGGCGCTGGCCGCCGCCGCAAGCCCGCTTGCCGTTTTCACGGCGCTGATCGCGCTCCTGGTGCTCGCCGGCACCTGGGCATTGGCGCCAAGGACTGCGTGACGATCACGGCCACTTCACCACTGGTGGCATGGAGGAGAGGATCGACTCCACGTTGCCTCCGGTGCGCAGGCCGAAAATGGTGCCGCGGTCGTAGAGCAGGTTGAACTCGACATAGCGGCCGCGGCGCACGAGCTGCTCCTCGCGCTCGGCTTCGCTCCAGGGCTTTGCGAAGTTGGCGCGCACCAGCTCGGGATAGACACGCAGGAAAGCGCGGCCGACGTCCTGTGTGAAGGCAAAGGTCGCGTCCCAGTCGGTTTCCAGATAGTCGTAGAAGATGCCGCCGATGCCGCGCATCTCGTTGCGGTGTTTGAGGAAGAAATAATCGTCGCACCACTTCTTGTATTTGTCATAGGGCGCGACGCGAGTGTGCGCATCGCAGGCGGCTTTCATCGCGGCGTGGAAGGCGAGGGTGTCGGGATCGGTCTGCGTGCGCCGCGCATCGAGCACCGGCGTCAAATCGGCGCCGCCGCCGAACCAGAATTTGCTGGTGACCACGAAGCGCGTGTTCATGTGCACCGCCGGAACGTGCGGATTGTGCATGTGCGCGATGAGTGAAATGCCCGAAGCCCAGAAGCGCGGATCCTCGGACGCGCCGGGGATTTCCTTGCGGAATTCGGGCGCGAACTCGCCATGCACGGTCGAGCAATGCACGCCGACCTTCTCGAATACACGCCCGCGCATCATCGCCATCACGCCGCCGCCGCCGGGCGCGCCGGTGTGGTCGGTGCGGCTCCACGGCGTGCGCACGAAACGGCCGGGCGCGAGGCCGGCATGCCAGTCGGCGGCCGGCGCGTCGTCTTCCAGGCGCTCGAACGCCGCGCAGATGTCGTCGCGCAAGGCCTCGAACCAGGCACGGGCGCGCGATTTGCGGGCATCCAACGCAGCCGAATCCATCGCGCTCACTTTATCCCCAGCTTGGCTTTGGCCGCGGCGAGATCGGCGGCGTCATACCCCATTGAGCAATCGTGCTCGAACTCGGCGACCGCTGCGTCATATTCTTTCTGCCGCTGCTTGTAGAGCGGAAACTCGCGCTGAAATTTTTTCGCGATCGCCTCGTGATGGATGACGCGGGCCTGGTAATCCTTCAGCCCGGCTTCGTCATAGCCGCCCAGCATGGGCATTTCAGATTCGAGCTGCCGCTCCAGGAATATGCCTTCGGCCGTCAGCCGGTCGATTTCCGTCACTTGGTAGTCGAGCGCCAGGCCGGTGCGATCGAGCGCCTGGGCTTGTCGCAGACAGGCCTCCAGCGCGAGGCTGCTCATCTCGGCGCGACCTACGCCAGCCGGCTGCCGCGCCAGCAGATCGGCAAGCAAGGTGCGCGCGGCTTGTGCCCCGCCGGCGCAACACGCGAACGCGAGGATGAGGCCGCCGGCTGCTGCCCGATAGCTCATTCGGCGTCCAGCTTTTCTTCCAGCCAGACTTTGATCAGCGATTGATAAGGCACGTCGCGCCGGTTAGCGGCGACCTTGATGCGGTCGAGCGTACCCTGCGGCAGCCGCAATGAGATCGCGGTGGTTGACAGCTTGAGATTTGGAAAACGCGCGCGTTGCGCCTTGCTCAAATCGAAGTAATCGGCCGTGTCGTGGCTCTCCCAAAATGTACGTTCCTCTGCCTCATTTTGGAATCGAGGGACCTTTTTAAGTTTCTTCGGCATAGCGTCGGCGCTCCCTGCGGCTCATATTGCGAGCGGAAATGATCCTGATCACGGTTTCATTTCGACGAAGCGTGAAGCTTACGAGGAGAAGCCGTCCGGCGGCCGATTGCCCGTAGCCGTGGTAACGCTTTTCATCTTCGCTGTGTTCTTCGTCAGTCAAGATCAGCAGGCGCGGGTCGAGAAAAACTTGTTCGGCTTCGAGCGGGCTCACTGCATGCTTTTGTATGCTCTTATGAAGATTGCCGTCATCCCAGTCGAACCCGACGATTCTGCCGAAATCGATCATCGTTGTATATTATAATAATATACAATAAACGCAAGATCATATGGAGAAGCCCCCCGTCTGCCGCAGCGCTTCGCCCGCGACCATGGCGGCGGCCATCGCCACGTTGAGCGAGCGCATACCGGGGCGCATGGGAACGCGCAGGCGTGCATCGGCGGCCCGGTGCACCGGTTCCGGCACGCCGGCGCTCTCGCGGCCGAACAGCAGCACCTCGTTTTCGCGGAAAACGTGTTCGAGATAGCTGCGCTTCGCCTCGGTGGTGAGCAGCACCAGCGAGTGCCGCTCGCGCCGCCGCCAGGCCTCGAAAGCCGCGAACGAGCCATGGCGAGTGAGGGCGACCTGGTCGAGGTAGTCCATTCCCGCCCGGCGGAAGGCGCGGTCGGTGATGGGGAAACCGGCCGGCTCGATGATGTGGGCCTCAATCCCGAGGCAGGCGCACAGCCGCAGAATGGTGCCGGTGTTCTGGGGAATGTCCGGTTCGTAGAGGGCAATATGCATAGGGCCAGGTCCCCGAGCGCTGCCCGGCCGCTTATCCAAACGATTTAGGCGGGCCAAGGGTGGTGCGGCGTTAGTGGACTTGCACTCCTACCGCAAGGGTGCCAATAGAACGCCACCGAAGCGCCGTCCTGCCGTTCGGAAGGACTGCCGCAGCCGGTCCGCCCCGCCGCTCTTGGGACTTAAACCTCCCGGGCTCCAGCCGGGGGCGGATGAACAAGCCAGCCGGGGGAGAGGGCTCCAGACGTGACGACCGTGTCTTTGGCGGAGCAACACACGCGCCGCGACTTTCTCTATATCGCCACCGGAGCCGTGGCCGCGGTGGGCGCCGCGGGGACGCTGGTTCCGCTGATCGCCCAGATGAATCCGGACGCCTCGACGATCGCCGCGGGTGCGCCGGTCGAGATCGACCTCGGCCCGATTGCCGACGGGCAGATCGTCAAAGTTTTCTGGCGCTCGAAGCCGATCTTCATCTTCCACCGCACCAAGCAGGAGATCACGGCGGCCGAGAACGTCGACGTCGCGAGCCTGCCCGACCCCGAGCCCGATTCGGAGCGCGTCAAGGCCGGCCACGAGCAGTGGCTCGTCGTCATCGGCATCTGCACCCATCTCGGCTGCATCCCGCTCGCCCACGAGGGCGAATATCACGGCTGGTTCTGCCCTTGCCACGGCTCGCAATACGACACCGCTGGCCGCATCCGCAAAGGTCCGGCGCCGCGCAATCTGGCTCTGCCGCCCTATACGTTCCTCTCCGCCACCAAGATCCGGATCGGCGAAGAGTCCTCCGCCAAGCCTGCTTGATTAGACGATTTCCGAAGGTTCGATCATGAGCGGACACTCGACCTACCAGCCGCAGAGCAAAGTTCTGCAATGGTTCGAGAAGCGGTTGCCGATCGGCGGCCTGATCCATTCCTCATTCATCGTCTATCCGGTGCCGCGCAACCTGAACTACTGGTGGACCTTCGGCGGCATCCTCGCACTCATGCTAGGCGTGCAGATCATCACCGGCATCGTGCTGGCGATGCATTACACGCCGCAAGTCGACATGGCCTTCAATTCGGTCGAAGGCATCATGCGCGACGTGAACTACGGCTGGCTGCTGCGCTACGTGCACGCCAACGGTGCCTCGATGTTCTTTCTGGCGGTTTACATCCACATGTTCCGCGGCATGTATTACGGCTCTTACAAAGAGCCGCGCGAGGTCTTGTGGATCCTCGGCGTCATTCTCTACCTGCTGATGATGGCGACCGGCTTCATGGGCTACGTGCTGGTCTGGGGCCAGATGAGCTTCTGGGCGGCGACCGTGATCACCAACCTGTTCTCCGCCATCCCTGGCGTGGGCGACGCCATCGTCACCTGGCTGTGGGGTGGCTACGCGGTCGGCAATCCGACGCTCAACCGTTTCTATTCGCTGCACTACCTGCTGCCCTTCTTGATTGCGGGCGTGGTGGTGCTGCACATCTGGGCGCTGCACGTGGTCGGGCAGAACAATCCGACCGGCGTCGAACCGAAGTCGGACAAGGACACCGTGGCGTTCACGCCCTACGCCACGGTCAAGGACGGCTTCCTGATGGCCGTCTTCATGATCCTGTTCGCCTGGTTCGTGTTCTACATTCCGAACTATCTCGGCCATGCCGACAACTACATCCCGGCCAACCCAGCGGTGACGCCGTCGGAGATCGTGCCGGAATGGTATTACCTGCCATTCTACGCGATCCTGCGCTCGATCCCGAACAAGCTGCTGGGCGTGATCGCGCTGTTCTCCTCGATCGGCATCCTTGCCTTCCTGCCCTGGCTCGACACTTCGAAGGTGCGTTCGGCGCGCTATCGCCCGCTTTACCGCCAGTTCTTCTGGCTGTTCGTGATCGCGGCGGTCGGGCTTGGCTATCTCGGCTCCAAGCCGCCGGAAGGCATCTACGTGATCATGTCACGCATCTTCACCTTCTACTATTTCGCCTATTTCCTGATCGTCCTGCCGCTGCTCGGCATCTTCGAAAAGACCAAGCCGCTCCCGAATTCGATTTCGGAATCGGTGTTGGGCGCCAAGGCGTGAGCGGGGGAACGGCCATGACCATGCAGCGTACGATCCTCGCCACTCTCCTTGTCGGCCTTGCCGTCGCGACGGCCGCGCCCGCCTGCGCGCAACTGGCCGAGCAGGTGCCGCCGCCGCGGCTCACCTGGTCGTTCGCCGGACCCTTCGGCAAATATGATGAGGCGCAGCTCCAGCGCGGCTTCAAGATCTACCGCGAGGTCTGCTCCAATTGCCATTCGCTGAACCTGCTCTCGTTCCGCAATCTCGCCGACGAGGGCGGGCCAGGCTTCAGCGAGGCGCAGGCCGCGCAGATCGCCTCCGAATACAAGATCAAGGACCTCGACGATAAGGGCCAGCCGGCCGAGCGGCCCGGCCGGCCGGCCGACCATTTCCCGGCGCCGTTCCCGAACGAACTGGCGGCGAAGGCGACCTATGGCGTCGCCCCGCCCGACATGTCGACGCTGGCCAAGGCGCGCACCTATTTGCGCGGCTTTCCTTGGTTCGTCTTCGACATGGTCACGCAATACCAGGAGCAGGGGCCGGACTACATCGCGGCCATCCTGAAGGGCTACAGGAATCCGCCGAAAGGTTTCGAGCTGCCGTCGGGCGGCAACTACAATGAATATTTCCCGGGCCACAACATCGCCATGCCGCCGCCGCTCACGGACGGGCAGGTGAAATACGACGACGGCTCGCCGGAGACCCTCGAGCAATATTCCAAGGATATAGCCACGTTCCTGGAATGGGCGGCCGAGCCGCACATGATGGCGCGCAAGCGCATCGGCTTCCAGGTCATGATCTATCTGATCGTGCTGTCGGGGCTCTTGTACTTCACCAAGAAGAAGGTGTGGTCGGCGGTGCATTGAGCACGCCACAAAAGCACTTGACGCGAGGGCCCCGTTCGGGGCCCTTCGTTTTTCGGATGCATGAATTGGGGGTAGGGCGATGACCAAATCCGTGCTCGGCATCATCGGCGGGTCCGGCATCTACGACCTGCCCGGTCTGCGGAACGTACGCGAGGAGCGCGTGCAAAGCCCATGGGGCGAGCCCTCGGCCGCGCTGCGCATCGGCGACATAGAAAGCCTGCCGGTCGTCTTCCTGTCGCGCCACGACAAGGGCCATCGCCTCTCGCCGTCCGACATCAATTATCGCGCCAATATCGACGTCTTGAAGCGGGTGGGCGTCACCGACCTGGTCTCGCTGTCGGCCTGCGGCTCGTTCAAGGAGGAATTGCCGCCCGGAACCTTCGTGCTGGTAGACCAGTTCGTCGACCGTACCCACAAGCGCGAGAGCTCGTTCTTCGGCAAGGGGCTGGTGGCGCATGTCTCGATGGCACACCCCGTTTCGCCGCGCCTGCGCGCCCGCGTCGGCGAGGCCGCACTGCTCGAAGGCATCGAGCCGAAATTCGGCGGCACCTATGTGTGCATGGAGGGTCCGCAGTTCTCCACTTACGCCGAGAGCATGACCTACAAGGGTCTCGGCTATTCGGTGATCGGCATGACCAACATGCCGGAGGCCAAGCTCGCGCGCGAAGCCGAGATTTGCTACGCGACGGTGGCCATGGTGACCGATTTCGACTGCTGGCATCCCGAGCACGATGCCGTCACCGTGCAGGACATCATCAAGGTGCTGGTGGACAATGCCGACCGCGCCAAGAAGCTGGTGGCGCGGCTGGCGCGCGATTTCCCGCGCGAGCACGAGCCGTGCCCGATCGGCTCGGATCGTGCGCTCGACACCGCGCTGATCACCGCGCCGGAAGCGCGCGATCCAAAATTGATCAAGAAGCTCGACGCGGTGGCGGGCAGGGTGCTGAAGACCGGGTGATGCCATGCTGTTCGGCCTGTTCGGTGGCGCCACGGCGAAGCCAAGCAGCGCGACGAGCGACAGCCGGCTTTACGGCGGCTTCATCAACTATGTGTGCGAGGCCGAAGCGCTCGGCTTCCACAGTGTCTTCCTGGTCGAACACCATTTCACCGGCATGGCGCAGGTTTCGGCCTCGCTCGGGCTCCTGACCTTTCTTGCCGGCCGCACCAGCCGCATCCGTCTCGGCACCGCCGTCACGGTGTTGACCTGGCACAATCCCGTGCTGCTGGCCGAGCAGGCGGTGACGCTCGATCTCGTCTCCGGCGGCCGGCTCGATCTCGGCATAGGCCGCGGCTACCGGCAGAACGAGTTCCGCGGCTTCTGTATTCCGATCGAGCAGGCGAACGAGCGCTACGAGGAGGCACTCGAGGTTCTCCGCAAGGCCTGGGCCTCGCGCGATCGCTTCTCCCACCACGGCAAGTACTGGCACTTCGACGACATCGTCGTCGAGCCGGAGCCGACACAAAAACCCCACCCGCCGCTCTGGATCGGCGCCGGCTCGCCGGCCGGCATCCGCGCGGCGGCAGTGAACGGGTTCAATCTCCTGCTCGATCAGCTGGCGTCATTCGAGGTAACCGGCGAGCGGGTCGCCGCCTTTCACGCCGCGGCCGCTGCGCAGGGCCGCGTGGTGAAACCGCACAGCATCGGGCTCACCCGCGCGCTTCACCTCACCATGAACGAGCGCGAGCGGGAGGAGGCGCACCGGCTGCGCGCCAATTTTTTGCTCAGCGTGCAGGCGCTTGCGGGCGGGGCGGAATCGAGTCTCGCGCTGCCGACCTCATTCGCGGATACGCGCGCGGCGTCGGAAAAGGCGGCGCTGATCGGCCCGCCGGACGAAATCGTGCGGCGGCTGAAGACGCTGGAGGCTATGGGGGTCGACTACGTCCTCCTGCTCGACGTGTCGGGCTCGCGCGAGGCGCTGCGCACCTTCGCGCGCGAGGTCATGCCGGCCTTCGCCGAAAGCCCTTCCAGCATTCCGAGCAGCTGAGCTATTTGGGCGGATCGCCGTCGTAACCGATCGTCTGTTGCGCCCATTGGCTCGGCTTGCCGACGATCCTCGCCTTGTCCTTGGCGCAGGCGAATTTCGCCGCCTCGGCATCGGCGGTGGCGCGTGCCAGAGCGAGCGCGTCCGGGTTTTCCGTCTCGTCGATCGCGGCCATCAGGCAGGTGTCGCGCCGCTCCATGCGGATCACGGCGAGCACGTTGCTGGTTTTGAACTCGCCATCGGGACGTATGTTGTCGTCGCGCAGCTTGACGCGCACGATGATGGCGTAGGGCGCAAAGCCGCGCTTGCCCTTGAGGCCGCGCCATTCGAGCGTGCCGCCGAGGCCGTAGCCGGTGACGCCGCCCGACTTCGCCTTGCCCCACCGGGAGCTCAGCGTGGTGTGGCTCGCCGACCAATCCATGTAGACGCGGGCGCCGGCTAGGCCCGTGCAGCGCTCGAGCGTATAGTCGCCGACCTCGCCGTCATCGTCGATGACGCGGCATTTCTCCAGGCTGGTAGTGCGGCTGGTCGCGCTTTGCGCCAACGCAGGCCCGGCCAGCAGCACGGTTGCCAAGACGGGCAGATTTGCGCGCATCGGGCGTGGTCCGAAAAACGCCATTTGGGCTTGGTCGTTTGCGGGCGGCGGCGCGTTCAGGGGGCGCCAGCATGCCGCGGGCCCGGTGGCGGTCAACGCGGCTCCTGGAAATTGGCGCCATTCGTGGCTATGAGATGGGCGTCCTGCCGCCGGCAACCCGCGAGACCCTATGACCGCCTCCGACATCGATATCGACCTGCGCGAAACCGTCCGCTCGATCCCGGACTACCCCAAGCCCGGCATCATCTTCCGCGACATCACCACGCTGCTCGGCAATGCGCGCGCGTTCCGCCGCGCGGTGGATGAACTGGTGCAGCCCTGGGCCGGCTCGAAGATCGACAAGGTCGCCGGCATCGAGGCGCGCGGCTTCATCCTGGGCGGCGCGGTGGCGCACCAGGTCTCGGCCGGCTTCGTGCCGATCCGCAAGAAGGGCAAGCTGCCGCACAAGCGGGTCAGCGTCGCCTATGCGCTGGAATACGGCGAGGACACCATCGAGATGCACGCCGACGCGCTGGTCGCCGGCGAGCGCGTGGTGCTGGTCGACGACCTGATCGCCACCGGCGGCACCGCGGAAGCGGCGGTGAAGCTGCTGCGTCAGCTCGGCGCGAACGTACTCGCGGCCTGTTTCGTCATCGACCTGCCCGATCTCGGCGGCGCCGAGAAGCTGCGCAAGCTCGGCGTGCCGGTGAGGACACTGATTTCGTTTGAGGGGCATTAGCTGCAGACTCAGATGTCAGCATCTGCGAAAGCGGATGATGCAGTAATCGCAAGCGCTGCGAGCCAAATCGAAAAGCTTGCGGAGTACCGGATGCCCGCCTGCGCGGGCATGACAGCTAGGTTTTGTGCGGACCCCAGGGCCCTGGATCGCCCGGTGACGCGGGCCCCGGCTCCGGCCCCCACGGCCCTTCTTGCGGCGCCGGCCGTTGCGGCTCGCCCCAAGGTCCCTCGGAAGCAGCTTCGGCGTCCGATTGATCGGCAAGCCGCGCCGGCTGCTCAGGGGCTTCCAGCTCCAGCGGACCGGGATCGTGGCCGCCGGCATATTTCACCAGCGCCTCGACGCGCGCGTCGATCGGCGGATGGGTATCGAAGATGTTGGAAAAGCCCACGCGCGGATTGTCGACGCACATTTCCATCACCGCCGAGTTGGCATGGCTCAGTTCGCCGCGGTTCTCGATCTTGCGCAGCGCCGAGATCATGGCGTCGGGGTTCTTGGTCAATTCGACGGAACCCGCGTCGGCGAGGTATTCGCGCTGGCGCGACAGCGCGAAACGGATCACGATCGAGAGCACCCAGGCGACCACGATCAGCGCGACCGCGATGAGGATCGCTATGCCGGCGCCACCCTTGCGCTCGCCATCGCCGCCGCCGCGGCGGCGGCCGCCGAAGCCGCCGTAGAAGGCGCTCTGGAAAAACAGGCGGAACACCAGCTCGCCAAAGAACGAGATCACGCCGGCGATCACCACCGCGATCACCATCATGCGCACGTCGCCATTGCGGATGTGCGTCAGCTCATGGCCGAGCACGGCTTCCAGCTCGGCGTCGTTGAGCGTATTGATCAGGCCGCGCGTCACCGTGACTGAATACTGCTTCTGGTTCATGCCGGTGGCGAAGGCGTTGAGCGCGTTGTCCTCGGCTATGCGCAGCGTCGGCATGGGGATGCCGCGCGAGATGCAGAGGTTCTCCAGGATATTGTAGACCCGCGGTTCCTCGCGGCGGTCGACAGGGCGGGCGCCGGTGACGGCGTCTATCATCGACTGGTGGAACTGATAGGCGATCAGAATCCAAAGTATCGCGCCAATGGTGGCGAAAGGCAGCGCCTTGATGAAATCGTATTCGGCTGCGCGCAGCAGATAGTCGAGCGGCGCGTCGCCGACCGTCAGTACTTCCGCCAGCAGCGCGCCGGCGAATACCAGCACATAGACCAGGAAGAACAGCCCGATCAGCAACGCGATCGAGCGCCGTCGGTTGGATTGGATGTGCGTATAGAGACCGTAGGCGGCCATGGCTTCTTTCCGTCATTCCGGGACGGCCCGAAGGGCCGGACCCGGAATCCAGATGCAAGTTCAGCGTCTGGATTCCGGGTTCGCGGGCTAGAGCCCGCGCCCCGGAATGACGCGAACTAGAACTTCACGCTCGGGGCCTGCTCGACCTGCGCGCGAGTTTCGCCGAGATCGAAGAACGGATGCGGCTGGAAGCCGAACGGGCCGGCGAGCATCGCGGCCGGGAACTGCTGGATGCCGGTGTTGTATTCCTGCACCGCGCTGTTGAAGAAGCGGCGCGAGGCGGCCAGCTTGTTCTCGATGTCGGACAGATCGCTCTGCAGCTGCTGGAAGTTCGCATTGGCCTTCAGGTTCGGATAGTTCTCCGACAGTGCGAACAATTGCCGCAGCGCGCCGGAAAGCACGTTCTCCGCCTGCACCTTCTGCTCGACACCGGGCGCGGCGATTGCGGCGTTGCGCGCCTGGATGACCGCCTCCAGGGTTCCGCGCTCGTGCGCGGCATAACCTTTGACGGTCTCGACCAGGTTGGGGATCAGGTCGTGACGCTGCTTGAGCTGGACGTCGATGTCGGCGAAAGCCTGGTTGACGCGCTGTCGCATGGCGACCAGGCCGTTGTAGATCGCAATCACCCAGATCACGATCACGACGATGACGCCAAGGATGACCCAGGCGGTAATGGACATTGGCGGCTCCTGACAGGGAAACGTTTAGGGCGGGAACAAGCCTATCCTAGATGTGGCCGGTTTCGGCAAGGCGACAAGGGGACGGCAGGTCCCGAATTTCACTTAAATCCCTGCCGGCAGGCAAGGCAAAAAAAGACCCCAAGCTGAGCTTGGGGTCTTTTCGCCAGACGGCTATTCGGGGGGTAAGGGGGGAGCCGCCCGACTGAAAGTCACGGCTGTCTAACGCCGGCCCCGCGGATTGGTTCCCGCCGCATTTACGATCACCGAGACGTTATCCACAATCGCACGAGGTGGTCTTAGGGCGGACACGATTGGCAGGTTCCATTGCCCTGGTAAGCGGGACGGCGACCTATCGGAGGGCCTATGAGCTCTGTGATGATCAGGTGCCCTAATACCGGCCATGCGGTTTCCACCGCGATCGAAACCGAGCCGAGTGTTTTACGCAGGCTCCCGAACATACGCGCGCGCATGCATTGCCCGGCCTGCGGGCAGGAACACGTCTGGCGGACAAGCGAGGCTTGGCTTGAAGGCGAGCCGCGGCTGGTGGACGCGCCGCCGGCGCGGACCGCGGCGGCTTAACTCGCCTCGCGGAACCGCACGGCGGCTTCGAGATCGACCGAAACCAGCTGCGAGACGCCACGCTCGGCCATGGTGACGCCGTAGAGACGGTTCATGCGCGCCATGGTGATGGGGTTGTGCGTGATGATCACGAAGCGCGTATCCGTCGACTTGATCATCTCGTCGAGCAGGTCGCAGAAGCGCTCGACGTTGTGATCGTCGAGCGGGGCGTCCACCTCGTCCAGCACACAGATCGGCGCCGGATTGGTCAGGAACACGGCAAAGATCAGCGCCAGCGCGGTCAAGGCCTGTTCGCCGCCCGACAGAAGCGACAGCGTCGACGGCTTCTTGCCTGGCGGCTTGGCCATGATTTCGAGGCCGGCTTCCAGTGGGTCCTCGCTCTCGATCAGCTGCAATTCGGCGGTGCCGCCGCCGAACAGCTGAGAGAACAGGTGCTGGAAGTGGCGGTTGACCAGCTCGAACGAGGCGAGCAGCCGCTCGCGCGCCTCGCGGTTGAGGCTTTGGATGCCGAGGCGTAGTTTCGAGATCGCCGCGACCAGGTCGTCGCGTTCGCCGGTGAGCGTTGCGTGCTGGGTTTCGACCTCGCGCAGCTCTTCCTCGGCGCGCAGATTGACCGCGCCCAGGCGCTCGCGCTCGCGGCGCAGGCGTTCAAGCTTTTCCTCGATCTCGGTCAGTTCGGGCAGCGTCTCGCCATCCTTGATTTCGGCAAGCTCGGCGACGGCGGAAGGCTCGATCTCCAGCATGTCGTGGATTTCGCGGCCGATGTCGGCGAGCCTGCGCTTGGCGCCCTCATAGCGCTCCTCGGCGCGGGCAAGCTCCTCGCGCGCGGCGCTCGCCGCTTCGAGCGCGGCGCGGGCGTCGCGGTCGGCCTCGGCCAGCGCGTTCTCGGCCGCCTGCAGCCGATCGGCGCAGTCGCGCCGCTCGGTTTCAGCCGTCTGCACCTCGGTGATGAGGCCCTGACGCTTTTCGGCGAAAAGCTGCGGCGCGTTTGCGAGTTCGGCGCGGTCGCGCTTGGCCTCGGCGACGCGCTCATCGAGTGTGGCGATCTGATTGCGGGCGCCGTCGAGCCGCTCGCTCCACTGCGCCTTGTCCGACGATAGCGTCGCCAGCCGGCGATCGGCCATTTCCGCCTCGCGCACGATCGCCTGCTGCTCGGCGCGCACCTCGGCAAGCCTGGCGCGCTTGGCCGTAATGTCATCGCGCACGCCGGCAAGCTTTCCTTCCAGGTCGGCGGCGGGCGCCAATGCGGCGAGCGCGCGCTCGGCCTCCGCCTTGGCGGCACTGGCCTCGTCGCGGCTGGCGGTGAGGCGGGCGCGCGCCTCGGCCAGCGCGGAAAGACGCGCGGCTTGGCGGTTGAGATCGCGCTCGCGCGTGCGGGTCTCGGTTTCCGTTAGGCCGGCGGCCTCGAAAGCCGCTTGCGCGGCGGCGAGCGCCTGCCGTTTCTCGTCGACCTCGGCGCGCGCGCTCGCCAATTCGGCGTCGATCTCGGCGAAGCGGCTGCGCTGCGCCAGCCGCCGCGCGGCGCCGGTCGGCGCATGCGCCGCGGCGACGAAGCCGTCCCAGCGCCAGAGATCGCCTTCGCGCGAAACCAGCCGTTGGCCCACCTTGAGCGTCGCGGCCAATCGCTCGCCGGCGGCGCGCTCGACCACGCCGATCTCCTTGAGCCGGCGGGCAAGCTGCGAGGGCGCCTTGACGTAGCGCGCCAGCGGCTCGACGCCCTCGGGCAGCGCCGGATCGGCGGCGTCAGGCGCCACCTCGTTCCAATGCATGGGCGCGGAGGGATCGACCGGCGCGTCGAGATCGTCGCCGAGCGCGGCGCCCAGCGCCTTCTCGTAGCCTTTCTCGACCGAGATGTGGTCGATCACCGGCGGCCACAGGCTGCGGGTCTCGAGCGACAGCATCTTGGAAAGCGTCTTGGCCTCGGTCTCCAGCCGCTGCACGCGCTTTTCGGATTCGGCGACGGCGCCGCGGGCGGCTTCGAAGTCGGCGCGCTTGACGTTGTGCGCCGCCTCGGCGGCGACGGCGGCGGCTTCCGCTTCGCTCAGCGCGGAATGCGCGCCTTCGACCGCGGCGCTTGTGTCGCCGTGGACCGTCGAAAGCTCCCGCTCGATTGACTCAATTTCGGCGGTTAGCTTGGTCACCCGTTCGACCTGCTCGCGCGCGGCGTTCTCGAAGCGGTTGCGCTGGGCGGTCAAGTCGGCAAGCGCGGTGGTCAGTTCGGAGAAAAACTTCTCCGCGGCGTTGAGCGCGGCATCGGCCTCGGCCACGCGGGCATCGACGCCGCTGCGGCGGCCGGCGCTCTCGCGCGCTTCGGCGCGGATCGTCTCCTCCTCGGCCGCCAGGCGCGCGAGCGCGGCTTCCGCGTCGGCGGCCATGCGCTGCTCGCGCTCGATGTCGGCGGCAAATTGCTTGAGCCGCAGATCGAGCTCGGCCATGCGGTCCTTGGCCCGCGCCTCCTCGCGGTCGAGGTCGGCCAGCGCGACGTTGAGCCGGTGCAGGGCGGCGCCGGCGCGCGCCTCGGCCTCGCGCAATTCGGGCAGCGCGGCTTGCGCCAGCGCCTGGCGCTTGGAGGCTTCCGCCTGCGCGCCCGTGCGGTCGGCGACCTCGCGCAGGCAAATATCCTTGGCGCGCTCGGAGGCATTGACCTCGCCGCTCGCGGCGGTCCAGCGCAGGTGGTAGAGCGTGGCCTCCGCCTTACGCACCTGCGCCGAGACGGTGCGGTAGCGGATCGCCTGGCGCGCCTGCTTCTTCAAGCCGTCGATCTGGGCAGCCAACTGACCGATCACGTCCTCGACCCGCAGCAGGTTGGTTTCCGCGGCTTTGAGCCGCAGCTCGGCCTCGTGGCGGCGGGCGTGCAGGCCGGAAATACCGGCGGCTTCCTCCAGCACGCGGCGGCGCTGCTCGGGTTTTGCCTGGATGATCTCGCCGATGCGGCCTTGATGCACCAGCGCCGGCGAGCGCGCTCCGGTGGAGGCGTCGGCGAACAGGATCTGCACGTCGCGCGCGCGCACCTCGCGCCCGTTGATGCGGTAGGTGGAGCCTGCCTCGCGCTCGATGCGCCGCGCGATCTCAAGCGCGTCGTCGTCGTTGAAGGCGGCTGGCGCCGAGCGGTCGGAATTGTCGACCATCATCGCCACCTCGGCGTTGTTACGCGCCGGGCGGTTGGTCGAACCGGAGAAGATGACCTCGTCCATCGAAGAGGCGCGCATGGATTTGAACGAGGATTCGCCCATCACCCAGCGCAGCGCTTCGACCAGGTTCGATTTGCCGCAACCGTTCGGCCCGACCACGCCAGTGAGCCCCGGCTCGATCAGGAAATCAGTCGGCTCGACAAAAGATTTGAAACCGAGCAGCCGCAGCCGCGTAAGCTTCATGCTTTAGGCCTCATGCCATTCTTGTCGGCGCTGCCCATCGTTTGGGAACGCGCGCGCACGGGACGAAAACCCGCCGGCTTTTGCATTGAGAGTCGTCGATACATTCCGGGCCTGGGCCCGGTCAGGGGTTCTTGAATGCCGCATCGGGCGGGAGAATGAATCGCCGCGCGCGCTTGGGCAACTGCCGCGCGGCGGGTGGCGGTGGTTTTCCAGACTTTTCGGGACGCCAGGTGGCAAAATTAGGGCGGAACCCGCTAGCGGCCTATGCAATAACCCGTTATTTACCAGTGACTTGCGGGTCAATTACCTTGGCCATTTCCTCGATTGTCATGGCTCCGGCATAGGACTTGCCGTCGATGAAAAAGGTCGGCGTCGAGTGCACTTTGTATTTGTCGATGGCGACTTGGCGCTCTTTTTGGATGTCGTCCAGCAGCTTCTGATTCGCCAGGCAGGCCTCGAAACTCTGCTCGGTAAAGCCGGCTTGCTTGGCGATGGCGAGCAGGGCGGGAAGCGGCTTCTCCTTCACCCACTGCTCCTGCTGGCGGAATAGCGTGTCGACCATGGCGTAATATTTGTTCGGATCCTTTTCGCCGGCGCAGCGCGCCAGCATGAAGCCGGCGGCGGCAAGCGGGTCGAGCGGGAATTCGCGCAGGATGTAATGCACCTTGCCGGTGTCGATGTATTTCTTTTTGAGCTCGGGTAAAGTGGTCTCGTTGAAATGCGCGCAATGCGGGCAGGTCATCGAGGCATATTCGACGATGCTGACCGGCGCCTTGGCATCTCCCAGACTAAGGTCGGGCAACGCTTGCGGCGCCATCAGCTCGGCGACCGGCACGGATTCCTGCGCCTCGGCCGGGAAGAGCGAAAGCGGGGAAGCGCCGAGGGCGCCAGCGAGTACGATTG
>Ga0316624_10000320_pt1 | contig 15607 bp, 16 predicted proteins | sample OWC_Aug_N3_C1_D5_FD_207657 | JGI IMG/M metagenome (GOLD analysis project Ga0316624, IMG submission 207657) | Wetland soil microbial communities from Old Woman Creek delta, Ohio, United States - OWC_Aug_N3_C1_D5_A | ecosystem: Environmental > Terrestrial > Soil > Wetlands | place: USA: Ohio... | reverse complement strand
TGATTTCCTTCGCCGTTTTCAGCGCCTCGGGGTCCGCTTCGATTCGGAAGTACGAACCCGGGAGATTCTTGATGCCCTGCTCTCTGCTCGCCAGCGACTGGAGCGGATGGATCACTGCTCGATACGAACCTGTTGTTCGTGCCGCGTTAAGAAGGTCGAGCGAGTGAGCGCCGGACATGTGTACGATGAGTGACCCGCGCTTCAATCCGCCGCCGGCTGATATCGTATCGCAGACTTCTCTGATGTCCCTGTCCGGCGTAGTGATAAAAACTATTTCTGCTCTGGACGCTGCCGTTACAACATCGGCAAGAGGCTCTCCCGCGCCGATGAAGGCCGCGGCCTTTTCAGCGGTCGCCGCGGTTCGTGCCGCAACAGCGGTGACGGCATATCCAGCCCGCTTGAGCAGGAACCCCACGGAACTGCCGACACGACCTGCGCCTATGATGGCGACCGTTTTAGGGGTCATAGTCTAGGGGATCAAATTGTCCAGGACGGTATAGAAGCTCGTCAGCGCTTTGGAATCAGCGGGAAGCTGGATAAGGGGCCTGCCGTTCAAATCGTATTCAAAGATCAGCTCGTCCGCGGGAACAAATCCCGCGAATTCCACGCCCTGCTGCTCAATCGCCTTCTGGAGCGACCGATCATCACTCGTCCCGTCCTGCACGCGGTTCACGATCAGGACCGAATGCTTGACGTTCAGGTCCAGTTCTTTTACCAGTTCGCCGATACGGCCGGCGGTCATTACACCGCGCACCGAGGAATCGCTGATGATAAGAAGCAAGTCCGTGTCCTGGGTTGTGCGTCGCGACAGGTGCTCAAGGCCGGCCTCGTTGTCCATGACCGTAAAGGGATAGGAATCGGCCAGCTTGTCCATGTACTTGCGGATGATATTGTTCGCCGCGCAGTAGCAACCAGAGCCCTCGGGCCTTCCCATCACCAGAAGGTCGAAGCCTTTTGCTTCGATCAGTGCCTGCTGGATCTGGTAGTCGAACAGCTGCTCCATGCTCATGCCGCCCGGCCGCGGGGCCGTGGACTTGACGGCTTCGAGGGAAGTCTCTCGCAGCTTGCCTACGGTTGCGTGGACCTTCACCCCAAGCACATCATTCAGGTTCGCATTGGCGTCGGCGTCAACGGCAAGTACCGCGCCCTTCTTCTTTTCTGTCAAATATCGAATGGTAAGGCCAGCCAGGCTGGTCTTGCCCGTGCCGCCCTTGCCTGCAACTGCTATTGAAAAACCCATGGAACACCTTCACCACAGAGATTCCAGAGAATAAAAGTAAAAGCTCAAAATCTTTTTTATTAAGCTTTTCTTCTGTGCCCTCCGTGGTTAATTATCTTTCTTCACTCCAAACTTCTTCCTGACCTCTTCGATCTTGCCGCAGGTCATCTTGCCCTCGGGACAGGCGGTATAGAGACAGCCGGGACCAGACTTGGCGAAGATCGTGGGCGCCGCTTTTTTCACGAGCGCCAGCATGCGCTCGGCCATTTCCCGGATCTCCCACTGCGCCCGGTTGCAGCACCGCACGCGGAAGAAGTGCAACAGCTCGCGGGCATTCATGGTTACAACGATCTTGGTCTCTGCCGCGTTCGGCAGCAAGTATCTCGCGTCCTGCTGTCCGGCTTCGCCCTTGTAGCCAAGCTCTTCAAGCCGCTTGAGAACTTTCGTATAGTTCTCCTGAGCCTCGGCCATGAATTTCTCGAACTCACGGACCAGAGCCGGATCCTGCTTGATGCTCGGAGGGATCACATAGTCGAACTGCTCTGCCTTCACGTAGCGCTGACTTTGCTGCGAATAAGACGCCACGCGGTGACGGACAAGCTGGTGAGAGCAGGCCCGGGAGATGCCTTCAATACCGAAGGAGAACGAAACATGCTCGATCGGCGAAAGGTGTCCGATAGCCGCAAGTTTCTCCACGAAAGCAGCCTGGTCCTTGGCCTCGATCTTCCCCTTCAGCTCCTCAACGCCCGACGGGCTGTAGCAAAGTTTGGCTGCCATTGCCACGACTTCTTCGGGCTCCGGCGTATGCCGGAGGAGAACCACGTTTAATACTGTTTCAGGCATGTCGTCCCCTCCTCTCCAGAGCGACCCTCGACACCCCTTACAGCGAGGAAAAGGGGAAAAATACGGATGACAAGGGAAGGATATTATATCCAGCACCTATCTCATGAGTCAAGAAAAATTGAGAAGATGCCGACAATATTTTTTAATTAACTTATAAATTTCATTGATAAAAATGCGCGCGCTACAAAAGGTAGCCCGCCCTTTGTTACGAAAATCTACTCTATTTGTCAGCCGATATTATTTGAAGCTGTGCTCTTCGGACGGGAATTTGCCGCCTTCTACATCCTGCTTATACTCTTTTACCGCCTTGAGCGCCTGGTCTTTGAGATTGGCGTACTTCTTTACGAACTTGGGGGTGAACCGGTCAAAGAGCCCTAAAATATCATGTATTACGAGGACTTGACCATCGCAATCGGGGCCGGCGCCGATTCCGATGGTCGGGATGTGGAGCATATCGTGGATCTCCCTGGCTAGCGAGGCCGGCATGGCCTCGAGAACGACTGAGAACGCTCCTGCATCCTGAACTGCCCGGGCATCGGCAAGGATCTTCTCACGGGCCGCCTCGTCCTTGCCCTGGACCTTGAATCCGCCGAGCATGTGCACATACTGCGGCGTGAGCCCGATATGCGCCACCACTGGGATCCCGGCATTCACGATCGCCCGGACGGTCTCGGCCATCTGGCTGCCGCCCTCAAGTTTCACCGCTTCTGCGCCGGCCTCTTTGAGGAACCTTCCCGCATTCCGGACTGCCTCGGCTTTGTGCGTCTGATAAGAAAGAAACGGCATATCCCCGACAACCATGGCTGATGACGCGGCGCGGGAGACCATTTTGGTGTGATAGATCATCTCATCCATCGTGACCGGAAGAGTGCTCGTCACTCCCTGCACCACCATGCCGAGAGAATCGCCGACAAGGATCATGTCGATGCCCGCCTGGTCCACGATTTGCGCCATGGGAAAATCATAGGCCGTAAGCATCGTGATCTTCTTGCCTTCGGCTTTTTTCTTATATATATCGAGAATGGTTATTTTCGGCATAGTTTTATTTCGGATTTCGAATTGCGGATTTATTCTTTTCATCCGCAATCCGCGATCAAAATGAGGGTCTCGGATGCAGCCCCGCAGCCTTAACGATCCCTTCGATAGCGCTCTCCCACTCGATGGCCTGGATGTGCACGCCCTTTACGCCGGGGGTCTCCAAGGCCTGATGGATAAGCTCGATCGTGATCCTGATGCCTTCTTGCTCCTGTAGCTCCCTGGCTTTTTTCTTGTCTTCTCCTGCGGCCGCCTTTGCCTTGTTCATCCGGTCGATGAGGGCTTTCGGTACCGACACGCCTGCCACAGAGGAATCCATGTACTTGAGCATCATGGCGCTTTTCGGCACGATGATACCGGCAAGGATCGCGGTACGCTCGTGGAGACCCATGCTCCGGATCTTTGCCATCTGCGCGCGGAATCCTTCCATATCATAGATGCCCTGGGTCTGGATAAAGTCCGCCCCGGCATTCACTTTTTTCATGAGATTGATCGGCCTGAAGTCGATAGGGTCTGCCATGGGCGTCCAGGACGCGCCGATAAAGAACTTGGGCGGCACGTCGATCGGATCGCCGCCGTCCTGCTTGCTCTCGTCGCGCATCTTCTTGAGAATACCGACGAGCTGGCACGTATCCACATCGTATACGTTCTTTGCGCCGGGGTGGCCCTTGAGCCTTCCCGCTGCGCTGAATTTCTGATGGTCTCCGGCAAGGCAGAGACAGTTCTTCAAGCCGAGCGCGGCAGCGCCCAAGAGATCGGCCTGCATTGCAATGCGGTTCCGGTCGCGGCAGGTCATCTGCATGACCGGCTCCAGGCCTTGCTGAAACGCGATAGCTGCGGCGGCAATGCTCGAGATCCGGACAACCGCGGTCTGACAGTCCGTAATGTTCGCCGCGTCGCAGAAGCCTTTGAGCATTTGCGCTTTCTTGATGACCTCATGGGGATCGGCGCTCATGGGGGGGCCGAGCTCTGCCGTGACAGCGGGTTTGCCGCTCGCGAGTACTTTTTCCAGGTTGCTTCCGCTTTTCATTGAGAATCCTCCAAACCAAAGAGTCGGCGTCAAAATCGAATTTGCCACTGAGTCACGGAGAACTGCCAGCAACTTTTAAGTTTTTCTCCGTGTCTCTGTGTCTCCGTGGTGAATGGTTTTACTTTGTTGTTTTTGCCTCTTCCTTTTCCTCGTACTCCCGGATATGCTCCAGCGAAATACGTCTCGGCCCGCCGTCGCGGGACGTTGACCAGTTCCTGGGCGGCTGGACCGCGGAGAGCTTCTCCAGGGTGCCGAGCTTCTTCATCCGCTCGACGATCAGGTACCACGCGCAGTCGATCTCGTTCGAGACCTCGCATTTGCCCTTGTTCGTTCCGCCGCAGGGCCCGTTCATGAGCGTCTTGGCGCAGCGCGCGACGGGACAGATGCCTCCGGTCATGTGCAGGATACAATCTCCGCAGCCGGCGCAAAGCTCCTTGAACACGCCGGGCGCTTCAACAGCGCCATAAAATGAGGTATTGATGCCCGGATACACGGGGATTGTTCCGGTTCGGTCGGACAGGAAGTTCACGCCCACCCCGCAGGCAGTGGACAGCACAAGGTCGTACTTCTTCACTTCGTCCATAACAGGCTCGAAGTACTCGGGCTCGCAGTGGCGCATGACCCCCAGGTGGTTCACGACCATGGTCTTGCCTTCCTGCGACGCCTTCATTTTGATGAGGGATGCGATGGTCTCGGCTTCCTTTTCTCCGCCTGCATGGCAAATGGCAACGCAGGTGTTGCACCCGAACACGAGGACCTTTTTGAAGTCCTTCACCATGTTCCATATTTCTTCGATTGGTTTTTGTGTTCCTACGATCATTGTTCAATACTCCTTTATATCATGCTCTTCGTGCTGGCGGTTATTTGCCGGCTCTCAGGCCTATCCGTTTAAGACGATCGGAAAACTCAGCACATACGGAAGCGTAGGGATTGCCGCCGTTTGTTGATGCCGCGGAAAGTATCTCAAGACGGCCGGACTCGAGCTTCAGCATGCCGAGCAGATCCTGAACCCGTTTCACGCGCGCATTCACCCGAGGCTCTATATCGCGATACTTGCAGGTCCCGCTCCCGCAGCGCACGACTGCGACGCCGTCGGCGCCGACCTCGAACGCCTTCAACATATCAAGAATATCGATCCGGCTGGTGCAGTGAACAGGCACGGCCCGGACGTTCTTGGGCAGATCGAGACCAAGCGCGCTGGCGTGGTGCATACACACGAATGCGGCAATGACCGGCTCCTTCCGCTTGGGATCGATTGTGCCGACGATAGCCGGCATCGTGTTCCTGATCTCGCGAACATCGTAGCTCACCATGCTGATGGCCTCGGCAGGGCATTCCGGAGCGCAGAGACCGCAAGCCTGGCAGTATTCAGGCCTGATCGTGGAGTATGCTTCAACGACCGGAGCTCCGTAGGGGCAAACGCGCAGACAGGTGAGACAGGCCATGCACTTCTTCTGGTCCACAACAGCCCCGCCGCCGCAGCCCCGGCACCGGCCTGCCTCTTCAAGCGCCTCGGCCTCGCTATAGCCCATCTCGAAGTTTTCCATGGTCTTGACGCGGACCTCGGGAGCGAGATGCTTGATCTTCATGCGCGGCTGTTTGCTGATCTTTTCAACGACTTCGGACGGCATCTCGGCGATCTTTTCCTTCTCCTGCACAGGAAGCCTGCCCTCGATGGTCTCGCCCTGAATATAGAGGTGCATTGCCAGGGCGGCCCGGCGTCCGTTCGCAACAGCAGCAATGGCCGAGCCGGGGCCTGTCACGACCTCTCCGGCAACGAACACGTTCTTAGCGCTGCTCATCTGCGTGGCCGGGTTCCATTCAACGCGTCCGCGTTCATCGATCTTGACCGAACTCTCTTTCAGGAAAGCCATGTTCGACATCTGACCGATGGTGATGATGATCGTGTCCGCTTCAAGGAGCGTGGTTACGTTATTATCGAAAGTAGGAGCGAACCGTTTGTTCGCGTCAAAGACGGACAGGACCTTGGTCACTTCAAGACCGAGCACCTTGCCGTTCTCTCGCTTGACCGCCTTGGGTCCCCATCGATAATTGATCTTGATCGCCTCTTCAACCGCCTCGTCCACTTCCCATTTCCAGGCCGGAATCTCTTGTTCATTCTCAAGACAGACCATCTCAACGTGCTGTACCCCGAGCCTGCGTGCGGACCGGGCAACGTCCATTGCCACATTCCCGCCGCCGATCACCAGCACCTTCTTGCCCAGCGCCGGTTTCCGGCCGAATGCGACATCTTCCAGGTAAGGAATGGCGAGCAGCACGCCGGGACCTTCCACGCCGGGGATATTCAGCGAACGGCTGAGGGAAAGACCGATGGCCACGAGCACTGCATCATGCTTCTTTGCGAGATCATCGAGCTTCGCGTCTTTGCCGATCTCAAAGTTCGTCTTGACCTCGACGCCTTTGGAAATAACGTCATCAATATCCTCTTTCAGCACTTCCCTGGGCAGACGGTAGGGAGGGATCGCGGCAGCGAGCATACCGCCGAGAACCGGGTGCTTCTCATAGAGCGTGACGCTGTAGCCGAGGTCCGCGAGGTCCCGCGCCGCGGTCAGGCCCGAGGGGCCGGAGCCGATGATGCCGATGCTTTTGCCCTTGGTCTTTTGGACGAGCTTCCGCTTGGCGCGCCGGTAATCCTTGGACTTCTCGATGGCAAACCGCTTCAAATGCCGGACCGCCAGCGGCTCGTCCACGCCGCAACGCCTGCACGACTGTTCGCAGGGATGGTGACAGATCATGGAGCAGACCGACGCGATAGGGTTTACCGAGGTAATGACCTCGAAGGCCTCGGCGTATTTGCCCTGGGCGATCAGACCCACGTAGGCCTGTACGTCCGTATGCGCCGGGCATGCCGCGCGGCACGGCGAATAGGGCCTCGTTTCTTTGATGTCTGCGCCGTAAGGTCTATAGGGTTCGAGGATACATACGTCTTGTGTTGCCATAAATCACTCCTGATTCGATTTCGGAATGCGGATTGCGGAATGAAAATCGTCATTCCCGCCTGTGCCCAGCGCTTATGAGGCCCTTGATGCCCACCGCGCGATTCTCAGCAAGAGGGTACAACAATGGGTCTAAGTATTGTGCTTAGCGCGAGTGCAGGGTACGAAAGCGGGAATCCAGGTGTCTCTCTCCGCGACTCCGTGTCTCCGTGATTAATTACTCTTTTTTGGTCAGCAGCTCCAGCATCTCCAGTCTCGTTGATTCTTTGCTGCGGAAGCTTCCCCGCACCGCGGAGGTGACGACCCGGGCGCCCGGCTTCTTCACGCCGCGCATGCTCATGCATAAATGTTCCGCGTCGATAACCACCATCGCGCCTTTGGGTTTAAGCCTGTTCACGATCAGGTCGATGAACTGCGCGGTCAATCGCTCCTGCACCTGCGGCCGCTTCGCAAAGATTTCGAGGGCCTTGGCCAGGCTGCTGATTCCCACGATCTTCCCGGCGCCTGGGATATACGCAATGTGCGCCTTGCCGGAAAAGGGCAGGAGATGATGCTCGCACATCGAGTGGAATGGGATATCGCGGATCATCACCATTTCATCGTGGCTCTCGCCTGCCATGGGCTTCATCAACTCTTCGGTATTCGCGGAGATGCCGGAAAAAATTTCTCCATACATCTCGGCAACGCGGGTAGGCGTGTCCTTCAAGCCCGGCCGGTCCGCGTCTTCGCCGATGCCTTCGAGAATGAGCCTCACGCCTTTTTCAATTTTTTTAGCATCCATATTTGGATAAGTCCTCTGAAGCCTAACCGATCACGCGCTTTTCGGTAACAATTTTCTTTATCGGGACATCATGCGCTGCAGCGGGAACGGCTGTTACAATCTGGCTATCGAAAGCTACGGCAATGGTCAGCTTTTTAAACTGGGAGAGAAGTTTATCGTAAAAACCTGCCCCATATCCAAGCCTGTTTCCTTGCTCGTCAAACGCGGCCCCCGGCACGACGATGACGTCTATCGCATCAAGCTCGGCCGATGCCAACTCTCGCGGCTCGGGAATCCCCCAGGCGCCGGGTGAAACATCGCTATCAAAATTTTTTATCTCGAACAGCTCGAGTTTTTTGCCCTTGACTTTCGGAAGAATGATCCGTTTTCCCGAAGCCAGCGCCCTACGGATCATAGGGGCCGTTTCCACTTCGCTTCGGAATGATGCAAAGAACATGATGGTGCGTGCCGACTTGATTTCGGGAAGCGAAAAGAGCCGTTCTTCGATCTCCCTGCTTTTCGCTGCCCGCTGACCCGGCAGCATGCCGTCCCGTACAGCAAGGACTTTTTTTCTGATCTCTTTTTTCAAGTGAAGGATTTTTATTTCTTCATCAGCTGGTCGAGCGCAGCCTTGATCTTCTTCGCCTCTTCCCGTACGCCGGGAGAGGCGTCATAGGGAGATTTCCCGTCGAGGTCCGCCGTAACGGCATCGCCGGCATAGCTCATAAATCCAAGAAACTTCATTCCTTCGAGATGCCGGAGGATAAAAGCTCTCTCGGAATCCTGCCGGATCTTGTTGCCGACGACAAAGACCTCTTTTACTCCGAGGCCGCGGGCAAGCGACTCGATCTGCCGGGCGGTCTGCATGCTCCGCTGGCCGGGCTCCACCACTACAATGAAGGCATTGACGCCGCCGGCGGTGCCGCGGGTCAGGTGCTCGATGCCCGCTTCCATATCGAGGATGACGACCTCATCGCTCCTGAGGATCAGATGGCTGATCAAACGGCGCAGGAGGACGTTCTCGGGACAGTAACAGCCGGACCCCGCTTCTTTGGATTTCCCCACGACCAGGAGTCGCACACCTTCATGCCTTATGCTATAGGCGTCGGGGATGTCATCCACCTTCGGGTTGAGGCTGAACATTCCACCCGGGGACCCCGGCCTTGAACCCGTGCGCTCCTCGATCAGATCGGATTGTTCGGCAAGCGGCAGGGCCCGGGACGCCGCTTCAGGCGATATACCGAGCGCGGAGGCGAGGTTGGCATCCGGATCGGCATCCACGGCCAGGACCGACCGGCCCTCAGCCGCGTAAAGCCTCGCCAACAGGCCGGCCAGTGTGGTTTTGCCCACTCCCCCCTTGCCTGTAATTGCGATTTTCAATCACTTCTCCTTAATAATAATGTGTCAAAATAACATCTATGAAGAGGAAGTGTCAAGGATTTTTTGTTTTTCTGAAAAGGTTACGGATTGTAACGCGGACCTGAAATATGGTGCTTGGGATCCTGTTTTCAGGTGAGGATGGAATTCGAGAAGTGCGCTGAACGACGACTTTTGAACAAGCGCTTGACCCATGACGTTGCGACCTCCGATGAATTCTGGAGTAAGCGCATGTCCCGCAGATGCCTATTTCGAGGGATAGATCTTCTCGATGATTGCATGCAGATCGCTTGGCTGAAAAGGCTTCTTTACATACCCTTTTGCCCCAAGGGCCAGCCCCCTCATCGTATCTTCTTCTTTGCCCTCGGTGCTGACCATGATGATCGGTATGTCGTTGTATTTTCCGAGCTCCTTTACCTTCTTGATGAATTCGATCCCATTCATGACCGGCATGTTGATATCGAGGAGGATCAGACTCACATCAGGATGCTTCTCGAGTTTATCCAGTCCGTCCTGACCGTTCAACGCGTCGACGATCTCGCACCGGTACCGCATCAGCACCATCTTGTACATCTGGTGTATCAGCGCCGAGTCATCTATCACCAAGACTTTCTTAAGCATTTCTTGTCCTCCTGTTGACCGTTGTGAGACTTCCCTGAGGTGCGTTCAATACGCGCCTCTTTAGCTGCGTCCTTCATCCCTTGACAGGAATTCCCATGCTGCGCACCCGCTCCGCCAGTTCCGTGATATCGACGGGCTTTTCATAGTAGTAGCTTGCGCCGCGACCGTAGGCCTCTTGCTTGATCTCGGCTGAACCGTGTGCCGTCATAACGATCACTTCGGTCTTCGGCCAGTAACGCTTGATATAGCTCAGAAGCTCCAATCCTTCGATACCCAGAATTCCTGACATTCTAATGTCCACGATCACGAGATCGAATGCGTAGCGAGCCAGCGCTTCCTCGGCAGGCTCAAGCCTGCTTGTCGTAATGACCTCTACGCCGATCGATCTGAGCGCGTAGGAAAGCGTGAGCAGAATGGTTGGTTCATCGTCAACAATAAGAATCCGCTTGGGTTCGGTTTTGACGTGCGAATCGGGCGCTGCTTTAATAGATAATGACATTGCTCTTGCCTCTCCTCCTCGAGAAAAGACCGGCTTTTCATCGATATTGTAATGTGGCAATAGGAATACTCATATTAACTCTTTGTTGCAAATCATGAAACATTCTTCAGCACTACCGCCGGGATGTCCCTGAGGTGGGCAACCCTATCGACAGCCTCCAGCTCAATGGCCTTTTTCGGCATGCCGAACACCACGCACGACTCTTCATCCTGCGCAATAGTGAAGGCTCCGGCCTCTTTCATTTCGAGCATGCCCTTCGCCCCGTCATCGCCCATGCCGGTCATGATGACACCGATGCAATTTTTGCCAGCATAGCGGGCTGCCGAACGGAACAGGACATCGACCGACGGGCGGTGGCGGGAAACCAGCGGCCCGTCCTTGATTTCCACGTAGTAGCGCGCGCCGCTTCGCTTGAGCAGCATATGGTGGTTGCCCGGCGCAATGAGCGCCCGCCCCCGGATGACCGTATCATTATTTTCCGCTTCCTTTACCGAAATATGGCACATCGTGTCGAGGCGCGTCGCAAAGGCCCGGGTAAAGTGCTCCGGCATGTGCTGAACGATAACGATACCGGGGGCGTCGAGCGGCATGGCCATGAGAAAATCGCTCAGGGCCTCGGTGCCGCCCGTGGAAGCGCCGACCACGACGACCCTATCGGTCGTTTTTGCCATTGCATGCGATGTGGACTTCGCCAGGATGACGTCTGCGGGGAGTTTCGGCACAACGCGCGGCGTTTCCGGGGCAATGCGCGAGATGCGCGCCATGGCCGCGGCCTTCACAGCATCACAGATGCGCACCTTCGACTCTTCCAGGAATTGTTTCGTCCCGATCCGAGGCTTCAGGATGATCTCGATGGCCCCGCATTCGAGCGTCCTCAAGGCTGTTTCCGAGCCGCTTTCCGTGAGGCTCGAACAGATGACCACCGGAATGGGGTGCTGGCTCATGATCTTCTGGAGGAACGTGATCCCATCCATACGCGGCATTTCCACGTCAAGCGTAATGACATCAGGCACTTCGTGAAAAATCTTGTCCGCCGCTATAAACGGGTCCGAGGCCGTGGCCATGACCTCGATCTCGGGATCCGATGAAAGGACCGCTTCGAGCGTCTGGCGAACTACGGCGGAATCATCGACGATGAGGACCCGTATCCTTTTTTTTGTAGCCATTGCACCTCGCGCTCGTATTCACAGGGAAACCGCTCCGGGATTGACTACGCCCTCGGCGCTTCCGTCGGACTCGCGTGATATTGGCGTTGCGTCAGACGCTTCATGAGCACCTCGCCCGTATGGGTATAAAACAGTATTTTTCTACCCTGAAGTCCGCCCACGTCCCGAGTGACCAGCGTAAGCCCTTCGCTCTTCAAGACCTCATCCGCGGTCTCGCTGTTCTGTCTGCCGACCGAAAGAAGTCCGGACTTTTCGATCGGCCTCGAAAACATGTCGGCGCCGCCGAAGCACTTCATCTGCCGGATTGAGCATTCCACGTACCTGAATTTTTTCATGCAGTCGCCGCTGCAGGTCTTTTGATCGCCGTACGACGGCAGCAAGCCATGACAGCTGCCGCCGATCCCCAGACGGCGATTGTACGGGACGACCGACAGGCAGGAGCCGAGGACCGTTACGACGAGCGTCGGCCGGTCGGCACAGTGCATCTCGTCCGCCTTGAGGTGGACCATCGGCAGCACTTCTCCCATTCGAGTCATGACATCTTCCTGTAAATCGTGGAAGCGATGCGTACCAAGGGAAGGTCAAAACCATGCACGGTCTCCGAGTGCCCCAGAAAGAGGTATCCGCCCGTCTTCAAGCTCTGGCACAGCCGGCTCAAGAGTTTGTACTGCGTCGCTCGTTCAAAATAAATGATCACGTTCCGGCAAAATATCGCGTCCACTTTTTTCGGGATGATGAGGTTCTCATCCATAAGGTTCACCCGTTGAAAGGAAATACGGGACCGGAGTTCCGGCACGACCCTGACCAGCCTCTTTTCGCGGTCTTTGCTGCGCAAAAAGTATTTTTGCTTGAAGGAATGCGGAATACCCTCCACCAGATGCTGATCGTAGATGCCGGAGCGCGCTTTTTCGAGGACCCTCGTTGATATGTCCGTGGCCAGGATCGAATACTGGAAATCGGGATGCGGCAGTGCATATTCGTCCAGCACCATTGCCAGCGTGTACGGTTCTTCCCCCGAGGAGCAGCCCGCGCTCCAGATGATGAACTTTTGTCTGCTGCCGAACCCGCTCTCGGCCAGGAATTCCGGCAACGCGGTTTCGGTCAGAAATTGAAAATGAACGGGCTCACGGAAAAAATCGGTCTTGTTCGTTGTTACAGCGTCGATCATGTGCACAAGTTCGCCGTTCCCCTCCGGAGAGTTGAACAGCAACTCGCAGTACTCTCTGAACGACGCCATCCCGAGACTTCGGAGCCGTTTCTGAAGCCGCGACTCCAGCATGATCTTTTTTGCCGGAGGCATTTTAATCCCGCAATGATCGATAATAAACTCGCTCAGGCGGTCGAACTCTTTGGGGGACATGGGTTTTGCGAATTCCTGATGCAGGCCGTCTTTTACCTTAAATGGACCCATCATGTGTTCATGCCAATCATCTTCCCGTTCAATTTTTCAACAAGCAGTGTCATCGGAATAAACCGTTCCCCCTCTTCCAATCTGACTCGCTGATAAAAATCACATTTCATACAATTGTGCGACTTCTCGGCAAACGTGCCTTGCACATCGCCTTTGCAGAATGTTCCCGCCACAGCCCAGCATGCCCTGCCGCTGTTCACCCCACCGTGCACGGAATTCAGCCGCGCTTCCGTCGAGGCGGGGCAGACGCCCAGTTCGTGCGCCTTCACTCCGCCCCTTTCCCTGCCGCACTTCTGACCTTCCCAGCAATTTTTACGGATGCCGGTCGTCTTGGCCGCCAGATACCGATTCGTTCTGCCGCTGCGTGTCTCGTGGAACGCATCGCTCTTGTTTACCGTAAAATATTCCGCGGTCTCCATAAGTATGTTCGCCTGGGACAACAGCGCCTCCGCCGTGGACGCCATTTCCTCTGCTTCGCCGGCGTTCCTCTGGACCACGTGGTTGAGCTGCTGAATCGCGTTATTGATCTGGTCCACGCCTGAGGTCTGTTCCTTACTTGCCGCGCTGATCTCCTGCACCAGCTCCGACGTTTTCTGGATGTCGGGGACCAGCATTGCGAGCATCGCGCCGGCCCGTTCTGCGACCTCCACGCTCGTGATTGATAACCGGTTGATCTCGGCCGCGGCGGTCTGGCTCCGCTCCGCGAGCTTTCTGACTTCCGATGCCACCACGGCAAACCCCTTGCCGTGCTCACCTGCCCGGGCCGCCTCGATGGCCGCGTTCAGAGCCAGGAGGTTCGTTTGGCGCGCTATCTCCTCGATGATGGATATCTTGCCCGCAATGTCCTTCATCGCCCCCACGGTCTGGGCCACGGCCTTGCCGCTCTCCGTGGCATCCACAGCGGACTTCAGAGCGATCTTTTCGGTCTGGGCAGCGTTGTCGGCATTCTGTCTGATTGTCGCATTCATCTCTTCAACGGAGGAGGAAGCCTCCTCTGCGGCCGCGGCCTGCTCTGTGGTGTCTCGAGAGAGGTTTTCAGCCCCAGCAGAAAGCTGCTGGCTGCCGGAGGTCACATTGTCTGCCGCGGTCTTCACCCCGTCGACCACATCCCGAAGTTTTGACGCCATCATGTTGAGTGCCTGAGCCAGGCGTCCCACTTCATCCTCCTGGGCGATGACCAGTTCATGTCCGAGGTCTCCCCGCGCGATCGTGTGGGCAAAATCAACGCTCTTCTCAAGGGGTCTCGTGATGGACTTTGTAATGATGAACCCGAAGAATATCCCCATCAGGATGGCCGCCACGGAGACGCTTAAAACAATCACCCGCGTCCTCATGGCATTCGCGAGCATCTGTTCTTCCGACAGGATGTTCTCTTTGGCCATGTCCGCCGTTTTTCGCAGGAGACCCTGGACCTTCTCGAGGTCCGCCGTAGTTTCAGAAGTATAGACAGCCTGGGCCGCGGCCTGCTCGCCTTGAGCGTGAAGCCGCTGGATCTGGGCGGCAGACTCATGCAGCTTGCGGTGCGGGTCATCAAGAGCGTCCAGGTTCTCTTTTAACTTCGGCAGCAGGGCTTCCGCTTTTTTCCGGCCCTCGCCGTAGTACCACTTTCCAAATCCGCACTGGGTATGATCAAGCTGCACTTTCAGCTCCGTAGCCTGAGGATTGAAAACGTATCTGCTGACGGCCTGCGCCCAGTTCAGATGATCGACTTCGCGCTGCAGCAGCTCTCCTCTCAGCTTGTTCCCGTCTGCCACCACCATCCCCTCGTGGACAATTGAACCGATACCGATGAGTGCCCATATCCCTGCCGCCGATAAAAGCGCCAATACAACGCCGATACCGGTCAAGACCTTCTTTCCTATGGAAATATCTTTCCATTTCATATCCCCACCCCCAGTGGGCTACACATGTTCCGTCTTATGGCCTGGCTCGCGTTGCTCGTTATGCGCCTCAAGCCCCGCTGAGAAGCCGGCCCTGATAGCCTTTCCGTCCACACGCTCTCTTCCGGCGAGGGCCTACTGCGCGCTATCCGCTGGCACTTCCGCCTGCTTTGCCTGCACCAGGGCCAGCTCGTCAATCGAGAACACCTTGTCGATATCGAGAATGATGACGAAGGAGTTGTCCCGCTTGCCCATGCCCTGGATGAACTCCGTGTTGAGATGCGTCCCGATCTTGGGCGCGGGCTCGATATGGTCCGGTCCGAGGTCCATCACCTCCTGCACCGAATCGGCGAGCGCCCCGAGGATTGTGGTCTCATTATCAACGGTCACCTCGGTGATGATGATGCAGGTGTTCACCGTCTTCTCGGTCCTGCTCATGCCGAATTTCAGGCGGAGATCGACCACGGGGACAACGCTGCCCCGGAGATTGATCACCCCGCGCATGAACTCCGGCGTCTTGGGCACCTTGGTGATGGCGGTGAAATCGAGCACCTCGCGCACTTTCGCGATGTCGAGCGCGAAGACCTCATCTTCAAGTTTAAACGTCAGATACTGTGTTGTTTCCATGATTCCCGTGGCGTTCATCGTAGCCTCCTTAATGTACCGATGCCTGGCTCATGATGCAGGATGCATGATGATGAATATTTTTTCATCCTGGATCGTGCATCTTGCATCGCGATTAGAACTTTTCGAACTCCGCGTCCCGGTGGTCGCCTCCGTTGCCTTTACTGTGCACGTCTCCCATGTTG
>Ga0316624_10000319_pt1 | contig 15614 bp, 10 predicted proteins | sample OWC_Aug_N3_C1_D5_FD_207657 | JGI IMG/M metagenome (GOLD analysis project Ga0316624, IMG submission 207657) | Wetland soil microbial communities from Old Woman Creek delta, Ohio, United States - OWC_Aug_N3_C1_D5_A | ecosystem: Environmental > Terrestrial > Soil > Wetlands | place: USA: Ohio... | reverse complement strand
CGCCGGTTTAATAACCCCCGAGACCTTAAAGCAACAAAATTGTACCCTTAAGGAGCAAGTATCATGGCATGGATAGGCGCATTGATTGGAGCGGCTGGATCGTATCTGGCATCGCAAAACGCCGGCAGCAACGCGGCTGCGACAGGGGTGAATCCGGCCACGCAGATGCCGAGTCAGGGGTCAATGGCGCAGAATCTTTATGGCGCCGATGTCGGGTACATGGGCCAGGCCGGGCAGTATTACGGCATGGATCCGAATTACGCGAATCAGGCGTTCGCGAATATGTACGCCAACCCGTACGCGGCGGGTATGCAATCGGCTGCCGGCCAAGCTGGAGCGACGGCTGGCGAATTCGCACCGTTCGCCTCGGCTGCCGGAATGCAGACCTTGGGCGCGGGGCAACAGGCGCTTGGTGCCGGGCAGCAAATTTGGAATACCGCGCAAGATCCGCAGAGCGCCCTGTTCAATCAATTGCAGAATCAGGTTCAACAGCAATCCAATGTGACCAACTCTCAGTACGGTCTCGGTGCATCGCCGGCCGGCGCCGCCGTAGCGAACCAAAATCTGGCCAACTTCGACATCAACTGGCAGAATCAGCAATTGGCTCGCCAGATGCAGGGGCAGAATGCGCTGAACGCCGGTCTCGGTGCGTATCAGAACGCAGCAAACGCCGGTCTCGGGATGGGTCAGACTGGTATCGGGCTGCAGCAACAGGCGGGCGCCTTGCCGTATCAGGCTGGACAGAATATCGCCGCGAACCAATTCGGCGCGTTGGCACAGAATCAGGCGGCTATGCAGGGTGGTTTGCAACCGTACCAGCAGAACATCAACAACATGGATGCGTACCTCGGTCTCGGCCAGGCAGCGCAGGCCCAAGCGAACCAACAAGCGTATCAGCAACAACTATTGCAGCAACAAAACATCGCAAATCTGGCACAATTCGGTACGCAGGCGTATGGGGCGTATCGGAATCAACAGCAACCGGTCTATTCGACTCAAACCGATACGACCGGGGGCGGTTCGAATACCGCGGCGGCGCAGCAATTCTATTCGCCGGGTTCGTACTCCGATTATCAAACGCTGTACGGTACGGGAGGATAAACCGTGAATTTCGGTAATTTGGGAGCGGCAGTGGGCGGCGCATCGACTGGAATGCAGCTTAACCAGCAGGCGCAAATGCGGGATCTGCAAATTAAGCAAGCGCAACAACAGATGCGCGATGATGCCATTTTGTCCGGCATGTCCGCTTCGGGCTATCAGGACTGGCTCGCACAACAAGCGCAACCAATGCCACAGTCGCCCCCACCAGGTCAAGCCTCCGTGCCAATGATGCAGCCCGGCCAAGCCCCCGCCCAAGCGCCAATTCCGCGTTGGCAACCCGTGCCGACCGCGCCTGCCGCACAAATGCCAGTCGGCGCCGCACCGAATCTTTCCGTTCAATTGCCAAGGAAGCCATCGCGTGATCCGCTCGATCCTGCCACGTTCGAATCGTACCTGCAGACCCGCGCGCAAGCCATGCAGCAACAGGGTGCCTCGGGACGGGCGATTGCGGGGTATGTTGCCAATGAGCGCGCCAAATTCGCTGACGCGATGCAAATGCGTCGCCAGGCTGAGAAAGACGCGCTTGAGCAACGCAACATCGAATCCCAGATGGCGGCGCGCGAAAAAGGCGATTGGTCCGAGCCACGCCAATTGGGCGGCGTCTGGGTTCAGACGAACGAGAAAACAGGACAAACCCGCAAAATTACCGCCCCGCCTGGCGCGGGTGGCGGATTGGGAGGCAATGCCGGGCATTTCAATCAAATGGCCGCGCAGCAAGTCGCCGAACTTAAACCGATCGGCACGGCGCAGCAGCGTGGTGCAGAAATGATTTCCATGCTGGATAGCGGCAACCCGGCATCAACAGTTCAGGTGCAGAAAGACCTTGTCCAATGGCTGAACGCCGCGCGCAGCACAAATCAGCAGTATGGCGACAACAAGAGTTTCGGTAATATCGAGCAACGCTTCGCCAATTCGCTGAACCGATTCTTGTCTGGCAAATATTCCGCCGATGACCGGAAGATGATCAAGGACATGATCAACCAAATGAACAAGAGCGTGTTCGAGCCCGCGCGCAAGAATATCAACGACGTTTATAAGAAACGTGCGAAGACGTTCGGTTTTGACCCCGAACTGATGGAGCGTCAAGATCCGTTTGGCGGCACAGGGCAGCCTGCCGCGCCTTCTGGCGGCGCCAGCAACGCTCCGGCACCACCCGCAGGTTTCACCATACAGGAGTGATCATGGCAGATTGGATGCCAGTCGAGAAAGTCTCGAAGAATGAGAAAGGCGAGTATCAAGCCCTTGTTAACGGGGATTGGACGCCGGTTGACAAGGTCGCGAAGAATGCCGAAGGCAAATACATGGCGTTTGGCGTCAAATCGGCGCCTACGCCCGCCGCGCCGACTCCTGCTGCCGAAGAAGGCGGCGTATTGGATTACCTGCAGAACAAATTCCGCAAAGGTCTCGCCGGACTCCCGGCAATTGGGCCGTTGGCCGCTGATGTGGTCAACATGCCGCTTCGTCCCTACGCCCGCGCTTTGGGTCTGGGCGATCTCGGTGGAACGCCTGGCGGCGGGTTCGTCCAATTCCCGGCTACCGAGCAGTACAGTCGTGCCGTCACAAGTGCTGGCGTGTATGACCCGAACAAACCGATTCCTCGTGATGCGACCGGACAGCCGAGTTTTTCCGTCGAAGTCGGGGGTAATATCGCAGAAATGGCGGGCATGAATGTGCTGCCCGGTGCCGGGGTGGTAGCGCGGTCTGCGACGCCCGGGGTTGCGTTAGCGAAAGAATTGGCCGGAACCGCATTATCGGGTGAAGGCATGACCATGGGCAAATATCTGGCCGGTTCCGATTTGTTCGGCGGCCCGAGCCCGCGAAATGAAGCTATCGGGGAAGCTCTCGGGAGCATGACCGGCCCAATGTTGGTTCAGAAAGCGATCGACGCTGCAGTGAAAGGTGGAAATTGGGTAAGCAAGGCGGGCATCCCTGTTGGATTGACCAAGGCATCCCGCGAAGAACAATTGACAAAGATGGCGGCCGAACAGCAGGAACAGGCCAAAAAGATTGCGGCCGGGCGTCTGCAGCCACAACTAGAAACGGAAGCCGCGCGGCAAACAATCGCACGTTCTCAGGATTTGTCGAGGCGTATCCCCGGATTCGGCGAAAGCCTTACGCTAGGTCGTGTCACCGGTTCGCCGGCGATTAAATCCATGGAACAACATTTCGCTTCTACCGACCCCGAGATGCTGGAATTGGCGAGTAAGCGCGAGCAAGGGCTGAATGAAGCGATCCGCCGGTATTCTGAGTCGCGATTCCCCGCGTCGGATTGGAGCGCTCAGGATGAATTAAAATACATCTACGGAAACCGCCTGCGCAGTTTCGACGAGGGGTTGAAAAGACTTGATCGCCAAGAACGCAAGCTGGCCGCCTCGCTACCTCGCGGCGATATTGAGAGCATAGGCGATCAGCAGCGCAAGTTAGTTGCTGAGAGAATGAGCATCGCGCGCCAGAAGGCGGACACGCTCTATCGCGAGGTGCGCGACACTGCCGATAAAGCAGGTGTGAAAGTCAACATGTCGGATGTTGCGGATTTGGCTAAATCGAGCGTCGGCAGCGACTTCCGCAGATTTCAGGATGACCCAGGCATTCTCGGGAAGATTCTTCGCCAATATGCGCCAGCACCGGCGGCCGAAGCAGCAGTGAAAACGACACCATCGGGAGGCCGCATATTCAGCCGTCCAACCGCCCAGGCTAAACCGCCCATGGCGAGTTATGGCGAATTTGAGTCGCTGTATCGAGAGGCTAATCGTGAGGCGCGCACTCTGGGGACCGCCGCGTCCGCCGGCGACCTGCAAGCCGCCCAAAAATTGCCCGCAGTCAATTCCCTCCGAGATTTGCTTCGCACCAAGCTCGATGAAATGGCGAAACCGGAATATGGTGAAGTCGGCAAGAAGCTGCAAACCGCAAATGCCTACTACCGTGACCAATACGCGAATATGTTCAAGCGTGGCGTCGGTGCCGAGGTTTTGAAGGAGGGTCGGTTTGGGCCGGCAACGGAAAACGCCAAACTTACCGAATCGCTGATCTTCAAACGCGGCGACCCGTCGGGCGTAACAGAGTTTCTTAATGCGTCCGGCGGCGACCCGCGCGGCAAGCAATTACTGGAAAATGGCGTATTCGACATGCTTTCCAAGAAAGTTGTTCGGGATGGCAAGGTTTCGAAAACCGCATTGGAAGGTTTCCTTCGAGATTACAAGGAACCGCTTTCAGTCGTGCCGGACACCCGCAAGAAAATTGAGAATGTGGCGAGCGCGACGCGGTCATTGCAGGAGAATACCAACCGTGCGCTGGCCGGTCAGACACAGCTAGCTCGCAGTACTTTGGCTTCCGCAGCGAAAGAAGAGAATCCGGCGAAGATCATCGCGAATGCGATCAAGTCGCCGAAATATCTTGAGACGATCCTGGATAACACCGGAATAGAATCCCGCAAAGACGTTGCGCGTGGCGTGATGGAGCAGGCGCTTGGGACACCGAATGCAACCGAGTTCATGACCACGAATGAGAAGGCGTTGAAGAAAATTCTCGGAACGAAGCAATACGCCAATTTGAAAACGATTGCGCAAGCACGCGAAATCGCCGAAAGTGTTCGTCCGCCAGGCTACGTTCAATATCAACGCGAAGGTGATGTCCTGTCGAAATTCGGCACTACTGTTCCGCAAGCGGTGTCGGATATTAAAGGTGTTTTGCAGAAACGCGCAGGGTCGTCGTACATCAGTTCATTGATGGGCACGCGGTGGTGGAACAAGCTGCGTGCCGATGAGGTGGATCGTTTGATGAAAAGCGCAGTATTTGATCCTGAACTGGCGAGGTCAATCGCGGAGTATTCTGCGAACGGGACCGCTAATGCCGCCAAGGCGCTCGATGACCATCTGATTGCACACGGTTTGCGCTCGGTGGCGGTCACACTGCGCGGACTGGGGCAGGAAGATCAACAACAAACCGGAGCACAATAAATGCGCATCGTAATCCTCGACACCGCCTCGAATTGTTTAGACCTAGCGATGCGTTGCCAAATCGCAGGGCACAAGGTCATTTGGTGGGATAAGCCGATGTCAAACGGGAAGCCCCGTCGTGCCGGCGAGGGGTTGGTGCCGAAAGTCAAGAATTTCGGCGAGATTCGAGCGAAATGGCTTGACGCGGCGGATCTCATCTACGTGCCGGACAATGTCGAGTACATTGATATGCTGGAACCGTATCGTCTGCGTGGTTACCCCGTGTTCAATGCGAACGCTGCGGCGGCGAAATTGGAAGTCGAGCGCGATGCGGGGCAGGTAGCCATGAAGAAAGCGGGGATGAAAATACTGCAGAGCAAAGCATTCCGTGATTATGGCGAGGCGATCCGTTATGTTGAAAAGGAAGGTAAGGCGTTCGTGTCGAAACCCTCTGGTGACGCAGATAAGGCGCTGACTTACGTGGCCAATGATGCCGGCGACCTCATATTCATGTTGGAGCGTTGGAACAAGAATCCTGAGTATCGCAAGATGGCGAAAAAGGACGGCTTCATTCTTCAGGAAAAGATCGACGGCATGGAAATGGCCGTTGGCGGCTATTTTGGGCCGCACGGATGGAATGAAACGTTCTTTGAGAATTTCGAGTACAAAAAGTTATGCACGGGGGATCTCGGACCGAATACGGGGGAATTAGGGACCGCAGTCCGCCCCGTCCGCAAATCCAAATTAGCCGAAAAAGCCCTATTACCACTCACTGCGCAATTGCACGAATTGGGCTATGTCGGTTTCGTCGATAACGCCGTCATGATCGAAAAGACCACGGGTGAGATATGCCCCATGGAACTCACCATTTCTCGCGATGGGTGGCCTATCCGTCACAACATTCAATCGCTGTTGGCCCCCGATCTCGACCCGATGCAATGGATGGTTGATCTGATCAACGGCGTGGATTCGTTGCGCGTCCGTAAAGACGCAACTTCGGTTAGCGTCGTCGTGCCGCTTCCGCCATTCCCATATCAACACGTGGTTGGAAAAGACCTCGACGGAATTCCGCTCTATAACGCGACGGACATGGGCCACGTGCATCTTTCCGAAGCTCGATTGGAAGCAGATGTGCCAGTCATGGTTGATGGGAAAATCAAACGGATTCCGAATCTGGTCGCCACGGATGTTTACCCTTGCGTGGTCACCGGGTTGGGTAAAACCATAGAAGAGGCTCGGAAATCCGCATACGCTGCGGTGAAACAGATAAGAATACCGAATTCACCATTTTATCGCACCGACATCGGCGCTGGTAGATTATTGAAGCAATTACCCGCATTGAAACGGTTCGGATTCGCAACAAGCTGGAAACCATGACATGATCCGTAACGCCAAACTTCTGGAATTCAGCCCGCAAGGGTTGACCGACGCATATGACGAAACGAGTGCGTTTCCGGGGGCGTGCCGTTCGCTATCGAATTTTATTTTCTCATCATCCAGTCATGACCGCGTCGTGGCTCGTCCCGGCGTTGGCCTGCCATTGACTACGTTCGCGACTTTCAGCGCGGCCGGGTTCATTTCCATACAGCAAACGATTGGTGACATCACTTACGGCATGATCGCTTCATCGCGCAATGCCGGATTTGATGAGCCCTTCGCGTTTAATAACATCACACAGACGTTCATCACGATAACCGGCGTGACTTCAGCCAATGTGCCGACCAGCCCGGCGTCTAGCGGAGCCTGGACACCGCCGACAATGGCATCCGTGGCAAAGAAGCTGATTATCACGCATCCCGGTTTCTCTGGGGTCGGATCAAATTTCTTCGGAGTTTTGGACATCAGCAACCCGAGCGCCCCCGCTTGGAGTTCATCGAATACTTCGACGAATCTGTTGCCTTCCGTGCCGACCTCCGTGGCGAACTACAACAACCGGGCGTATTACGCAATCGGGAATCAATTGTACGGTAGCGATTCGCTCAGTCCGTTGGTAATAACGAACTTGAATTCGACTTTAACGATTGGCGACGTGACGAACGTTACGGCACAAATAGGCCTACCCTTACAGACGACAAGTTCAGGCATCACTTCCGCACTCATCGTGTTCAAGGCTAATTCTGTATGGATGGTCACGGGGGATACCGTAGGCGGCACCCTGACGCTCGGATTCCTGTCGCTGACTGTTGGATGCCCACACCCCCGCAGCGTCGCGCAAACACCAATCGGGACGATTTTCGTCAGCCAGGATGCGCCGTATCTCGTAACCGGGGCCGGAACAGTGGCGGAATTGCGCCATCCGAGCGGCATGGCCTCGGACGTGCGCACGCCATTTCAAAATTCAACTATGCCAACGCGCACGGCCGGGGCATTTGCTGGAAATATCTATCGTGTATGCGTAATCACTATCATCGACGGTGCGAACGTTACGAATGACTATTGGTTCGATATCCGGCGCATGCGTTGGTCTGGGCCGCACACATTCACCTACGATTGCGCTTCTCAGCACAACAACTCCTTCATCGTATCTGGGGTTGGTACAGGCGCCGCCTTGTTCAACAGTCCGTCAAACGACGCCTCGTTAAGTTCTATTTACACCGACAACGGATTTGGATTTCAATCGACTCTGACGTTTGCTTTTGTTCATAGCGATGAAGGGATGGAATTCAAGCAAACTGTGGAATCGTCACTCGATGTCGCATCCGGCGGATTGTCGGCGAATTTCGCAATATCTGCGAATGATGCGGACGGAGATGTGATCGCTTCGGCAAATGTCGTCACGGGGGCTTCCGCAGTAACGTGGGGAACCTTCCATTGGGGTGACGGAACTTTATATCAATCTGCGATCAATACCCCCCGTCGATACGATGTGGCGTGGAACGTCCCTATCGTATGGGATCGACTGAGCATAAGTATCTCTGTAACCAGCGCGTCGCTCGTCACAATAGGTAAGTTTAAAGCCAAATACCAAGATTGCGGTTACTCACTCCGTCCTGTAACATTGAGCGGAATATTACCCCCAAATCTCCCGCCCGCCGGGAATCGTTTGGATACGAATTTCATACTGGATCAGTCCAGTTTGTCATGAGGTGCGTCATGAAACGAATTGTTGCTCTAGTTACCGGCTTGTTATTTACCGTTCAATGTGTGGCTGCCGGATTTCCGTTCCAGCCGAATTCCGTTCTAACGGCATCCGATCTGAACGCCGCGTTTCAGAATGCGCACATAACCAGCGGAACCATCATTGGGGCGGCGATCGACAACACTCCGATTGGTCAAACGACACCGGCGGCAGGGAAGTTTACGACGCTTCAAGCTACCAGCGAGGATAGCACTCCGATTGGCCAGACGACACCGGCGGCAGGGAAGTTTACGACGCTTCAAGCTACCAGCGAGGATAGCACTCCGATTGGTCAAACGACACCGGCGGCAGGGAAGTTTACGACGCTTCAAGCTACCAGCGAGGATAGCACTCCGATTGGCCAGACGACACCGGCGGCAGGGGCTTTCACCACGTTGGCCGCTTCATCTGTTAGTGTGAGTGGAGTAGCGTTATCGTCTGCCTCCGGGGCATCGCTTGTCGGATATGCTGCTTCTGGTGTTGGCGCGATTACACAGACTGTTCAGTCTAAGAATCAGCAGTCCGTCAATGTCCTGGATTTCGGCGCGGCCTGCAATGGTTCTACCGACGACACTACTGCTGTAACGAACGCCCTCACTGCAAGTGCTGAGGTCATCGTTCCCGCTTCGTGCAATCTGTACACGGCAACAGGCATCACCATTCCGGCAGGCCATGTGTTGAGAGGTTTAGGATTCGCACCTTCCAGTCCCGCTACTGGCGCGACTGTGACTTGCGCATTGGCAGTCGCCAATTGCGTTACGGTGGGCGGCGCATCTGCGGCAAATGGAAGCGCTTCGCTGATAGGCTTGACGGTGACGCGCGTTGCTGGGACACATCCAGTTGGCTCTGTCGGGGTGTTGGTGCAGAACACGTACAACGCCATTCTTCGTGATGTGAATTCTGTCAGTCACGATATCGGATTTTATTTCAAGAGCAACGGGATTAGCGCAGGAATTTCTACGAATGCTGAGTTCATATTCACTTGCAATATCACTGATGCCCATGTGGTGCAAGACACGATGGCTGAATTGCGCATTATCAATTCAAGATTCGGATGCAACGGCACTGCCGATCAAACTTCAAACGCTTATATTCGGGTGACTGGAGGTTCAACTACGAATGCCGCAGCAGGTCCGAATACTTTGCTTGTATCGAATTCTCAGTTCAATCAAGGAAATAGTATCAAAGCAAACGCCCTGATTCAGTTTTCAAATCGAATACCAGGAGCTATATCTGATAATGTGATATGGCAATTTTCAAATTGTCATATTGAAGCAAATAATTTCGGCATTGTTTCTGATTCCACTTGGACCAACATTGGTCGAGTAAAGTTGGTAAATAATCAATTTGGTCTTACTGCTGCTCCAATTGTAAATCTCGATCCAGCATCTGTGGTCAATGAATGGTTAATATCAAATAATCAATTTGCTGGCTCATTCACTTTGGCACCTGCATCTCAAATAAACTTTTTGCAGCTTGCAAATAACACCTTCGCAAGTGCAGTTTCTATCACTGGTGTAAGTAACTCAACAGTATCCTCTGTTGGGAATACATATAGAAATGGAATAACATTCGCTGGAAATTTCTCTCAACTTGTAAGTGTCGATGAGATTACTAGTGGAATTCTCACAGACACGTCAACCGCAACAAGAAAATTCATTAAATCTATTGGAATAGACACGTTAGGGGGAGCAGAGGGTTCGTTTAGGATTAATGCACCAATTACCGGCAATGCCTCCAGCATAGGTTTTAAATCATACGGAGTGGCTCAATCGGATGTTACCAATCGCGCTGATATGTTTGCGTCTTTTTCTGGAACCCAAGCGGCTGCATTCACGCTGGCTGATCTCTCTGGATTTACCGCATTACAGAATGTTATCGGTGCCGGTTCTACTGTTACTAGACAGGAAGGTTTCTGGGCTACCAGTGGTCTGAATGGCGGAATAAGTAACTACGGTTTTCGTGGTTCATTAGCAGCAGCCAGCGGCGCATTCAATCTGTACATGGATGGCACTGCTGCAAATTATCTTAATGGTGCAGTTGGTTTAGGAGTTGTTCCTAGTGCTACAGCACCTAATAGTAAACTTCAGATTGGCGGTAATTCTACTGGCAATGTGACAATGTATGGGACACGTGCTGCACAGACTGTGCAGTCTGATGTGACCAGTGGATACAATATATTCTCTACTGGCCCGAGCACACAGGCTACTACATTTACACTGGCCCAGTTAGTGCATTATCGCGCAGACCAAGGAACTATTGGGGCGGGTTCCACAGTAACTACTCAAGAGGCATTTCTTGCTGGCGACATGACCGGCGCGACAAATAACTACGGTTTCGTGAGCGGGATGACTGCTGGTGCTGGAAAACTCGGATTCTATAACCAAGGAAACGCGGACAATAATCTTGGAACTGGCAAAACCACTATTGGTAGTTTGGCTTCGACTGCGCTATTGTCAAGCTCCACTGCACCCGCCATTGCAAGCGGATTCGGCACGTCCCCATCAGTTACAGCAAACAATGGAACCGCCGCATTCACAATTAACGTAGGAACTGGAGGCACTGCATCTAGCGGCGTGGTTACAATGCCGGCGGCTACGACTGGATGGGCTTGTTCTGTGATGCCTAATGGCGCACCGCAAGCAGGCGCAGTGATGTACTCAGCACCAACAAGCACAACGTCCATTACAATTACTAACTATACGCAGTCTACTGCTGCTGCATTGGCATGGCCTGCAAGCGCTGTGATTTCTGTCAAGTGCATCGGATACTAAACGGAGCATGATATGAAACGACTGATTCTAATTCCCCTCCTGATCGCTTCGGCGCATGCCGCTACGATCATCAATCCGTTGCCGAATAACATCCAGAACGGCCAGCCGGCGGACGCGACGAAGCTCATGGGCAACTTCAACCAGATCGTCGCCAATGTGAATAGCAACGCGGCGTCTTTGGGGGCATCAAACACTTTTACTGCCGGACAGCAATTCCCAGGCGCGACCTCGCTCTCCCAAGGTGTGATTGCCAGCCAGGTTCAGAACGACAGTTTCGTTTGGCTTGGTGTGTCAGCGGGCACGGCTAACGCTTTGGCTGGAACGTCCATCATCGCGCCTGCAGCGTATGCAGCGGGGCAGCGTTGGAAGATTGTTGCATCTGCTGCCAATACTGGGTCTGCTACGATCAACATCAACAGTCTCGGGGCTCGGCTGATAACCAAATTCGGCTCGAATGCGTTGGTGGCCGGCGACATAGGCGTTGGTCAATTGCTCATATTGGAAGATGACGGCACTGAGTTGCAATTGATGAACCCGACTACGGTGCCTGCCGCTACGAGCGCGGGGAGTGCCACGACGGCGAATAGCCTGGCAACCACTACTTCACCCGTTGTGGTAAATACCGCCGTCGCTCCGACAGCAGGGCAATCGCTTACCGCTACTAGCCCCACATCCGCAACGTGGCAGGCCGTAGGTACAACCGGCCGGCAGACGATCCTTTTGGGGCCGACTGACGTTCTTGGTCGCCCCGCGTACCTGCCGCAGACATCGGCCACGTTGAATCTGACAACTGTGAACATCGCAGCAAACTCATCGCATAGCGCGAGTGTTACGATGCCAGTCGCTTCGCCTGGTGTTGTGAACTGGACAGGGCATAATTTGATCGTCGGGCAAGCGGTATCATTCACCGGTTCGTCATTCCCGACTGGAGTGAGCGCGGGGGTTGTCTATTACGTTCTCGCTGCGGGGTATTCGGCCAACTCATTTGAGATTTCGACGACGCCAGGTGGTACGGCGATTAACTTCGTCAGTACTTCGTGTGTTGGATGCACTGGATGGGCGGGCGAAACGAACCCGCTCGTCGTTACGGCGCAGAACGGGTTCAACACGTCGGGTCAGAATAATGTAGTCGGAACGAGCACGACGAATCTGACTTGGACGGGATTGACGAATTCGACCACGAACTATCTGTATGTCACGGTGCTGAATGGTGCATTGACGACCGGTTTCACTACGTTGGCGCCAGTCGTTCAGGCGGAGGGTCTGTTCACCCCGTCCATTGTGAGTGGTCAAATCACGATCAACGCGGTGACGGGGATGACGTACGTTGGCAATGGGTCTTCGTTTATCGCTACACCTTTAGTTTTGGTTGGAACCGCAGTCACTAGCGGTACTTCTGTCACGTCAACGTACGGGTCGAGTTATAACATGCCTGTGTCAGTGGCATCTCAGGTGCGGCAGGTATTCACATCGAGTGGGGCCTGGATAAAACCTTCATGGTTGACCGGGAATGAGGTGGTTGAAGTTGAGATATGGGGCGGAGGTGGCGGCGGCGCCGGTGGAGGTGGAGGCGGCGGCGCATATAATCAGAGAAGATTCATGGCATCGCAGCTTAATTCGTCGGAAACAGTCACGGTTGGTTCTGGTGGGGCGGGGGCGTTTGGTTCAGCAGGATCTAATGGTGGAAATAGCTCATTTGGGACGACCCCGTATTTATACGCGTATGGAGGGGCCGGAGGAGCCGCATCTCTAGGTATAGGAGGTGGCGGTGGAGGCACTCAATCTGCTGGGTCAGGTAGTACGGGAGGGTCAGGTTATTCTTCCCGAGGAACGGCGGCGGCAAATACGGATGGCGCCGTGGACGGTGGGGGAGGAGGGAGTAATAGTGCATTAGCTGGTTCTAGTTTTTGGGGGGGCGGAGGCGGCGGCTGCGGGAGTTCTACGTTCGGGGGAGGTGGTGGAGGAATCACTTCCAATTGCGGCGGTGCCGGAGGAGTATCTTTATACGGAGGGTCAGGTGGGGCAATGTCTGGAAATCCCGGAATCGCCCCCGCTGGGGGAGGGGCAGCCAATGGCAGCGGTGCAGGCGGTGCTGGCGCTCGTGGCGAAGTCCGCGTAACAATCTACAAGGTGAACTAACATGCGATACGCAATCATTACCCAAGGTGTTGTCACGAACACTGTGGAAGCCGACGACAGCACCGCCGAAGCGAACGGTTGGATTCGTTCCGATACGGCAGGTATCGGCGATAGTTACGCGAATGGTGTGTTTACGCCAGCCGCCGCGCCCGCACCGACCGTTCCGCAATCGCTTACCCCGAAACAGATCCGAAAGGTTCTGACGGCCCACAATCTCCGCGCGCAAGTTGAAGCAGCGGTCACGGCTGCTGACCAGAATACGAAGGATGAATGGGAATTCTCGCAGTCCTACCTGCGCACCGACCCGTTACTTGAAACAATGGCGGCGTCGCTCGGTTTGACACCCGCCCAAATTGATCAACTCTTCATCGATGGGAGCAAATTATGAAACGCATCATCGCAGCATCCTTAATTCTGTCGGCAGTCAGCTTCATGGGATTCGCCGCTACGCCGCAGGCAAACATCAATTCTGTCGTTTATACCGGGATCGACTCGACCACTGGAAACGCGACTGCGATTCTGACCGATCATACGACTGGAGAACAGTACGTAAACAGCGAAGGAACGAAGGCGTCGTATCGTGTGCAGATTGCCGATGAAACGGTGGCTGCAACAGCAACGGACGTTGCCACGCTATGCGGGTCTGCGACAAAAACTGTGCGGGTGATGCGCATCCAAACCACGGCGGACGCTACGGCAGCCAGTGTGATCGACTTCTACGTGTATAAACGAACTGCGCTTGATACGGGCGGCACCTCGGCAGTCGTTGCTGCGGCGCAGATGGATAGCACCGATCCGGCACCTACGGCGGTGGTCGCAAAATATTCGGCCAATCCTTCCGCGCTGGGCACTGGCGTTTTGTTTACCGGCGATCACTATGCGTTGCCCGCAGCCGCCACAACTGGATATCCGGGGATGCCTTGGATCGAGGATTTTGGCATTCGCAACAATCGCGCCTTGGTATTGCGCGGAGTCAACGAGTGCGCAGCGTTCAATTTGAACGGGCAGACGATACCGTCCGGGTTCGGGATGTACCTCGGGATTGAATGGACTGAGGAATAAATTATGAAGCGCATCTCTTCTGTGGTATTGGCGTTGTCCGTCGCATTGTCGGCGTGGGCGGCTACGCCTAATCAGGCGAATATTAATGCGCTTCAATTTACGGGTGTCGATTCGTCCACGGGGAATGCTTCGGCGCCGTTCGTTGACCACTCGACGGGTGCGATAGCTACTCAAGCGTGGGCGTCGGGATCCGCTGTGTCAGCGACAAACCCGATGCCGGCTTACCTACTGCAAGGCGGCTCGGCGGTTTCGGCTTCAGCGCCGCTATCCGTACAACAAACTGCCACTCCTACCGCACCGCCGTATCTACAGCTTGAGGCAATTGCTACCGGCATATATCCTGGGAAAACGCCATTCGCGATAGATGGCCGAACAACCGGCGTAAACAGCACACGGGTCGATGTGATTGAATTCGGAACGACCTATGTTTCGCCCGCGTCTCCTATCCAGATGCAAGTAGTGTCAACCAGCGCGAATGACGCGGCTCTGGGTAGCGGCATCCGATCAGTGACAATTCATTATCTGGACACAAATTACAATGCTCAGACGACCGTTGTTACGTTGAATGGCGTGACTCCGGTACTCACAACGCCGACGAATATCCTCCGGGTAAATGGCATGCACGCCAATACCACTGCGGGGTTTAGCGCATCGGCGGCGGGGAACATTTCGTTGCAGGCAGTTGGCGGGGCGACGACGTACTCGTACATTTCCGCAGGGTACAAGACATCGCGGTCTTCCGTGTTCACCATTCCTGCCGGGAAAACGGGCTATATTTATGCATTCGGAATATCCACGGGGGCAGTGACCGGAGCGCATTTCACTAACGTAACATTGATGGCCACTTCGCATGACGGCGTTGCGTTTGCAAATGTACCCCTGCTACAGCAAGAACTGTCCAGCGTGAACAGCAGCATCTCGGTCCCGTTCCCTATACCGATCAAGGTTCCGGCGACAATGGACATACGGGTGAACGCAGTAAGTGATGCGTCAAACGCCAACGTGACTGTCACGTGTTACTTCGATGGGTGGTACGAATGAAAAAGCTCATATTGATTGTGATGATGCTATTTGCACAGATGGCGAATGCCGGAAACCTCGTTCCGTTGTATAGGTATCTGGATACCGTAGGAGACGGTTCTGGAACCAAAAACGCCAACGGCAATTACGCAACAACTCCGCAGACATTCCAGATCGTCGTTCCCGCCGGTAAAGGGTTTACGATCGAGTCGATGATAATCCATATATCCGGGACCACGAACTTTCAGATATTCGGATACGGATCAATAAATGCCGCTCTGACAAACGGCATAACGCTACAAGCTGTTGTCGGGGGCGTCACATTCAATTTTGTCGATGGCCTCCCATTCAAAACAAACGACGATTTGAGCCATATAGCGCCAAATATCAATCACGTGACGTACAGTGGGACCGGAGACAGCATCGTGGTGCAATTCCAGATTTCGGATTTCGGGATACCACTCA
>Ga0316624_10000317_pt1 | contig 15628 bp, 13 predicted proteins | sample OWC_Aug_N3_C1_D5_FD_207657 | JGI IMG/M metagenome (GOLD analysis project Ga0316624, IMG submission 207657) | Wetland soil microbial communities from Old Woman Creek delta, Ohio, United States - OWC_Aug_N3_C1_D5_A | ecosystem: Environmental > Terrestrial > Soil > Wetlands | place: USA: Ohio... | reverse complement strand
CGATCTTCTGGAAGCGGCGCACCAGCGCCCGGTCCTTCTCGAAATACTGGCGGTATTCCTTGTAGGTGGTCGAGCCGATGCAGCGGATGGTGCCGGAAGCGAGCGCCGGCTTGAGCAGGTTGGAGGCATCCATCGCGCCGCCGGAGGTCGCGCCGGCGCCGATCACGGTGTGGATCTCGTCGATGAACATGATCGCGCCCGGATAGGCCTCGATCTCCTTGATCACCTGCTTGAGCCGCTCCTCGAAGTCGCCGCGGTAGCGCGTGCCGGCGAGCAGCGTGCCCATGTCGAGCGCGAACACGGTCGCGCCCTTGAGCACGTCGGGCACCTCGCCGTGCACGATGCGGCGGGCGAGCCCTTCGGCGATCGCGGTCTTGCCGACGCCGGCGTCGCCCACGAACAGCGGATTGTTCTTCTGCCGGCGGCAGAGCACCTGGATGGTGCGGTTGATCTCGGCGTCGCGGCCGATCAGCGGATCGATCTTGCCGTCCTTGGCCTTCTTGTTGAGGTTGATGCAATAGGCCTCGAGTGCGTCGCCCTTCTTCTTGGGCTCGTCGCCGCTCTTGGTATCGGATTCCTCCTCAACGCCGCGCACCGGCCGCGCTTCCGAGAGCCCCGGCCGCTTGGCGATGCCGTGGCTGATGTAGTTGACCGCGTCGTAGCGGGTCATGTCCTGCTCTTGCAGGAAATAGGCGGCATGGCTCTCGCGCTCGGCGAAGATCGCCACCAGCACGTTGGCGCCGGTGACCTCCTCGCGCCCGGAGGACTGCACGTGAATGACCGCGCGCTGGATCACGCGCTGGAAGCCGGCGGTCGGTTTTGAGTCCTCGGCGCCGTCGGTGATCAGGTTCTCCAATTCGGATTCCAGATAGGCGACTAGGCTGCGCCGCAGCTTGTCGAGATCGACGTTGCAGGCGCGCATCACGGCGGAGGCGTCCTGATCGTCGATCAGCGCCAGCAACAGGTGCTCGAGCGTCGCGTATTCGTGGTGCCGCTCATTGGCGAGAGCGAGCGCCCGGTGGAGAGACTGTTCGAGGCTGCGCGAGAAAGTTGGCATTTACAGTTCCGTTTTCTTTTGTATCAGGCGCTTCCCGGTAACGCTTTGAGACTCACTTTTTTTCCATCACGCATTGAAGAGGATGCTGATGTTTGCGCGCGAAGTCCATAACCTGCGTCACTTTGGTCTCCGCCACCTCATATGTATAGATGCCGCACTCCCCGATGCCATGGTGGTGGACATGCAACATAATTCGGGTCGCGGATTCGTGATCCTTGCCGAAAAAGCGCTCGAGCACGTGCACGACGAACTCCATCGGCGTGTAGTCGTCGTTGAGGATAAGCACGCGGTACATGCTGGGCCGCTTGGTCTGCGGCTTGGTCTTGGTGATGACCGCCGTGCTCGGACCGCCCGGTTCGCCCCGCCGCTTGCGGTCATCGTCCGCCATGCGCGGTGAGCCCCAGGGCAAGGCAGCGTTCGCCGTCCGGGCGGGCAGCTTTATCTTCACCAGAGGCGTCATGGCATTGCCGAGGCTAATAGTCCTGGAACGTGGCATCCGCGCGGCGCCGGGTCGGCCGCACCCACCATATTAAAGACCCCGCCCCCGCCATTCCAAGCGAGCATTTTGCCCCGTTCCGGGACATTCGGGCTGTTTCCGGGGTCCCCCTGCACAGGCACAGATAGCCCCTGGTTACCCGAACTCAACCGGGGCGCCGACAATCCGATCCGAATTGTCCCCAAATTCGCGGCATTGCTCTCACGATTCTTCAAGGCGGCATTGGCATACCTTCACCGCCTAACGTTTTCGGTTCCCATTCAGCCATAGGGGCATGCCATGTTTCTGGCCCGCTTTTGGAACAACCGCCACGGCAGCGTCGCCCCAATGGCCGCGCTGTCGATGTTCACTTTGGCCACCGCGGTCGGGGCGGCAATCGACTACAGCCGCGCCAACGCCGCCCGCACCGCCTTCCAGACCGCGCTCGATTCTACCGCGCTCATGCTGTCGAAGAATGCAGCGATCGAAAGCAGCGCCGACTTGCAGACCGCGGCGACCAATACCTTCAACGCCCTGTTCCACCGCAACGACGTGCAGGACGTGACGGTCAACGCGTCCTATTCTTCGACCGACGGCGCAAAGCTCACGCTGACCGGCAGCGCCACCATCCCCACGGAGTTCAGCAATTTCCTCGTCGGCGATGTCCACATCGCCGCGTCGTCGACTTCGACCTGGGGCAATACCAGGTTGCGGGTGGCGCTGGTGCTCGACAATACCGGGTCGATGGCGCAAGACGACAAAATGACGGCGCTCAAGACCGCCTCGCAAAACCTCCTGACCCAGTTGCAGAACGCCGCCGTCACGCCCGACGACGTCTATGTCTCGATTGTTCCGTTCAACAAGGACGTCAATGCCGGCGCCAGCAACTACGACCAGAGCTGGCTGCGTTGGGATCTCTGGGAAGCGCTCAACGGCACTTGCAGCAACACGTCGTATCACAAGCAAAGTTCCTGCACGAACCACGGCGCCGTCTGGACGCCTGCCAACCACAGCACCTGGAACGGATGCCTGACCGACCGCGACCAGAACTTCGACACCACCAACGACGCGCCGCTTGCGGGCAGCACGCTCTATCCGGCGGAGCAGTATTCGTCCTGCCCGGCGCAACTGATGGGCCTCTCCAACGACTGGACGGCATTGTCGAGCAAGATCGATGATATGCAGCCGAATGGCAACACCAACCAGGCGATCGGCCTGCAAATGGGCTGGCAGTCGCTGACCGCAGCACCGTTCACCGTGCCGGCCGAGGACCCGAACTACCATTACAAACACGTTATCATCCTGCTCACCGACGGCCTCAACACCCAGGACCGTTGGTACAGCGACGCCTCGTCGATCGACGCACGGCAGCAGACGACCTGCGACAATGTCAAAACGGCCGGCATCACCCTCTACACGGTGCAGGTCAATACCGGCGGCGACCCCACCTCGACGCTGCTGCAGAACTGCGCGAGCGACTCCAGCAAATTCTTCCTGCTGACGTCGTCGACGCAGATCGTCACCACCTTCAACCAGATCGGCACGGCGCTCTCCAACCTGCGGCTCGCGATGTAGCTTGTCCGTGGTGAATGCGCGATTGAGGGCCACGCCGGCAACCATGCGCTAACTATGTCGAACCACGTCTTCGACCGCCGGCGTGGCCGATTTGATCATGCAACGCTTTGCGCGCGCTTGGATTCCCATCAAGCGCGCGCCGGCGCTTGGCTCAGACCGGCGGCTCCAATCAAAACTCGCTGCCGCGCGCGGCCTTGCACATTTCTTCATACGCAAATCGGACGTCGTCGGCCCGTCCGCCGGCGGCGGGGTGCGCTTGCATTGGCCAGCCGCAATCCGCCGATGGTGAAAGCGGTGATCAATTTGGCCGGCGGGCGGGTAGCGCCGCCTGCTAAAGGGCGCGCAGACCGGCGATCTCAGGTATCGCGCTACCAATTGTTAACGCTGTTGCATAACGCGATAGTCGTTTTCGCGGTTGCCGGAACGGCCGCGTTAATCGTGCAAGTCTCTGAGTAGAATTCATTTTATGTCATTTGCGAACGCTAGCTTTACCGTCAGACCCGGACTTTCGGTATCACCGTAAACACGGCCTTTAATGGCGCGGCTCTATGAATGCAGCCGACTTCAACCGTCTTACGGTGAGCCGCCATGCTGAAGCCCTGGACGAAATTCCGGACCGCCCTGCGTGCATTCCGGGCCGCCCGCGCGGGCAACGTCGCGATCACATTCGCGTTCGCGGTCATCCCGGTCGTCGGATTCATCGGCGCCGGCTACGACTACAGCCATGCCAATTCTGTGAAGACCGATTTGCAGGCCGCGCTCGACTCGACCGCGCTCATGCTGGCGAAAGACGCCGCCACGCTCAGCAACAGCGATCTGCAGGTCAAGGCGCGCGCCTACTTCACCGCCCTGTTCAACCGGCCGGAAGCCACCATCGACTCGATCAGCGCGACTTATACGACCTCCGGCGGCTCCAACGTCACGGTAACGGGTCAGGTGGAAGTACCGACCACCTTCCTGCGCACGCTGGATCTCATGGGCATGAACGCCCTGCAAAACATCACTATCAACGGCTCCGCCACCACCACCTGGGGCACCTCGCGCCTGCGCGTCGCGCTGGTGCTCGACAACACCGGCTCGATGGCCGACGACGGCAAAATGGATGCGCTGAAGACGGCAACCAAAAACCTGCTCACGCAGCTCAAGGCCGCCGCCACCACCGACGGCGATGTCTATGTCTCGATCATTCCGTTCAGCAAGGACGTCAACGTCGGCTCGGCCAACTACGGCGCCAATTGGATCGACTGGAGCGATTGGGAGGACTCTAACGGCAGCTGGCAGCAAACCTCGTCGTGCAATGCCGGCTTCGGACATTCGCGCCACAGCCACAGCCACTGCAACAACAGCTGGACCTGGACGGTGGCCAACCACAGCACCTGGAACGGCTGCATCACCGACCGCGATCAGGACTACGACCAGAACGTGACGGCGGCCAATCCGGCCGACTCCAGCCTTCCGGGCGGCCAGGCCTCGACGTTGTTCCCGGCGGAGCAATACTCGAGTTGCCCGGTGGCAATGATGGGACTGAACTACAATTGGACCACGATGAACAGTCTGGTCGACTCGATGCAGCCGGCCGGCAACACCAACCAGCCGATCGGCCTGGTGTGGGGCTGGCAGTCGCTGGTCGGCGGCGGCCCGCTCACGGCTCCGGCGATGGATGCCAACTACTCCTACCAGCAGGTCATCATCCTGCTGTCGGACGGCCTGAACACCGCGGACCGCTGGTACAGCGAGCAGACGCCGGTTGACAACCGCATGGTCCAGACCGGCAACGGCTCCGGCACCTGCGCCAATATCAAGGCGGCCGGCATCAATATCTATACGATCCAGGTCAATACCGGCGGCGACCCGTCTTCGGCCCTGCTGGACAGCTGCGCCAGCAAAGATCAGATCGGAAAATCGCAATTCTTCATGTTGACCAAAGCCGGCGACATCATCACCGCGTTCAACACGATCGGCACCAACCTGACCAAGTTGCGCGTCACCAGGTGACGCAAACAAGCGGCCCGGACGGCCGAGCAAACGGGGCGAACCGGGTTCGCCCCGTTTTCATGTGCGCGGTTGCTTCGAATTTTAGCGATCGCGCCTACTGCGCGTTAACGTCACCACATTGGATAAGCTAGGTATTTTCCCTAATCAGCCGGACTCGTCATTAACGACCTAAGTACTGGCCGCGTATTGCAATTCGCCCTGCTGGCGCCGCGAAGTTTTGCCGCGACCGCATCGTTTTTGGCGATCGGCGCAATACCCCGTTTAAGCCCGCGGCCTACGTCCGTTATCGAAATGCGTACCCTCCAACTTCGCCTTCGCCGCTTTGCGCGCGCCTGGATCCGCCTTCGGCGCCAGCGCCGCGGCAACGTCGCCATCACGTTCGCGCTCGCCCTGATCCCGCTGCTCGCCTTTGTCGGCGTCGCCATCGACTACAGCCGTGCCAATGCGGTCAAGGCCGATTTGCAGGCCGCGCTCGATTCCGCCGCCCTGATGGTGGCGAAGAACGCCGCAACCATGACCGCCGATCAGCTCCAGTCCACGGCGCAAAGCTACTTTCTGGCGCTCTTCAACAACAAACAGGCCAGCAACATCAATTTCACCGCAAGCTACGCAACGAGCGGCGGGTCGAGCCTCGTGGTCGGCGGCTCGGCCGACGTAGCCACCAGTTTCATGAGCCTCTTCGGCTTTAACAAGATCACCGTCGCCGGCAGTTCGACCTCGAAATGGGGCTCGACGCGACTGCGCGTGGCGCTGGTGCTCGACACCACCGGATCGATGAACGACGACGGAAAAATCGACGCCCTCAAGACCGCGACGAAAAATCTTCTGACGCAACTGAAATCGGCCGTGTCCGTCGACGGCGACGTCTACGTGTCGATCATTCCATTCAGCAAGGACGTCAATGTCGATGGCGGCAATTCCAGCGCGAGCTGGGTCGACAACTGGAGCGACTGGGATGCGCCGCCGAGCGGATTGCCGCCGACCAGCTATACGGATACTACGGGCCCCGGGGACTCTTGCCCCTACAGCAGTTCTAGCAACGGTTACACTTGCACAACGGGGCCAGCCAACGGCAGCTCGAACACGTCGTACGTTCCGTCGAGCGGCATCTATAAGGGCTATATTTGCCCGAGCGTCGATAACGGCCGCGTCACCGCGACCAGAAACAGTCATTATTATAATGGCTGCTACAACAGCACGACCTATAGCTGCACCGGCAGCTCCTGTAGCTGCACCGGACATAGCAATTGCTCCTGCTCCGGTTACGGCAGCTACAGGACGTGCAGAACGGCCAGCGGCTACTACGAGCACGCCTGGATCAAAAACGCGCACAGCACCTGGAACGGCTGCGTGACCGATCGCGGCACCTCGACTGCGCCCGGCACCTCTGCGGGCTACGACCAAAACGTAACCGCGCCGACGACCGGCAACGCCGCCACTATATTCATGCCTGACCAGTACAGCCTCTGCGCGCCGAAGATGATGGGCCTAAGCTACAACTGGACCGCCATGGCATCCGTTGTCGACGGCCTTACGCCGAATGGCAGCACCAATCAGCCGATCGGCCTGGTCTGGGGCTGGCAGTCGCTGGTCGGCGGCGGCCCCTTCACCGCGCCCGGGCAGAGCTCCGGCTACACCTACAAGCAGACGATCATCCTTTTGTCGGACGGCTTGAATACCCAAGATCGCTGGTACGGCAATGGCACCACGACGAACACCTCGGTCGACGGCCGCATGTACAACTCGGCCGGCACCGGCACCTGTTCCAACATCAAGGCCGCCGGCATCACAATCTATAGCGTGCAGGTCAATACCGGTGGCGATCCGACCTCGACCTTGCTGAAAAACTGCGCCAGCTCCTCGGACAAGTTCTTCCTGCTCACCTCGGCGAACCAGATCATCACCACGTTCCAGAAGATCGGCACCGAACTGAGCCAGCTGCGGATCGCGCAATAGCGCCATGCGCGCGCCAACGAAAAGCCCGGCCAACCGAGCCGGGCTTCGCAGTCCTGATACGCTAACGAAACGCTACGCGACAGCCACGCTACGCAACCAACAAAAAGCCGGTTACTTTGCCTTCGCCATGATGGTCTCGAACGGCTTGTAGGTCTCCTTGGCGAGGTCGGCATAAAGCTCGCCGATCTTGCTGGCCTCGGCCATGAAGCCCTCATAGGCGGTCTTGGCGAATTCGCTCTGGACCTCGATCGCCTTATCGAAGGACTTCACGCCGAACAGCTTTTCCAGCGCGGCGGTGCCGTCCTCGAAGGTCTTCTTGGAGTAGTCGGCCATTTCGACCGCGATCGCCTGGGTGCACTTCGACACCGCGCCCCAGCTCTTCAGCGCGGAATCCATGTTGTCTTTGCCGACCTGCTGCAGGTCCTCGAAATTCTTGACCATGGCGATGATCCTTTCCCGGCCCCTCGCGTCAAGCGATGCCTTTGCTATCTGGCCCCGGCTCGACCGGGGAATAATCTTCATATACTGCACTGCACAATAAAGTCAAGATGCCTATTGCAGTGCGAAAAACCCCTTAAAATCTAGGGAATTGTGTTAACAACTTGTAAACCCTGCTGTCCTAGGGTTGTAATTTATGGCGCCGCGAGAATGCTATAAATTCGCCAAGATGGTGGCCTAGGGGACCGCCGGATAACGGGGTTGGGGAGAGCTGATGTCGCCTAGTCGAGCCGAAGTCCAACGCAGTCGTCGTTGGGGCCCCCTGACTTTGGCGACCCTGCTGGCGGGCATAACAGTCATCAGCGCGGCAGACGCGCGCTCCCGCCACCGTCATCACCTCTACCGCCACCATGCTCATCGTAGCGCTGAGCCGAGTTATGACCCGGCCTATGCCTCCATCGTCGTGGACGGCAATTCCGGCGCGGTCATGCAGGCGACGAACGCCGACAGCTCGCGCCATCCCGCCTCGCTGACCAAGATGATGACGCTCTACCTGCTGTTCGAACGGCTGGCGGCGGGCAAGATCAAGGTGTCGACCGAGATGCCGGTGTCGGCGCATGCGGCGTCGATGGCGCCGACCAAGCTCGGCCTTAAACCCGGCGAAAGCCTTTCGGTGAGCGACGCCATCCGCGGCATTGTCACCCAGTCGGCCAACGACGCCGCCGTGGTCGTGGCCGAGGCCCTCGGCGGCACGGAAACCGATTTCGCCCAGGAGATGACCGCCAAGGCGCGCGCGCTGGGCATGATGCACACGACCTACCACAATGCTTCCGGGCTGCCCGATGACGTGCAGATCACCACCGCGCGCGATCAAGCCGTTCTGGCGCGCGCTTTGCAGGACCGCTTCCCGCAGTATTTCCACTATTTCTCGCTGCAGGCCTTCGTCTACCACGGCCGCCTGATGCGCAATCACAACCACCTGCTCGGCCGCATCGACGGGGTCGACGGCATGAAGACCGGCTACATCCACGCGTCCGGCTTCAACATCGTCACCGACGTGCACCGCAATGGCCGCCACCTCGTCATCGCGGTATTTGGTGGCCGCACCGCGCGGGTGCGCGACGAGCACGTCGTCAGCTTGATCGACCGCAACATCACCGTTGCCGCGCTCAAGCGCACCGCGCCCATGGTGACCGAGGGCGCGGAACGTGCGGTTGCGCACGCCAATCCCGCCGCCACCGAACCAAAGGTCGCCGCAGGCGCGCCGTTGCCGCCAAACGCGGCGCCGGCGCTCGGTTCGACCGACCCGATCAAGCCCATTCCGGTCAAGACCGTCGTGGTGCAGCAGCCGACCGTCATGCACACCGCCTCGCTGGCGCCGCTGCCGTCGGCGAGCCGCACGCTCAGGCCGGCGCCGGTCACCGCCAACCCGGCCAAAATCACCACCGTCGCAACGGTACACAGCGAGCCGCCGTCGACACCGTCCAAGACGCCGAGCGCCCGCCCGGGCGCGCCCGCCATGATGCAGGTCGCTTCCGCCGGCGCCAATGCTCCGGTGCCGCCGGCTGCCGCGCAGGAGCTCGCCGCCAAGCCGCATGGCGGCTGGATCATCCAGGTCGGCGCCTTTGACATCGAAAAGGACGCCAAGGACCGGCTGGCGCTGGCGCAAAGCAAGGCCAAGGCTGAGCTGGGCGAAGCCTCCGGCTTCACCGAGCCGGTGGCCAAGGGCGAAAAGACCCTCTACCGGGCGCGTTTTGCCGGCCTCGACAAGTCGCAGGCAGAGAATGCCTGCAAGTCCCTCAAGCGCAGCGAAATCCCCTGCATGATGTTGCGCGATTGAGGAAGCGAGAACAGCGCGTCAATACGCGCCAATAACAATAACAGGGAAGCGAAAAACAGCCAGGAGCCGCTGATGGTGTTGCGTCAGGAGTACCTCAGCGATGGCGGCGAAGAAGGATTTCCTTGGCTTCATTGATGCGCGCGGCAAGATACGTCGTGCCCCCTTGGTCGGGATGGAATTTCTTCATCAGCGTGCGGTGCGCGTGGGTGATGGCGCCGGCGTTCGCGCCGGGTTCCAGGCCAAGGATCTGATAGGCCTCCTGTTCCGACATTTTGCCGGAGGACGCAGCCGGCCTGCCCGCTGCCGCGTCACCTTGCGCGTGTTCACGCCAGCCGGCATCCCGGCGGTCAAGATACGCCATCAATAGCGCGCGGCTCTCCTCGTCGACCTCGCCCAAAAGGCCGATGAGCGTCTTGATGTCGAGCCGCTCGAGCGTCATGCCCTGATGGCGGCCGGCCAGGATGCGGCCGCGCATTTCGCCGCTGTCGTGGTCGAGCTCCATTTCGAGAAAAGCCGAACGCACGCGCGAGACGGCGCCGCCGGTCTTGTTGACGCGCTTGGAAAAGCCCGCCGGCCCGAACGGCAGCCAGCCGAGCAGGCCAAGCCCGAAGGCGCCGAGCGGCAGGGCGATGCCGAGCTCGCCGCGCAAACCGAGAAAGACGGCAAAGCCGATCGCCAGCAGCCCGCCCGATAGCTTGAGCACGCGCGCGCCGACCTTCGGATCGACCTTGGAAATGACGTTGAGCGCCCAGAGCGCGAGCACCAACGCCAGGATGCCGAAGATCAGTGCCGGCATGACTACTTAAGCTGCGCCAACAAAGCGCGCGCGCCGCCCGCGCTGCGCGCCGACAATTCGGCGAGCGCCTTCTTGCCGCCGGCGGCATAAGCGGCAACCGCGCGCAACAGCTCGCCCAGCTCGTGCGCCGCGCCGATATCGAAGCGGCAATAGGCGCCGCGCGACAGCCGCGCGATCTCACGATAGGCGTTCTCGGCGACCGCGTCATGGCCCTCCTGGAACATGAAGACCGGCACGCCGAGCAGGCCAAGCTCGCCGGCGCTCGCGCAGAGATCGTCGAGCTTCTCCTCCATGGCATCGCCGACGAAGACCAGCGCCTGGACCCGCTGGCGGGCGTGTTCCTGGCGAGCGTGGCTGAGCACCTTGCCGATCTGGGTGTGGCCGCCGCGGCAATCAATGCGCCCCATCAGCTGCGCGAGCTTCTCGCTGCCGGCCACCCAGCCGGAGGCGCGGCATTCGTTGAGACCACGGAAATAGACCAGCTGGATGTCGAGACCGCCGGCGCTCGCCGCCTCGCGAAACATCTCGGCCTGCAAGACACAGGCTGTATCCCAAGTCGGCTGCCGGCTCATGGTCGCGTCGAGCGCGAAGATCAGCCGCCCGCGCTTGCCCGCTTCGCCCGCGGGGCCGAGCGCGCGCACGCGCTCGATGAAGGCATCGATCTCGGGCCGCGAGGAGGTCGGCGCCGGGAACGGCTGGGAAGGGTCCTTGCTCATGGCGGAATTCTACACCGATTTAGGATCGATCGGTGAGAGGGCAAGGTGCTGCGGGAAGCCGGTCAGCCGATGACGTCGTGGACCTGCAGCGGCTGGTCCATGACCGAGTACCACTCGGCGCGGGCGGCGGCACGCCGCTTGCCGTTTTCGGAGAGCGGCAGGTGCAGCATGTTGAGGAGGGCCACCACTTCCTCGCGCGCGGTGATATGCGACATGTTCGGCCGCGTACCGAGCGTCAACTCGTCGAGATCGTCGAGCGCGGTCAGGCCGCGCGGGAAGAATTCGCGATAGACCACGCGCTCGGCGAAGCCTTCCACGCAGCGGAAGCCCATGCGTTTCGCAAGCTCGGCGAGCCCCTCGCCGACCAGGCGCTTGTTGCGCGAGCCGAGCGCGGACAGACGGTTGCGCACCACGATCCAGTCGGTGAGCCGGCCGTCGACCAGCCGGCGCTGACGGCGCGCCTCGCGTACCATCTCGGCGTAGTGACTTTCGCCGGTGACGGCGAAATTGGTGGGATCGAGCGTGGCGAGCACGTCGAAGTCGAGGAACGAGTCGTTGAGCGGCGTCACCAACGTGTCGGCCATAGAATGCGCAAGCCGCATCAGATAGGTGTCGTTGCCCGGCGTGTCGACCACCACCACGTCGTGGCTGTGCTCGATGGCGCTGATGGCGGCGGAGAAGTTCGCGAACTCGCGCGCCTCGTTGGCTTCGACCGAGGAGCTCTCCGCGCGCTCGATGCAATAATGCGTCGGCAGCTCGAGCTTGATGCGCGCGCGCTCGGCCCAGTCGCGGCGGTTCTCGATATAGTGGGTGAAGCTCTTCTGGCGCGAGTCGAGATCGATGGTAGCGACGCGCTGGCCGGCCTTGAGCAGCGCCACCGCGATATGCAGCGCGGTCGTGGATTTGCCCGAGCCGCCCTTTTCGTTTCCGAGCACGACGACGTGCGCGGACTGATGAGCTTCTTGGATCGGCTGGACCAACATGACGCGCCCTTTGATCCTTAATTCCAAGATACTATCGTGTTTTAGTCAAGTTGCCCGTAATTTTACCATTAACCCGCGTGGCGGAATTAACGTTGCTTTGCTAGGTGCTAGCGCGGTTTTGCGACATTAAGCCGACAGAGCCTCTCAATTATGGCAAAGCGCCCGCAAGTCACGCGCACGCTCCCCGCGCTCCGCCGCGCCCTGGAAGGGTTCCGGGACGCCGGTGACAAGATCGCGCTGGTGCCGACCATGGGCGCGCTCCACGCCGGCCATCTGGCGCTGGTGCGCGAGGCGCGCCGGCGCGCCCGCCGCGTCGTGGTGTCGATCTTTGTCAATCCGACCCAGTTCGCCCCGCACGAGGATTTTTCCAGCTACCCGCGCAGCTTCGCGGCCGACTTGAAGGCACTGCGCGAGGCCAAGGTGCACGTGGTATGGGCGCCGTCGGCCTCGGTCATGTATCCCGAAGGCTTCGCGACCCGCATCGCGCCGGAAGGCGCGGCCAAAGCCGGACTCGAGGATAAGTTCCGTCCGCATTTCTTCGGCGGCGTCGCGACCGTGGTCGCCAAGCTGTTCCTGCAGACCCAACCCAACTTCGCGCTGTTCGGCGAGAAAGATTATCAACAACTTTGTGTTGTGCGACAGATGGCGAAGGATCTCGACCTTCCGCTGAAGGTGATCGGCGTGCCGACCGTGCGCGAAAAGGACGGCTTGGCACTGTCCTCGCGCAACGCCTACCTGTCGACGAGCGAGCGCGCGGCGGCGCCGACCTTGTACCGGGCGTTGAAGGCAAGCGCGGCGCGCATCAAAAAGGGCGAGGCGATCGCCGCCGTGCTGGATGACGGCCGCGCCGAGATCGCGCGCGCGGGCTTTGCGCTCGATTACCTGGAAGCGCGCCAGGCGCTGACCCTGGCGCCGGTTTCTTCGCGCAAGGACGGGCCGATCAGGCTTCTGGTGGCGGCCAAGATCGGCAAGACAAGGCTGATCGACAATTTGGCGGTGTAGACGCAGGGCGGCGCTGAAGCCTGAGCGAGCCTAGAACTTCTCCACCCAAGGCCTGAGCTCAATCTCTTGCGTCCAGGCGCTGCGCGGCTGCTGCAGAACGTGCAGATAGGTTTGCGCGATCGCGTCCGGATCGAGCAGCGAGTCGGGCTTGTCGGGCGGATCGGCGCGGCGCGCGCTGCGGATGCCGCCGTCGATCACGAAATGCGCGACGTGGATGCCCTGCGGCGAGAGTTCGCGCGCCATGCTCTGCGCCAGGCCGCGCAGCGCGAACTTGCCCATGGCGAAGGGCGCCGACTGCGCATAGCCCTTCACGCTGGCCGAGGCGCCGGTGAACAGGATGGCGCCGCGGCCGCGCGGCATCATGCGGCGGGCGGCCGCTTGCGCGACCAGGAAGCCGGCATAGGCCGAGATGCGGAGCGATTTCTCCACCTCGGCGGGATCGAGATCGATCAGCGGCCCGCGCGTGCGGTAGCTGGCGTTGTAGACGACAACGTCGGGCGCGCCCTTGGCGGCATCGAGCGCAGCGAACAGCTTCTCGACCTGCACGCGATCGGCGGCGTCGCAAGCGTAGGTCTTGGCGGTGGTTTCCCGCGCCAGTTGCCCAAGCTTGCCGGCCGAGCGGGCGGCGAGCGCGACGCTTAATCCCGCCTTGGCGAAGGCGCGCGCAAGCGAGGCCGAGAGGCCCGCGCCGGCGCCGACAATAAGGGCGGATTGGTAGCTGTCGCTCATGGCCTTTCCTCTCCCCTTGCGCGTTTGACGCGCGGCGGCGGCGAGCTTAAGTCAAAATCGCGAGGGGCGCTGAACACTAGTCCTTTTCCTTCTTGCATTCCGCGGCGAGCCATTTCGCGTCGATCGCTTTGTCCGAGGTGGTCTTCCTGCCCTTGAACACGAAGGTCGATTTGACCGTGCCGGTGTAGTGGCGCGCATCGAGGAAATGGAAGGCCAGGTCGATGGCGATGTAATTCGTCTGTTCGTCGCCGCAGGCGAAGGCGACCGAAATCTTGTCGGCGTCCTGCTGCGCCTGCAGGCTCTTGCACTGCTGGCCGATGAGGCTGCCGAGATCCTTGAGGGCCGAGAGCGCCTTTACCGGATCCTTGGCCTGTTCGGGGGTGAGGCAGTCGCTGTAGGTGACGGGCTCGGCCGGCTGGTTGTCCTCGCTGCCGGTCTCGACCTGCTGCCAGGTGCCGGGCTCGAGCTTGATTTCGGCGCGGGCGGGCGACCCAGTGGCCAGACAGGCGGCGGCGAGCAGCGCGCCGGCGGCGGTGCGAGCCATTGCAAGCGTCATTCTATTCCCCAATCGTATGCCGCGAGCGGCCGCCGTGAATCGGCGCCGCCAGCATAGACCGCCGGCGGGCCTTGCCTATAGTGATCGCCGGCCGGTCCCTGAGGAGGCAGGACCGTGCGCGCATCGAAAGGACCGCCATGGCGAAAGTGAAAGGACCGCCGCCCGTCCGGCCGGCCGCGGCTCGCAATCTGGCCCATCCGGCCGGCTCGCTGAGGGCCTGGGTCGGACGGGAAATCGAAAGCCTCTATCCGGGCAGCTTTGCGCTGGTCATGGCGACCGGCATCATCTCCAACGCCCTCTTCTTCGAAGGTCATCGTGCGGTCTCCGACGCGCTTTTCGCCTTCAACGTCGTCGCTTATCCATGGCTGCTGGCGGCGACGCTCGTGCGCGCCGCGCGTTTCACGCGCGCGCTGTGGGCCGACCTGATCAATCCACGCCTGGTCTTTTCTTTTTTCACGATGGTGGCGGGCACCGACGTGTTCGGCATCGGCATTCATCTGCGCGGCTTTCCATTGCTGGCGCTGGCGATGTGGCTGCTCGCGCTCGCGCTCTGGTTCGGCTTGATCTATCTGAGCTTCGGCGTGCTGACCTTCCTCAACACCGCGCGCGACGTCAACATCGTGCACGGCGGCTGGCTGATCGCCATCGTCGGCACCGAGTCCCTGGTCATTCTCGGCACCGTCATCGCCCCGCCGCTCGGCGGGCTCGGCACCGCGATCTTCGTTCTCCTCCATATGCTGTGGGGCATTGGGCTCGCGCTCTACGGCATATTCATCACGCTGTTTTGCCAGCGCATCTTTTTCTTCGAGTTCGAGCCGGACGACATCACCCCGCTGTTGTGGGTGGTGATGGGCGCCGCAGCCATCAGCACCAATGCCGGCTCGACCCTGATCCTGAGCGACACCGCGCTGCCCTTCTTGCAATCGATGCGGCCATTCATCGATGGCGTCACGCTGATCATGTGGGCCTGGGGCACCTGGTGGATTCCGCTGCTGATCCTGTTCGGCATCTGGAAGCACGGCGTGTGCCGCGTGCCGATCACTTACACGCCGATGCTGTGGAGCCTGGTCTTCCCGCTCGGCATGTACGCGCTGGCGAGTCTGCGGCTGTCGCTGGCGAGCGATTTCCCGCCGTTGCGCTCGATTTCGCTCACGATGGTGTGGGTGGCGCTCGCCGCCTGGGCGGCTACGGCGCTCGGGCTCGCGCTGGCGTCGTGGCGCGATTGGCGGAAGTTTGCGGCGGTGGCTTAGGTGCGCCGGGACACCGCTATTTCTTGCATTCGGCCGCGATCCATTTTGAATCGGTCGTTATGGTCGACACCATTTTCTGGCCGATGAAATTCATGGTCGACTTGGCCACATTTGTCGTGTGCTGCGGCGACTCGATGGTGATGACCGTCGTTACATCGATCGACCCTTGCTTGGGATCGCCGCACTTCATTTCGAAGGTGATGACGTTGCCATTTTGCCGGATGTCGAGCTTGCTGCACTTTTGCGCCATCTCCTTCGTC
>Ga0316624_10000316_pt1 | contig 15646 bp, 13 predicted proteins | sample OWC_Aug_N3_C1_D5_FD_207657 | JGI IMG/M metagenome (GOLD analysis project Ga0316624, IMG submission 207657) | Wetland soil microbial communities from Old Woman Creek delta, Ohio, United States - OWC_Aug_N3_C1_D5_A | ecosystem: Environmental > Terrestrial > Soil > Wetlands | place: USA: Ohio... | reverse complement strand
CGTCCTCGAGCGTCACCGGCGTCTCGACCCTGGTGTAGAGGCTCGCGTCCGGGTGATCGCTGATGTTGCCCTCGATCTCGTCGAGCTTCTCCAGCACGCTGGCCCGGTCGCGCATCCGGTAGACATCGCCCCAGATCCGGCTATCATCGGCCGGCACCGCGGCCGCGTAGAGGCCCACGTCGAACAGCGCAGCCTTGATCGAGCCACGTCCGACGAAGGTGAGAAGCGGTTCAATCCCGGCACGGCGAATGCGGCCGAACTCGATCAGCAGCGTCCCGTAGAAGAAAACGCAGTCGCTCACCTGGTTGCTCGTGTGCTCACGCCACTCGGGGCGGCCCGCGAGTCCGGCCGAGTCATCGCGCATGCCAGCCAGTTGCGGCCCCTTCGAGAGTTGCCCGGGTCGCCGGCGCAGGGCGGCCGGGCACAGGACCAAGACACCTGCCTATTTGTATGCGCAGCAGTGTAGGGAACAGGGGTGCGTTAGTCAAGCGCGCTCGGCCAGCCCAGATGCGGCGGGGCCCGTACAAACCAACGCGCCTGGCAACCGGTGGCCGCCAGGCGCGCAACTCCGACACGGTCGACTGTCGAAACCCAGCCGCTACTTCTTGACGCCTTCCTTCTTGGCGGCCGCCGCCGACTTGAGGATATCGAGCGTGGCTGCCGGCACAGTGAAGGAGATAGCCACGGTCTTGTCGGTGCCGCCGAGCTGGACCGACTGCACCAGCGTCTGGATCTCGGGCTTGGAGCTGGCCTGGAGCCTCGCGAGCGCCACGAAGCCGTTCACGACGTCGCGCAGGTTCTTGGCGGCGGTCTCGTCGCGGGCCTCAACGCTCACCGTGCCTGACACGCCGCCGTCCACGCGCCCGCTCGCCGAGAACCACGTGATCGGGGGAATCTGGCTCGCGACGTTCTCGGGCAGCCTGGCCGTGTTGGCCAGAGCGTCGAACCGCCCCACCGCCCAGGCATTTCCGTCCTCGACCGCGTGGATGAGCTTCATCATCTCGGCGTTGTCCGCCACGCTCTCCCCGCCCTGCCCGAGGTCGATGGCCCGCTCGACGCCGCCGACCATCCCGAGAGCCGCGAGGTTCGGAGCAACGAACGCCACGGCCATCTGCTCGGCAGGCGCATGGGAAGAAGCGCCCTCCACCGAGGCCGGCTTGTGCATGAAGATCTTCCTGCCCTTGTAGGACTCAACCACGCCTTCGTGCTGCTTGATGAAGCTCTCGATGCGCGCCTGGTCGAAGCGGCCGCTCGCCAGAACGAATCCTCGCTTCTCGACGGTCGCGTCGCCCGGGAGCATGCACGCAACAATGTGGTCGATGTCATTCTCGATGTCGATCCCGGTCGCCTCGCGGAACTCCTGCTGCCCCTTCGCGTCGTGGGCCGACTCGAGCCCCCGTATCTTCTGGCGGAACTCGGATGCCATCACGTCGCGGACGTTCACGAATGCCACGACGACGGCGTCCTTCGGGATGTAGCGGAGCTCCTGGGGACCGGCGGCTCGGGTGAGCGCGATTCCAGGCAGCCCGCCGTAATAGGCAACCAGCCCGATCGAAAGCCCGACCGCCAGGATGGCCACCGCACCGACCATGAAGTAGCGCGTCTTTTTAGTCATCTCCCCCGCTCCTGCCTGATTATACGGTAGGGCCGGTCCGGAAGTTCCCGGAACAGGCTTTGGACTCTACGCTTTAGGCTATTGGACTGGCGTCGGACTCGAGGCCTCGGGCCTCGGCCCTGAACTGTCGGACTTGGAGGCCGCTGGCGTGTGCCATTTCGAAACAGAAAGCGAAGCTCCGGCGAAGCCTTGCCAACAGAACGCCGCGGGCGGGACGTCCGCGTCACCGGCCACTGACCACTGGCCTCTGACCCGTGGCCTCTGACCACTGGCCACTGGCCACTGGCCATGTTCACTGCTCGAGCACGTATTCCTTCCGCTCGACGACCCTCGCGGCGAGGAGTAGGAAGCCGGCCCAGATCACGGCCAGCCAGACCAGGCAGGTCCAGGCCGGCGGCACGTCCCGCAGGACCGACTGCAGGAAGCTCACCGTGCTGTCCTGGGGCATGGCGTGAGGCACGAGGCCCTGGAGGTAGTAGGCGATGGTGAACCGGCGCAGGTAGCCCGGGATCAGCATCACGATCTGCTCCCAGCCGAACGCGAAGATGAGGCCGATGACGAGCGGGCGCTTGAGCTGGGCGCCGATCCAGGCAAAGAGCGACCCGTAGGCCGCCAAGCCGAGGCCGAGCATGGCAAGGTCCGTGAGGAGGGCCGGGAAGGTGCCGGCCAGGCCTCCGCCCCCGATGGGGACCACGGCGAAATAGACGAGCATCACCGACGGGAGCACGACCAGGGCGGTGGCCACCAGGTACGCCAGGTACTTCCCCACCAGGACCGCGCCGCGCCGGATGGGGCGCGTGAACAGGTAGGTGACGGTCCGGTCCTCCACTTCGTCCGCGATCAGCGACGTGCCGTAGAAGACCCCGAGCACCGGCACGATGAACCGCAGGTAGAGCATCCAGATGAAGATGCCGAAGATCGTCGGCCCCTGGATGGTGCGGCTCCCGACGCGCATCCCCGCGAAGCCCATGATGTCGAGCACCCGGAACAGGATCGCGAGTGCCACCGGCGCGCCGACGACCAGGGCGAGGAAGATCGTCCGCCGCGACCAGAGCATCTGGCCGATCGACAGGTCGAAGACCCGCGCCGAGGCCGTCAGAAACGACGGCCCTCGTCGCACGGTCCGGCCGTTGCTTGCGGAGTCAGCCACGTCACTTCACCAGGTAGTGGAAAACGGCCTGCAGGTTGTCGTCCGGCGAGGTCACCTCGTGTATCTCGCCCGCCTCGCCCGAGGCCACCAGCGCGGTCAGCCTCGTGTAGAACTCGTCCGGCCTGGCCGTCTGCACCATCACCGCGTCCTCCTCCAGCTTCAGGCTCAGCACATCGTCGTAGGCGAGAAACAGCCGCGCGAGCGCGCGCGGGCTGGCAGCCCGGACGTGCACGGTGTGCGGGTGCTCGTCGATGAGGTCGCGGATCTGGTGCACGTTGCCCTCGGCCAGGATCCGGCCGTTGTGGATGAGCAGGATGTTGGAGGTCATCGACTCGATCTCGTGCAGGATGTGGCTCGAGACGATGAGGCTCTTGCCCTCGCGGCCCCATTCCCTGATCAGCCGGATCGTCTTCCGGCGGCCGATCGGATCCATGCCCCCGAGGGGTTCGTCGAGCACGAGCAGTTCCGGATCGTGGATGATCGCCTGCGCCAGCTTGACCCGCTGCCGCATGCCCTTGCTGTAGCCGCCGATCCTCTTGCCGGCCGCCTCCGTCAGGTCCACGACCTCGAGGGCGCGCCGCGCTGCGGCGTCGGCTTCCTTCTCGCTGAGGCCGTTGAGCCGGACGAGCGCGGTCAGCCACTCGAGGCCCGTCATCCGGTCGTAGAACGCGTCCTGCTCCGGGCAGAAGCCGATGCGGAAGAAGATGTCCGGGTTCCCCCAGATCGGCTCGCCGAGCACGCGGATCGTTCCCTTGCTCGGCTTGAGCTGGCCGGTCATCAGCTTCATGAAGGTGGACTTGCCGGCGCCGTTGGGCCCGAGCAGGCCGGTGACGCCGCCCGGCACTTTCACCGAGACGTCGTTGAGGCCGCTGACCTGGCCGTACCACTTCGACAGCTGCGTCGACTCGACGATGGGAGCGGCCGTCATCGGACCACCTCCACGCCGCGGACGCGCCGCTCGAGGATGAGGATCGACACGGCGATCAGCACGATGATCGCCAGCACGGAGACCGGCCACGGCGTCGCGTAGTGCGGTCTCAGCCGGAAGACCACGTCGCCGACCTGGCTCAGGTTCGCGAGGAACGAGAGCCAGGAAAGGCTGGTGCTGCGGGTGACCAGCGACACGACGCCGAAGACCGCGTGGCTGAAGAGCACGGCGGCGGCGTAGAGGATGGCGACGTAGCGGCCGCTCTTGGAGAGCGAGGAGAGCGCCAGCATCGTGAAGGAGGCGACCAGCACCTGCAGGAACGAGTACAGCGTGATCGCCGGGATCACGAACGGGTTCGTGCGGACGAAGGTGAAGTTCCCGGCGAAGGCCACCTGGAGGACGAGGAGCAGCATCCCCGGGACCCACGTGACGAGCAGGAGGAAGCTCACGAGGATCATGAGCTTGCCGGCCACGTACTCCGATCGCGCCAGCGGCTTCGAGAGATAGATCTGGAGTGCATTCGCGCGACGGTCGTTCGCGATGAGGCCCGCGCCCACCCAGACGGTGATGAAGAAGACGAAGAGGCCCTGCCACTCGAAGAACGATCGGAACCGCTCGGCGGTGGGCGCGAGAAAGGCCGACGCCTGGGGAATGGTGGCCGCGAGGTAGAACTGGACCGCGTAGACGACGAAGGGGACCCATGCCATCAGCAACAGCCCGATGAACAGCCGCTTGCGGATGATGTTGCGGATGCCGGCCAGGGCGATGACGATCCACGCGCGCCCCTGCGGCTCGCGTCGCCCCCCGTAGTGCCGGTAGCTCTGGTCGTGGATGGGCATGGCACTATCGCGTGTAGTTGGCAGTGGACAGTGGGCAGTGGGCAGTCTGTCTCGCCATCTGATCGCTTATACGAGCTCCGCTCGTCCTCCGCTGCTCGTATGGGCTGCAGCCGTTCAGCGTGCAGTCGCCGCTCACTGCACACTGCCCACTGCACACTGCCCACTACTCTTCTCCCACCGCCCTCGCAAACACGTCCTCGAGCGTCGGGATGCTGGGCCGGAAGTGCCGCACCTGGACCTTGTGCTCCGCGGCGAGCGCGAACAGGGTCCGCGGCCCGGCCTCACCGGGCGCGAAAACGCGCATCACGTCCTCGTCCGTCGAGTGGCACTCGAAGCCCTTGGCGCGCAGTACTTCCGTGAACGCAACCAGGTCGCCCTTGACGCGAAGCTCGAAGACCTGCCCGGCCGGCCCCTTCAGTTCGGAGATCGGCCCCTGGGCTACCACGCGCCCCTTGTCGAGCACGACCACGCGGTCGCACGCGTACTCGACGTCCGGCAACAGGTGCGACGAGAGAATCAGGTTGATCTGCTTGACGTGGGCGAGGTCCTTGACGAGCTCGAGCATCTCGGTCCGGCCCTTCGGGTCCATTCCGTTGGTCGGCTCGTCGAGGAACAGCAGGTCGGGATCGTGCACCAGCGCCTGCGCCAGCTTAATGCGCTGCTTCATGCCCGTCGAGTAGGTCTCGATCTTGCGGTAGCGCGCCTCGCCGAGGCCCACGTAGTAGAGAACCTCGTGGGCGCGCTGCATGGCGTCCACGGCCGGCAGGCCCGACAGCTGGCCGCAGTAGGCGACAAACGACACGGCGGTCATCCCAGGGATGTGGCCGTCCGTTTCCGGCATGTAGCCGATGCGCGCGCGGATCTCGAGCGGGGATCGCGCCACGTCCAAGCCGAGGACCTTCATCTGGCCGTCGGCTGGCTTCAGGAACCCGAGCAGCGCCTTGAGCAGCGTGCTCTTGCCAGCGCCGTTGGGCCCGAGCAGGCCGACGGCGCCTGTCGAGAACGCGGCCGTCACCTCGCGGAGCGCGAGCTCGGTGGCGTAGGCGACGCTGACCTTCTCGAGCTCGACGACGGCGCCGTTCGCGGTCTCGGTCATTCGGTTAAGTATACGGGAGAGCCGCGGCAGCGGTTCACGACAGGCCCCAGAGCCCAAAGCCTACAGGCTTCCCCTGAGCCCCAGCTCCTCCGCCCGCTCCCTCATTCCCATGATCACATTCGTGATGTGATCGGCCAGCGGAAGCCCGAGCTCCTCGGCGCCCTTGCGGAGGTCGTCGCGGTTGACCGCCCGCGCGAACGCCTTGTCCTTCATCCGCTTCACCACCGAGGTCGCCTCGAGGTCGAGCACGCTCTTCGACGGCCTGACCAGCGACGCGGCGGTCACGAAACCGGCCATCTCGTCGCAGGCGAACAGCGTGTGCTCGAGCCTGGTCTCGCGGGGCACCTTCGTGTGGTCGGCGTGCGAGAGGACCGCATGAACGACCCACTCGGGGTAGCCCCGCTCGCGCAGGATCTCGGCCCCGCGGAAAGGATGGTCGTCGAGCGTCTGGTACTTCTCGTAGTCGAAGTCGTGGAGCAGCGCCACGGCCGCCCACGCCTCCTCGTCTTCGCCGAACTTGCGCGCGTAGGAGCGAACGCCCGCTTCCACGGCCAGCGCGTGCTTGATCAGGTTCTCGTTCGTCGTGAACTCGTTCAGCAGCTCCCAGGCCGCCTGCCGCGTCACAATCATCGGCACCTCTCCACTGCCCACTGCCCACTGCCCCTGGCCACTGACCACTGGCCACTGACCACTTCGTGTGACTGACACACTATCCACTATCCACTGCCCACTGCCTACTACATGTGTCACCTGGCATGATATATTCGGCCGCCGGCCAGCACAAAGCCAGGGACTTGGGATTAGGGCCCGAGGACTGGGGCTCGCAGACAGGGCCAGTGGGGGCAAGTGGGGCTGAGACGGCGGCGGGACGTCTCGCAAAGCGCGACTTGAGCCAGCCCGGATCTTCGGCCGCACCCGTACTGCCCGCCTGGCGAGCGGAGCGCGGCGCGAGACGTCCCGTCGCCGGCAAAGCCGCCCCGAACAGGCGCAACGAGGAGGATCATGTCCGCGACTCCCACCACGGGCACCGCTACCGCCGCCACCACGCTCGACACCGAGTTCAAGCGACAACTTGGCCTCTACGATTCGACGATGGTCGTTGTCGGGTCGATGATCGGGTCGGGCATCTTCATCGTGTCGGCGGACATGTCGCGCCGCCTCGGCAGCCCGGGTTGGCTCCTGATCGCCTGGATCGTGACGGGTGTGCTCACCGTCACCGCAGCCCTCTCCTACGGGGAGCTGGCGGCCATGATGCCGCGCGCCGGCGGCCAGTACGTCTACCTGCGTGAGGCGTTCTCGCCGCTCTGGGGGTTTCTCTACGGGTGGACGCTGTTCCTGGTGATTCAGACCGGAACCGTTGCTGCCGTTGCCGTCGCCTTTGCCCGGTTCAGCGGTGTGCTGGTGCCGTGGGTCTCCGAGGCGAACTACCTCGTGCCGCCGATCCACGTGTCGAGCCGCTACGCCCTTTCGCTCTCGACGGCGCAGGTGGTCGGCATCCTTCTGATTGCGTTCCTGACCTGGACGAACACCCGCGGCATCGAGTGGGGCAAGGTGATCCAGAACGTCTTCACGACCGCAAAGACGGGCGTGCTCCTCGCGCTGATCGCCGTCGGCCTGCTTCTCGGGTGGAACGCGGGCGCAGTCTCCGCCAACTTCGGCGACCTGTGGACCCCGCGCGGGCTCGTGCCGATCGCGCCGGGCCTGTCGGCGGCCACGCTCTACGGCCTCTTCATCGCCGTGTGCGTCGTCCAGACCGGCTCGCTCTTTTCCGCGGACGCCTGGAACAACATCACGTTCACCGCGGGCGAGGTCAAGGAGCCGCGCCGCAACATCCCGTTGTCGCTGGCGCTCGGCACGATGATCGTCATCACGATCTACCTGCTGGCGAATCTCGCCTACCTTGTCACGCTGCCGCTCCAGGCCATCCAACAGGCCCCGAGCGACCGAGTGGCCACGGCGACCCTCGAGGTGATCTTTCCGGGCGCCGGGGCGATCCTGATGGCCATCGGCATCATGATCTCCACCTTCGGCTGCAACAACGGCCTCATCCTCACCGGCGCGCGGGCCTACTACGCCATGGCGCGCGACCGGGTGTTCTTCAGGGCCGCAGGCGGGCTCAACCGCGCGAAGGTGCCCGCCTGGGGTCTCGTGCTGCAAGGCCTCTGGGCCGCCGCCTTGGTCCTCCCGCGCACCTTCGATCCCGCAACCGGGCAGTACGGCAACCTCTACAGCGATCTGCTCGACTACGTGATCTCAGCGGCGCTCCTCTTCTACATTTTGACCATCGTGGGGATCTTCCGCCTCCGGGCGACACGGCCCGACGCCGATCGGCCGTACCGCGCCTTCGGCTATCCGGTGATTCCCGCGCTCTATGTCCTCGGCGCCGGCACGCTGCTCGTGGCGCTCTTCGTCTATCGCACCGCGACCACCTGGCCGGGGCTCATCATCGTGTTGCTCGGGGTGCCGGTGTACTTCCTGTGGAGGGCCCGGCGGAAGTAGCTGGCAGTGGATAGTGGGTGGTGGATAGTGGGTAGCGCAAGACGGCGGCTGGCAGACGGTTCGGACGACCGACCGCGGAGCGGCGGCTGAGCGTCTCGCGAGAGCAGTGATCAGTGGTCAGTGATCGGTGGTCAGTTGCCGCTGGCGAGTGGATTCCGAACCCTGGTCACTGGTCACTGGCCACTGGCCACTGACCACTGTCTATTCCCCGATCACCTTCACGATGACCCGCTTCTTCCTCTGGCCGTCGAACTCGGCGTAGAAGATCTGCTCCCACGGCCCGAGATCGAGGCGGCCTTTCGTGACGGGCAGCATCACCTGGTGCCCCATGATGGTGCGCTTGAGGTGCGCATCGCCGTTGTCCTCGCCGGTCAGGTGGTGCTTGTAGTCGCGGCCCGACGGCGCCAGCTTCTCGAGCCAGTCACCGAAGTCCTCGATGAGCCCTCCCTCCCAGTCGTTCACGTAGACGCCGGCCGTGATGTGCATGGCCGAGACCAGCGCCATACCCTCCTGAACGCCGCTCTTCTCAACGACCTTCGCCACCTCGTCGGTGATGCGCACCATCTCGCGGCGCTGTTTCGTGTTGAACCACAGGTAGTCGGTGTGAGTTTTCATGGTAGTGGGTAGTGGGCAGTGAGCACGGGGGCAGTGTGACAGACTACAGATGGTTTCAAAACCCAATCTACCGCTCTTCGGGTCCTGTCGGCGAGCAGCCCCACCCGTCCTCGGCGCCAAGAGCCCTTGTCACGTGCGAGGCGCCACCCGCGCGGGGTTTTGAAACCACTTCTACTCTACCCACTATCCACTGCGGGGATCATGTGTCACAGCCGCAGTGACGCATCCGCATTGAGGTCCCAGCCGGCGCGTACTCCTAGGTGAAACTGCCGGAGGCCCGCCGCCGCGATCATCGCCGCGTTGTCGGTGGACAGGGCGAGCGGCGGCACGAACACCGGCAGACCCATGCGCGCCCCGCGGGCCTGACTGTCAGCCCGCAGCCGGCTATTGGCGGAGACTCCCCCGGCGATCCCCACGCTTCGCGCCCGAATCCTCGACGCCGCCTCGAAGGTCCTTTCGAGCAGCGCATCGATGACGGCGCGCTGGAAGCTCGCGCAGATATCCGCGATCTCCCGCCGGCTGAGTGGCGTGGCCTCGCCTTTCTCGTCGCTGGCCGCCGTGCGCCCACTGCCCACTGCCCACTGCCCACTTCGCGGTTGCCCGCCACCCGCTGCCAGTTGTCGGCTCCGAACGTGCCGAAGCACCGCGGTCTTGATGCCGCTGAAGCTGAAATCCAATCGGCCCGGCCGGTCCGGCTCGCTCCGGTCGCGATGCGTCATCCTGGCGATTGGAAAATCGATGGCGCGATCGTCGCCCTCGCGCGCAACGCGGTCGATCACCGGGCCCCCGGGATACCCGAGCCCCAGCAACTTCGCCACCTTGTCATACGCCTCTCCTGCCGCATCATCGCGCGTCCTGCCGATCAGCTGGTAGACGCCCGGGGCAGTCACCTCGAAGAGACTCGTGTGGCCGCCGGAGACGACGAGGACCACGGCCGGCAGCGGGAGGGGGCCGTGCTCGAGGAACAGCGACTCGATGTGGCCGGCAAGATGGTGCACCGGCACAAGCGGGATCTCGAGCGAGGAGGCGAGCGACTTGGCGAACGACAGCCCGACCAGCAGCGACCCGACGAGCCCGGGGCCCGCGGTGACCGCCACGGCGTCGATGTCCCCGAGCGTCACCCGCGCATCCGACAGCGCTTTCTCGACGACGCCGCAGATGTCGCGGATGTGCTGACGCGAGGCGAGCTCGGGCACGATGCCGCCCCACTCGCGGTGGATTTCGACCTGCGACGCCACGACGCTGGAGCGGACTTCCCAGCGCCGTGACACGTCATCCGCCTCGGCAACCACCGCCGCCGCCGTCTCGTCGCACGAGCTCTCGATGCCCAGCATCAACATCATGTCGGGGACCTACTGGCTCCGGGCCTCTGACTTCGCCGTCCGGCGGCGGACCGTCTCGCAAAGCGCGACTTGAGCCAGCCCAAATCTTCGGCGTGCCTCTGCGCGCGCCTGGCGAGCGGAGCGCGGCGCGAGATGCTCCGCTGCCGGCCGGCGCCGCCAAGCCCACGCTTGACGCCCGAAGATTGTCCTACCCCGCCACGTTCGTCGCGCCCTGCACGGCCTCGGCCAGCGACTCGCTGAACGGAGGACGGAGGACGCCGCGCTCGGTGATGATCGCGGTGATGAACCTGGCCGGCGTGACGTCGAACGCCGGGTTGCGCACCGCTGCACCTGCCGGCGCGACCCTCGTCGGGCCGATGTGCGTGACCTCGCGCGCCGCGCGCTCCTCGATCGGGATCGCACTCCCATCGGGCGTCGACAGGTCGATCGTGGAGAGCGGGGCGGCGCTGTAGAAGGGCAGGTCGTGCTCCCGCGCGAGCACAGCCAGGGAGTACGTGCCGACCTTGTTGGCCACGTCGCCGTTGGCCGCGATGCGGTCCGCGCCGAGCACCACGAGGTCGATCTCCCCGTTTCGCATCAGCGCGCCCGCCATGTTGTCGGTGATCACCGTCGTCTGGATGCCGTCGCGGACCAGCTCCCACGCGGTCAGCCGCGCGCCCTGCAGGAACGGCCGCGTCTCGTCGGCGAGGACCGAGATCTTCTTCCCCTGCTCGACCGCCGCCCGGATGACGCCGAGCGCCGTGCCGTACCCGGCCGTCGCCAGCGCGCCCGCATTGCAGTGCGTGAGAACCCGCGCCCCGTCCGGCACCAGCGCTGCCCCATGCCGCCCGATCGACTTGCAGCTCTCCACGTCTTCGTCGTGGATGAGGCGAGCCTCCGCGGCCAGCCTCGCCTTGATCTCATCCACCGCCGCGCCGGCGCCTGCGGCCTCGGCGAAGCACCGTTTCATCCGCTCGATCGCCCAGAAGAGGTTCACTGCCGTCGGTCTCGTCGCCGCCATCAGGTCGCACGTCTTCTGGAACTCGGTCGCGAACTTCTTCGTCCCGGTGGCCTTGCTCTTCGAGGCACCGAGCGCGATTCCCATGGCCGCGGCGACTCCGATCGCCGGCGCGCCCCGGATGACCATCGACTTGACCGCCCGCGCGACTTCCTGGGCCGTCCGGCAGCGGACGTAGATCTCCGCGCCCGGCAGTTTCCTCTGGTCGATCATGACGATCGCGTCGTCTTGCCAATCGATGGTCGGAAGCATAAGGGGATCATAACAGTGGCCAGTGACCAGTGGACAGTGGCCAGCAGCGGGCGGCCCGCGAGCAGGGCGGACGGCGCTCAGAGGCCACCACTGGCCACTGATCACTGACCACTGATCACTGCTTGAGGAACCGCCCGTCGAACGGCAGGGGCAGCAGATCCTTGAGCCGGTGCTGCCCCGTCACCTCGCTGAGGTTGCCCAGCGTCACCTCGAGGTCCCCGCCGTACTCCCAGAGGATCTGGCGGCACGCGCCGCAGGGCGGCGTCGGCTCTGCAGTGTCCGTGACGATGGCAATGCGGGTAAAGTGGGAATGACCTTCGGAGAGCGCCTTGAAGATGGCGACGCGTTCGGCGCAGATGGTCAGGCCGTAGCTGGCGTTTTCGATGTTGCAGCCCGTGACGATGGTGCCGTCGGACGTTTCGATTGCCGCACCGACCTTGAAGTGGGAGAACGTCGCCTGCGCGTGATCGCGCGCCCTTCGTGCCGCCTCAATCAGCTTGTCGTCCATGGCTCGATGCTCAATAGTATGCAGTAGGCGGTAGGCAGTCTCTGGCTGCCCCTCCGTCGCCCGTCTTCAACTGCCTCCTGTTACTGCCTACTGCCCTCTACTCATGCTCGAGAGTTGGCGACATTCCGAAAGCGGTTAGCCGTTCCGCCAGGGTTCCTGTCGCCTGACATAACTGCCTACTGCCTTCTGCCTACTGCCTACTGTTTGCCTACACCCTCTCAATAATCCCCTCGATCAGCGCGATGAACTGCCCCTTCACGCGCTGGGCCGTTTCCATGACCTCGCTGTGCACCAGCGGCCGGTCGAGCACACCGGCGGCCATGTTGGTGATGCACGAGATGCCAAGGACCTCCATTCCCATCTGTCGCGCGACAATCACCTCGGGGACCGTCGACATCCCAACCGCGTCGGCACCAATCGCGCGCAGGGCGCGGATTTCGGCTGGCGTCTCGTAGCTCGGCCCGTGGAGGCCGGCGTAGACCCCGTGCGCAACGGTCACACCCGCCGCCCGCGCCGCCTCGTCCGCCAGGCCTCGCAGCCGGCGGGAATACGCCTCGGTCATGTCGGGAAAGCGCGGGCCGAACCGCTCGTCGTTGGGACCGATCAGCGGGTTGGTGCCCATCAGGTTGATGTGATCGTCGATCACCATCAGGGCGCCCTGGCTGAACTCGGTGTTGATGCCACCCGCGGCGTTGGTCAGGATGAGGACCTTCACGGCGAGCAGCCCCATGACGCGCGCCGCGAAGGTCACGTTCTTCATGTCGTGCCCCTCGTAGAAGTGCGCGCGCCCTGAGAGCCCGGCCACCTTGCGCGAGCCCACGTGGCCGATCACCAGGCGCCCCTCGTGCCCCACGACCGTCGAGGCCGGCCAGTTGGGGATCTGGGCGTACGGGATTGACACGCCCCTGACGTTGCCCGCGAAGTCGCCGAGCCCGGAACCGAGCACCACGGCCACCTCGGGCACGAACGGTGTCTTGTCGCGCACGAACGCCGCCGCGGCGCTGATCTTGTCGTAATACTGCATCCCTGCACCTCAACGCGAAGTAGGCAGTATGCAGAAGGCCGTTGACAGTCGAGAAGAGCCTCTTGAATACCGGCCTTTCCGTTCGTGCTGAGCCAGTCGAAGCACGAGCCAGACGGCCGGATTCGTTCGTCCTTCGACAAGCTCAGGACGAACGGGGGGCGGGTCTGACAAAATCGGGTGACTGCCTACTGCCTACTGCCCACTGCCCACTGCTTTGCGGCGTTCCGCTTGCGCCTTCCGCCCTCCGCCTTCCGCCTACAACAAGAATCCAGCAATTGTCGCGGTCATGAAATTCGCCAGCGTCCCGGCGAACATCGCGCGCAGCCCCAGCCGGGCCAGGTCGTGGCGGCGGTTGGGCGCCAGAGCCCCGATGCCGCCAATCTGGATCCCGATCGAGCTGAAATTGGCGAACCCGCACAGCGCGTAGGTCGCGATCGTGAACGACCGCGGATCCAGCGTCCCTTTGAGCGGGCCGAGCTGCGAATAGGCGACCAGCTCGTTGAGCGCCATCCGCGTGCCGAGCAGGTTGCCGATCGTCGGCGCGTCGTGCCACGGCACACCCATCGACCACGCCACCGGCGCGAAGACCCAGCCGAAGATCTGCTGCAGGCTGAGCTGGCTGAGGCCACTCAGCCCCAAGTACTGGGCGCTGGCCCCACCCGCCACGCCGAGCAGCGCGTTGATGAGCGCGATGAGTGCCAGAAACGAGATCAGCATGGCGCCGACGTTCAGCGCCAGGTGCAGCCCGTCGCCCGTGCCGCGTCCGGCGGCATCGATCACGTTGACGTCGGTCTTCTCCACCTCCAGCCGCACGGTCCCCATCGTCTTGGGGACGCCGATCTCCGGCACCATCATCTTCGCCATCATGATGGTCCCCGGCGCCGTCATGATCACGGCCGTCAGCAGGTGCTTCGCCTCCACCCCGAACAGGATGTAGGCGGCCATGATGCCGCCGGAGATGTGCGCCATCCCGGAGGTCATCACCGTCATCAGCTCGGACTCGGTCATCTCGGGCAGGTACGGCCGGATGGTGAGCGGCGCCTCGGTCTGCCCCATGAAGATGCTCGCCGCCACGTTGAGCGACTCGGCGCCGCTCGCCTTCATCACGCGCCGCATGACCCACGCGAAGAGCCGCACGACGACCTGCATGACGCCGTAGTAGTACAGGATCGCGAAGAGGGCCGCGATGAAGATGATGGTGGGCAGCACCTGGAAGGCGAAGATCCCCGCGTAACGCGCGCCCTCCTCCCCGAGCACCGTCGTCATGATCCTGGGCCACACCTGCCTGTCGCCGAGCGGCCCGAAGACGAACGCGGAGCCGACGCCCGCGAAGCCGAGCAGGCGATTGATCAGATCCCCGAGTGTCTGGAAGGTCACCTGGCCGGCGCGCGTCTTGAGCACGACCAGCGCGAAGGCAATCTGCAACCCGAGGCCCCACGCCACGGTCGGAAGGTGGATCGCCTTGCGGTTGGTGGACGCGACGTACGCGATGCCAAGGATGACCACCGCGCCGACCACCGCCTGCACCCGGGCCAGGCCGGCGAGTTGGGCCAGCAGGACGGCCAGAACCGCGAGCGCCGCCAGGCCGGCGACGACCCCGAACTCCAGGCGGCGCGACTTCACCTCGGGCGCCCGCGCCAGCCCCTCATTCGCGTGATTCGTCATAATGTCGGTCCCTGCTCCGTACCACGAGGACCACGAAGGGACATCTGGACATCCACAAGAGTCGACCGTTCACCTGGCTTCGCCACACCATCGTGACGCGAGCGCGGGTGGCGCCGGACGGGGCCGCCCCGCCCGCCGCGTGCTTCGACGAGCTCAGCACGCCCTGAGCCGGCCGAAGGGCGCAGGCCCGACCCTCGTGACAAGGGGTTTTCGGGCCGAGGACGGGTGGGGCTGTCCGGCGACAGGACCCGCTCTTCGTCATGCCGTTCAGTCGAAGCCTATAGAGTCTCCGTGCGCGTCGTGGTTGCCAGCTCGACGACGCCCAAGCGGCCGCCGAGCGTCTCGCAAAGCGCGACTCTGAGCAGCCCGGATGCCGGGGTTGGCCCCATTGCTTGCCTGCGAAGCGGAGCGCCCCCTTCGACACGCTCAGGACTCACCGGTACGGTCGCGGCGCGAAGCGGCCCGCCCCGAGCGAGCCGCAAGGCGGCGAGTCGAGTGGGCGCGAGATGCTCGGTGGCTGCCACTGCGGCAAGTCGCGATTCCCCGGTCAGCGTACGTCCCCGATCACGAGCGGCCGCGCCGCCGGCGCTTCGTCCGCGATTTCAATGGCCTGCTCGACCAGCGCGACCGCGGGCTGGAGTTCCGCCTCGCGCCGGTAGTTCAGCACGACCAGCGGGTCGCCCGCTGCCACCTTCGCGCCCGGCCGGGTGATGATCATCGCGCCGACCGCCGGATCCACCACATCGTCGACCCGGTTCCGGCCCGCGCCCAGGAGGACCGTCGCGCGGCCGATGAGCTCGGCGTCCAGCGCCGCCAGGTAGCCCGCGCGCGACGCGGAGATCAGATGGCGCCTCGGAGAGATGGGCAGCCGCTGGTAGTCGTCCACGACGCGGGGGTCACCACCCTGCGCCTCCACGATCTGGCGCCACTTCTCCAGGCCGGCACCCGAGGTCAGCGCGCCTCGCACTTTCCGCTCCGCTTCCTCATTGGTCCCGGCGACGCCCGTGAGCCGCAGCATCCGCGCCGCCAGCAGCACCGAGAGCTCCTCGACGTCTTTCGGGCCGCGTCCCTTGAGCGTCTCGATCGACTCGATCACCTCGAGGGCGTTTCCCACC
>Ga0316624_10000315_pt1 | contig 15668 bp, 12 predicted proteins | sample OWC_Aug_N3_C1_D5_FD_207657 | JGI IMG/M metagenome (GOLD analysis project Ga0316624, IMG submission 207657) | Wetland soil microbial communities from Old Woman Creek delta, Ohio, United States - OWC_Aug_N3_C1_D5_A | ecosystem: Environmental > Terrestrial > Soil > Wetlands | place: USA: Ohio... | reverse complement strand
TTCCATTTCTTCTTGATGAGATATTGCGCCAGCGCGTCGGTCAGCATGGCGCGCGACGCGATGGTGTGGAACACATTGGCGCGGCAATCGGCGTTGCGCAGCCGGTCGGCGCGCATGGCGGCGTTGAAAATGATGACGTCCTTGGCTTCCGGCAGATCGGCCAGAGCGACAACGTCCTTCGCGGGCAAATTGACGATGACGTAGCGGTTGCCGGCGGCCACGAGCTTCTTGAATTCGACGGCGACGTCGCCCGTGGCCGGCACGATGACGTCGTGGAGCCGGAACTGCTGCTTGGTGAATTTTCCGGTCGTGTTGTCGTCGTCGATACCGAGCTTCGCGCCCATCAGCCCTTCGTCGCGCGGGATCGGCTGCGTATTGTTGCGCGGCGGCGCGTGGTCGCGCGCGATGGTGAGATAGGCGATATCGATCGAGGCCGCGCCCGGCGCCGGGGCGTTCGCCGCGGCTTCGCCGTTGGCGGCGGGCGCAGGAGCGGCCGGCGCCGCATCCTCGGACATCGCCGGAGCGGCGAGCGAGAACGCGAACGCGGCCGTGCAAAGAACTGCCAGAAACCGCTTCATGGTTTCACGCGTCAAAACCTCTGTGGATCGGAAACTTCGTAACCGCAGCGGCCGCCATTATCGCCCAATGCCCGAGGGCTTCAAGTTGCGAGTGCGTGGCCGCCGCCTGCCTAAGTCGTTGTTTAACAATCGTATCCGGGCAGGCCTGAACGCCCGCTGAACATCCGGGCGGGTATTTTTCCCTTACGAGACGGCGCTGAAGGCCAGGTAAGACAAGGCGGCGGCATTGGCCAGAGTGAGAACGGTGACGACGGCCTGGACCGCGCCGCCGAAGCGCTTCAGCAATGTCGAGCCGGCGATTCCCACGGCAACGAGCGCCGGGACGGTGCCCAGAGTGAACACCCCCATCGCCAAGGCGCCAGCGGCGGCGCTGCCGGCGGTCGCCGCGGCGGCGAGCGCCCCGTAAAGCAGCCCGCAGGGCAGAAAGCCGAGCACCACGCCGAGGAGATAGCGAGCGCCGGGATTCCGCGCGCGGACGATCAGCGGTTCGGCGAGCGCTGCGAGGCGCTGCGAAAGCCAGCCGATACCGGGGCTTGAAACCGATTTAGGTAGGACGCGCACGCCGCGGCCCAAGGCCTGAAGCAGGAACGCGGCGGCGGCCAAACCGAGGAGCACTGCGACGATCCATCGCAGAGATGCGATCTCGGCAAGGCTGCGCACCAGCCCCGCGCTGACGGCGCCCAGCACGCAATAGGTGGTGAAGCGGCCCAGATGGTAGGGCATAAGCGCCGCACCTTTGAGGCGCGTCCACTCGCTCATCCGCGACGCGGGCGTGCGTTCCAGATTTGCGGAAACCTGAGCCAAAACAAAAGGTCCGCACATCGGCGCGCAATGGGTCAAGCTTCCGGCGAGGCCGGCGAAGAACAGCGCGGTCAGAAGAGCGCCGTATCCGCCGTCGTTGATCCACGTCAATGCATGGTGCGCGTGATTCATCAAATTAATTTTCCAAGCAAGCCCGAACGGCCTTTTTCGGCAGTGGGCCCAACGACATGACCATGTAGCCTTTATGGTTATTGTGGGGTAATTTCTTACATTCTATCGTTATCGGGGACGGGAGCGGGGAAACTAGATGAACGCTGCAACGAATGCCGGTGCAGCCGGGGCGACGCCTTACGACGACGACGTCATCCGGCTTTTCATGATCGCTGCGGTGTTCTGGGGCATCGCCGGATTCCTCGCCGGAGTCTATATCGCCCTCGAGCTCGCTTATCCCGCCCTCAATCTCGGCCTCGAATGGACCAGTTTCGGCCGCCTGCGTCCGCTCCACACCTCGGCGGTGATTTTCGCCTTCGGCGGAAACGTACTTCTCGGAACTTCTTTCTATGTGGTCCAGCGCACCTGCCGCGCCAGCCTGTGGGGCGGCCCCGCCCTCGCCTCCTTCGTGTTCTGGGGCTATCAGATCTTCATCGTCCTCGCGGCAAGCGGCTATCTGATGGGCATCACCCAAGCCCGTGAATATGCCGAGCCGGAGTGGTATGCGGACTTGTGGCTCACGATCGTGTGGGTCGTCTATCTCGCGATCTTTTTCGGCACCATCGTCAAGCGAAAGGAACCGCACATCTACGTGGCGAATTGGTTCTATCTCGCTTTCATCGTCACCATCGCCATGCTCCACGTCGTGAACAATCTCGCGGTCCCGGTGTCGTTCTTGGGGACGAAGAGCTATTCGGCCTTCGCCGGCGTGCGCGACGCGATGACGCAATGGTGGTACGGCCACAACGCGGTGGGATTCTTCCTCACCGCCGGATTCCTCGGCCTCATGTATTATTTCGTCCCCAAGCGCGCCGACCGGCCGATCTACTCCTACCGCCTCTCCATCATCCATTTCTGGGCGCTGATCTTCCTCTACATCTGGGCGGGACCGCATCACCTGCATTACACGGCGCTGCCGGAATGGACGCAGACGCTCGGCATGACCTTCTCGATCATGCTGTGGATGCCGTCCTGGGGCGGCATGATCAACGGCCTCATGACGCTGTCGGGCGCGTGGGACAAGCTGCGCACCGATCCGGTGCTGCGCTTCATGGTGGTGTCGGTCGGCTTCTACGGAATGTCGACGTTCGAAGGCCCGCTCATGTCGATCAAATCGGTGAATGCGCTCAGCCATTACACCGATTGGACTATCGGTCACGTCCACTCCGGCGCGCTCGGCTGGGTGGCGTTCGTCAGCTTCGGCGCGATCTATTTCCTGTTGCCCAAATTGTGGGGACGCAAGGAGGTCTATTCCCTGCGCCTGGTGAGCTATCACTTCTGGATCGCCACCATCGGCATCGTCCTCTACATCACCGCGATGTGGGTTTCGGGCATCATGCAAGGGCTGATGTGGCGCTCCTACGATTCACTGGGCTTCCTCGAATATTCCTTCGCCGAGACGGTGGCGGCGATGCATCCGTTTTACGTGATCCGCGCGCTCGGCGGGCTCTGCTTCCTCGCCGGCGCGTTCATCATGGTCTACAACCTGTGGCGCACCGCACGGGGCGACGTCGAGGCGCCGGCGCCGCTCGCCGCCGCCGCCGCGGCAGGCCGCTGAGGACGCGGCCATGATCAGGCACGAAGTCTTCGAGAAAAACGTCCTTCTCCTCCTCGTCGGCATTCTCATCGTCGTGGCGATCGGCGGCCTGGTGGAGATCGTTCCGCTCTATACGATCGAATCGACGATCGAAAAGGTCGACGGCATGCGGCCCTATTCGCCGCTCGAATTGATGGGCCGCAACATCTACATCCGCGAAGGCTGCTACCTCTGCCACAGCCAGCAGATCCGCCCCTTCCGCGACGAGGTCGAGCGCTACGGCCATTACAGCCTGGCGGCCGAGAGCATGTACGACCACCCGTTCCAATGGGGCTCGAAGCGCACCGGGCCAGACCTCGCCCGCGTCGGCGGCAAATATTCCAACGACTGGCACGTCGCGCATCTCGACGATCCCCGCTCCGTGGTTCCGGAATCGGTCATGCCGACCTACGCCTTCCTTAACCGCCCGCTCCATTACGACGATATCGCCGACCATCTTCGCACGCTGCGGATCGTCGGCGTTCCTTACACCGACGAGGAGATTGCCGACGCCAAGGCCGATCTCGAGGCGCAAGCGAAGCCCGGCGCGGATACGACGGGGCTTCTCGCCCGTTACCCGAAAGCGAAGATCGGCGATTTCGACGGCAATCCGGATAGCATCACCGAGATGGACGCGCTCGTCGCCTATCTCCAGATGCTCGGCACGCTCGTCGATTTCACGAAATACAACCCGGATTACGCCACGGGCAAGTGAGACAGGCATGGATTTCGAAACGATTTTCACCGCCCTGCATTCCGCCTGGGTGATCCTGATCGTGGCGATCTTCATCGGGATCGTCGTATGGACGTTCTGGCCGTCGCACAAGCGGCGGCTGGAGGAATACGGTCGCATTCCGCTCGAAGACGACGACCGCAAGGAGCGCTGATCCATGCCGACCAAGGTCGAGAAGGACGCCATTACCGGAACCCAAACCACGGGCCATGAGTGGGACGGGATCAAGGAACTCGACACGCCCCTGCCGCGTTGGTGGGTCTTGACGTTCTACGTCACCATTGCGTGGGCCATCGGCTATTGGATCGTCTATCCGGCATGGCCGACGCTCTCCGGCTACACCCGCGGCATCCTTGGCTGGTCGCAATATCAGCAACTGGCGGACCAGATGCAGGCGGCGGGCGCGGCGAAATCCGTCTATCTCGAAAAAATCAAAGCGGCGACGGTCGAGCAGATTCTCGCCGACAAGCAACTCCTCGATTTCGCCACCGCCGGCGGCAAGGCGGCCTTCGCCGACAATTGCGCGCCGTGCCACGGCGCGGGCGGAGCCGGCGCCAAAGGGTATCCGAACCTCAACGACGACGACTGGCTATGGGGCGGCTCGATTGACCAGATCTACACGACGATCAGCTTCGGCGCGCGGAACGGCAATCCAAAAGCCCATTCGACCGACATGCCCCGCTTCGGCGCCGACGGGATTTTGACCCCGGCGCAAATCTCCGACGTCGCCGACTACGTGTTGTCTCTCTCCGGCGGCAAGGGCGACGCGGCGGCGCTCGCGCGCGGCAAGCAGATCTTCGCGGAGAATTGCGCCGCCTGCCACGGCGACAACGGCGACGGCAACACCGACCTCGGCGCGCCTCGGCTCAACGACGGCATCTGGCTCTATGGCGGCGACAAGGCGACGGTAGTCGAAACCATTACCTTTGCCCGCCGCGGCGTCATGCCGGCTTGGAGCGAGCGGCTGCCGGACACGACGATCAAAATGCTGACCGTTTACGTGCATTCCTTGGGCGCCAGCCAATAGGGCGCGGTTGCGACGAAACGCCCGCTGCGGGCCGTTGTTTAGATGGACTATTGAAGGCCGAGAGCCGGCGCGACGGATTGGCGCGCTGCGGCGAATATCGCCGTTCGACATGGCACGAAGGCAACTCAGCATCGGACAATGAGCGACACCGTTCACATCGAAGATGCCGTATCGGTCACCGCCGGCGGAAAAAAGCCGCTGTACGCGCCGCGCGTCGCCGTACATCCCAAACGGGTGAACGGAACCTTCCGCCGGCTCAAATGGGCGGCGCTGGTTGTTCTTCTCGGCATCTATTACACGGTCCCGTGGATTCGCTGGGATCGCGGCCCCGGCGCCCCCGACCAGGCGGTCTTGATCGACCTGCCGGCGCGGCGGGCGTACTTCTTCTGGATCGAGATCTGGCCGCAGGAAGTCTATTACCTCACCGGCATCCTGATCGTCGCCGCGATCGCGCTCTTCTTCATGACCAGCCTGGCCGGACGGATCTGGTGCGGCTACGCCTGCCCGCAGACGGTGTGGACCGATCTCTACATGTTCGTCGAACGTCGGATCGAGGGAGACCGCAACGCCCGCATCAAGCTCGACGCGGCGCCTTGGACGGCGGGCAAGATCGGCAAACGCGCGCTGAAGCATGCGTGCTGGCTCGTCATCGCGGCGCTCACGGGCGGCGCTTGGGTGCTCTACTTTACCGACGCGCCGACGGTCGTGCACGATATCGCCACGCTGCAAGCCTCAAGCGCGGTGTGGAGCACGATCGCGCTCCTCACCTGCAGCACCTATCTCCTGGCCGGACACGCCCGCGAACAGGTCTGTACGTATATGTGTCCCTACGCGCGCTTCCAGGGCGCGATGCTGGACGAGCATTCGCTCGTCGTCACCTACCGGAGATGGCGCGGCGAGCCGCGCGGCCACCACAAACAGGGGCAAAGCTGGGAGGGCCGCGGGCATTGCGTCGCCTGCAATAACTGCGTGGCCGTCTGCCCCACCGGCATCGATATCCGCGACGGTCAACAGCTCGAATGCATCGGCTGCGGGCTGTGTATCGACGCATGCAACGCCGTCATGGACAAAGTCGGCCTGCCGCGCGGGCTCATCGCCTTCGACACCGAGGCGAACCAACGCACGGAGGAGTTGGGCGGCCCTCCGAGCTACACGCTGTTGCGCCCGCGCACGCTCATTTACGGCGCCGTGCTGGCGGTGGTCGGAAGTCTCATCATTTACAGCCTCGCCACCCGCCCGGAATTCAGCATCAATGTGTTGCGCGACCGCAGCCCGCTCTTCGTGACACTGCGCGACGGAAGCATTGCGAACGCCTATACGGTCAAGATCCTGAACAAACGGCGCGATGAGACCGAATTCCGCCTCTCGGCGTCCGGAATCGAGGGGTTGAATTTGCGCGTCGTCGGCGAGGACGAGCGCCCCGAGCACGAGGCGGAATTGAAGGCGGCACCCGATACGGTCACGCAATTCCGCATTCTGGTCCATGCCCCGCGGGACAGCCTGCACGGGGCCTCGACGCCCCTGCATTTGACGCTGCGCGAAGAGGACAGCGACGCCACGAGCGCCTATGATACGGTGTTCCTGGGACCCAGCCGATGATGTTGAAAACCGCCCGTTCCTGGCCCGACCGCGACGACACCCCGAATCCGCGGGCGGGGAGGCTCATCCCCTGGATGTTCGTCGCCGGTTTCGCGGTGGTGGCCGCAGTCAACGGCGTCATGATCGCTTTCGCCCTGAAAACGTTCAGCGGCGTCACGACCGACCAGGCTTATGAGGAGGGTCTCGCCTACAACAAGACGCTGGCGGCAGCGGCGGCCCAGGAAAAACTCGGCTGGAAAGTCGGGATCGATCTGGCGGCGCCCACCCACGAGCGCGCCCGCCTCGCCGTGACGCTCGCCGATCGCAACGGCGCACCCATTCACGGCGCGGCCATCGAGGCTCATTTCGTCCGCCCGACCAGCGAGGGTTTCGATTCGCAAGCACAGCTATCCGAGACCGGCGCCGGGCGCTACGAGGCGGAAACGAGCCTGGCGCTGCCCGGACAATGGGACGTGGTGGTGACGGCGAGCCATGACGGCGCAAGTTATCAAAAGACAGAACGCGTCTTCATTCCCCGGTGACGCGGCGGGCGCACAAGTAGCTGCGCTGTGCTGGCACTGCGGCGCGCTGCTCGATTCGAAATCGACTCAAACGGGATTTTGCTGCGGCGGCTGCGAGGCAGCGTTCGGTATCGTCCAGAAACTCGGCCTTACGACCTATTATCGCAAGCGAGTCCTCGACCCCAAATTGCACCCGCCCAAACCGGAACCCGGACCCGGGACAGAGGACTTCTCTGCATTTGTCGCGACTGATCCCGACGGTTCGCATCGCATCCATCTCATGGTCGAGGGCCTTCACTGCGCGGCCTGCGTCTGGCTGATCGAGACGGCGCTGGCGCAGCAGCCCAACGTCACGGCGGCGCGCATCAACATGACCACGCGCCGGCTGGTGCTCGGCTGGGCGGGCGCCCCGGAGCGCGTCAACGAATTGACCGGCCTCGTCTCGTCGCTCGGCTACCGCGTCGTTCCTTACGATCCGGCCCAGCTTTCGCGCGCGATGTCGGCCCGCGATCGCGAACTCCTGCTGGCGATGGCGGTCGCGGGCTTCGCCGCCGGAAACGTCATGTTGCTCTCGATCTCGGTGTGGGCCGGCTTCGGCGAAGGGATGGGTCCAGTCACGCGCGAACTGCTTTATTGGTTTTCCGCGCTCATCGCGCTGCCCGCCATCGCCTATGCCGGCTGGCCGTTCTTTCGCTCGGCGCTCGGTGCGTTGGCCCACGGCCGGGCCAACATGGATGTGCCGATATCGCTGGCCGTCATCATTGCGGCCGGCATGAGCGTCTACGAAACGGCGACGGGCGGGCGCTACGCCTATTTCGACGCCGCCGTGACGCTTCTCTTCTTCCTCCTCATCGGCCGCTACCTGGACAGCCGGGCGCGGAGCCTGGCGCGGTCGGCGGGCGAACGGCTGGTGGCGCTGACCGCAACTGCGGCGACCGTCGAAGAACCGTCCGGCGCACGCCGCCTGCTGCCGCCGGCATCGTTGAAGTCCGGCATGATCGTGATCGCCGCGCCGGGCCAGCGCATCGCCATCGACGGCCGCATCCGTGAGGGCACGTCCGATGTCGATACGAGCCTCATAACCGGAGAGACGATCCCGGCCCGCGTCCAGCCGGGATCCCGCGTATTCGCCGGAACGCTGAATCTGACCGGGATGCTGCGCATCGAAGTCTCGGGCGCCGGCGAGGCGACCTTGCTTGCCGAGATCGTGCGGCTCATGGAAGCGGCGGAACAAGGCCGCGCGCATTATGTGGCACTCGCCGACAAGGTGGCCCGCGCCTACGTGCCGGCGGTCCACGGATTGGCCGCGGCGACGTTTCTCGTCTGGTTTTTCGCCCTCGGCGCGCCATGGCAGGCATCGTTGCTGAATGCGGTGGCCGTGCTCATCGTCACCTGCCCATGCGCCCTGGCCCTCGCCGTGCCGGTCGTTCAGGTGGTCGCGAGCGGGCGGCTGCTGCGCCGCGGAATATTGCTCAAATCGGCGACCGCGCTGGAGCGATTGAGCGATATCGACACCGTCGTCTTCGACAAGACCGGAACCCTCACCGAGGGCACGCCGGTGCTCCATCCCGATCCGGCCATTCCGAGGAGCGCCTTGATGGCGGCGGCCGGGCTCGCCGGCGCCAGCGCCCACCCCCTCGCCCGCGCCCTGCACCGCGCGGTTCCCCAAGCGAAGACGCCGGCCGGGGTGATCGAGGTTCCCGGCTTCGGCCTTAAGCTGATCACCGCGCGGGGCGACCTGCGCCTGGGAAGCCGGCGCTGGTGCGGCGTCGCCGAGGTCCCGGATGCCGGCGGCGAAGGGCCGGAACTTTGGTTCGTCGAGCCGGGCGCACCGCCCATCCGTTTCCGTTTCTTCGACGCGCCGCGCAGCGACGCGGCGGAGGTCGTCGCGGCACTGATGCGTTCAGGCATCGCGGTCGAAATGTTGTCGGGCGATCGCCGGGAAACCGCAGGCGAGGTCGCAAGAAACGTCGGGATCCAACGATTCGCGGCGGAATGCGCGCCGGCGGGAAAAACCGCGCGGCTCCAGGCCCTCGCCGCCTCCGGCCGCCGCGCCATGATGGTGGGCGACGGGCTGAACGACGCGCCGGCCCTGGCCGCGGCGCACGTGTCGATGTCGCCCTCGGCGGCCGCCGACATCAGCCGGAATGCCGCCGATGTCGTATTCCAGGGCGCGGCGCTATCCCCCGTTCTCGAGACCATCGGTGTCGCGCGCGGTGCCCAGCGCCTGGTGAAGCAGAATTTCGCCCTCGCGCTCCTTTACAACGCCGTGACCGTGCCGCTCGCGATGGCGGGCTTCATGACGCCGCTGGTCGCGGCCATCGCGATGTCGAGCTCGTCCCTGCTGGTCACGGGAAACGCGCTCCGCCTGGCGCGCCGCAGGATATCATGGACGTAATCCTCTATCTGATTCCGGCGGCGCTGTTCCTGGGACTCTTGGGATTGGCCGCGTTCCTGTGGGCCCTCAAATCGGGCCAGTTCGAGGACCTCGACGGCGCGGCACGGCGCATTCTCTTCGATGACGACACTCCGGACGGAGCGCCGCCGGAAAAATAGCCGTATCTCTCAAGACAGGCGCGGCGATCGCGGCCGATCGGGCTCGGCATCGATGCTGACGCGCACCATCATGGCCAGATCGGACCGGCTGAACGGCTTGTCGATGAGGTGCGCCTCGGTTGCCGCCAGATCGTCCGGCGACAGTCCCGGGTCGGCATAGCCCGACATGAAGAGGACTCGTATTTCCGGATACTTGGCGCGCAGCTCGATCGCGAGATCGCGGCCGTTGATATTGCCGGGCAGCATGACGTCGGTCAGCAGGAGGTCGACCACCGGTGCGCCTCGCAACAGGGCCAGCGCCGCGGCCGCGTCGCCGGCCTCAAGTACGCCATAGCCGAGGCCCTTGAGAAAAGTGGCGGTGAGATTTCGAACCTCGGGATCGTCTTCGACGACGAGGACGGTTTCGCCCGCCCGAGCCTCATGCCGGGCCGCGGCGGATTCCTGTTCCGCCTCAGGCGCACCCGCGCTCGACCGCGGAATAAGAAGCGACACCGTTGTGCCGTCCGGTCCTCTCCGGATCGATACATGACCGCCCGACTGGGCGGCAAACTCGTGAATCATGCCCAGACCTGGGCCGGTTCCTGTGCTGGCGTCCCCGGCGCCGGTAAAAGTTTCGAAACCCCGCTCCTGCACCGCCCGGTCCGCCCCGGTACCGGTATCCTTCACCAGGAGTTCAACGTATTTGCCCGGCATGATGGGGCTTCGGTGCAGCGCCTCGTATTCGTCGACCTCGCGGTTGCGGGTTTCGATGGACAATGTGCCGCCCCGCGGCATCGCGTCGCGCGCGTTGACCGCAAGGTTGATGATCGCGCTTTCGAACTGGCCGGGATCGACGAACGCCGGCCACACGTCGCGGCCCAGAGCGGTGCGGATGTCGATGTTCTCGCCCACGCTGCGGCGCAGGAAATCCGAGGTGCTTTGAACGAGCGCGTTCACGTCAACGGAGCGAGGCTGCAGTATTTGCTTCCGGGAGAAGGCAAGCAGGCGCTCGATCAGCACCACCCCGCGGCGGGCCGCCTCGATCGCGCGCTGCACCATTTTTTTCTCCTGCGTTCCCGCCTCGATATGCTCCTCCAGCAATTCGAGATTGCCCATGATGACCGCATTGAGATTGTTGAAATCGTGCGCGACCCCGCCGGTAAGCTGGCCGATGGCTTCCATCTGCTGAATCCGCCGCAGCTGCCCGGCTTCCCGCTTCCGTTCCGTTATGTCGGTCGAAATGCCGCAGACGCCGTTGATCGTGCCGTTGCCATCGAAGAGGGGAAATTTGACGGACGTGTACGTATGAGGACCGTCGGCATGCGGCGCCGTTTCTTCGATCTCGACCGGGTGGCCCGAATGAAGGACCCGGAGATCATTGCGATGGAAGGCGTCGGCGATGTCCGGGGGAAAAATCTCATGATCCAATTTACCCCGGAGCGAATCGCTCGTGAGGCCGAAGATTTTTTCGAATTGCTTGTTCACGAACAAGTAGCGGCCATCCCGGTCTTTGGCGTAAATGACCGCCGTTGCGTTCTCCAGAATTGCGCGGAGCAATTCTTCGGTCTTCCGGCGGCCTTTTTCGTTGGCAGCCCATGCCAGCGGCAACCGGGCGAAATCGAAGGACGCATCCAGTGCGGACAGAATCGCGGCCTCCGGGCGCGACGACGCCGGCAAGAGTGTCGCGGTGACGAAAATAACGGTGTGCCTGCCGCCGTCCTTCGGGACGATCATGGCGAGACCATTTGCAGAGCCGCCGGCATCGCGCTCGGAGGCGTCGGCAACGAGACGGGCGAGCGCCGCCTCTGCGCCCGCGGAATCCTCGACGGCGGTGATATGATAACCGGCGGCGCCGAGCGCTTCCGCGAGCTTGCCCGCGGTGGCGCCGGCCTCACCCACGATAAAGACGCGGTTCGCCGCCGGAGCGGAATCCGCTTGGGACTTGGGAACGCCGTTCATCGGGACACCGCAACCGGGCCGCGCTTTTCCGGGTCTGTTAGTCTACCATATCGCGAAACCGCACAGGCATAGGTTTCCATGCAAGCTTCGCCGTATTCGTAATACTACGGCAAGAAAATGAAGGACTTGCGATGACGGACACGCGGCTTATTTGCGATGCGATGGATCGGATGCCGCGTAACCTGTGACGTGCGCGTGAGATGGAATCGTCGCCATGAATGAACGTCCTAAATCAGCCGATTCCCATGAACACGCGGGCGCTCCGGCCCAGGCCGAATCCGGGCGCGCTGCCCGCGATCCCGTCTGCGGAATGACGGTGGACCCGGCCACCGCCAAACACCGCGCCGATTATGAGGGCGCGGCCTATTATTTCTGCGGACAAGGCTGCAAGACGAAGTTCGCCGCCGACCCGGCGAAATATCTGAATCGATCCGGCGCGCACGCCGCTCCTTCGCACGACATGCCACGCACCCAAGAGGGCATCGTCTACACCTGCCCAATGCATCCGGAAATCCGCCGCGCGCAGCCCGGAAACTGCCCAATTTGCGGCATGGCGCTCGAGCCGGCCGGGCTGCCCGGGGACGCCGGGCCGAACCCCGAACTCCTGGATATGACGCGGCGCTTCTGGATCGGTGCGGCGCTCTCGGCGCCTCTGCTGATTCTCGAAATGGGCGCGCATTTTCCCGGCCTGAACCTCCATCACTATGTTTCGCCGCGGCTCTCGATCTGGATTCAGTTTGCTCTGGGAACACCGGTCGTGCTGTGGGCGGGATGGCCGTTCTTCGAGCGCGGATGGGCTTCGGTCCGCAACCGCTCCCTCAATATGTTCAGCCTGATCGCGCTCGGAGTCGCGGCCTCTTATCTCTACAGTCTGGCCGCGACCGTCCTGCCCGGCCTGTTCCCGCCGGGCCTGCGCCGGGAGGACGGCACCGTTCCGGTCTATTACGAAGCGGCCGCGATCATCACAGTGCTCGTTTTGCTCGGGCAGGTGCTGGAGCTCCGGGCGCGTGAAAAAACCGGCGGCGCCATCCGGGCACTTCTCGATCTCGCCCCCAAGATGGCGAGACGCATCGGCGCGGACGGCAACGACGAGGTCGTGCCGCTCGACCAGGTGCACATCGGCGACCGGTTGCGTGTCCGGCCGGGCGACAGCGTGCCGGTGGACGGCATCGTGCTGGAGGGAAAGAGCGCCGTCGACGAATCGATGGTGACCGGCGAATCCCTGCCGGTCGAGAAGGCGCCCGGCGCCAAAGTGATCGGCGGCACGATCAACGGCACAGGTGCCATGATCATGCGCGCGGAGCGGGTCGGCGCCGACACGATGCTGTCCCGAATCGTCCACATGGTCGCCGAGGCGCAGCGCTCGCGCGCGCCGATCCAGCGCCTCGCCGACGTGGTGTCGTCATGGTTCGTGCCGGCGGTCATCGCCGTCGCTGCGGCCGCATTTTCCGGATGGATGCTCTGGGGCCCGCCCCCAGCCTTTGCCTATGCGATGATCGCGGCCGTCTCGGTGTTGATCATTGCCTGCCCCTGCGCGCTCGGACTCGCAACACCGATGTCGATCATGGTCGGAGTTGGCAAGGGGGCCATGGCGGGCGTGCTCATCAAGAACGCGGAGGCGTTGGAGCGCTTGGAGAAGGTGGACACGCTGGTGGTCGACAAGACGGGAACCTTGACCGAAGGCAAGCCGCGCGTGATTGCCGTAGTGCCCGCGGACAATTTCGAGGAGGGACTTATTCTGTCGCTTGCCGCCAGCCTCGAACGGTCGAGCGAGCACCCGCTCGCGGCGGCGATCGTCGCCTCCGCCCGCGAGAGGAATATCCCGATCCAGGACGTCGCCGATTTCGTTTCCGTGACCGGCAAGGGCGTGACGGGGCGGGTGGCCGGACGGCAGACGGCCGTCGGAAATGCCCAGCTCCTGGCGGATTCCGGCACCGCCGCACCGGCCCTTGAGCAGCGCGCCGACGCGTTGCGCAGCCAAGGCGCCACGGTCATCTACGTTACGGTGGACGGCAAACCCGCGGGCATCGTCGCGGTCGCCGATCCGATCAAGGCCACGACACCGGCGGCTCTCGAATCCCTGCGCGCCGCAGGCCTGCGCATCGTCATGCTGACGGGTGACAATCGCAAGACCGCGGAGGCCGTGGCGGGAAAACTCGGGATCGCGGACATCGAGGCCGAGGTGCTGCCGGAGCAAAAGCACCGCATCGTCCGGCGCCTCAAGTCCGAAGGCCGCGTCGTCGCCATGGCGGGAGACGGCGTGAACGATGCGCCGGCGTTGGCCGAGGCCGACGTCGGCATCGCCATGGGGACCGGGACAGACGTCGCCATCCAGAGCGCCGGCGTCACGCTGGTCAAGGGCGATCTCGCCGGCATCGTGCGGGCGCGGACCCTCAGTCGGGCGACCATGCGCAACATCCGGCAAAACCTGTTCCTCGCCTTCGTCTACAATTCTCTCGGCGTGCCGCTCGCGGCGGGCGCGCTCTATCCCGCGTTCGGCTTGCTTCTGAGCCCGGTCGTGGCGGCGGCGGCGATGAGCCTGAGTTCCGTCTCGGTCATCGGCAACGCTTTGCGGCTGCGACTGATCCGGCTGTAGCCGCACCGACGCAAATTCGACCGGCGCCGATCGAAAATCTCTGGCCGTCGAATTCACGGTCGAAAGATCCGCCGGCGCCACATGAAAAACTGTTCACGTTTCCGCCATCGCGCGGAAATCCGGCGGGGCGCATGAATAGAGTGGGCCGGTTGCGCAGGGCATGTTTGCCGCTCGACTGCCCGTTTTTTTAACCCCGGAGGTCACTTGAATATGAAAAAGACTTTGGCCGCCGTCGCCGCTCTTGCCGCGCTGGGCTTGGCCTTTGCGGCGCCGGCCGATGCGGCCACCAAATCCAAGTCGAAGGCAACCGCCGACACCTGCGCGTCCTACGCCAAGCAGCTGGAAGACGCGATCGGGACCCATGGCAGCTCGCCCAAGCTCGCCGATGCGCAGAAGGCCAAGTCCGATGGCGACGCGGCCTGCAGCGGGAGCAAATTCGCCGCCGGCGTGAAGGATTACAAGAAGGGCCTCAAGGACCTCGGCGTGAAACCAGTGCGGAAGTAGCCCCCGCTTTTCCGCATTGCGGCGCGGCCGGCCCCCAGGGCCGGCCGTGTCGTTTTCGGGGCTAGGCCTTGGCGGCCGCCGGTTCGGCTTCCGGCCCAGCATGGACGATCACCCCCGGCACCTCCGGGCTCTTCGCCGGCCCAATGCCCTTCGGGAAACGGATCGAGACGCGTAAGCCCGGCCCGTTGTCGCCGAGCTCCAAACTCGCCCGATGCAGACGCGCCACGGCGGCCACCAAGCTCAGTCCCAAGCCCGTCCCGGGAACGGTGGAATCGGATCCGATCCGCACGAAGCGCTCCAACACCCGGCCCCGATCGGCGGGTCGGATGCCGGGACCGCTGTCGGCGACGACAAGGCAGACGGTGCGTGGATCCGCCTCGACCGACAGCGAAACGATGCCCCCGGGCGGCGTGTATTTGATGGCGTTGTCCAAGAGATTGGCGATCGCCAGCGCCAACAGTTGTCGATTGCCGAGGAGCGTCGCCCCGTCGCCGACCGCGGCATTCACCGTGAGACCCCGCTCTTCGGCGACCGGCTCGTAGAGATCGACGACATCGGCTGCGACGACGCCGAGATCGAGCGAACCCATTTCGGTGCGGCCGATCCCCGATTCCGCCTTGGCCATTTCGATCAGAGCATTGAAGATCGAAAGGATGCGGTCCGTTTCGAACACCGCGTGCTCAAGCGCCTGACGGTAGGCTTTGATGTCCGGCGCGCCGCGCAGCGCAAGCTCGATCTGTCCCTTCAAATGCGTGAGCGGGCCGCGCAGATCGTGTGCGATGGAATCGGTGACGGTGCGCATGCTCGTCATCAGATGCTCGATCTGGTCGAGCATGAGATTGAGATTTTCCGACAAACGATCGAATTCGTCGCCCGATCCGCCGACCGGCATGCGGCGCGACAGCGTGCCATCGACGATCATGCGGCTGGTCTGCGCGATCGCGTCGACGCGGCGCAACATGTAGCGGCTCATCAGAACCCCGCCGGTGAGGCACAGCACGAGGGTCAGGGCGAGCGCCCATCCCAGCGCCTCGGTGATGCGCCGTTGTACGACTTGCCGCTCGTGGATGTCGCGCCCGACCAGCAGGA
>Ga0316624_10000314_pt1 | contig 15670 bp, 18 predicted proteins | sample OWC_Aug_N3_C1_D5_FD_207657 | JGI IMG/M metagenome (GOLD analysis project Ga0316624, IMG submission 207657) | Wetland soil microbial communities from Old Woman Creek delta, Ohio, United States - OWC_Aug_N3_C1_D5_A | ecosystem: Environmental > Terrestrial > Soil > Wetlands | place: USA: Ohio... | reverse complement strand
GCCGAAGGTCAATCTTTTCTTGTTGATCGCGGTCTTGGTGCTGGTCTTGGGATTCCGCAGCACGGAAAATCTTGCATCGGCATACGGGATCGCCGTAACCGGGACGATGACGATCGACACCATTCTCGCCTTCGTTTACATGGCCGGGAGCGGAAGCTGGAATCGTTTCGGGGCGGCCGGCGTCTTCGGTGCTTTTCTCATTGTCGATCTCGGATTCCTGTCGGCCAATCTTCTCAAGATCGAAGAGGGCGGCTGGTTTCCACTTGCCGTCGCCGCGACCGTGTTCACGCTCATGGTAACCTGGCTGCGCGGCCGCGAGACGCTGCTGGCCGAGCGCTGGCGCGAAGCCTTGCCGCTCGAAACCTTCCTCTCGACCGTGAAACCGGACCACCCGCCACGGGTGCCCGGCACCGGCATCTTCATGGTCCCGAATGACCGCATCGTGCCAAGCGCCTTGCTGCACAATCTCAAGCACAATCATGTCCTGCACGAGCGCGTCGTGCTGATGAAGGTCACAACCAAAGACATTCCGCATGTGGGCGACGATCAGCGGCTCAATGTCACCCATCTCGATCACAATTTCCATGTCGTCGAAGTCAGCTACGGCTTCATGGACGAGCCCAACATTCCGCGCGCGCTCGCTCAGCTGCGGCTGATGCAGTTCCGCTTCAATCTGCTCGAGACCTCGTTCTTCGTGGGCCGCGAGAAAGTGATCCTGGGCTTGGGCGCTGGGATTTGGACGTGGCGCAAACGGCTTTTCATCTTCATGCATCGCACGATGATGAACGCGACCGAATATTTCCGCATCCCCACCAATCGGGTGGTGGAACTGGGCGGACAGATCGAAATCTGAGAGCGGGCGGCGGCGCGCCGGGCGATCTAGGCGATGTTCGCCGGTCGCGTCGGGGCGCTGTTTTGCGCGGCCATTTCGGACGTTATCACCTGGCGCGTGCCGATGCGATGTTTGGCGATGTCGTTGAGCACGCGGATTTGCGGCGGGAAGACATCGTCCGAGCTGTAGGCCGTGGCGACCAGCACGATCCTCGGCTCCAGCCCCCCGGTGCTCAAAGGCAAGAGCAGGTGGCGCGCATCGAGGCGGCTCTTCGTGCCCCAATGGAAGCCGCTTTCGCCATAGAGCGGGACGGCATCGGCGTAGCACCGTCGCATCAGCGCACCGAGAAAGGTGAAGTAATCCGCCGCGGGAAGGTCGGAAAGGCACTGTCCAGTGGGATCGAAGCCCAGCCTTTTCGCGAGCGACGTGCCGACGAGACGGAAACGGATGAGATTGCCGTGGTCGGAAAGTTCGCACAGCATCAGATGCGGCAAGACGCGCCGGTCCATTTCGATCGGATCGACGTCCTGCCGCGCCGGCATGCGCCGGTTGCCGCGTTTCGTGTCCCAGTAATTGAAGAGTCCGCCAAGCGTTGCGTGGCTGAAGAGCGCTTGCGGCATCGGCGACTCGTTCCTTTCCCGCCCGTTCGTTCGGCGGTCGGGGTCACTTCACGCCTGCGACCGTTAATTATGTGCTAACACCGCATCAGCGTATGGCGCATGGCGCCACAACCCTTTAGCAACGCGCTGATTTCGCATCGCTATTTTTGGAACGCGGCGATGGTCATCGTTAATTTTCGGAATTCGTCACGCTTCGCCGCGTTCAATTTCCCGCGAGTCGTGCGCTCGATATCAGCCGTGACGCTTGGCCTCGGCCAAATGAATCATCCGAGCATTCGGCAACCACACCGTCGCCGTCGTCCCATGTCCGATCTCGCTTTCGAGCGTGAGCCGCCCGCCATGGAGCTCGATCATGGATTTGGTGAGCGGCAGACCGAGACCCGAGCCCTGATATTTTCGCGCCATCCGGCTGTCGATCTGACCGAAGGGGCGCAGCGCTTTTTCGAGATCGTTGGGAGCGATGCCGATGCCGGTATCGGCCACGGCGATGCTCAGCCCGTCGGGCGACACCGTGGTGCGAACGACGACTTGTCCGCCGGCCGGGGTGAATTTTACCGCGTTCGACATCAGGTTGAGCAGGATCTGCTTGATCCGGCGTGCATCGCCCTGAAGGAACGGCAATTCCTTGGGCAGTTCGGCGCGTAGCTCCAATCCCGCGCTTTCGGCGCGATCGCGCATCAGCCGCATGCAGGATTCGAGCACGGCCGCGATGTCGACCGGCTCTTCGGTGAGCTCGAGCTTGCCGAACTCGATCTTCGAGACGTCGAGGACGTCATTGATGAGATTGAGCAAATGTTGTCCGCTGTCGCGGATATCCGCGGCGTAATTGACATAACGCTCGTCACCGAGCTGCCCGAAGATCTGGCTGCTCAGGATCTCGGCAAAGCCGATGATCGCGTTCAAGGGCGTGCGCAGTTCGTGGCTGATATTGGCGAGAAATTCGGTCTTGGTGCGGCTGGCAAGCTCCGCTTCCTCCTTGGCTTGGCGCAGATTCGCTTCGACGCGCTTGCGGCTGGTAATTTCGAAATAGGTCGCAACCAACCCGCCATCCGGCATGGAGGCAAGCCGGCACTCGACCACGCGGCCGCCGTCAAGATTGAACTCCTCGATCGAGGTCGGCGCGTTGCGCATATTCGCCAGGCGCTGCGCGACGATCGTGGCCGCCTTTCCCGGACCCAAGGCGCCGCGCTCGGCCAGAATGCGGATGAACTCATCGACCGGAAGCCCGACCCGCGGGATCTCGGGCGGCAGATCGAATATCTCGCACAGCCGGTCGTTCCAGAGCTTCAACCGGTGTTCGGCATCGAGCACGAACAGCCCTTGGCGCATATTGTCGAGCGTTGCGCGCAACAAGGCGGTCTTTTCCGCCAATTCCTGCTCGCGGCGCTTGAGCGCGGTGATTTCGGTCTGCACGACGACGCTGCCCCCGTCATGGGTGCGACGCTCGCTGATCTGGAACCAGCGATCGCCGAGTCGGCATTCGCCGACCTCGGGCAGACCGGGCATGAAGCGCTGTTCGAGCAATCCGCTTGCGGGACGCACGGCGCCGCGCTCGATGCTTGCGCGATAGATCTCGCTGAGCGGCGTTCCGGAAACGAGCCACGGCTCGATCGCCGCATTGACTTCGCGATAGCGGCTGTTGCACAGGACGAGCCGGTCGTCGGTATCGAGCAACATAAAACATTCAGGAATCGACTCGATGGCATCCATCAGGCGATTTTGCGCGATCGCCGCGTGTTTTTCGGCACGGACCAGCAGGGTTAGATCGCGGCTGATCCCGCGATAGCCGCAAAATGCGCCCTGCGCGTCGAAGACCGGCAAGCCCGAGAACGACAAATGCTGGACGACGCCCTTGCCGTCCCGGCAACTCAACCGGATGTCGCGAAAGGGAAGCCGCGCCTCAAGCAGATCGGTCAGAGACCGCTGATCCCCGCCGCCTTCATCGACCGCCGCAATGTCGCTCAAGCGCCGGCCGACGAAGATCTGCGGCACCGCCGCATCCGGCAATTGCGTGCTCTCCGACATATGAGAGAAGCACAGATTGGCATCCATCTCCCAGAACCAATCGGCCGCTGCTTCGGCGTAGTCGCGGTAGCGCCGTTCGTCGGGAAGGGGAATGCCGGGCGAGAATGCGGCCTCGACCAGAAGGACCAGCAAATCGCCGCTGCCGACCGCTTGCAGTGGCGATGCGACGAAGCGCAGGCGCCGGACGCCTTGGACGGTGTGGACGGGAAGCTCGGCGCGGATAATGTCGCCCTCGGTCAGGCGCGCCAGCAAAGTCATGCCTTCGGCCGGGTCGGTGAAATGGCGCAGGAAAGGGCTGAGCGTGCCGTCGCCAGCCGGCGCGGCGAAACCGGCCCGGGCGGCGCTGTTCTGCAAGAGGATCGTGCCATCGGCCCTGAATACCGTGGACATGACGGCTTGCGGCGCAACGGCGGGCATTTTGAGCGGTGGCACGGGCGCCGTCGCAGCCGTCACTTTAGCCGCCTGCTTACGCGAACTCACGTCACACATCCTCCTCGGCTCTTGGAGCCTAGGAAGACGGCGTTAACATTCCCCGAATCGGGATTTTGCCGTGGTTAATCCTTCGCCAACATGCGCCCGAGGCGCCGGCCGCCAAAAATATGGACATGGAAATGCGGCACTTCCTGATGTGAGTCGGCGCCGTGATTGGCAAGGATGCGATAACCGCTCGTCGCCACGCCCTGGACCCGCGCGACCTCGCCCACGGCCTTGACGAATCCCACGATCTCCGCCGGCGAGGCATGGGTGGAGAAATCATCGAACGATACGTAAGCGCCTTTCGGGATCACCAGGATATGAACCGGGGCTTGGGGATTGATGTCGTGAAAGGCGAGCGCGTATTCGTTCTCGAACACTTTCTTGCAGGGGACCTCGCCGCGCAGGATGCGGGCGAAAATATTGCCGGAATCATAGGCCATGACAGACATCCTCGACGCTTCATCCGACGCGAAGACCTATTCCTTCGCATCCCAGATCAGCCGCTCTGCGGGCGCGATTTCTTCTCCGCGATGCCCGAGATCCCCATGCGCGCTTCGAGCGCGGACCAGACCTCGCCCGGCGCCACGCCGGCATCGGCCCACAGCACCAGCAGGTGGTAGAGCAGATCGGCGCTTTCGCCAACCAGGCCGCGATCGCCCTTGACCGCCGCGATCACGGTTTCGACCGCCTCCTCGCCGAGCTTTTGCGCGATGCGCGGCGTGCCCTCGGCCAAGAGCTTTGCCGTGTAGGAAAGCGTCGGATCGCCGCCGCGGCGTGCGGCGATCGTCGCAAAGAGCCGGTCGAGGATCGAACCGTCGATATCCGGCATCAGCCCCTCACGCGTCCGGTTGCGCGCCGGCGTCGCAGATGCCGTGCCAATAGAGTTCCCACACTTTGAGATTGATCTCGCAAGCGTGGACGACTTCGTCTTCCATGTGAAGACGCTCGGCATGCTCGGCGACGGCCTCCCAGGCGAGGTTGGAGTGATCGATATCGGCCACCTCGTGCACGTGCCAGAATTCGAGCTGCACATCGTTGAGATTGAACAGCTTTTGCCAGCGCCGGCGTTGGACCCAGGAATTGCCGTGCTCGCGTGCGTCGCCGCGGCCATAACCCGGGACATTGGCGCGCTCCGCGCAGGCATTGGCGATGATGCCTTCGAGCCAGTGCCGATTCGACATCAGCCCTTCCCAGGCCGCCCAGGCGATCTCTGTCGTCGGCAGCGGCTTGGCATTGACGATCTCGTCGCGCTTCATGCCGATCGCGACACCCAGCTCTTCCATCATTCCCCAATGCGGCTTGCCGCCGCCGAATTCATTGTCGGCGATCACTTCCTGGCTGCATGCCTTCAGGATCTTCATGCGCGTGTCCCAATCGGGGCAATTGGTCGCGACCCGAAGCTTCAATACCGAATTGCGCTGACGCGTGTTAAGCCGATGCTGCTTCACGAAGGTGCGCGCGCGGCCCGGGGTCAGCTCTTCCTGCTGAAACCGGTTGCGTTTGCAATAGGCATCCACCGTTTCGTCCAAGCGTTTCAACACCGTCGTTGCGCTCATGGGGCGTCTCCCTCGGTTGATTTGCCCTCAGAGTCGCACCGGGATGCCCGCCTTGGCAAGATAGGCTTTGGCCTCGGCGATCCGGTAGGTGCCGAAATGGAAGATCGAGGCCGCCAGGACCGCGGTGGCGTGCCCATCGCGGATGCCTTCGACGAGGTGCTCGAGGCTGCCGACCCCGCCGGATGCGATCACCGGAACACGCACGGCATCGGCCACGGCGCGGGTCAGCGGAATGTCGAAACCTGCCTTGGTGCCGTCGCGATCCATCGAGGTGAGCAGAATCTCGCCCGCGCCCAGCGCCGCCATCTGTCGGGCCCATTCGATGGCATCGATGCCGGTCTCCCGCCGGCCGCCATGGGTAAAGACCTCCCATTTCTGAGGCCCGGTCTGCTTGGCGTCGATGGCGACGACGATACATTGGCTGCCGAATTTCTCGGCCGCCTCGCGCACGAAATCGGGCCGCGCGACCGCGGCGGTGTTGATCGAGGTCTTGTCGGCGCCGGCCAGCAGCAGCTTGCGGATATCCTCGACGTTGCGCACGCCGCCGCCGACAGTGAGCGGCATGAAGCATTGTTCGGCCGTACGCCGCACGGCATCGTAGAGGGTCGCGCGATTCTCCGACGAGGCCGTGATATCGAGAAAGCACAATTCGTCCGCGCCTTCGGCGTCATAGATCTGCGCTTGCGCGACCGGATCGCCGGCATCGACCAGATCGACGAAATTGACGCCTTTGACGACGCGGCCGTCTTTGACGTCGAGACAGGGGATGACGCGCATCTTCAGCATGGCTTACTCCGCGAGCGCCAAAGCGGTTTTGAGATCGATGCGCCCATCATAGAGCGCGCGGCCGAGGATCGCGCCGGCAATGCCGTCGTGTTCGTGTTGCTTAAGCGCCTTCAGATCGTCGAGCGAGGAAACCCCGCCCGAGGCGATGACCGGCGTCTTCAAATGCCGCGCCAGTGCGGCGGTTTGCTCGATATTGGCGCCCGCCATCATGCCGTCGCGCTCGATATCGGTGAAAATAATCGCCGCAACGCCGGCATCTTCGAAACGCAAAGCGAGTTCGAGCGCGGTGATGTCAGAGGTCTTGGCCCAGCCCTCGACTGCGACACGGCCCGCGCGCGCATCGATCCCGACCGCGATGCGGCCGGGGAAGAGGCGGCAAGCCTCCTTGACGAGCGCCGGATTTCGAAGCGCGGCGGTGCCGAGAATCGCGCGGCGCACGCCCTTGGCGAGCCAAGCATCGAGCGTCGCCAGATCGCGAATTCCGCCCCCGAGTTGAACGGGGATTTCGACGGCGGCAAGAATCGCTTCGACACCCGCCCGGTTCATCGGTTTGCCGGCAAAGGCCCCGTCGAGATCGACGACATGGAGCCACCGGCAACCGGCATCGGCAAATTTGCGCGCCTGCGCCCCCGGATCGTCGTTGAAGACCGTCGCTTCGCTCATCGCGCCGCGGACCAACCGCACGCAGCGGCCCTCTTTCAAATCGATCGCGGGGAAAAGGATCACGTCTTCGTCTTGGCGCGGCCGCTGAGGCGCTTGAAGTAGAAATGCCCTTGAATCACCTTGCCGTCGACGCGGGCATAGGCCGGATGCGTGCCCCAGCGCGTGAAGCCCATCGACTCATAGAGCCCGATCGCCGCGTCCTGCGTCGCGCGCACATCGAGATTGAGGACCGCAAATCCGGCGACGCGCGCGGCATCTTCCACGGCCTCGACCATGCGGCGGGCCAGACCATGCCCGCGTGACCAGGGCGCAAGGAAGTTCCCGGTGAGCTGGGCGGCGAAGGCTTGCGCCTCGTTGTTCCGCGGCGGCGCAACGAGCTGAACCGAGCCGCAAATGGTGCCGTTGAGCCGGGCCGCGAACAAGCTTCGCTCAGGCACGAGCAGCACGCCGTTCCAGTAATTCTCGAGCACCTGTCGTGCCGGCGCCTTGATCCAGCCGAACCCTCCGCCATCCTCGATGGCGGCGACCGTGGCCTCGCACAGATCCTCGAGATCGCTGTCCTCGAAGGCGCGAAGCCGCTCGACCGAAGTGGTGACCGTCTCGACGCTCATGGCCGCCAGCGAAGGAAATTGGCAATCAGCTTCAAGCCCGTCGCCTGACTTTTTTCGGGGTGAAACTGGACGCCGACGATGTTGTCACGCGCGATCACGGCCGTGACCGGGCCGCCATAATCGACCTCCGCCACGAGATCGGTGCGGTCACGCGGCACGAAGCCATAGGAGTGGACGAAATAGGCATGCGCGCCGTCATCGATCCCGTCGAGCACCGGGTGCCGGCGGCGGAACTTCAGCTCGTTCCAGCCCATATGTGGAATCTTCAAGGCCGGGTCGGCGGGCACCAGTGGCACCACCTCACCCTTGATCCAATCGAGCCCGTCGACGGTTTCGAATTCGCGCCCGCGTTCGGCCAAAAGTTGCATCCCGACGCAAATGCCCAGAAACGGCCGGCCTTCCTTCAGCACCACGTGACGCAGCGCGTCTTCCATCCCCGGCACCGCAGCCAAGCCGCGGCGGCAATCGGCGAAGGCGCCGACGCCCGGCAAGACGACGCGCGAGGCGCCGCGCAGACTATCGGCGTGGTTCGTGACGAGCACGCGCCCGTCCGCGCCGCTCTCGCGCGCCGCACGCTCGAACGCCTTGGCCGCCGAGCGCAGATTTCCCGAGCCGTAATCGATGACGACGGTGGTCATCAGAGCGATCCGCCGAGGACGCCCTTCGTGGACGGCACAACGTCGCGCCGCCGCGGATCGATGGCGACAGCCTGGCGGAGCGCGCGCGCGAGACCCTTGAAGCACGACTCGACGATGTGGTGATTGTTCTCGCCGTAGAGATTCTCGACATGCAGGGTCACGCCCGCCGATTGTGCGAAGGCCTGAAACCATTCCTTGAAGAGCTCGGTATCCATTTCGCCGAGCTTGGGCCGCGAGAATTTCACCTTCCAGACGAGGTAGGGACGGTTCGAGAGATCGAGCGCAACGCGCGTCAAGGTCTCATCCATCGGCACGAGCGCCTCGCCCCAGCGCATGATGCCGCGACGATCGCCCAGCGCTTTGGCGATCGCCTCGCCGACGACATAGCCGGAATCCTCGGTGGTGTGATGGAAGTCGATATGAAGATCGCCTTCGGCCTTCAATGTCAGGTCGATGAGGCTGTGGCGCGACAATTGATCCAACATGTGATCGAGAAAGCCGATGCCGGTCGCGATATCGGATACGCCGCCGCCGTCGAGATCGAGGGTCGCGGCGATGCGCGTCTCGCGCGTCTTGCGCTCGATGCTGGCGCGGCGCGCGGTCGATTTCGACGGCGTCTTGGCCTTGGATTTGGCTGTGGGCAAGACAGGCTCCTTGAAACTGGTGTTTTACCAAGATCGCCCCGCCCTCGCCAGAGGGGCAGGACGCCGCGGCGCGCCGCAAGGAAGGCTCGCGACGCTGCGCTGTGATCAGCGGGTTTTTAGCGAATTCACCGGCAATGCTGGTAATCCCTTAACGGTCGGGCAACCGTGCCCTGCAACGATCCCGGACAAAATTGTCGTCGGGGTTGCGATCACCATGGCAAGGCTTACGATCCGAATGGCGGCGGTGATCGCCGTTTCGTTCTGGCTTCAGGGGGAGACGCGCGCCGCCGCGCCGCTCCCCGACCGGGCGACGCTCTCTTATGACGAGAACGTCACGATCAATACCGTCTGTTTCGGCCCGTCGCAGGAAGGACGCTCGGCTTATGAGCGCTGCGTCGAAACCCAGATCACGGCGTTGCAAAAACACCCCTCGCCCGATCGTTCCGGCCTCGGCGCCGCCCGCAACAAGCAGATCGAAGAGATCTGCGATTACCAGCGCCGCGTCGGCATCGGGGAATACAATGATTGCCTGCGAAAGGCGATCGCCGAGCCCGCGCCCAAGGCGGCGGCGATCGACGACCCGCTGGGCCCGACCATCGCCAAGGTCTTTGCCGTCGGACCCGACCGCTCGCGTCAGCCAAAAGCGACGCCGGTGTCCCTGCCGCCGCCGCCGACCGTCTTGCCGAAGCGCCCGGGCCGCATCGATCACGCGGCGCTGTCGCCGGCCGAGATCTTCAAGAAGGTCGAGCGGTCCGTCTTCGTCGTCTATGCGACCCCATCGATCGCCGACGCGCGCGCGCGTAATATCGTGTTCGGGTCGGCCGTCGCGGTGAGCGAGCACTTGCTGCTGACGAATTGCCACGTGGTGGCGGATCGCCCCGTGATCCGCATCATGCGCGACGACGATCCCAGGACCGCCACCCTGGTGGCCGGCGATTTGAAGGCCGACCGCTGCATTCTGAAAAGCGACGGCGCGCCGCTCGTGCCGGTCGCCGGCATCCGTCCCTTCAAGGATCTCGCCGTCGGCGAACACGTCTTCGCCATTGGCACGCCGATCGGCTTCGATCGCACCCTGACGCAAGGTTTGATCTCCGGCTTGCGGAATTTCGACGGCCGCAACCTTGTGCAGACCGATGCGCCGCTGTCGCCCGGCAATTCGGGTGGCGGCCTCTTCGACGAGAGCGGCAATCTCATCGGGATCACCACGCTCGCTTCGCGCGCGGGCATCCAAAATCTCAATTTCGCGGTCGCCGCATCCGATTATTGGGAAGAATAGGCGCGCCGCGCGCCTTTGAAACGCCGAAGGCCGCATCGCCGTCAGAGGCAATGCGGCCCTCTTGCGACAAAGACGCGATTGGTCAGATGACCAAGGCGTTATGCGCGCTTTGGCCTTCGGTGAAGCCCCAGGACTTCATCCATTCGTAGGTCCGGTCAAACAGCGCCGCGTCGTAATAATCGACATGTTTGTAGTGGACGAAGGCCTTCAGGAGCTCGCGCGGCTCCAAAGCGCCCTTCGCGTGGGCGCAAACATGATGCGCATAGCGGTAGAAATCGGCATTGATGCGATCGACTGCCTCGTTCTCCGCATCGTAATACGCCTTGCGCTGTGCCTCCGTCAGGTCCGGCGCGATCACTTCGCCACCGCGATAGAATTGCGCTGCGATGATATGCGCGCCTTCCTTGAGGCCGAGGCTGATGAACGGTTCCATCACCGTGACCGCACGCGCCGTGCCGTTCTTGAGCGCGGCATAGCGCGCCTGCGGCAGCCCGCCACGGGCGATCTTTACATGCTCGCGCCCGCATGCGCTCTCGAGCATCTGCAGCGCGGTGAAATGCGAGCCGGTGAATTCCTGCACCAGCACCGGCACGTCCGCGAGATCGCGCGGCACCTGCAAGCTCTCGTCGAGTGTCAGGATCGCCTGCGCCGCGACGGAGGCCCGTAGAGCCGCGAGCTTGCCGCCGCGCGTGCCGCGCTCGACCCGGTCGATGCTCGCCCACTCGCACACGTTATAGCTATCGGCCGAGCCGCACTCGAACATCTGCTCCTTGAGGCGCGAGAAGAAGGCGGTATCGGCGCTGTCCTTTTCGCGATCGGCATAGGAGGCCGACATCTGGACGTCGAGCCCTGCTTTCTCGAAAAGCTTTTCTTCGATGCCGACCAGCACGGGCAGATCGAAAACCGGATTGTTGGGTGCGATCCGCACCACGGGACGTTCATTCGGCATGGCAGTACCTCCTTGACATGGCTTTGAAAAACGACGCCTGCTTGATCGCGGCGCAGCGCTCCCCACATTTTACTCCTCGCCCCCGACGGACAAGGAAATGCAGCAAGAACACTCCAATACATGGCACGGTACCACGATTATCGCGGTTCGCAAAGACGGCCATGTCACCATTGCCGGCGACGGCCAAGTGTCGATGGGCAATACCGTCGTCAAATCCAACGCAAGGAAATTGCGCCGCCTGGCCAATGGCACGGTAATCGCGGGCTTCGCCGGCGCGACGGCCGATGCGTTCGCCCTGTTCGAGCGGCTGGAGGCAAAGCTCGAGCAATATCCGGGTCAGCTCACCCGCGCCTGCGTCGAGCTCGCCAAGGACTGGCGGACCGACCGCTATCTGCGCCGGCTCGAGGCCATCATGGCGGTCGCCGATAAGTCGGTATCCCTCATCGTCTCGGGCACCGGCGACGTGCTTGAGCCCGAGGACGGTATCATCGGCATCGGGTCGGGCGGCAATTACGCGCTGGCCGCGGCGCGCGCGCTCGTCGATGTGCCGGGCCTCGACGCCGAGGCGATCGCGAAAAAGGCGATGGCGATCGCGGCGTCGATCTGCGTCTTCACCAACGACAAGGTCACAATCGAATCCCTATGAGTGCTTCTTTCAGTCCGCGTGAGATCGTCTCCGAACTCGACCGCCATATCGTTGGCCAGGCCGACGCCAAGCGCGCCGTCGCGATCGCGTTGCGCAACCGTTGGCGGCGCCAGCAGCTGCCCGAGGAATTGCGCGAGGAGGTTTTGCCTAAGAACATTCTCATGATCGGCCCGACCGGCATTGGCAAGACCGAGATCGCCCGCCGGCTCGCCAAGCTGGCGCAGGCGCCTTTCATCAAGGTCGAAGCGACGAAATTCACCGAGGTCGGCTATGTCGGCCGCGACGTCGAGCAGATCGTGCGCGATCTCGTCGAGGTCGCGCTGGTGATGACGCGCGAGCGCCTGCGCAAGGAAGTCGCGTCGAATGCCGAGCTTGCGGCCGAGGAGCGGGTGCTCGACGCGCTGGTCGGCCCGGGCGCCGGCCCCGAGACGCGCGCGAAGTTCCGTCGCATGTTGCGCAACAACGAGCTCAACGACCGCGAGATCGAGATCCAGGTCCAGGATACGGGCGGTGCCGGCATGCCAACGATCGAGGTTCCGGGCATGCCCGGCGCGCAGATGGGAATGGTCAATCTCGGCGAGATTTTCGGCAAGGCTTTCGGCAACCGCACCAAGGCGCGCAAAATGAACGTCGCCGACAGCTACAAGGTGCTGATCGCAGAGGAAAGCGACAAGCTTTTGGACCAGGAGCGCGTCGTCAAGGATGCGATCTTCGCCGTCGAGCAGAACGGCATCGTTTTCATCGACGAGCTCGACAAGATCGCTGGGCGCAGCGAGCAGCGCATCGGCGCCGATGTCAGCCGCGAAGGCGTGCAGCGCGACCTCTTGCCCCTGATTGAGGGCACGACGGTCGCGACGAAGCACGGTGCGGTGAAGACGGATCACATCCTCTTCATCGCTTCGGGCGCGTTCCATCTCGCAAAGCCTTCGGACCTGCTGCCCGAGCTGCAAGGCCGTTTGCCGATCCGCGTCGAGCTGCAGCCGCTTACGCGCGAGGATTTCCGGCGTATCCTGACCGAACCCGAGGCAAGCCTCATCAAGCAATACAAGGCGCTGCTTGCAACCGAGGGCGTAACGCTGGAATTCAGCAACGGTGCGATCGACGAGCTCGCCGGGCTGGCCGAGGAGATCAACAACACTGTCGAGAATATCGGCGCGCGCCGGCTGCACACCGTGCTTGAGCGGCTTCTGGAGGAGGCAAGCTATGCCGCCTCCGACCAGCCTCCCGGAACGGTGGTGCAAGTCGACCGCGACTACGTCCGCACGCGCGTTGGCGCGCTCGCAAAGAACGCGGATCTCTCGAAGTTCATTCTCTAGCGCGTGGACGGCGCAAACGCCGTCTTAGCGCCGGTCAATCGGCTGCGGTGAGATTGGCCGCCGCGGGCTTGCCGCGATCGACCGCGACGTCGTATTTGATTTTCTGGCCTTCCGCCAATCCGCCCATTCCGGCGCGCTCGACCGCCGAGATATGGACGAAGACGTCCTTGCCGCCGTCATCGGGGCGGATGAAGCCATAACCCTTCTGGGCGTTAAACCACTTAACAGTGCCGATAGCCAAGCGAAGTCTCCAATCAAAAGATCGACTCGGATGAAGCCACATGGACCGCGCGCCGCGACAAGCGACACGCAGCCGGTTCATCCATCGCTATTGATAAAGTCCTTCGACGGCCGCCGCAAGACGGCAAATTCATTGGCGAAATATCACGGGCGCCATTTGCGGATACGCCGTGTCATCCCGCTTGTGGGCGTAAGCGTGAGCTTGCCGGCGCGAAGATGGCGTATGAAAGTTTCATAGCGGCGGTTGAGTTCGGCGCGTTCTTCCGCGCTCAATTCTTCGACGGAACGCGTCGACAGATCGGCGTGCCGCAAGGATTGGGATGCGTTCGGCTGATCGATCGCCATGACGGCCTCGCTTCGATTGCGCCAGCTTGGAGCGTCGCCCAACAGGGTTAATCGCAGGTTAACGCCGGGACGCCGTCTTGCCAAATCGGCCATGAAGGTCTTAGCTCTTGCGCCAAGAAGCATCGATAGCGCTCGGGAGCGAAGCCATGACCACAACCGCCGCGGAACACGGCGACGAGAAACACGTCGCGCCGTTGAATCGGCCCCGGATTTTTTCGCACGGCACGCTTGAATGCCGCAGCCTGTCGGAATCGCGTCCCTTCTATGAAGAGTTTCTCGGCCTCGACTGCGTGCGTCACGCCAAGAAGGCGATGATGTTGCGCAAGGGAGGCTATTTCGGCCTTGTCTGCCTCGAGAAGGGCAAGAATGTGCGCCCCGTCGGCGTCGGCAATCATTGGGGCATGGATCTCGGCTCGCGCGAGGAGGTCGACCGCGCGCGCGAACTCGCGATCGAGCACAAGGAAAAATACGGCATCCAGAAAGTGATGCGGATCACCGATATGCACGGGACCTACGGCTTCTATTTTCAGGACCGCGACGGCAATTGGTGGGAATTCCAATACACGGGCGATGGGCAGGAGCGCGGCGAAGGTCGTTACGACAAGCATTTCGCGCGCGGCGACATCGCCTAGACCGAACCGCGAGGGGGGGACATCATGAAGCTGGTCACGATCGACGCTTGGCCTTCGGGGCGTACCGGCGCGCTCATCGGCGATGACGTGTTTGATTTCGCCTTGGCCGCGCCGAGCCTTCCGCTTGCGGGCTACATTCCAAGCACGATGCCGGCCTTGCTCGCAGGCGGGACCGACGGGCTCGATCTCGTCCGCCGCGTGATCGACCGCGCCGTCTCGGAGAGCACGCGGTTCCGCGAGACGGGCGCGCTCAAGCCGCGCGCCGCGGTGAAACTCATGGCGCCGGTGCCGCGGCCCGGCATCCTTCTGTCGCATGGCCGCGCCTATAAAAGCCATCTCAAGGAAATGAACCGCGCGCAGCCGGCCGAGAATCCCTCGGCGTTTCTGAAGAACATCAATTCGGTCATCGGCACCGACGCGCCCATTTGCCTGCCGCCGCAATTCCCCGACATGGTCGATCAGGAGGCCGAGTTCTCGATCGTCTTCGGCGCGCCTTGCCACAACATCAAGGAAGACGAGGCGATGGCCTGCGTCGCCGGCTACACGATGATCAACGATGTCTCGGCTCGCAACTGGGTGGAGAACTTCCAGAAGACCGGCGACCCCGATCTCAACCGCATGGGCAAGCAGCTGCCGGGCTTCACGCCGATGGGGCCGGTGATCGCGACCAAGGACGAGATCCCCGATCCGCATGACGTCACCGTCAGATCGATGATCAACGACCGGGTGATGCAGGACGCGCACACCTCGGATCTCATTTGGACGATCCCCTATCTCATCGCCTTCTTCGCGCGCTGGTACGCCTTCAAGCCCGGCGACGTGCTGTCGACCGGATCGCCCGCGGGCGTCGGCTATGGCCGCAACCCGAAAGTCTTCATCAAGCCGGGGGATGTCATCTCGGTGATGGCGAGCGGCGTCGGGACGCTCAAGAATCTGATCGTGGCCTAGGCGGGAAAGCGGTCTCGCTGCGAGACCGTGTCAAGATGTCGTCCGTGCCTTGCGCCGGCGCGGCGGCGAAGCCGGGACGGATTTGATGATCTGCAACAGCCGCTCGGTGCGATCGGGTGGCAGGTTGCGGATGCGCTCGGCCAGAAGATTGGCGAGCTCGGTCGCCGCCGGCGGCAGCCCCGCGGTGTCGACCGTGACGCGCGGGTGGGAGATGCGCGCCAAACGCATCAGCTCGTCCGCCTCGTCCCAGATGATGTTGAGCTGCGCGCAGATCGCGACCACCATCGCATGGGTCGGGCGCCCGCGCCGCCCATGTTCCAAAGCGGAAAGATAGGCCGCCGAAACGCCCAGAGCATCGGCCATGTCTTTCAAGGCGATGCCGCGCTCGCCGCGCAACTGCCGCAAGCGCACGCCGAAGGGCGTCATCGCTTGCGCCGCAAAAGGACGTAGAGCGCGCCGGCGCCGC
>Ga0316624_10000313_pt1 | contig 15676 bp, 12 predicted proteins | sample OWC_Aug_N3_C1_D5_FD_207657 | JGI IMG/M metagenome (GOLD analysis project Ga0316624, IMG submission 207657) | Wetland soil microbial communities from Old Woman Creek delta, Ohio, United States - OWC_Aug_N3_C1_D5_A | ecosystem: Environmental > Terrestrial > Soil > Wetlands | place: USA: Ohio... | reverse complement strand
GGCGGCGCTGGTCGCGCGCGACCAGTTGAAGGATGCCGTGGCCGAGCTGTCGACCCACGACAATCAGCGCGTCACCAAGGCGCTCAACGACGCGCTGCAGGCGGTGCTGACCGGCGCGAAGCCGGCGAAGCCCGCGCTCGACCAGGCGCAGGCTGAGGCAACGCGCATCCTGCACCCGTATCAGAATTGAGCGCGCTACATTCTCCGTCATTGCAGGGCGGCCGCGAAGCGGCGAGACCCGGCAATCCATGATGAGCCGCTAAGCCAGCGCGGCTGTAAGTCTTCTCGAGTGGAATTTCATCATGGATGCGCGGATCAGGCCCGCGCATGATGGCAAGTGGGGAGGCCGATGGGCTCCACGCGCAAAGCCCGATTGAACATCCACGTCCAGGGCTGGCTGCTGGCGCTGCCGGCGGTGGCCCTGCTCGCAACCTTCACGCACATTCCGGCGGTGACGACCGTCCTCGACAGCCTGTTCTCCACGCCACATGGCCGGCAGCCAGCCGCATTCATCGGCTTCGGCCAGTACCGCACCATGCTGGCCGACCCGATTTTCTGGCGCGCGTTCGACAACAATCTGCTCTATGCGCTGGTCACCGTGCCGGTCGCGATCGCCTTGGCGCTCGTGATGGCGCTCTGGGTCAATGGCCACATCAAGGGACGCGCAACGCTGCGGCTCGCCTTCTTCACGCCGACCATCCTGCCGATGGTGGCCGCCGCCAATATCTGGTTGTTCTTCTACACGCCTGGCTATGGGTTGCTCGACCAGATCGGCCGGCTGTTCGGTTTTGCCAGCCCCAACTGGCTCGGCGATCCGGCGACCGCGCTGCCCGCGCTGATGGCGGTAACGGTGTGGAAGGAGGCCGGCTTCTTCATGATCTTCTTCCTGGCGGCGCTGCAGCAGGTGCCGCCCGACCTGTACGAGGCGGCGCGCATGGAGAATGCCGGTCGCTGGCAGATTTTCCGCCGCATCACCTGGCCGCTCTTGATGCCGACGACGCTGTTCGTCGCCGTCAATGCGCTGATCAACGCCTTCCGCATCGTCGATCAGGTGATCGCCATGACCGGCGGAATGAACGGCGGCGGACCGGACAACGCCACGATGCTGCTGTTGTTCTACATCTACCAGGTCGCTTTCAGCTTCTGGGACACCGGCTATGCCGCGGCCTTGTCGACCGTGCTGCTCGCGGTGCTCGGCACGGTCGCGCTGGCGCAGTTCTTCCTGCTCGACCGTAGAATCCATTATCGCTGAGGCACGCATGTCGGAACGGCTCAGCACGATTGCGATCACCGGCGCCGCCTGGCTGCTCGGCCTGATCTGGGGGCTGCCGCTGCTGTACGCGGTCTGGGCAGCCGTGCATCCTTCCGCCTTCTCGACCAATTTCGATCTGTTCGCGCCGCTGACCTGGCACAATTTCGCGCGCGCCTGGGACGCGGCGCCGTTCGCGCGCTATTTCCTCAACACGGTGCTGCTGGTGCTCGGCATCATGGCCGCGCAATTCGTCATCTGCACGCTCGCGGCCTTTGGGCTGGCGCGCTGGAAGTTCGCGGGCGGCGAAGTGCTGTTTGCGCTCATCCTGGTCCAGCTGATGGTGACGCCAGACGTTTTGATCGTGGAAAACTACCGCACGCTGTACGCGGTTGGCCTCATCGACACGCTGACCGGCGTCGGCTTGCCTTATGTCGCCTCGGCCTTCGGCATCTTTCTGCTGCGCCAGACCTTCAAGTCGATCCCCAGGGAGCTCGACGACGCCGCGCGCATGGAGGGCGCCAGCACCCTGCAGACACTGTTGCGGGTCTACCTGCCGCTCGCTCGCCCGGTCTATGTCGCCTACGGCCTGGTCTCGGTCAGCTATCACTGGAATAATTTTCTCTGGCCGCTGATCGTCACCAATTCGGTGGAGACGCGGCCGCTGACTGTCGGCCTGCAGGTGTTCGCCTCGGTCGATCAGGGCATCGACTGGTCGGTGATCTGCGCCGCGGCGCTGATGACCTCGGCGCCCTTGATGATCGCTTTCCTGATCTTCCAGCGCGGCTTCATCCAGAGCTTCCTGCGCGCCGGTATTCGCTAGGCAAAAGCAGTTCTAGCTCGCACTCGAACTTTTCACATAGCGCTTGATCCAGGCCACCTTGAAAAGGTCGTTGACCGCCAGCGAGAATACGAAGGCATAGCCGATGATGAACGCGATCTGGCCGAGCGGCAGCGGCCGCAGCTCGGCTAAGCCGTAAACGCCGATCAAAATCCCGGCGCAGCCATCGAGCACGAGCGCCAAGGTGAGAGTGGTACTCGGCCGCGATGCCCAGAATGGCCGCCGCTCACGAATCGTCAGAATAGAAAATATGGCGAAAAACAGCAGGGTCTCGAAGGTGTAGGTCTGAAGGCTGCCAGGGTGATTGCCGAGGTCGAACCGTTGCCAACCGACCGCAAGCAATCCCAGTGCCTCGACCAGCATCAACAGGCCAATAAACACGGCAAGCGTGACCAGGGGCGCAATATTATTCCAGCTTTCCGGCTTCTGCGATGCGCGCGCACGGTCCGTCGAGAGCGCGATCTTCACGAAGTCCGTCATGAACACGACCAGCACCATGCCGAGCGCCGAGATCACGAACTTGCCGGTGACCAGAAAGGCGATTACCACAAAGCCCGATTTGAGGATGGTTCGGCTAACCTTATTGACGATCCAGGTGAGCACCCGCTGATAGATCGCCCGGCCGTTGGTGACGAGATTGACGATGCCGGCGAGGCCCTCGGTGGTCAGTACGACGCTGGCGGCGCCCTTGGCGACGTCGGTGGCGCTGCTCACCGCGATGCCGACCTCCGCCTGCCGCAGCGCGGGCGCGTCGTTGACGCCGTCGCCGGTCATGCCGACCACATGCCCATCGGCCTGCAGGCCCTTCACGACGGCGAATTTGTCCTCGGGGAAGATCTCGGCCAGGCCGTCGACGTTGCGGATCGCTTCACCGGCGCTCGACCCTGCGGCGCCACTGGCATGCAGCGGCCGGGCGATTTCGCCGATGCCGAGTTGACGGGCGACTTCGCGGGCGACCGGCAGCGCGTCGCCGGTCAGCATTTTGATGGTGACGCCGAGCGCGCGCAGCTCGGCGATCAACTGGCGCGAGTCGGGGCGGACGGCATCGGCCAGCAGCGCAAGGCCGACAAGCCGCGGCGGCTCGTTTGCGGCCGCGCGCGCGACCGCGAGCACGCGATAACCCTTCTGTGCCTCCTGCTGCGCGCGCGCCTCCAGCGCATCGAGCGCCTGCACGCCGATGCCGGCGGCTTCTCCGAGTGTGCGCAAAGCGCCTTTCATCACGCGCACCGCGCCTGCGCCTTCGTCCACCTCCGCTTCGGTGCGGCGGCTGGCTGGCGAAAACGGCACGAAGGAAAGGACCTTTTCTTTGCCGGTGCGAAGCTTTCGCTCGGTGGCGGCGCGCAGGAATGCCAGATCGATCGCATCCTGATCCGCTTCATTGGAAGCCAAGGCGCCGGTGCGGATGACGTCGTCCTCGCTGAAGCCGGGCTGCGGCAGCACGCCGGTCAGCGACAGGCGGTTCTGCGTGAGCGTGCCGGTCTTGTCCGCGCACAGCACGTCCATATTGGCGGCGTCCTCGGCGGCGCTCAGCCGGGTCACCAGAACGCCGTGGCGCGCAAGCTCGATTGAGCCGACCGCCATGCTGACGGTGAACATGACCGGCAGCGCCACCGGTACGGCGCTCATTAGCAACACCAGCGACAAAGGCAGGATTTCGATGAGCCGCAATCCCTGAACGATCGATACGACCAAGGTTACCGACACCATGATTCCGACGATGAGAAAGAGCCACTTTACGACGCGCGCGATCACTTCCTCGATATGCAGCTTCGGCTGCGCGCTTTCGACCAGCTCGGTGGTGCGGCCGAAATAGGTCCGTGTGCCGGTGCCGACGACCACCGCGGTAGCCTCGCCCTGGCGTACGATCGAGCCGGAATAGAGGAGACCGTCGGCGCTTTTGTTCTGCTCGCCCGACTCGCCGGTGAGCGCGGACTGATTGACCTTAAGCTTGCCGTCGATGAGCTGCGCATCGGCCGGCACGAAATCGCCCGACCGCAACCGCATGACGTCGCCGGCGACCAGCTCGCGCGCCGGCCTCGATTGCCATTGCCCGTCGCGCAGCACGCGGGCGGTGACCTGCAATTGGTGGCGCAGCGCGGTCACCGCCGCGGAGGCACGCTGCTCTTGAAAGTAGCTGAGAACGGCATTGACCAGCAGAAGCGCCAGCGCGACCGCAAGATCGGCTCGCTTATCCAGGAAGAAAGACAGGACGGCGATCAACTCCAGCATCCAGGCCGACAGGCCCCAGAACTTGCGGGCAAAGCTGAGAAACGGATGCGCTTTCTTTTCGGGGACCTCGTTCGGCCCGTCACGCTCGATCCGCGCCGCCGCCGCGGCGCCGGTCAGTCCGGTCTCGCGATTTGCGCCAAGCGACGCCAAAGTATCGATCGCAGTCTTGGCTGGCGGATTTCGGTCCGATTCTGAACGGTTCATGACGCCTGACTTTAAACTTGGGGTTTGCCACGCGCGGCGGCGCTCGATTTAAGCATTATATTTTCAGGCACGCGGCCAAGAAACCGTTGACCGGCGCGGAAAGATGGCGCTCCAATTGCCTCAATTGATCCTGCGGCGGCAGGGGGTCGACGATGCCGGTACTGTTCTATTTGTATTTTGTACTGTCGGTGCTGGTCGCCATTATGGCGAAAATCCGCGGCCGTCGGGCGTGGCGCTGGTTTCTGATCGCGCTTGTTATAACGCCGCTGGCCGCCGGCGTCCTGGTGGTCGCGCTTCCGCGACAACAGCCACTGCCTTTCGCGCACAAAATCGTACCGACGCTGACCGACTGCACAATCAGGATCATTCGACATTCCGGTGTCCTGGACCGGCTCAGGCCGTATGTCATTTTTGTCAATGGCGTGCAGGTCGGCAGTGTTGCGCGCGACAGCGTCGTCGATTTTCACGTCCCCAGCGGCAGGCTTGTGATCGAAGCGCGCACTGACTGGGCCGGAAGTCGGCCGCTGACGGTCGAGGTCGCGCCGCTCCACAGAATAGATATCGAAGTGGCGAATACCTGGGGGCCGCTGCCCGCCCTCTGGGCGATGACGTTCCGATCCAACAGCTACTTGACCCTGCGGGAGCTGATCGCGGTGGATGCCGATCAAGCGGCAGCGTGACGCCCGATCGGCTGCGGCCGGGCAACGGCGCGTAAAAAAATGCTCCGCACGCGTTGGTGCGGAGCATTGTGCACCCATGACCCAAGGGAGGGAATTCGGTGCAGTTGAGACCCTGTGTAATTTGCGGGGTGTAATTTGCGCATTAATTCGTCATTAAAAAAATTTAATGAAGGGGTCGCGGGTGGGAAAATTCGTGCGACGTCGGCGTACGAAAGCATTTCGAGTGGGCAGTCAGCGATGTGTACCTATGAACCGCTTATTTTTTAGATGGATAGCGGGCAGCATTAGACGAAAGTCATAGTCGGTAACCTGCGCACGCGGCGTTTCGGCTGCGCTGCCCACGCGAACAATTTTCCGATTGCAATTTGCGAAACAAACGTGCGTCCGGGCGCGCTATTGCTTCGATTTCAATTTTGATACATGGATGCAACTAAATTTGAAATCATGCGGGCGTCGACGCGCACGCGCAGCTTCAAATCAGAAAACTAAAACGGGAGGACGACAATGGATCTCTTATCGAAGAAACTCGACCGCCGCACGCTCGTGAAAACGGCGGCGCTCGCCGGCGTGGCGCAGGTCGCCGCGCCGTTTGTGGTCACCTCATGGGCGGCCGACAATCTTAAGATCGGCCTCGACAACCCGCTCACCGGTCCCTACGCCGCGGTCGGCAAGAACGAGTTGATCGGCTGCCAGCTCGCCGTCGATCAGATCAACGCCAAGGGCGGCATTCTCGGCCGCAAGGTCGACCTGCTGGTGGAGGATTCGACTTCCGGCGACGCCGGCACCGCCGTGCAAAAGGCGCGCAAGCTGATCGATCGCGACAAGATCGACTTCCTGCTCGGCAACATCAACTCCGCGCTGGCTGCCGCCATGGCCAACGTGTCATATGAGAAGGGCATCTTCCACGTCGTTCCCGGCGGCCATACCGATCCGATCACCGGCACCAATTGCCATTGGAACGTGTTCCGCGTCTGCAACACCACGCAGATGGAAGCCAATGCGGTGGCCGGCACGCTGATCAAGAAAGCCGGAAAAAAATGGTATTACATCACGCCCGACTATGCCTTCGGCCACACCTTGCAAGCCGGCCTCGAAAAGGCCTGCTCCGCGCTCGGCGGCAGCAAGGTCGGCGGCGACCTGACCCCGCTCGGCACCACCGATTTCTCCTCCTACCTGATCAAGGCGCAGGCGGCGAACCCGGACGTCATCATCTTCCTCACGGCCGGTGACGATGCGGTCAACTCGCTGAAGCAGGCGGTGCAGTTCGGCCTCGACAAGAAATTCCACTTGGCGGGCGCGCAGCAGGAGCTGGAAGTGCTCAACGGCTTGCCGCCGGAAGCGCGCATCGGGACGTGGGTCTTCGAGTGGTATTGGAACCAGCCGAACGTGCCGCACGTGAAGGAGTTCGTCGCCGACATCCGCAAGCGCAGCGGCGGCAAGGTTCCGACGGCGCGCACCTGGTTCGGTTACGCCTCGGTGTGGACCTGCTACCACGCGGCCGCGCTGGCCAAGTCCATCGACGCCAAGAAGATGGCCAAGGCGATGCAGGGCTTCAAGCTGCCGCCGGAAGTCTCGCTGATGCCGGACGGCGCCTTCTATCGCGCGGGGCAGAACCAGCTCATCCCCGATCTCTATGTCGGGCATGCGCAGTCGAAGGGCGCGAGCGACCCGGAGGATCTCTTCGTCGTCGAAGAAGTGATCAAGGGCCCGGCGATCGCCGGGACGCTGGAAGAGACTGGCTGCAAGATGACCTGGCCAGCCTGATCGTTGGAAATCACCGGGCGCCGCAAGCCGCGGCGCCCGGACTTCCGGTCGGGGCTGAGGGGTTTACAACAATCGAATACTGGTGAATGTGAGCCGCGCTTACGAAGCCGAGGAGTTCTCGGCCGGGTAATGAGCGGGCGTGGCGTATCGGGGCTATGACACAGGTCGTTCTGTTCAACGTCTTCAATGGGCTGATCGTCGGCGCCTTCTATGCGTTGATGGCCCTCGGCTTGTCGCTCATTCTCAACCTATCGGGCGTGATCAATTTCGCGCATGGCGGCTTCCTGGCGATCGGCGGCTATCTCGCCTACATGCTCATTCCCTATGTCGGCTTCTGGGGCGCGCTCGTCGTCGCGCCCTTCCTCACCGCATTCCTCGGGCTCATTGTCGAGCGCGTGCTGATCTGCCGCGTCTACGGCCGGGACCCGCTCTACAGCCTGCTGCTTACTTTCGGGCTTGCATTCATCTTCGAGGACGGAACGCGCTTCATCTGGGGCGCGCAGAGCCTGCCGTTTCAAGTGCCAGGCTGGCTGATGTCGCCGCTCTCCAGCGACTACTTCTTTTTGACGGGCTACCGCCTGTTCATGGTTGTGGTCGTCGCGGTCGCGGTCGCCGCCCTGTTCTTCATCCTCGGCCGGACCCGGCTCGGCATGCGCATCCGCGCCGGCACGCTCGATTTGGAAACGGTGTCGGTACTCGGCGTCAATGTGCGCATCCTGCGCAATCTGAATTTCGGTCTCGGCGTCTATCTCGCCGGTCTCGCCGGCGTGCTGGCGGTCGGCCAGCTTGGCCTGCAGCCGACCATCGGCTCGTCGCTCATTATGCCGAGCTTCGTGGCGATCATCGTCGGCGGCCTCGGCAGCCTGCCCGGCACGCTGCTCGGCGGCCTCCTGATCGGCGTCGCCTCCGGCATCACCACCGTGTACTTCCCGTCGGCAACCGAAGCGGTGATCTACGTCATGATGGCGCTGGTGCTGCTGGTGCGTCCGCGCGGCCTTCTCGGCGAAGAAGGTAGATTCTGATGAACTCGTTCGACTTCAACAAACAGGCGGCGAACGTTCTCGTATGGCTGCTGTTGCTGGCGGCGCCGTATTGGCTGCCGGCGATCGGCGGCTATGTCGAACTAGGCACCCGCGTCGTCGTGCTTGGGCTGGCGGCGATGGCGCTCAATTTCCTGCTCGGCTACACCGGCGTCCTGTCGTTCGGCCATGCGGCCTATTTCGGCCTCGGCGCCTACGGCGTCGGCATGATGATCCGCTACGTGGTGCCGAGCACTGGGCTGGGCATTCTGGTCGGGACCTTGGTCGGCACGGTTGCAGCGGCGATTATCGGGCCGCTGATCATCCGGCTGCGCGGCGTTTATTTCGCCATGGTGACGATCGCCTTCGGCCAGGTGTTCTATTTCATCGCGTTCCGCTGGAATTCGGTCACCGGCGGCGACGACGGGCTGATCGGCTGGACGCGCCAGCCGTTGCATCTGGGCTTCGTCACGGTCGATATACTGCACAATCCCAACGCCTTCTACTATCTCGTGCTGGTGCTGTTCGCCGTCGCCTTGGGCGTGATGGCGTGGCTGCTGCACTCGCCGTTCGGCCGCACGCTGATCGCCATCCGCGAGAACGAGCGGCGCGCGCGCTTTCTCGGGATTCCGGTCGACTGGCACATCTGGATGTCGTGGGTCATTTCCTGCGGCTTTGTCAGCCTGGCGGGCACGCTCTACGCGCTGCTCAACAATTTCGTCGATCCGCGCGCGCTGTATTGGACCCAGTCCGGCGACTTCGTGATCATGGCGGTGCTGGGCGGCATGCGTTCGTTCTGGGGTCCGCTGATCGGCGCCGCCATCTACGTCGTGCTGCAGGATTATTTGTCGAGCCAGACCGAGAACTGGATGTCGTTCATCGGCCTGTTCTTCGTGCTGGTCGTACTGTTCTTCCCGCGCGGCGTGCTCGGCTTCATCCGGCGCAGGGCGGCGTCATGAGCCTGTTGCGCGTCGAAAGCGTCTCCAAGCATTTCGGCAGCCTGGTCGCCGTCGACAACGTGTCGATGACCGTCGAGCCCGGCGAATTGCGCGCGGTGATCGGACCGAACGGCGCCGGCAAGACCACGTTCTTCAATCTGATCAGCGGCTTTCTCACGCAAAGCTCGGGCAAGATCCTGTTCGAGGACGAGGATATTTCCGGCTTTCTGCCGGCGCGGCGCGTGTGGCGCGGCATCGCGCGCACGTTCCAGATTACCGAAGTGTTTCCCGAGCTGTCGGTGCGCGAGAACCTGCGCATCCCGGTCGAGGTTGCCGCCGGCTACCGCTTGAGCCCCTGGCTGTCGCGCGACGCCGACGGCGAGATTCGCGCCCGCGTCACCGATCTGCTCGACATGGGCGGACTGCTAGAAAAAGCCGACCGCCTGGTCGGCGAGCTCAGTCACGGCGATCAGCGCGCCACCGAGATCATGATGGCGCTAGCGCTGAAGCCGCGCCTCTTGTTGCTCGACGAGCCGACCGCCGGCATGGGCGACCAGGAAACCTACGACATCACCCAGTTGATCCGGAAACTGCACCGCGACCAGAAGCTGACGATCGTTCTGATCGAGCACGACATGCGCGTGGTCTTCCATCTCGCCGATCGCATCATGGTGCTGGCGGAAGGCAAGATGCTGGCGGAGGGCACGCCGCAGGAGATCGCAGCCAACGAAGCGGTACAGGCGGCCTATCTGGGGAAGGTGGCCGCATGAGCACAGCCGTCACGCTGCAGGCCGAAGACCTGCACACCTTTTACGGCAAGAGCCACATCCTGCACGGCGTCAGCCTGGAGGTGCATGAAGGCGAAATCGTCGCCTTGCTCGGCCGCAACGGCGCCGGCAAGACCACGACGCTGCGCAGCCTGGTCGGCTTGACCCATGCGCGCGACGGCGCGGTGCGCATCTTCGGCCACGCCACCACCGACTGGCCGCCCTATCGCATTGCGGCGCTCGGCGTCGGCTACGTGCCGGAAGGCCGCCGGGTGTTCGCCAATCTGACGGTCGAGGAAAACCTCAAGGTGCCACTCGAAAGGCCCGGCCCGTGGACCATCGCGCGCGTCTACGAACTGTTCCCGCGGCTGGCCCAGCGCAAGAGCAACAAGGGCCGGCAGCTCTCCGGCGGCGAGCAGGAAATGCTCGCCATCGCCCGCGCGCTGCTGCTCAATCCCAAGCTGCTGCTGCTCGACGAGCCTAGCCAAGGGCTGGCGCCTTTGATCGTGCAGGAGGTGTTCCGCGTCGTCACCTCGGCGCGCAAGGAAGGCATCTCGGTACTGCTGGTCGAGCAGAACGTGCGCGCCGCCGTCGAGATCGCCGACCGCGCCTATGTGCTGGACGACGGCAAGGTGGTGTATTCCGGCGCGGCGGCCGAATTCGCCAAGGACGAGGAGCGCGTGCGCTCGCTCGCCGGCGTCAGCGCCAGCTGGGAGCTAGCGCATTAACCCTGGGCCAGCACGCCGCGCTCGGCGAGTGCCGTGCTCTTGAGCAGTTCGGCGAGCGCGGCCACTTCCTTGTCGTCGAGCTTGGCATAGGGCGGGTAGGGGTCGCCGACCGGCAGGCCGATCAGCCGCATCGCCGCCTTCATGGTCGGCGTCAGCCCGCGGTGCATCCAGCGCGCCGGGAACAGCGCGAATTGCAATTGCAGCTCGGCCGCCTTGGCGTAATCGCCGGCCAGGAAGGCCTGCACCACCTTGTTGCCGATCTCGGCCGCCGGCGGCGGCATGGTGGCGCCGGAGCCGCCCAGCATCAGCGTCGGCAGCAGCATCTGCATGGTGGTGAAGTAGCGGGCGTGGCCGGCGTGGTCGATCTCCACGATCAGCCGCGACACCCGCGCGAGATCGCGCGAGCTTTCCTTGATGAATTGCACCTTGGGCAGCCGCGACAGCGCGATGGTCGCCGGGATCGAGACTTCGGCGCCCGGCCCGGGATTGAGATAGAGCACGATCGGCAGCGACACTTCGCGGCTGATCGCCTCGAAATAGGCCACGAGGTCGGCCTCGCTCGGCGGCCCGCCATGGGCGCGCAGGGGCGCCAGCACCTGCACGGCGGCGGCGCCGAGCTTTTCCGCAAACTGGGCGAGCTCAATCGCCGTCTTGAACGAGGGGTGCGAGATGCCGACCATGACCGGCCGGCGGGTGTCGACCAGATCGACGGTGCGGCGGATCAGGTCCTTGCGCGCCTCGAAGGCGAGATAGGTGTATTCCTGCGCCTCCACGCCGGCGGCGACCACCATGGTTGCGTTGCAGTCCGTGCACACATAGTCGATCTGCCGGCGCATCGCCGCCAAGTCGACCTGCAGGTCGGGCGTGAACGGCGTCAGCGGCGCCACCAGCAGACCCGGTTGCTGCATCCTTCTCTCGGCCATTAGCCACCCCCAAAAAGCCGCGCGTCGGCCCATCCCCACGGCATTGTGATGCGGGATCGATTGCCGGATCAAGCCCGGTCAGAGCCTGGGGGAGGACACCGCACGCCCAATCAGGCCGCGCTGTTCTTGCGCGCCATCTCGCGCCAGCGCGCGACTTCGGCGAGCTCGACTTCTGGCCGCTCGACCACGATCTCACCGCGGCCGCGATACAACTGGCCGGTCTCGCCGTCGATCGACAGCCAGTCGCCTTCCTTAAGCGGGCTGCCGGCGAGCTTGGCGCCATGGCCGGCGGCGTCGAGTTCGAGGGCGATGCAGCCGACTACGCTCGGCTTGCCCAGCTGGCGCGCCACCAGCGCGGCATGGGCGGTGCGGCCGCCGACCGCGGTAACGATACCGGCTGCGACCGCAAAGCCCGCCACGTCGGCGGTGCTGGTGTCGCGCCGCACCAGGATCACCGGCGCGCCGCCGGCTGAGAGCCGCTCGGCGCTTTTCGAGTCGAAAGCCGTGCGCCCGATCGCGATGCCGGCGGACGCGCCGGTGCCGCGCGCGGCCGGCGCGGGCACGTCGGCGAGGCGCTGGCGTGCGATCTTGTCGAGGTCGAGGTCTTCCAGCCGGCGCAAGCCTTGCGCGGGTGTGAGCAAACGTTCGCGCACGAAATCGACGGCGAAGCGCAGCGCGGCCAGCGGCGTGCGCTTCGCGGCCCGCGTCTGCAAAAACCATAATTTCTCACGCTCGATGGTAAATTCAACATCCTGCACGTCGGCGAATTCGCGCTCGAGCAGACCGAGTGTCTCGCGCAATTGCGCCGCCACCGCCGGCAGCCGGCGCTCGATCGCCGCCCCGGTTTCCGGCGTGCGGTTGCCGGAAACGATGTCCTCACCCTGCGCGCCGAACAGCACCTCGATTACCGGCTGGGTGGCGCCGGTCGAAGGATCGCGAGAGAAGGCGACACCGGCGCCGCAATCCGCTCCGCCATTGCCGAACACCATGGCCTGCACGGTGACGGCGGTGCCCTGCAGATCGTCGAGATGCTGGAGCCGCCGGTAGGTTTGCGCGCGCTCGCTCATCCACGAGCGGTAGACTGCGTCTGCCGCGTTTTCGAGCTGCTCGAACGCATCCTCGCCGACGGTCTCGCCTTCGTCCTCAATCGCCTGCAGTTGCGCGCGCGCGAGCCGCTCCGTCGCCTCGGCGTCGAGCGCTTGCGCGCTTGCCGCGTGTTCGGCGGCGGCGATCTGCGCGAGCCGGCCGGCCAGCACAGCCTGGTCAAGGCCGAGCACGACATGGGCGTAGCTTTCCAGAAAGCGGCGCCGGCAGTCCCAGCCAAAGCGCGGATTCCCGCTCGCGCGCACCAGGCCGTGCACCGCCGCCAAGGTGCAGCCGACATCGACGACGGTGTCGAGCATGCCGGGCATGGAGCGGGCGGCGCCCGAGCGCACCGATACCAGCAGCGGATGGCGGCGGTCGCCGAATTTGCGGCCGGTGGCCTGCTCCAGGAAGGCGATGCCATCGCGCAAGGCGCCGCTGACATTGTGCTGGGTTCGGCTGTCACCCGCGGCGATGGCCGCGCACAGCCTGATCGGCAGCACGAAGGCCGGCGGCACCGGCAGGCCGAGCGCGGCCATATGCGCGAGATTGGCGGCTTTGCCGCCGACCGTTTCGGCGGAGTGTCGGGTGGCCGCGCCGTCGCCAATGCGCACGATGTGCATAGCCGGCATCCTCACGCGGAGATATCGGCAAGCACGTGCCGGTGCAGCAGATGGCCGAAGCGCGCCAGCCGGTCAGTCGACCGCTCCAACGCGCGCGCCAGCTCCAGCACCGACAGCGCCGTCTTCAAATCGAAGTCGCCGCTGAGCACGATTGCAGTCAGCGCGCGCTCGGCATCGTCGCCCTTGTGCTCCATTTCGATGAGCCGGCCGATCGCCGCCAGCGCGTCCTCGCTATCGACCCGCTGACCGTCGGGCACGTCGGAGGCGGCGGCGGCGCCGGCCGCGGCCGCTTCGGTGCCGGCGAGCGCGGCGGCGGCAAGCTCGGCGAGCGGCGCCAGCAGCGCTTCGGCCAGGTCGTCCGGCAGCAACGAGGAAATGAAGGCTGCCTGTTCCAGCTCGTCGATCGCATCCTCGACGCTGTTGACCAGATTCTCGATGGTCGGATCGGCGCCGAAGCGCGCAACCTCGTTGCGTGCGTCGATGGCGATCTTGTCGGCTTTCTCCTCGATACGGCGCGCGCGCGCCGCAAAAGCCGTGCGGTCGAACGGCCGGCGCTCCTGCTGCTCGGCGATGAAGCGCGCGATACCTGACGCGATGTCGCGCGCGAGACCGGCTTGGCGCACGACGATCGCCAGCAGCGTGCTCTCGACGCGTTCCAGATGGCGCACCAGATCGGCCTCGATGCGATCGCGCACCACGCGGATCGAGCTGCCGGCGAGCAACGCTTCTGCCGACGCGCGCAACACGCTCTTGAGGAAATCAACCGCCGCGGCGCGGCCGAGCGCCCGGTCGAGACGGTCGCCGAAGCCGATCCGGGTGGGCGTCGCGCTGTGCACGGCGGAGGCGACCAGTTCGCCGCCGCCCAATTCGAGGAAGGCACGGTGGCCGATCCGCTGGCGCGCCGCCCATTCGAGAATTTCGATGGCGTCGCTCTTGCCGACCCAGTCGCGCAACACTTTGCGCGCCTTGTTCCAATCGATCAAAAAGACGAGCGAGGCGCCGACCGCTTCAAGGAACTGGTCGCGCACCTTGGCGTCGGTGGCCGGATAGCGTCCGGTGACGAGATAGAACACGCCGCCTTCGCCGAGGCCCTCGGCGTTCTTGCGGTCGAGCCCGCTCCATGCGACCGGATAATTCCTGAACAGGCCGGTGAAGAACTTCGCGCGCGCGCGGTGCACATCCGTATAGGTAATGACCACGGCGTCCGGCTCGACCGCGATCACCACCACATGGGCGTCGGTCTCGCCGATATCGTTCTGGATGGTGAGGCGGTTGCCCGCGTGCGTCGCGGTGGTGGCGAGGCCGGGATGATTGAATTTCAACTTCTGCGTTGACTCGACGCCGCGCATGAAGGCTTCGACCGCCGGCCGGTCCTCGGGCGCAAGACCATAGACATGGGCGCCGGCCAGCACCTCTTCGGCATGCGCGGCCGATAGCCGGTTCAGCTCCTTGTGCAGATCCAAGACCAGGCGGTGCAGACTGTCGCCGCTGCCGGAGAGCCCAGCGAGCCGCGCGATCTGCGCGAGCTCGAGGGCATCGCCTTGCGGCGCTATCGCCTTGAGTGCGCTGAACCGGCCGAGCGCCGCCTCGCCTTGGCTACTGTCGCCGGCCTTGACGGCCCGCGCCATGGTGGCGACGTCGTCGAGGATCGCGGCGCTCAAGGTGCCGAGGCCGGGCGCGGTGACGCGCTCGCCGGCGATCAGGCTCGCACCGCCGACCAGCTTTTCCATGGGACCGGCGTCGATGCCGACGCCCTGACACTCCTCGGCCAAATCGAATGCTGAGCTTTGCGGATTGCGGGCGTGGCTTGCCGCCGCCTGCAGTACGCTCAGCCGCGCCTTGGCCCGGTCATTCGCGATGAGGCCCTCGGCGATAAGGGCCGGCAGCAGGATATCGGTCTGGCCGATCTGCTCGATAATCTGGGACTTCATGACGTGCCGTCCACCAAGTTTGATGAATAACGCACGTCCGCATGACGGGGTTATTGCGCCAGATCATTCATGAAATCGTCATCGAATTGCGCGGCGCAGTGTGGCCGGCGCGCCTTTATTGGCTAATTTGGCTGAAAAACGTCGATGCCGCGGGTGGCGGTGCGCCGCCGCATTTTTTTTATTTGAATTCGGCCGCGGTTTTTATCATATACCGATTTCTGAATGTTCCGTCGCGAATAGGAGGCCGGGATGCCTAACGCGCGATCGATCGTGAAGCTTTGTCTTGCCATGACCATGCTGGCGGGCGCGCCGGGGCTCGCCGATGAAGCCAAGCGGCCGGACAAGGTTTCGTTCTATTTTGCCGCGCATGAGGACGACTGGCAGCTGTTCATGAACCCGTCCGCTTTTCAGGACGTGGTCAATGGCGCCAAAAAGACCGTGTTCATCCACGTCACCGCCGGCGACGCCGGCGAGGGCATCGGCTGGGGCGGCCGCAAGAAGCAGTACTATCTGGCGCGCGAGAACGGCGCCGAGCAGGCGATCCGCTTCATGGCCAATGCCGACGACGAACCGGGCAACGAGACGGCCGGCCCCATGACCTTCAACGGCCACCCGATCTTCCGCGTCACCTATCGCAACACCGTCGGCTATTTCCTGCGCGTGCCGGACGGCAATCCGGCCGGCACCGGCTATCCCG
>Ga0316624_10000312_pt1 | contig 15839 bp, 13 predicted proteins | sample OWC_Aug_N3_C1_D5_FD_207657 | JGI IMG/M metagenome (GOLD analysis project Ga0316624, IMG submission 207657) | Wetland soil microbial communities from Old Woman Creek delta, Ohio, United States - OWC_Aug_N3_C1_D5_A | ecosystem: Environmental > Terrestrial > Soil > Wetlands | place: USA: Ohio... | reverse complement strand
CCTCTTCGGGCTCACCGCCGAGGAAGCCCTCCTCGGGGCCACGCGCGAGGCCGCGCGCGCGCTGGGGCTCCAGGATGAGCGCGGCCGGCTGGCCGCCGGACTGGCGGCCGACTTCGTAGTGTGGAACGTGCGCTCCGTGGCGGAGCTGTCCTACTGGATTGGCTTTAATCCGCGCCGCACCGTGGTGCGCGCGGGCGAGGTCCTGCGATGGCCCAACTCGAATCCCTGAAACTCGGGCCCCGCCCGCTGCACCTGGCGGACCTGCGCCGCATCTGGGCCGCGCCGGTGACGGTCGTGATCGACCCGGCGGCCTTAAGCGCCGTGGAGCAGGCGCACGCGGCCACGATGCGTATCGCCGCCGATGAGACCCCCGCCTACGGGATCAACACCGGCTTCGGGCTTCTGGCGCAGACGCGCATTGCCCCCGCGCAGCGCGCGCTCCTGCAGCGCAACATCATCCTCTCCCACAGCGCCGGCGTCGGCCCGCTGCTCGATGACCCGGTGGTGCGACTCACCCTGGTGCTCAAGCTCGCCAGTCTCTTGCAGGGCTTCTCGGGCGTGAGCACGCAGCTGGTGCGCTTCCTCGAGGCGCTCATCAACAAGGGCCTCTACCCGTGCGTGCCGGCGCAGGGCTCGGTCGGGGCCTCCGGGGACCTCGCCCCGCTCGCCCACCTGTCCCTCGCGCTGCTCGGCCAGGGTGAGATCCGCCGCCGCGGCGAGGTGCTGCCCGCAGCCGAGGCGCTGGCGCAGGAAGGCCTCGCCCCGCCGCCGCTCGGGCCCAAGGAGGGACTCGCCCTGCTCAACGGCACGCAGGTATCTACCGCACTCGCCTTGGGCGGGCTCTTCGAGCTGGAGAGCGTGTTCGCCGCCGCCATGGTTTCGGGCACGCTCTCCCTCGATGCCCTGCAGGGCAGCGACGCACCCTTTGATCCGCGCGTGCAGCACGTGCGCGGCCACGACGGCCAGGCGCGCGTCGCGCAGGTCTACCGCTCGCTGCTGGAGGGCAGCCAGATCCGCGAGTCGCACCGCACCTGCACGCGCGTGCAGGATCCGTATTCGCTGCGTTGCCAGCCGCAGGTGATGGGCGCGTGTCTGGACCTCATGTCGCAGCAGGCGGCCACCCTCGTCACCGAGGCCAATGCCGTCACCGACAACCCGCTCATCTTTGCCGACACCGGGGAAGTGATCTCGGGCGGCAACTTCCACGCCGAGCCGGTCGCGTTCGCGGCCGACGTGCTGGCGCTCGCGTGCGCGGAGATCGGCTCGATCACCGAGCGGCGCATCGCGCTCCTGGTGGACCCCAAGATGAGCGGGCTGCCGGCCTTCCTGACACCCGAGAGCGGCGTCAACTCCGGTTTCATGATGGCGCAGGTCACCGCGGCCGCCCTGGTCGCGGAGAACCGCATGCTGTGTCACCCGGCGAGCGTCGACAGCATCCCGACCTCGGCCAATCAGGAGGACCACGTGAGCATGGCCACGCACGGGGCGCGGCGGTTGCTGAGCATGACCGCCAACGCGCTCAACATCGTCGCGATCGAGTTCCTCGCGGCGTGCCAGGGCATCGACCTGCGTGCACCGCTGAAGACCTCCGCGCGCCTGAAGGGCCCCTACGACATCCTGCGGCTCAAGGTTCCCTTTGCGCGCAGCGACCGGCTGCTCGCACTCGACATCGCGGAAGCCGCCCTGGTGTTGCGTCGCACTGACGTGCAGTCCCTGGCAGATACCCTGTTACCGAGCTTCCGCTGAGGCAAACCAACACCGCCGCACAGGCGCGCGGCGGCCACAAACGTTATAATCGCGGCGGAATGATGCGGCACTCACCGGCGTTGCTGAGTCGCAACAAGGAAGGAGTCTCACGATGAAGGGTCGCTATTTCGCGTGCCTGCTCTTGCTCATGCCGCTGGCGGCGTCTGCCGGTGACGAGATCGGGCACTGGTACGTCGCTCCTTATCTCGGGGGCATCACGCCCGACAGCAAGTGGGACGCACACAATGGTTTCCTCGCCGGTGTTGCGGGCGGCTACAACCTGAGCCGGGAATGGAGTGCGGAGCTGAACTTCAACACCGCCAAGCTCAGCAACAACACCGGCGGGGAGCGCACGCGCCTGAGCGCGGTGATGCTCGACGGCCTGCGCGTGTTTAACCGCGGCGGCACCTTCGCCCCGTATCTCGAGCTCGGGGCCGGACTGGTGCGCTCACAGCCACCGTTCACCCAGAAGACGGATGACTTCGCCCTCGAAGGCGGGATCGGTGCGTTCATCAGGCTCTGGGAGGACGCGGACGCCTCGCACAGCGTGTCGCTGCGCCCGGACGTGAAGCTGCGTGCCGACCGCTTCGGCCAGCCCGATAGCCAGATGGACGTCCTCTACACCCTGGGGTTCGTGCTGTCCTTCGGCCCCGGCGTCCCAAAGCCGGTCGCCGCTGCGGCAGCGCCGCCCGCGCCACCGCCACCGGCCCCACCGCCGCCGCCCCCGCCCCCGCAGGTGAAGTGCCCGGGCGTGCCCGCCGGCGTGATGGTCGACAAGGACGGATGCCCCATTGCAGACGTGGTGCTGCGGGGGGTGAACTTCGAAACCAACTCCGCGACGCTCACGCCGCAGTCCAAGCCGGTGCTCGACGAGGTCGCCAAGGGCCTCAAGGAACACCCTCGCCTGAAGGTCGAGATCCAGGGTCATACCGACAGCACCGGCGCTTCAGCCTACAACCTGGGCCTGTCGCAGCGTCGTGCGGATTCCGTGCGCGAGTACCTGGAAAGCCAGGGCATACCGGCCGCGCAGCTGACGACCAAGGGCTACGGCGAGACGCAGCCAGTGGCCAGCAATGCGACCCGGGAAGGCCGGCTGCAGAACCGCCGTGTGGTGATGCACGTGCTCGAGAACCCGGGCGACATCCCGGTGAAGGACGCCGGCAAGGCGCAGGAAGGCCAGTAACCGCGCGCCGCCGTTGGGCGTTACGGGCGGGCAGCTAAAGGGCCGCGGCCCTTTCTCTTGGCCTATGGTCCGATGGGGCGGGCCGGCGCGAGCGTCAGCGCGGCGACCGCCGCCGTGGAAAGCGCTACGCCGGCACGTACTGCGCCGACTTGGCCTTCTCCGTTGCGATCTCCTCGGGGTGCTGCTCGCGCTTGATGCGCTCGTAGATTTCCTCCCGGTGGACCGCGACGTGCTTCGGGGCGTTGATCCCGACGCGTACCTGATTTCCCTTGACCCCCAGAACCGTGATCGTGACCTCGTCGCCGATCATCACGGTCTCACCAACCCGTCGTGTGAGAATGAGCATCTGCCGATTCCTCTACTCTTATAGTTCTAAGTCTGCCCCGGCGAACTCGTAAGGTTCGCTGTCCCTGCGCACTTCGTGTGGTGCGAGCGTACGCGTAAAACGCCGCAAACAGAAATGGTAGTCTTACATACAATCGGGGGGCTTGCATATTCACGTCATCGGCGCGCGCCGGGCTAGACCCGACCGTCACTCCAGCCGTGCGCGAGGGGCTGTCTGGGCGTAGCTCGGGCCTGGGTAACCCCCTTGGACTTGTCCCCCGGGCGACCCGGGGCCTGCGCGGCTCCCTCCAAATGTGGGATACGACTCGGTTTGCACGGCGGGGACGCCCGCGGGCTGGCGGTACCGTGTGCCGGGGGCGCCCGCGCACTTGCGCTGCCGCCCAACCCGGCGGTACCGATATCGACCCGGTATCGCGCGCCCGGGAGGCTCGGCTCAAGCGACGGCTGTGCCGCGGTGCCAGGGTCCTGCGGCCGGCTAGCGCCGGGCGCTCGCGGCGCCGGTGGTGTTTTCCGAAAATCCCGTGCAGCATGATGAGGCAGGCGCAGTGAGTCGGCGTTCTTCTTCCACTGCGCCCGCGCGCCGGGGCGCGGATCAGATCTTCGACGGCAGGTCACGTGCGCACGGCGCCGACCCGGACCGGCCGCCCCGCCCGACCAAGTGACCGGAACCCTGCCATGAGCATTGCGCTGGTGAATGGGCGCGTACTGCGCGCGGATGCATTCGTCGACGACGTCTGCGTGCTCATCGAGGACGGACGCATCCTCGACATCGTGGGAGCGGCGGATCCGCGCTGCCGCAGCTCCGAGCGCTACGATCTGGGCGGCCAGTTGCTGCTCCCGGGATTCATCGACTCACAAGTCAATGGCGGGGGCGGCGTGCTGTTCAACGACGCGCCTACGATCGAGTCCATCCGCGCCATCGGGGCAGCACACCGACGCTTTGGCACGACCGGCTTCCTGCCGACACTGATCTCCACCGACCTGGACAGCGTCGCGCGCGCGATCGCGGCCGTGCGCGCGGCCATCGACGCCGGCGTGCCCGGGGTACTCGGGATCCACATCGAGGGACCCTTTCTCAATGTCGAGCGCAAGGGCGTGCACGATCCTGCGCAGCTGCGGAAACTGGACCCGAGCGCGCTCGGGCTCCTGACCTCCCTGCGCGGCGGGCGCACCCTGGTGACGCTCGCCCCGGAGATGACGACCCCGGAGATGATCGGCAAGCTGGTGTCGGCCGGGGTCACCGTCTCTGCCGGGCACACCAACGCGACCTATGCCGAGATCCACAGCGCGCTCGCGCACGGACTCAGCGGCTTCACACATCTGTTCAACGCCATGTCGCAGCTGACGGGCCGTGAACCCGGTACCGTCGGCGCCGCGCTCGATGACCCGGGCAGCTGGTGCGGCATCATCGTGGACGGACAGCACACCGATCCGGTGGTGCTGCGGATCGCCCTCAGGTGCAAGCCCCATGACCGTTTCATGCTGGTCACCGATGCCATGCCGAGCGTCGGCACACACGACGCCTCCTTTGTGCTGCAGGGACGGCGCATCAGCGTGAAAGGACACGCCTGCCTCGATGAGGATGGCCGCCTCGCCGGATCCAACATTGACATGGCCAGCTGCGTGCGCAACGCCGTCGCGATGCTCGGCGTCTGCCTCGCCGAGGCGGTGCGCATGGCGAGTGAGTGGCCGGCAAACTTCCTCGGCATCGGCCACGACGCCGGCCGCATCGCGCCGGGCTACCGCGCGAATCTGGTGCTTGCGGACGAGCAACTGCGGGTGCTGGAAACCTGGATCGACGGACGCTCCTCGCGCCCGCCTTAGCAGTGGCAAGGGGTAACTTCGCGCGGCGCCAAGTATCCGGCGCCGGATCTGCCCGTCACGGTAATCAATGCCGTGCGATCCGGCGCCGGATGTCTGGGCTTATCCGAACTCGCCCTAGCGTCTGATTACGGCGTCTTGCGCGGCACCGTCGAATCCTTCAGCTCGATGTGTATCTCGTGGAACTCGGCCGTGCCGACGTTCTGCACCGCGTGGGTCACGCCATCGATCCAGGAGGCCGTACCGGCGTGCACCGTGCGCTCCTCCGTCCTGCCGTCCGGGTAGCTGATCCGCAGCCGCGCATCGCTCATGATGTAGAGCACGCCGGCCGGGTGCGTATGCATGCCAACCCGCTCGCCGGGTTTTATGTGCACGTCGAAGACGCGCGCGTGTTCATTCTCCAGCAGGATCCTGTGCGTCTCCGGGGATACCGTGCCCACGTCCTGGGCCGCGAGCGGCGACAGGCCGATGGCGAGGACACTCAGGGCTGAAAGGCGCTGCCAGTTTCTCATGGCGTTCACTCCGACGTCTTGGGGATGTCCCTCGAGCAGGTTAATGCAGATCCGGCTACGCGATACACGCCGGTCCCGAGACTGAAGCCTTAAGGGACCGGCAGGAGCTGCCGTGGGGTTGATCCATCGTGCGCGCGCGGCCCTAGTCGGGCGCCTGAAAGCCGCCGGCGCGGTAGGTGAGCACCAGCGTGTCGCGCGCCCCGCCCGCTCCGTCGGCCTGCAGCGGCGTCGTCTCGTGGATCACGCGCGCATCATCCATCAAGAGCATCGACCACGGCTGCTGCATCGTGAAGCGCACCCCGTCGGGCCCGTCGGCGTCGAACACGCGCGTCTCCCCGCCGATGACGTGCCGGCGACCGACCAGGATCACCGCAACGAAGTCGACGCCATCGCGGTGGGCGCCCTCGGGGGTCGGCCGACCGATGCCCCGGTGCGTGTCGATGCGGAACTGGTGGGCCTCGATGAACCAGCGCGGCACCGCGCGTACCTCGGCGAAGACATCCCCGAGCGCCTGCAGCAGCTGCTGCCAGGCGGGCGCGCCGAGCACCTGGGAGTCGATCGGCTCGAACCAGCGGGTGAGCCCGCCATGCAGGGCGTTGTAGGCGGTCGGCTGCCAGTGCGCGCGATGCGGCACCGCCTCCAGCGGCTGCCCGGGCGCGCAGATGAAGCAGCTGTGGCGCCGCGCGCGGTAGTCGCCCCCGTCGCGCAGATACGTATCCCGCGGCAGCTGCTCCCACGTATCGCGCAGCGCCTCGAGGCCCGCCAGGTCGATACCGAGCGCGAGGTTTGCCTCGGCCGCCGTCAGGCGCGTGTAGCCCTCTTTCCTCAGCGTCTCAAGCAAGTGGGAACGCTCGCGGTTCATTCCTGCGCTTGTACCATATCAATACCGCTTCAGAGGGAGCCCGCAGCGGCCGGATGGGGCCTCGCGCGCACTCGGCTCCCGTGACAGGGTGGATGCTGCAGCAAGGTTACGGAAAGCATGCTCATGATCAGCCTTTATTACTGGACCACACCCAACGGACACAAGATCACGATGTTCCTCGAGGAGACGGGGCTGCCGTACCAGATCGTGCCGGTCAACATCGGCACGGGCGCCCAGTTTGATCCGCAGTTCCTTGCGATCGCGCCGAACAACCGGATCCCGGCGATCATTGACACCCAGCCGAAGGGTGGCGGCGCGCCGCTGCCCGTGTTCGAGTCCGGCGCTATCCTGCTGTATCTGGCCGAAAAGAGCGGCCGGCTCCTGCCCGGGGAGCTGCATGCGCGCTACGAGGTCATCCAGTGGCTGTTCTGGCAGATGGCGGGGTTAGGTCCCATGGCCGGCCAGAATCACCACTTCGGCCGCTACGCGCCCGAGAAGCTGCCGTATGCCATCACGCGCTATCAGAACGAGACCAACCGCCTGTATGGAGTGCTCAACACGCGTCTGGCGGACCGCCCCTTCATCGCCGGGGCCGACTACTCCATCGCCGACATCGCCTGTTACCCGTGGATCGTGCCGTACGAGACGCAGGGCCAGAAGCTCGAGGACTTCCCGCACCTGCAGCGCTGGTTCGAGCACGTCCGCGCGCGCCCCGCGACCGCGCGCGCCTACGAGAAGGCCAAGGCCATCAGCACGCAGCCGGTCGTGACCGAGGAGGCGAGGAAGGTGCTGTTCGGCCAGCGGGCGCGCTGAGGGATGGGCGTGCAACGCGGCGCAGGCAGCACACCCCAGGCGGCCGCCGCACTCGGCGGGGTGCTCGGCCTGCTCGCCGCCTGCACGCACGCAGCCCAGTCGCCTGCGGCCGCGCCGCCTGGGCTCCTCAGCGTCGCCGGCGCCACCGTGCAGCTGGAACCTGAGGCCGCGGATTTCACCCACGGGAGTGCGCCGATCGTGGACTGGGTGCGCCGCTCCGGCCAGATCGTCGCCGCCTACTACGGGCACTTCCCGGTGCCGCGGCTCACGCTGCGGCTCAGCCTCAGGGGGGGCGATGGCGTGCACGGCGGCACCACCTACGCCCGGCCCGAGGCGTACATCCGCGTCGGTGTCGGGCGCGAGGTGACCCCCGCACAGCTGAGCGCCGACTGGGTGCTGGTGCACGAGATGACGCACCTGGCGCTGCCGGACACCGGCGAGTCGCACGCGTGGCTGTCCGAGGGACTTGCCACCTATGTCGAGGGTGTGGCGCGGGTGCAGGCGGGCAACCGCAGCGAGGCGGACATGTGGGCCGAGGAGTTGCACGCGATGCCGCGCGGGCTGCCCGAGGACGGGGACCGCGGCCTTGACCACACGCACAGCTGGGGACGCACCTACTGGGGCGGGGCCATGTTCTGCCTGCTCGCGGATGTGCAGATCCGCCAGCGCACCCACAATCGCCTGGGTCTGCAGGATGCGCTGCGCGCGATCCTCACCGCCAGCGGCGGACTCGCCACCGACTGGCCCATCGCGCGCGTGCTGCACACCGGCGATGCCGCAGTCGGGGTGCCGGTGCTCGAGGAGCTGTACGCGCGCTACGCGGACGCGCCGGCGACGCCCGATCTTGCGGGCCTGTGGAGGGATCTGGGTGTCGAGCCGGACGGCAACTCAGTACGGTTCAACGAGGCCGCCCCGCTCGCACCCATCCGCCGCGCCATCCTCACGCCACGCTAGGCGCTTGAGTCCTCAGCGGGTGAGAACAGGCCCGTCAGCGCCGCGGTCGCGACCAGGACGCCCACGATGAGAAAGTACTCGGCGGCGAGCGTGCCGCGCAGGCTCGAGGGCGCGTGCGGCTCGCCGCGCTCGAGCGCCGGCACCAGGCGCAGACGGTTGAGCGCGGCCAGTCCCATGAGGAGTGCAAAGAGCAGCGCCTTCAGGCACAGAAGCTCGCCGTAGGGTCGGCGCAGGGCCGCAAGGTCCGGCAGCAGCACACCGGCGAGGCAGACTCCGGCGAGCGCCAGGAGCGGCACGAGCCACACGGCCCGCCGCGAGAACTGCGCCAGCGCCGGTGCGATCGGCACCACGGGCGCCATGGCGAGCAGCGCTCGCAGCGCGGCGAGTGAACCGAACCAGAAGGCCGCGACCAGAACGTGCAGTGCAAGGAGCGGCGCGAGGATCACCCGGTGCGCATCCAGCAGCGTGTGTCCGCTGACCAGGAACGAGGCGAGCGCCACGAGTGCGGCCGGCAGCGCCAGTCCCCGCAGCCCCCGCGGCGCGCGCCGCAGCGCCAGTGCGACGCCGGCCAGGCCCGCAACCCGCAGCCAGAAGGCCACGCCGCCGGCCGACAGGAACACCAGGCGGCGCAGCGACGGATCGGACCAGCCATCCCACGCTCCCGCCAGATGCAGCGGCTCGTACAGCCCCTGCGCGAGCACCAGGGCGAGCGCGGCGAGCGTCGTGCGCAGGCCGAGCGCGCGGATGGCCCCGGCGCCGGAAGTATCCACAGCGCCGGCGACCTGGGCGAGAAAGAGCACGCTGCCGGTGGCCTGCAGCAGCAGCACGAAGCCCGCGGCGCGCAGCAGCAGCCACAGCGCGTCGATCATGGAGCGACGGTAAAGCGGATCTCACCCGGGGCCACGTGCCCGTCGGCGGTCAGTGCCCGAAAATGCACCACATACGCGCCCGGCGCGAGGCTCGGCAGCGGTACGTTGATGCGTAGCTGGGCCGCAGGCGGTCGCGGCAGCTTCTCGCTCGCGCCGTCGGGCTTCTCGAGCGTCAGCGCCGTCAGCCGGGCCGCCTCCGAGAAGTGAAGAACGAGCGCCGCCGGGGCGGCGGCCAGGCGGCTGCCGTCGGCCGGCGAGCTGTCCTTCAGGTGCGCGTGCGCGAACGCCGCGCCACTGCCTACACTGCCTAATACGAGCAGCCCCGCGAGCGCACCACGCATCCGTCTCATGCCATGAGGCTACACCGAGCGGCGGGCGCGGGAGAAGGAGCTCGGGGCGTGCGCGCGCGGGCCGCCGCGGCGCTTGCCCTGGAAGGCGCCGTGCGGGCGATGGCCCTGACGGTGGGCACCGCCCGGGGGGGCGCCCGCTCGCGTGACCGCCGCCGCCGGGGGCGGCGCGCTCACCTTGAACGCCGGCAGCGCGGCGACGGGAATCGAGCGCTTGAGCAGCTGCTCGACATCGCGCAGGAGCGGCGCCTCATCGGGTGACACGAGCGACACGGCCGCGCCGCTGCCGCCGGCCCGTGCCGTGCGACCGATGCGGTGCACGTAGTCCTCCGGCACGTTCGGCAGCTCGTAATTGACCACGTACGGCAGCTCCTTGATGTCGAGGCCGCGCGCGGCGACCTCGGTCGCCACCAGCGCCGTGACACGCCCTTCCTTGAAGTCAGACAGGGCACGCACGCGCGCCGCCTGGCTCTTGTTGCCGTGGATGGCCGCGGTGCGGATGCCGCTGCCCTCCAGCTGCTGCGCGAGGCGGTTGGCGCCGTGCTTGGTGCGCGTAAAGACGAGCACCTGCTGCCAGTTGCCGTCCTCGATCAGGTGCGCGAGCAGGTGACGCTTGTGCTCCTTGGGCACGCGGTAGGCGTGCTGCTCGATGCGCTCGGCCGTGGCGTTGCGGGCCGCGACCTCGATCGCGACCGGGTCGCGCAGCATGCGCGCGGCGAGTGCGCGGATGTCCTCGGAGTAGGTGGCCGAGAACAGCAGGTTCTGCCGCTCGCGTGGCAGCAGCTTTAGGATCTGGCGGATGGCGTGGATGAAGCCCATGTCCAGCATGCGGTCGGCCTCATCGAGCACGCAGCAACGCACCTGCGAGAGGTCCAGCTGGCGCTGCTGCGCAAGGTCGAGCAGCCGCCCCGGGGTCGCGACCAGGATGTCGCAGCCGCGCCGCAGGGCCTCGATCTGCGGCTTCTCGCTCACGCCGCCGAAGATGACCACGGTGCGCAGGTCGACGAAGCGGCCGTAGTCTTGCGCACTGGCGGCGACCTGGGCGGCCAGTTCGCGGGTGGGGGTGAGGACCAGCGCGCGCGGAGCGGTGCCCGCGGGCGCGTTCAGGTTCTGCAGTATCGGCAGCACGAAGGCGGCCGTCTTGCCGGTACCGGTCTGGGCGCCTGCGAGAACGTCACGGTGGGCGAGCACCGCCGGGATGGCGGCACGCTGGATGGGGGTGGGGGTGGTGTAGCCCTTTTCGGCCACGGCACGGGACAACTCGGGCTTGAGCCCGAGATCTGAGAATGACATTTAAGGAAAACCTCTGCTTCTTTGAGCTCGCCCGCGGGCACGTTGTTACGGTGCGGCGGCGGTCAGGCGCGAGGCTGAAAGTTAATGGTAAATCGAAGTGCGTCGGTAAAAGGACAGACTTACGAGCGAAACGGTGCTGACCGAGCACTTAAGGACGTTTGGCGAGGCGCACTGTACAGAAACTCAGCCCCCGCGTCCAATCCCTCGCTCGGAAAGCGACAATTCGACACACTTCTCAGCGACTTGCACATTGCGGCGCCGGGCTTCATCGGGGCATGATCGTGCCTGGTATCGCACAGGGATTGGCATGAAGTACCGCAATCTTGCGGCGCTCCTGGGCGCACTCGGCGCCGCCGGGTGCCTGCTGGCCGGCTGCTCAGCCCGCACGGAGGTCTCGCTGTCGGGCAACACGCCCGCCCAGTACTCGCACGTGTACGTCACCGTCCAGGAGGTGTGGTTCAACACGAGCGCGGCGGCAGGACCGGATGACTCGGGCTGGCAGAGGTTTCCGCTCTCGACGCCCGCCACCGTGGACCTCGTGGCCGACGCGGGTGGCACGCTCGGCACGCTGGCCACCAACGTCAACTTGCTCGCGGGCACCTACGCGCAGATCCGCCTGATCCCGGTCGATCCGTCCACGGCGCTCACCGCCTCGGCGAGCACGCTCGGGGCGCTCTACAACGCCGAGGCCGACTACGTCGATAGCGCCGGCACGACTCACCAGCTGCCCCTGGAGCTGCTCAATCCCGACAAGGGCATCGGCATCGCCGGATCCCTGAAGGTGCCGATCGGGGGCAGCTTCGGCAGTGGGTTCGGCGCGCTCGCCTCCACCAGCACGACCACGGGCGCCGGGGATGCCATGAGCACGACCGGCATCAACGATGCGATGAACGGCACCACGACGCTGGACACCGGCACTACGCCGCTGGACACCGGCACTACGCCGCTGGGCACCGGCACCACGACCACGCCGACGGGCACGACCACGACCATCGCCTCCTTCACTGTCAGCATGGACGGCGCGCACGATCTCATCCCCTTCACCTATGCCGCAGCCCCCGCCGCGACCGGGATCCTGCTGAGTTCACACGCGAGCGCGTACGACCTGTCGCAGGTCGGCGGCATCCAAGGAACCCTCACCCTGACCAACCTCAGCGGCTACACCTCGGTGAGCGGGTTGCCGGACCTCCAGGTGAGTGCCGAGACCCTAAGCACCGATGGCACGCGCCACGAGGTCGTGCTCAGCACGCCGGTACACGCCGACGGCACGTTCCTGCTCTACCCGCTGCCCACCAGTTCCTCGACGCCCGCCTTCTACGACGTGGTGATCCACGGCGCGGGTATCGCGACCATCATCATCAAGAACGTGCAGCTCACCCTCGGCACGACCTCCACGGCGCTATCCGCCGCGAGCGTCCCGACCACCTACACGGGCACCCCGACGGGGACGGTGACCGCGCCGAGTCTGAGCACGGTCTCGATCGGCACGCTCATCCCGCGCGCGGCCACCGCCTACACGGCCAACATCGCGACCGTCGCCGGCGCGCCTGTGCCGAGCGGCTCCCTCGTCGGCTTCTACCAGACGCTCGGCACGGCCGGCGAGGTGCCGTACGTCATCGAATCGAGCCCGATCGATCCGTTCAACCAGGTGCTCTACAACCCGCAGAGCCTGTCTGCGGGCTCCGTGGACTCAGGCACCTACGTCGCCAGCGGCGCGACCGTGACCCTCGTGAGCGCCGCGCCGGTTGAGGGCGCCGGCAAGTACACCGTGGCCGCGAGGGCCGCGAACTACGCCGACGGGGCGCTCGGAACCATCGTCGCCCCGCCCGCCGCGGGCACGAACCCGGTGACGGTGACCGTCCCCACCCTGTCCCTCGCTGCGGGCGCGAGCTTAGGATCGATCGTGGCGCAGGTGACGCCCGGCACGGCCGGCAAGTACGACCAGGGGCAGCTGCTGGTGGCGCACGAGGGCGCGCTCGTTGCGGCGGTCGCACTCGACCCGGTGCTCGCGCAGGGCGGGAGTGCCACCGTCAACGTGCCGGCCGGCACGGGTTCATCCGTGTACTACGTCTCGGTGCGCGCGTGGAACACGCGCGATCCTGCCGGCACGCTCGCGCGCCAGTGGTACCCGGGCCTCATCGACCTGCGCTCCACGAGCAGCAGCACCGTCGCGCTGACGGTCAACTGATCCTGCGCCAAACCTAGTAAACTAATTGGTTTGCGGGCCTGCTGGGCCGCAAGTCACGGTCGTTCGCGGGAACGTCTGGGCCGCTGGCGCCTCTAAAGCGACGGTGCCGGTTCGCGGCCGCTTCCCGATTTAATAATTGAAGGGGAACCCTTGATGTCCGCAGTCCGTCCCGGCCACCCGCGCGTGGCGCGCGCCTTGCTGGCCCTCCTCGCAGGTCTGTCCCTGCTGTTCAGTTCCTGCGGCGGCAACACCTTCCCGCCTCCGGGCACCTCCGTGCTGACCGTGACCACGACCAACACGCGCTTCGCCAGCTACGTCGTCAGCGTCATGTCGATCGTGCTCACCGGGCCCAACGGCGCCTACGCCTACGCGCTCATCTCCCCGGAATATATGGATCTTGCGCGCCTCACGGACATCGGCGAAGTGATCAACGCCAGCGCCGTGGTCTCCGGCACCTACACCAGCGCGCAGATCACGATCGACTACACGAACGCCAGTATCTGGGCCAACAACAACGGCCAGCCGGTCAACGTTGTCCCGCTGCTGCCGGGCGGCACCGCGGCGTCGACCAGCGTTGTGAACGTCACCTTCGATCCGGCCCACCCGCTCGTCATCAACTACGGGGTGTCGCAGCGCGTGCACCTGAACCTCGACGTCGACGCGTTCAACTCGGTGAACCTCGCCGCCACACCGGCCAACGTCACGGTGCAGCCGTACGTCACCATGAGCGAACCGCCGGAGGATGCCACCCCGCTGCGCTGGCGCGGCGCCTTCGTCCTGGCGCAGGACGGCAGCTTCATCATGAACACGCGTCCGTTCGCCGACAGCATCAATCAGCCTCAGGGTGCGGTCACGGTCAACACGACCGCCCAGACGTACTTCAACGTCGACGGCGTGACGTACACCGGGGCCGCGGGGCTGGCGGCGCTGAAGACGGTGGCGCAGACGAACTTCTCGATCGCCGCCTACGGCACGCTCGGCAGCCTCGCGGGCATCACGCCCTCCTTCAACGCGACGACCGTGATCGCCGGAACGGGCCTCGAGGATGGCCTGTCGGCTCACCTCACCGGCGTGGTCACCGCGCGCAGCGGTAACACGCTCACCGTGCGCGGCGATCTCGTGGTGCCTCAGTTTTACGGCCTGATCAACTTCCTCGCCGGCGCCACGGTCAAGGTCGCGAGCACCACGCTCGTCAGCCAGGACGGCGTGGCCGCAGCGGGCCTCAGCGCCCAGTCGATCTCGGTCGGACAGGAGGTGGACGTCGGCGGCGTCTACTTGCCGGACCCCACGACCAATGTGACCACCCTCGACTCCACCGCGGGGCAGATCCGCCTTACGCGCACGCGCGCCTGGGGCACCCTGAGCGCCGCCACGATCAGCAGCGCCACGCTCGACCTGCTGCAGCTGGGTGAGTTCGCGCCCGCAGCCTACAACTTCGCCGGCACCGCCACCGGCGGCGGTGCCGTGGATCCGGCCGCCTACCCGGTCAGCACCGGCGCGATCGACGAGAGCGGCACCGCTGCGGGCACCCTGCTCGCCGTGGACGGCTTCGTCACCCCCTTCGGCGCCGCGCCGCCGGCCTTCGACGCCACGGCGGTCACGAAGGGATCTGCCACGGCGCAGGTGCTCGTCGTGGAATGGCCGAAAGGCTCGACCGCGCCTTTCACCAGCAACAGCGCCAACGGCCTCATCGTGAACCTCGGCAGTGCGGATCTGGGCACGCTGCACAGCATCTATACCGGCCCGCAGGCGCTGGATCTTACGTCCCTGCCCGCGAGCCCGCTGATCACGGCGACCGGGGCGAGCGGCACGCTCGTGCTCGGGGTCGGCAGCACGACGCAGACGGCGGGCATCTCGATCTTCAACAGTGCGAGTGCCTACGCGACCGCGGTCGGCAGCGCGCTCAACGGCACCAACAAGGCGTTCCGCCTGACGGCGATCGGGCAGTACAACAGCGCGAGCAACACCTTCGTCGCGCCGCGCATCAACGTCGCGCTCGTGGAATAGCGCAGCGGAGGGGGACCGAAGACCGATGCCCTGGAGGCGACGAGCGTTCCGGCGCGGCCCTCTGGAGCGCGCGCTCAACATCGCGGACCTGCGCGCGCTGGCGCAAACGCGCGTGCCGCACTTCGCCTTCGAGTACGTCGAGGGGGGAGCCGAGGATGAGGCGACGCTTGCGGCCAACCGCAGCGCCTTCGGCCGCTGGCGACTCCTGCCCCGCACGCTCATCGACACGAGCACGCGGCAGCTGCGCACGCAACTGTTCGGCCAAGCGGTGGGGGCGCCGCTGCTCATCGCACCCACCGGCTTCAACGGCCTGTTGCACCCGGACGGCGACGTGGCCCTCGCTCGCGCGGCGGCACGCCTCGGCATCCCCTTCACCTTAAGCACCTTCTCGACCACCCGGCTTGAGGAGGTCGCGAGCCGCGCCGGCGGGCGTCTGTGGCTGCAGCTGTACGTCATGAAGGACCGCGGCATCGCGCGCGAACTCATCCGGCGCGCCGCGGCCGCCGGCTACGAGGCGCTGGTGTTCACCACCGACGCCAACGTGTTCGGCAGCCGCGAGTGGGACCGGCGCAACTACCGCTCGCCCGGCAGGCCGACACTGCGCACGGCGCTCGACACGCTCAGGCACCCGCGCTGGCTCGCGCGCCTTGCCGCGCACGGCATGCCGCACTTTCGCAACCTCGAGACCTGCCTGCCGCCGCAGTCGACCAGCGCCGTCGGCGGCAGCACCGTCATCCCGCAGCTGCTGGATGCCACGATCTCCTGGGAGGATCTGGCCTGGATGCGCGAGCTGTGGCGCGGGCGGCTGCTGGTGAAGGGGATCCTGGACGCGCGCGACGCCGTACGCGCGGTCGAGCTCGGCTGCGACGGCATCGTGCTCAGTAACCACGGCGGCCGGC
>Ga0316624_10000311_pt1 | contig 15841 bp, 13 predicted proteins | sample OWC_Aug_N3_C1_D5_FD_207657 | JGI IMG/M metagenome (GOLD analysis project Ga0316624, IMG submission 207657) | Wetland soil microbial communities from Old Woman Creek delta, Ohio, United States - OWC_Aug_N3_C1_D5_A | ecosystem: Environmental > Terrestrial > Soil > Wetlands | place: USA: Ohio... | reverse complement strand
CAACGGCGAAGAGGTCACGAGCGCGAGCGGATTCTCCCGCATGGCGGCCCGCGCGAAAGACGGAGAGGCGGTCGCGCTCGGGATCCTGCGGGATCACAAGCCGATCACGCTGAAGGTGACGCCGGAAGGGGCGCCCGGGCGGCCCGCGTCGTCCCGCGGCCGTCCCGTCTGAGCCGCGGCGCAGCTTGCGCCACGCCGGCCCGCCTCACTTCTGCGCGGGCGGTGCCTGCACGGTCCTGACCTCGAAGACGCCGCCCGTCGCGGCGTCTTCGGCGGCCTGGAACCTGACCGTCACACGCTCCTTGCCGCGGGTGAGCTTCTCGGGAATGGCGTACTCGGCGTCGAAGAGCTCCGTGGGGTGATAGGCGAGCGACTCGCTCGCGACCTTCTCCCCGTCCACCAGAATGTCGAACGACCGGCGGCGGCCTTCGCTTCCCCGGTACGTGCACAGGAGGACTACCGGCCGATCGGGCACGACCTTCAGCTCGTAGCTGAACCAGCCGTTGCGCGCCTCGCGCCAGGTCCTGCCCTCGAGGTCCCCCTCGCTCGTGTGCTCGCCCTTGAACTGGTGCGCCCGCTCGCTCTGCGGCTCGCTGATGTCCACCCTGTCAACCGTGCGGAGCTCGATCAGCGTGCGCCGGGCCTCCTCGGCGGCCCTTTCGGCTCTCTTCGCCTTCCACTCGGCTGCGCGATAGACGTTCCAGTAGACGGTGTAGCGCTGGTCGGAGGCCTTGTAGAAGGGGATCAGCGTGACGTCCCGGGGCGAGGCGAGCCCGCTGGTCCGGAAGGTGAGCGGCGCCCCCGATACCGGCTTGACCTTCGCCACGACATCGCCCGGGTCGCCGATGAACGCGGGGATCTCGGGCGTCGCCACGCGCCGCAGGGGCGGCGCGCTCGGCCCGTACCGGTTCACGCCCGCCAGATCTTCCCTGCCCAGGTCGCCGGCCAGCACGATCGGCCCATACAGAAGCGCCACCGTCCGTGAGTCGTCGGGCATCGCCTCCAGGCGCACGCTCATCGGGAGGCGAAGTTCCACGATGTCGCCGGTCCTCCACTCACGCTCGACGGTGACGTAGGAGCCCGGCCGGCCACTGACCGTCTCCTTCTTGCCGTTGAAGGTGAGCGTCATCCCCGACTGCGCCCACGACGGGTAGCGGACCTTCAGCGCCAGCCGGACCGGCCTGGCGGCCGTGAAGGTCAGCCGGGTCGCGTCCTCCTCGGGGAACCTCGTCTCCTGGCGGACGATCAGGCCCTTCTCCCTCCAGTTCAGCTCCGACGCGATGAAGAGGTTCACCAGCAGCGCTTCGGCCTCGTGGAAGTAGATCGTGTCGGCGTACTTGGCGTGGTTCTCCATGCCGGTTCCCACGCAGCACCAGAACGACTCGTTGGGCGTCGAGTAGGTTTTGAACGCGCCGGGCTTGAGCGGCACGTAGTAGCACATCATCCCGGTCGCGGGGTCTTGAGAGGCCAGGATGTGGTTGAACAGCCCGCGCTCGTAGAACTCCATCAGGGCGGCGGAGGGCTCCAGCCGGAACAGCTGGCGCGTCAGCTTGAGCATGTTGTAGGTGTTGCAGGTCTCGGTCGTCGAGGCCCCGAGATGCTTCGAGAACTCCGCCACCGGGAAGAAGCTCTCATCGTCGGTGTTGCCGCCGATGACGAACGAGCGATGGAGGGCGACCCGCTGCCAGAAGAACGTCGCGATGTCGAGAAAGCGTCTCTCGCCGGTCAGCTCGTACTCGCGGACGGCCCCGATGATCTTGGGGAACTGCGTGTTGCCATGCTTGCCGTCCAGCGGGTCCTCGGCGCGGGCCAGCGGGTCGAACAGCGCCTTGTGACCAAAGGCCCGCGCGACCCTCAGGTGATCGGGATTGCCGGTCACGCCGTAGAGGTTCGCCAGCACCTCGTTCATGCCGCCGAACTCCGTCTCGAGCATGCGCTGCTGCTGCTCCTCGGTGAGCCGATCCATCCGGAAGCCGACCCAGTCGGCCATCTTCACCAGGACGTCGAGCGCCTGCCGGTTCCCGCAGAGCCCGTGCACGTCCAGCAGCCCGGCCATGATCTTGTGGAGCGTGTAGTACGGAGCCCAGACCCGCTGCCTCTTCTCGACGCGATCGAAAAACTCCTCGGGGAAGGCCGACAGGTAGCCGGGGTGAAAACCTCTCGAGGGCATGGCCTGCTGGATCTTCTGGAGCTCGGCGACGATCATGTCGGCGCGGGTCTTGAAAGCGGCGTCGCCCGTTCCTGCGTACATCAGTGCGAGCGCCGAGAGGTAGTGGCCCACGCTGTGGCCGCGCAGCTCGACATCGGGCGCCTCCCAGCCGCCCAGCGGCTCCGCCGCCGACGGCAACCCGGCGTTCACGCGGAAGTTGTGCAGCAGCCGATCCGGGTCGAGAGCCAGCAGATACTTCTGATCACGCAGCATGGCGTCTCGGAACGGCCCTTCCAGCAGGCGGACGTCACCGAGTTCGAAACTGCAGGCCTTGCACGGGATCTTGTCGGGTGCTCCTCTCGGGGTGCCCTGTTCCCGGGCCGGGCCTCCGGGGGCCAACGCCCCCAGGGTGGCGAGCAGAGCGACGACCTGCACGGCCAGTCGGGTGCTTCTCACGTGCATGCTCCCTCTCGGATCCACAACCCCTCGATGGCCGGACGACCTCCGGCCGGGGGTGCGGGCAGCCGGGCACGGCGTGGCCCGCTTGCGCGGCGGGTAGTGTAACTCGCCGCGCGCCGGAGAGGGACCGCTTTCGGCGTGAGCTTTCAGCGCGAGTTGCCGTGAGATTCGTCACTGCCGCGAGACGGGGTGGAACAGGCTCGTCAAGCCCTCCGACATGACGACGCCCACCGTGCCGTCGTCCTTGCGGTAGGCGATGAGTCCCATCGTCCGCGGGGTAGAGTCCACGAAGGCAAGGCCGGCGCCCGGCCCGAGGATGAACGCGACTTTCGAGGTGGCGTCGGCAAGCGTGCCGTCGGGTGACACGACCGTGGCGCTCAGCGAGGCCATCGAGGGTTCCAGGGTCCTCGGATCCATGATGTGGCCGTAGCGCCGGCCGTTGATCGTCAGGAAGTTCTCGTACCCTCCCGAGGTCGACACCGACCCGCCCTGGAGGTCGAGCGTGCCGAGGAGTCTGTCCGGGCGGTCCGGGTCTTGAATGCCGACTGTCCACGAGGTCTTGCCCGGCGGCAGTCCCAGCAGGTACTGATTACCGCCCGCGTCGATGAAGCCGTCGAGGCCGTTTCGACGGAGCACGCCGGCAGCCAGCTCCACGGCGAAGCCCTTCGCGATGCCGCCGAGATCGATCTCCACGCCGGGGCGGGCGAAACGCACCGTGCGGGCCGCCCGGTCGAGGATGAGATTCCGGTAGTCCACGACCGGCCGAAGGGCGGCCAGCTCGCTGCTCGTCGGGATGCGCGGTTTCCTGTCGTGGAAGCCCCAGAGCCTCACCAGGGGGCCCACCGTGACGTCGAAGGTGCCGCCGCTGCGGCTGCTCACCACGTCGGCCGCCTCGATGACGCTGAAGAGCGGGTCGCTCACCCGCACAGCTGAGGTGGCTGCGTTGCGGTTGACGGAGGCGAGCTCGCTGTCATCGCGCCAGTTGCTCATGAGGCGATCGACCTCCGCAAACGACGCGAACGCCTCGTCGATGGCGGCGCTCCTTCGCTTCTCGTCACCGCCGAAGGCCCGTACCTCGATCGACGTCCCCATGATGTAGCGGAACCCACGGGACACGTCACCGGACTGCAGGAGCGGCGCCGCCCGGACACCAACCCCGGGAAGGCGGCCGACCAGCAGGATGGTCATCGTGGCCAGCGCCGGGGTGAGCGCTCTCCACGCGCTCGGTCGGGACGGACGAAGCTCCGAAGGCCCTCGAACCGCCATCCGGGCTCAGAACGGAATGCGCAGGCCACCCGAGAAGACCGCGGCCTGAAACTGGTTGCTGCCGACGTACCGGTCGTACTGGAACTCGAGCGCAGTCCCCTTTGGCAAGCCAAAGAGGCCATCCTCCGGCGTGTAGACGACGCGGCCCGTGTAGAGCCCCGAACTGAACGGCGCCAGCCTGTAGTCAGCCGTGAAGTACTCCGGCGTGCCGAAGTACTCCGGTTGGTAGAAGAACGCGCCGGTCTGGTCGTACCAACGGTAGGAGAAGCCCACGAGCCACACCGGCGAGAAGTAGTGGGACGCGCCCAGCGACAGGGTGTTCGAGCCCACCGACCAGCTGTCGAAGTAGTGGCGGAAATCGGCTTGGAGATAGGTGCCCGCGTGAAGGGCCTGGCGGACCCGCACGCTGACGGCCTGCCGGTTTCTGAGGTCGGGCACGACGCCCAGCACCATCTGGCCGTTGACGCTGGTCCTGAGAAACGGGCTGCTCTGGTAGCCGCTGATGCGGTTGAAGTCGTAGGACAGCTGCACGATCGTCGTCTTGGACAACGTCTGGGTGAGCGCGATCGACGCGTCGTGCGAGATCTGCTGCTCGACGTTCCGGCTCGGGTGGAGCTCCGGGTTGTTGAGCGAGAAGGAGTAGGCCCCGGCGATCGTCGTGTTCCCGCGGTTGAAATCGCGTGACAGCGAGGCCGTGACGGACTCGGATGCGTAGAAATTCTCGCGGCTTATCTCGCCACCGAGCTCGAGCCTCGCGGACCCGAGCTTCCGCAGGAGCGCGAAGTCCGCGTACGTCCTCCGATCCTGCGCACCCTGCGGATGGCACCGGGCGCAGGCATCCGATGCCGCGGTCACCGCGTCCACACCGAACTTCACTCTCAGTCCTGTTCGGTCGCTGAAGTCCTTCTCGAGGTCGACAAGGGGCGACAGGACGGTGACGCCCCTCGTGTCGCCGAACGAGTGCAGCTGCACGTAGAGCGTGCTCTGGGCCCAGTCGAGCCCGGTCACCGCCACGAGGGCCAGGACGGCGAGCAGACCGATCAGCCCCAGAGACGTCCCCACCCGTGCGCTCCGTCCCCTGCGCTGCCTCACTTGCACCCGCAGCCTCCTCCCTGGAAGCCGAAGCCGCCGGCGGATCCTTCCCGCGCGCTCTGCCAGTGGGCGTCGTACGCCGCCTGCGCGGCACTGGCATCGAAGACCATGCACGGGTTCGCCAGTTCCCGCCGCTCCCAGGGCTGGACGGTTGCGCAGCTCGCTGCAAGCGCACTGCAGAGGACCACCCCGCCAACGAGGACCATCACCCGCGTCCGCTGTCGCATGTGCCACCGCGTCCTTTTCAGGGTCTCTCCGCCAGCAACTGCTCTATCTCGCGCCTGTAGGAATCGAGCACCTTGCCCGAGTACCCGACATGGACGAACCGGACCCGGCCGTCCCGGCCGACGAGGAATGACGACGGCATGCCCCAGAGCCCGAACGCGCGCGGGCTCTTGCCCTCCGGGTCGAACGCCACCTGCATCACGTGCGGGCGGCCGGCAAGGAAATCCTCCGCGTCCCTTCGGCGTTCGTCGAGATTGACCGCGATCACGTCGAAGCCTCGCGGCTGAAACTCGCGATACAGGGAGTCGACCTCCGGAAACGCGGTCTTGCACGGCGGGCACCAGCTGGCCCAGAAGTCAACCAGCACCACCTTGCCCTTGTCCGCCGCGAGGGACACGACCTTGCCGTCTTCTGCCTGCAGGCGCAGATCCGGCGCAGGCTGCCCGGGCGCGACCGCCTGCGCCCCCGGGGCTGCTCCCCCAGCGACCATTGCGGCCAACAGGAAGCTCAACGTGGAACGGCGTCCTCTCATCGCCCGCCTCCCTCGGATCATCGGCCGCCTCCCTCGGAACCGGTCCTAGCGCGTCTGAGCAGCGCCGTACAGCACGACCCAGTCCCGCACCATGCTCGCCTTGGTCTGTCGGTTCCCGCTGAAGTAGCGGTACATGCTCCCGTTCGACTGAGTCGTCGCGACCAGAGGTGAGGACGCGTCACCGGGCCGCACGGCCGCCATCACCTGCTGGTACGTGGTCATCGAATAACCGGCAGAAGGCCTGGAGCCGCTGTGGCAGAAGACGCAGTCGGCGTCGAAGACCGGTTTGAGATCCTGGTCGTACGCCAGCGGCTGTCCCGACGGCGGTGCGGTGGGCGTCGTCGATCCGGTCGGGCTGGTGGGGGAACCCGTATCGGTCGGCGGCCTGGCCTGGACGCAACCCGAACCCGTGAACGACAGGAGGAGAAGCGCGATCGCCGGCAGGACAAACAACGAAATCGGGACAGCAGAACCGCAGGTCTTGCTGTGCACGTCGCAGCTCCAGAGTTATGCCCGCCGCAGCTTCAGCAAGAACCGGGCCGCGCCAGAGGTGGCGCGAGAGGCGTCATCGGTGGCGGTCGGGTGGCTGACGGCACCGGATTCAGGCTGATTCCCGACCGGGTGCGGACCAACAGGCGGCCAGATCTTCGAGGACGAATGGTCGAGCTGTCTTTCCGACCGGTCAGCTCTGTCCTCTGCGAGGGGCAGCGGGAGGCGGGGCCGGTGGCGCGGAAGCAGCCGGCACCTCCGGCACCAGCGAAGCCAGTTGCGCGGCGAGGATCGTCGCGAGCGCCTGAACGTGCTGGTCCGCCTCTTTGCCGGCGCGGATCTCGGCTGCCATCACGCCGACGCAACCAGCGGGTGCCAGAAGGGGCACGACGAGCGCCCCCGGCGTCGTCCTGGTTCCACCGACTGTCTGGAGCTGCCCTCTGCGGTAGGCCGCCGCTGTCGCATTGTCGGCGTCCTTGGAGATCCTCGATATCCTGGCGAGGGCCTCGGCGGGATATCCATGGCTCAAGGCCGGGCGCAGCGAGCCGTCCGACGGATCCGCCACCCAGACGATGATGCCGGCCGCGTTCAGCACGGCGGCCCCGCGGGCGAGGAGGGCCGGCAACTCCGTGGCCTGCGAGACCAGGCTGAAATCGGCGCAGAGACGCGCCGTGGCGAGCAGATCGGGAAGCAGGGATGGGGGCGCGGTTTCCGCCGCTGCGGTTCGCGGAGGCTCGGGCCTGGCGGTGCTGTCGAAGGCCAGGTGCGCGCCGTGCGCTGGCGCCGCCCGATCAGGCACGACCTCGAGGTCGTCCGGGGGCCGGCCGGCCGGCAGCAGGATCAGGAGCCCGAGCAGTCCGACGGACAGGGTGCCGGCCAGCAGGTACATCTGAACCTGACGAAGCCGCGCGCGCTCCGCGTCGCTCGACTCTGCCTCCCTGACGCGCGCCTCGTCGATCCGGGCTGCGCAACTGGTCGCGCTCTCGAGACCCTCACCGAACACCAGGTCTGAGGCCATGACCGTCTGCTGCCCCTGCAGGTACTCGCGGGCGCGAGCGTCGATCTGTGCAAGGCTGCGGGCGAGATCACCTGCGATCCCCAGGACCCGGGTCGACTCCGGTGCCTGCGCGTCCCGGCGGAGCGCGGCCAGGTCCTGCTCCAGCGCCTGCGTCAGCGACGCGACCCGCCCGATCCAGAAGTCCACTCCCTGTCCGGCGGCGACGTACGCCTGCTGTGCGGCGCTGAGCTCGGCGAGGGTGACGAGCGCCTGCCGCACGCGGAGATCGAAGGCCCGGCTTCGCCGATCGACCTGCTCGACGCCCCGGTCGGTCTGCAGCATCCTGTAGACACCGACCGCCTGCAGGAGCAGGACCGAGAAGAGCAGAAGCGCCCTCAACCCGCGGTTTCTCATCACTGTCCTCACGCCCGGCGCCATCCGGCGCGAGGCGCGTTCGACGATGGCACCGCGCCGCGTCGGTCGCCTCAGAAGGTCGGCAGGTAGGGGCTGAGGTACTGCGCGATGACGGTGAACCGATTGGTCAGGATCAGGACCCCGATGGCCACCAGCAGCACGCCCGACGTGACCTCGATTGCACGGTAGTGTCGCCGGATGCGCGCGAACGCGGCGAAGAACCGGTCGATGGCAAGCGCGGTCGCGAGGAACGGCAGACCGAGCCCGAGCGAGTAGACGGCGAGCAGGCGCACTCCCTGCGCCACGGTCTCCTGCGCCGCCGCGACGGCGAGAATCGCCGCCAGGATCGGGCCGATGCACGGCGTCCAGCCGAATGCGAACGCGAGGCCGACCAGCGCCGCCCCGACAGGGCCGGTCGGCTTCCTCTTCGTCTGCACCCGCTTCTCGCTGTAGAGCCACCCGACCCTCAGCAGGCCCATGGTGTGCAGGCCGAAGAGGATGATCACGGCGCCGGCGATCCTGCCAAAGAGCGTCAGGCGCTGAAGCAGCAGCTTGCCGACCGCGCTGGCGGAGGCGCCGAGCGAAATGAACACCAGCGAGAAGCCCAGCACGAAGGCGAGCGACGTGACCAGGATCCGTCCCCGCGATCGGCTGGACCGGACCGGGTCTCCGCCCGGGGCCGGGGCGCCGCGCATCTCGTCGAGCGTCACGCCGGAGATGAAGGAGATGTAACCGGGGATGAGCGGCAGGACGCACGGGGAGACGAACGAGAGCAGTCCCGCCACGAAGGCCGCGACGAGAGACACATTCTCCATACGGAAACCGTGATGGCACGCCGGAGCCGTTCGAAACCGGCTCTAGGTGCCGGGCGCCCCGCTCCTGCCGAACTTGAGTGGCGGGGCGTCCCTGAACAGCGCCTCCCACTTGAGGCGCTCGGAAGGGTTCGACGCCTGCAGCCAGTGCCGCACGGCCACCGGCTCTGCAAACTCCAGCGACCCGAGACCGGCGTACTGCGGCGTGCCCGCCATCTCGGCCGCGATCGCCTCCCGGACTTCGGCGGCACTCCCGTAGGTCAGCGGCACGCCCAGCGTGGCGGCCACGCTCACGAAGACCCGCCAGTCCTCCATCGCGTCGCCGGGCGGCGCTGCCACCCGCGCCGCCGCCTGCACCCGTCCCTGGTCGTTCGTGTAGCAGGCGTCCTTCTCGAACGCCGCAGCGCCGGGCAGGACCAGGTCGGCCGCGCGCGCCAGCTCCGTCTTCAGCACCCCGTGGACGATCAGGGTCGGCAACCTGCCGCGGGTACGGGCCTCGGCCACCCAGGAGAGGTCACCGATGGATCCCTCGGGACCGGGGTCGTAGACGTAAAGCGCCGGGACCTCTCCGGCCTCGACCGACCGCCGCAGCGCCGAGACGTCCGGCAGGCCGGACGAGGCGTCCCCTGTCTCCAGGCCGAGGTCGCGCGCTCCGGCGACATTGGGGGCGTCCGCGGCAGGGACCCGGAACTTCGCCGCTCCGGGCTGATTCTTCTCGCTGCGCTTCCAGCTCACCGTGATGAGGCCGGCGGCCTCGCCGCCGTCGAAGCGCCTGGCCATCTCCCTGACGAGGAACAGCTCCTCGAGCGAAGCGTGCGCCGAGAGGAGGAACCGGGGAAATGGTCGGGCGCCGCCGTCTTCGCGCAGCTTCTCCCGGAGACGGACCATCAGGTCGTGCCAGCCGGTTTCGCGCAGTTCGCCCGCCTGCCGGACGAGGGGCCGCCGGAGCCGGCCCTCCGCTTCCATCCAGCGGTAGTCGAATCGCCCGATGTCGCACATCCAGTAGCCGTTCACCTCGGGATTCAGCCTCGGGGTGACCCGGATCAGTCGCGGTCCCCTGGCCCACTCGGGCTTCGCCTTGATCCAGACGGTGGTGCTGCAGAGCTTCGAGCAGAAGGTGCAGACGGTGTCAACGGCCTGCAGGTTGTCCCAGGGGCGCGACTTGAACCGGTAGTCCCGCGTGGTGATGGCACCGACCGGGCAGACGTCCATCAGGTTGCCCGAGAGGATCGAGTGCACGCCCGCTTCCTCGAAGGTCGCGATCTGGCTGCCGTACCCGCGGTCGACGATGGAAATCTGCGCATCCCCGTCGATGTCGCGCATGAACCGCACGCAGCGCGTGCAGAGGATGCAGCGGTTGCGGTTGAGCATCAGTGTCGGGCCGAAGTCCACGTCGGCGGCCACGCCCTCGGCGTCGAACACCCGCCGCTCGAAGTCCATGCGGCTCTGGTCGCGGCCGAAACCGTACGAGTAGTCCTGCAGCGGGCACTCGCCGCCCTTGTCGCACACCGGGCAGTCAAGGGGATGGTTGATGAGGAGGAACTCGAAAACCCCCGCGCGGGCCTCGACGACCTCGGGGGACCGGGTGTCGACGACCATGCCGTCGGTGCAGACGGTCGAGCAGGCGGTCTGCAGCTTCGGCATCTTCTCCACTTTGACGATGCAGACGCGGCAGGAGCCGTCCACGCCAAGGGCCGGGTGATAGCAGTAAAAGGGGATCTGAATGCCGTTCTGGATCGCCGCCTGCAGCACGGTCGTGCCCCGCTCGACGGTGACCGCCTTGCCATCAATGGTCAGCGACACATTGTCCATAGGGTCGGTTGATGATAGCACGCGGTTCGAGGCCGACGACAGCCGCCGCGCGTTCCGCGGCGCTTGACATGGCGGGCCGACACCACTACATTCGAGGCCCCGCCGGTGTCACGCCCGCAAGGAGGCGCTCCGATGGACCAGTCGCGTCCCCGGCTTGGTTCTGCCTTCGAATGGGCCGTGGCCGCCGCGTTTCTGCTGGCCACCGCGGCCGTTGCCTGGCTCATCATCACCGAGATGCGGGCGGTCCGGGCGCCGGCGATGCCGAGACAGGAACGGGAGAGCGCCCCGGCGCCCGAGCCCGCCGCACCTCCTGCCGGTGCGATCTCGGTGCCGGTCCTGATTCTGCTGGACGGCACGGAGATCCGCGTCGGCGACACGCTCAGGAAGGTCACCGATCGCCTCGGCGCGGGAACCCCCGTCGAAGGCGGCGCCGGGAAGAGCCGCTTCGGCGAGCGTCTCACCAGAGCCTTCGAGAAGGGCAGCACGCGCTTTGTGCTGGTCTTCGAGCCGTTCGAGCGGAACGGCGAGCCCAGGGTGACGGCGATTTACCTGCGGTGACGGGGAGGGCAGGGAGGGCAAGGAAGGCAAGTAGGGCGGGTAGGGACCGGCCGGCCCTCCGAGTCAGCTCGGGAACTCGGCCACCGTCGTCTCGTCGCGGTTCACCACCACCCTGCTGAGCCGGCCCTTGAGCGGCATCCGCGTTTCCACGACCCGGTCGGTGACTTTCATCAGGATGTCGGTCGTGCGGCCATCCGCGTAGAAGAGCGTGACCGTGACCGGAAAGTCGAAGATCTCGCCCGATTGCTCGAACCGGAGCACGACCTCGGGCCCGGCTGGCCCCGCTTCCGTCCGCGACGAGAACTTCACGTCCGGCAGCGATGCGTTGTAGATCCACCGCTCGAAGAACCGCTCCAGCGAGATGCCCGACTCCTGCTCGAACGCCTTCCGCAGGTCCTCGGTGCCGGCCTTGTGGTACCGCCACGTCCGGTAGAAGCGGCGGATGCCCCGGAAGAACGCCTCGTCGCCGATCAGCCGGCGGAGCATGTGCAGCACGGCGGCGCTCTTGTTGTAGATGACGGCGCGGAAGATCCGACCGTCCTTCTTGATGTGGCCGACCCGGTAACCGAGGTAGACCGCCCCCTGATTCGAGTCCTTGATGGCCCAGTCGCGGGCGCGGCGGATGGCGTCGTTGAACATCTCGGGCCCCCGGACCCGGTCCGCGTTCAGCAGCGCGAAGTATTGCGCCAGCCCCTCGCTCAACCACTGCTCGTGGTAGTTCTTCCAGCCGACGGCCTGTCCCCACCACTGGTGCGCGATCTCGTGGGCGAGGAAGAAATCGGCATAGCCGGGGAAGCTGGCGGGATCGTCGCGCCAGACCAGCTGTGAGTTGGGCAACTGCTGGTTCAAGATGGCCAGGTATGCCGGGCTGTGCCCTCCCGGCAGGTCGTTCTCGACCAGCACGCACGTCAGGCTCGGATACGGGAAGTCTCCGAGCAGCGAGCTGTAGAAGCGGAGGATCGCCGCCGCGCGCTGGCTCAGCCCCCGTCCGCGCCCCTCCTGCCGGGGGTTGGCCTCCACCCTGAGATTCAGCTCGCGGTACCCCCCGCCGCCTGCCCGGGTGTCGTCCCCCCCGTGCACCGCGGGCGCCGCCTGCACCTCTTCGTTCGAGATCTTCACCAGGCGGGTGATCAGGCAGGACAAGTACCTCACCGGCCGGATCGTCCGGAAGAGGAACACTCGCGGGGCGGCCTCCTGTCCCTTGCCGCCGGTATCCGGCGCGCCGTCGCCGGGCTCTGCGGCGTCGGTGATCAGCTCTCCGCTGGCCGCGCAGGAGTACTGCGGGGGAACCCTCAGGCGCAGCACGGCCGTCGCATAGTTCCCCGCCGGCGATCCGGGGTACCAATAGCTGCGGTTGCTGTAGAGATAGCGCTCCTCGGGCGCGAGGGAGATCCCCTCCTCCTGCCCCCCCCGTTGGATCTGGCCGAGCGCGACGATCTCGCGATCGATGGACTGCGGTTCGAGACGCCCGTTGTAGATGACCGTCAGCGTCAGCTTCGTGCCCTTGGTGATGGTGCTCGGCAGGTTGACGACCACGCTGTTCTGATTGCGCACGCGGACGGCGAGGAGGCGCCCCAGCTCGTTCGAGACCACGGCCCTCACTGTCAGCGGGTCGGCCAGTCGGAGCGTCAGGACCGACAGCGACGGGGCCCGGGTGACGATCTCCAGCCGGGCGCGGCCGTTGATCCACAACCGGCTGGGGACGAAAGCCACGTCGAGGTCGTAATCGAGCACCTCGTAGTCGGCCAGGTCGTCCTCGTCGTAGAAGCGGCCCTGGGCCGCCAGCTTCTGGCTCGAGGCGTAAAGCGCGATGTTGCGGCGCCCCTTGCGGTCGAACAGGGTGATGTCCTCGGGCTCCCCGTGCGAGCGGGCGTAGGTCAGCGTCTCGAATCGCCGGGTGTGCACCTCCGCCAGGAAATCCCCTGACGAGGGCACCAGCGACCACGCGTCGGGGCTGAGGTCGCTCAAGTCGAGCCCGAAGGACCTGGGAACGTCTTCCTCGAACACCTCGTCGGCGCGCTTCAGATCCCGTTGGTCCACCGGCCGCTCCACCAGCGCTCCCCTGACGATATGGCTGTCGAGATCGCCCGGGTCGAGCCGGAGAAACGCGGCGTCGAACGAGGTCTGGAGCGTCTCGGAGCCGGAGAAGATCTTCACCTGGTCGCGTTCGGCCGCCGGCGCGGGCCGGAAGGTCATCTCGCCGGACCCGATCAGCACGATCGCGGTCGGTCCGCCGCCGGCGTCCGCCTCAAATGCCGAGCCGGCCTTCATGGTGAGCTGGAAGTCCTCGGCCGCGATGGTGACGTTGTCTGTCGCGAACTGCTTGCGAGGGTTGAGCGACAGCCGGTAGAGGCCGTGCAGCGTCCCGAGCGACTCCTGGCCGGCGATCCCCCAGGAGTCTGCCTGGCCGTTCGGCGCACCGGTTTGTCGCCTCACGTCGAGACGCCAGGTGGACAGTCGTGCGCGGGCGCCGGTCTCGACCAGCACCTCGACCAGCAGGCTGTACCCGTCCCCCTCGGGCGTGCCCTTGAGCGGCCCGCGGTCGCGCTCGCGCACGACCGCCCGGGTCACGCCGGGCGAGAACGCCGCCGCGGCGAACTGCCGTGCCCGCGCAACGTTCGCGGTCGCCGACAGCAGGTCGAGATAGCCCGACGGACTGCCGGCAGTCAGGGCGGCTTCCACCCGCCGCAACAGGGCACCGACGCCGTCGTCGGGCGCCGTCCGGGACTGCTGAGGCGCCACCGCCCCGGCCAGCGGGTTCAGCGCGGCCCAGACGACGAGCGCGGCCAGAAGCGAAGGTCTCATCGTGAGCGCCGCCTACTGCATTAGACGCGCTGAGCCCGGACCCCGGCCCAACTCCCGCCGAACCGCCGGGCGCAGAAGGCCGCCTCTTTTCAGCAGGTTGAACTCCGGGGCGGGACGCCCGGGCAGGCGTGGCACCCCGCGGTCGCGCAGGCTAGCTCTTCAGGGGCCGGCCTGAACGTCATCCTTTGGCCGGCCTCCCGCGCAGGATCCCCGTTTGCAGGAGCAGGCCGGTGAAGTCGTACACCCGCCGCTCCTCGGCGATGAGTCCACCCTCCATCCTGAACATTTGAACCCCTTGGATCTCGAACCGCCGGCCGGATCCGGGGAACCCCATGAACTCGCCGACGTGCGTCGCGGTTGCCGTGAAGTACTGGGCAATGCGGCTGCCGTCGATGAGGGGATCTTCGAGCGACATCCGCCAGTCCGGGAACGACTCGAACAGCTGGCGATAGCTCACCTCGATGCCGGCGCGCCCGCGCACGGTCGTGAACATCGGGCTGACGACGACACCGTCGGCCGTGTGGCCGGCGGCCAGCGCTGCGGCATCGCGCCGCCGCCACAGTGCTTTCCTGCTCTCGAAGAAGGCGCGGAGGTCTTCATGAGTCATGGCCCTCTCCTCCAGACTCACGGCAGCCGCGGACCTGCACGGGCGAGACGCGAGGCCAATCGGCCCGACGCCGGACCATTATACCGCCCCCCAAAGCCTAAGTCCCAAGGCCCAGAGCCTGGATGATCCCGAGCGCGCGGCCGCCCTTCCTGAACGCGTCCAGGGCAACTTGCAGATCTTCCCGCGTGTGCGTGGCCGTCACGATCGTGGTCCCTGGGATACTGCGGAGAGAGTTCGATGGCATACGGCGCAGTACAGTGGAAATCGCGTGCCGCCCCGGGCGCCGGCCACGTGCGGGATCTCCCGATGGATGTGCTAGACTCTCCCGTCGGACCCGAGGGCTTCCTTCGCGCAATCACCCCAGCATGTCGAGCAGGTTCGCGCATCCAGGTGTCCGGTTGCCGGCGCGGCCCCGTCGGGGTCCCGGGATCGGGGCGATCGGCGTGTCGAAGGCACATCGAACCGTCGAGGGCGGTGTGCGGTGATCCTGGGAGTCGGCCTGGATCTGATCGAGGTCGGCAGGTTCGAGCGTGACGTGGCGCGGCACGGGGACGGCTTTCTCGAGGAGTTGTTTTCGCCTCAGGAGATCGCCTACTGTCGGGGGATGCGGCGGCCGTATCCGTTCTACGCGGCGCGGTTTGCCGCGCGCGAGGCGCTCGTCAAGGCGCTCGGCACGGGCCGCGGCGGATCGATGAGCTGGCGCGACGCGGAGGTCCACAAGGAAGCCTCGGGGAAGCCGTTTCTCCTTCTGCACGGGGAAACGCAGCGGGTGGCCGACCTCATGGGCGTCACGCGAGTGCACCTGAGCCTGACGCACACCGAAGAGTACGCCGGGGCGACCGTGGTGCTGGAGGGAGAGGAAAGACAGCGATGAGCGCTTTCGACTACGGGAAGCTGCGTGGCGAGATCACGTGGCAGGCGGCCCGGAAGGAGCTGGGCTACAAGGACGGGGACCCGATCAACCTGGCTGAAATCTCGGTTGACCGGAACATCGATCAGGGGCGCGGCGAGAAGCTGGCGCTCATCCACGAGGACGCCGGGCGCGAGGTCCGCCATTTCACGTACCGTGATCTCAAGCAGCTGACCAACGGGTGGGCCCACTTCATCAGGGGCCTGGGCTTCAAGCCGCTCGAGCGGATCTGCCTGTTCCTCGATCGCGTGCCCGAGCTCTACATCGGCTTCATGGGGATCCTGAAGACCGGCGCGGTCGTCGAGCCGCTCTTCTCCGCGTTCGGCGAGGACGCCCTGGTGCAGCGCATGGAGGACAGCGCGGCCGCCGCGATCATCACCGAGCGGAAGCACCTCGGCAAGGCGCGCAGGGCGCGGGAGCGCCTCCCCAACCTCAGGACGATCATCGTCATCGACCACGAGGAGGACGGGAAGAAGCTCAGGGAGGGGGAGGTGGCCTACCGGATGATGGACCACCGCCTCGATCATTTCCCGATATTCGCGACCTACGCCGAGAGCCCGAGCGTGCTCCACTACACGAGCGGCACGACCGGCAAGCCCAAGGGCGCGCTCCACGTGCACTCGAGCGTCTTCGCGCAGTACCTGACGGCCAAGATCGTGCTCGACATCCGCGACGACGACATCTACTGGTGCACGGCGGATCCCGGCTGGGTCA
>Ga0316624_10000310_pt1 | contig 15912 bp, 19 predicted proteins | sample OWC_Aug_N3_C1_D5_FD_207657 | JGI IMG/M metagenome (GOLD analysis project Ga0316624, IMG submission 207657) | Wetland soil microbial communities from Old Woman Creek delta, Ohio, United States - OWC_Aug_N3_C1_D5_A | ecosystem: Environmental > Terrestrial > Soil > Wetlands | place: USA: Ohio... | reverse complement strand
AATAAAGTTTCCCTTCCCAAAAGTACACCCCGTCATCACTTGAATCGCATCGGCACTGCAAGCATCTGTTTCTACGATCGCAACCAACTCCTCATCGGATGCCTTCTTGACACCTAATTGTTCCATTAGGGTCACGGCTGCTTTAAACCCAATGGCCAGTCCGGGACACGTGTGGCCGTGAAATTGGACACATCTCGTAAAATCACTGCGCGAGGAAGTCTCTTCATCTCTCACGATGTCCTCCTGGTCCCCCTTTCTCAGCCTCTCTCATGATATCGTTTATTGATCGAAGGAGATCTTTTTTTCTCTTGAGTTCCCGTTCTTTTTCTTCGAGTAACTGAATGATCTCATATCTCACCGAATGGGGAGGGATGGTCCCTTCTATTTCCTTAATTTCACTTTCGAGTTCTTCGATCTCCTTTAGAAGCCTCCTTTTATCCTCGTCCAAAGGCATATTGCTAAAATCCATCCTTCCGGTGTCGCGGGCTTCGGTAACCCTGCTTCGCTGGATCGGTTATGATATTCCTCGAGCGTTATTGTTTCTATAGATCCTCAGATCCTCTCCGGTGAGTCGGAACAATTTCTTTCCGGTCTTCAACATGGTTCGAATCCCTATTTTTTCTTGAGATCAAGAATGACCTCAGCAGCGATCCTGGCTGCAATACCGCAGACCTCAGGGCACCCTTTCCTACTGTGACCTCCCATGTTGTGAAAAGCCTCGCCCTCTTCAGGAATAAAGAATCTATAGACCCTGCCATAACGGATTTTGTGAATCTCCGAGCAGATGGTATGACCAACTTTCTCTCTGAAACGGACATAGATCTGATCGGCCTTCTCCATAGAAATTTGGAGTTGTTTTCTATCTTCCAGCTTCTCACGACCAACGAGCGTACCGATAGCCAGGATCGCACCGGTCAGTGCACCGCAGGTTTCTCCCCTTCTGGCGACTCCTGCGGCAAGAGCACTTCCTGCTTTAAAGACTTCTTTGCTTCCAACATTCATTTTTTCCTGCAAAGCTGCAAGAACGGATTGGGTTCACCCAAGGTAATTCATATCGTTTTGAAGCGCCAATTCAAAGACTTCGTCCAGCAGCACTTTTTCATTCATTCCATACCTCCTTATTAATTTGTTACCGACTCCGATTATCCCAATATGCATTATTGAAAATGCCTCCACAATACCCTCTGCCCTTTCTGCATATCCCATCTCATCCGTGGAATCCTCACTCCCCCTCACTCCATTAAAGGAAGGAGAGGGACCTTGAGGGCGTCTTCCGGGATCTTACCGGTCAGAGATCTCAAGAATGCCATGATGCCTTCGATATCCTTTTTTGAAAGTTCCTTGCCTAATTGGACTTTACCCATGATCCATGCGGCTTTTTCCAGGTCGTCCACGGAGCCATCATGGAAATAAGGAGCCGTCTTTGCGACGTTTCTAAGAACCGGGACTTTAAAAACGTACTTGTCGGATTCATTCTTCGTAACGACAAACCTCCCTTCGTCAATTCCTTCGCTCTTCGTATATTTCCAATAGGGTTCGAAAATTCCGAATTTCTGGTACGTCTGTCCTCCAAGGTAAGTACCCGAATGGCACATAATGCATCCCGTGCCCACAAATGCTTTCAAACCGTTTTTTTCCCGCTCGGTCATTGCTTCTTTCTGCCCCGCCAAAAAGTCGTCAAAAGGGGATGGGGTCACAAGGGTCCGTTCAAAGGCTCCAACCGCCATTGCAAAGTTATCCATCGTGATTGGGTCCTTATCCCTCGGGAATGCCTCCTTAAACAGGGGGCCGTACCCGATGATCTCCCTCAGTTTCTTTTCCACTTCCGCATAGGAGGGCATCCCGAAGGAAGGAGGTCCGATGACCGCTTGCTTTGCCTGATCTTCCACATCGGTCCGGTTCCCTATCCAGTGTGCCGAGATCTGAGCGGAAGCATTCAAAACGGTGGGAGCATTTCTGGGATTGCTTTTGCATTGATTGCCGACGGACTTCCTCAATCCATCCGCGGCATACAAGCTGAAGGGATGGCATTTCGAACAGCTCACGGTCCCGTCAACAGAAATCCGATTTTCGTAAAAGAGGATTTTCCCTAGCTTGACTTTTGCGGGGGTGATGGGGTTTCTTTCGGATACCATCGCCTTCGGTAACAGACCGAACGTCTGCCTAGCCTGCGTACGCAAGTCTTCATCTCCACTGCTTCCCGATGACGCGTGAGCAAAAGATAGGATGCTAATGACGACAAGGATCTGGATGCAGCGCCTATTCTTCGTTCCCATCTTCTTCATGGTGGCCTCCTTTGGTTTGAGAGTGGAATCGTATTCACTGAGGCAGGCGTCCTTATGGATGTTCTGAAGTTGGCTCTCACCTAACAACAGGACCTGAAGATTTCGGCCCGTTCTGAGCAGGCTTCTCTTTGCCGAACCCTCCGGTCCAGTAGAAACCCAAGTAACCAATCGTATGCCTGCCGCCCGCGAGGGTGCGGCCTCCGGTAAACAGAAGCTGAAAGTTGGGAGTAATTTTGAAGAAGCCTCCCAGATTAAACACTGCAAAGGGTCCGGTATCGTCACTGCTCCTCCCCTGTGCGAAGATCTCGCCGCCCAGGGTGAGTCGTTCGCTGAGATCGCGCTGTAGGAGCCAACCACCGAAGTAGTAATTGCGCTGTCCCGGGGCGGAATTGATGACATACCCGCCTCCCCCGTAAGTCGTCCATGGTCCCCAACTCTTCTGCAGCCATAATGGCAGCCTCCACCATGCCCTGCCATTCCCCAAACCACGATCGGCATTCCCTGTTGGGATTTCGAGCATGGGGAAGATACCAACCATGGGCCGATGCTCTGTTTCTTGAATAAAACGATACTTTATGCCGAACTCTATATCCCCCAATCCATAAGCGTTGGGACCTCCCGACGGGGAGGCATAGGCTAAAGGTATGATTAAGTGGACCTGCAGATCAGGAAGAGCCCCCACGTTCAATTCAACCGCCGGTCCTGTGGCATTGGTCTGGTCACGTGCAGCATCGACGGTGGAAAACAGGTAGGCTTCCCAGTGCTTAAACTCCACGGGCTCCGGGTCATCCGTCAGAAAAGGGGGCCCGGCGAATGCGGTGGGCGGTGACATCAGAACCATCCATACAAGGCAGACAATAGAAAGAACAAGCCGAGAACTGGGGGCCTTCCCTCCCACCAGATCAGGGATGCCAGGACATCTTAACTGAGAGTCGGTTACATTCATGAGAGCTTACATTCTTCCATACGCCCTGAGGAAGTAAATGGGGTGAATTTCGTATTTTTCACTTAGAAAAATAGTATTCTTGAGATTCACGCTTTAAACGAAGAACCCGCCTCACCAGGGAAAATAATATGGAAGTGCAACATACCCTCTCTAGAACCTTAAAACCGGTAGAAGCCGTCAAGCCGATTTCCGACAGTCTTGTCGAGGTTCGAAAAATTTGTCGAAGAGATCTCAATACATTGATATTAAATCCAAAGTCTGCTCTTTAACGTAATTATGTATCGACATCGTTGTCGATAAGAATCAATCTTTGAAAAGGATTTGACTTGTTCTGAATGTTGCTAACTCTCTGTGATTCCATAACTTTCAGTCCCTCCCAAAGAAGTTTCAGATTCTGGCATTATAGTTGCTTTATAAAGAATCAGGTTTCAGTCATGGAGTCTCCGATGTTGCGCAGACACAAGTTATTGCTTCTCATCCCTGCTATCCTTCTGATTCCCATTTTTTTGGGGATGATCCCCTTGAACATGGCTCACAGGTTAGCGAGTGGAGGGCCTTTCTCTCCCTGCAAGCAGGCCCAATGGAGCAACCACTGTCCTTTCCATTCCATTGCCTCTCATGACGATCCTGCCATGGTAAATTTAAATTCAACTCCACTGGATCAAAAATCAACGACTACGTCCGATATCGAGGTTTTGGATCCTGATTCCATTCATTCCAACGTAAGCTTCAATTCTGTTCCTCTACGCTGCTAATTCCCATCAAAAGCAACTCGTCTATTTAATCCATCTCATTCGTAAGATTACCACGTAAGAAATTCTATCAACCATTTTCTCCTCAGAGGTCAAGATACGCACACTGAGGGTGCTGAAAATCGCAAAGAAAGGAGGTGATTTCCATGAAAAAGACTACCATCATCGGTTTAGGCTTGGCTTTAGGGTTGGCACTGGTGGCTACAGTTGCCCTAGCCTGGGGTCCCGGCTTCGGGCCCGGGTCCGGTCGGGGTTTTGGAGGACCGGCATACGGCGTCCCGCCCATTCCGAACTTGACCGCTGAGCAATCCGCTCAGATCCAGGCTTTGCGGGATGACTTTCTGAAAGAGATTGAACCTCTTCAGAAAGAACTCTACACGAAGGGGACGGAACTCCGGAACCTCTGGCAGAGTCTGAATCCTGACCAGGCTACAGTTGCAGCAAAGCAGAAGGAGATGTTCACTCTCCGGTCTCAACTCCAGGAAAAGGCCACTAATCTCGGGCTCGAGATCAGGAAAGTGCTTACACCGGAGCAGCTGGCTCAGTTGCCTGCTCTCAACCAAGGCGCGGGATTTGGCCCTGGTGCAGGCTTCGGGCCGGGTATGGGCTTTGGCCCCAGAATGGGTATGAGAGGCCCCATGGGTCGCTGGTAAGCTTAACAAGCAGGGCGGAGAGTTTTCCGCCCTGCTACCTTTGCTGAATAAGAGGCAGAAAGATGAATACGAGAAAGATTCTAATCGTGGATGACGACACGTTCTCCAGGGCAGCAATAGAAAAACTTCTTCAAACCTGCAATTACGAGACCTTCTCCTGTGCCCTAGCAGTAGAGGCAATCGCCCGACTTAAAGAGGAATCTTTCAATTTTCTCATCGCCGACCTTCACATGCCGGGGATGGAAGGCTTTGAATTGATTCGGAATGCGAGAACGATTCACCCCGATCTTCGCACAATTATAATCACCGGTTTTCCATCCGATGAGATCAAAAGCAAGGCCAAAGAAGAAAGGGTGGATGGATTCTTTTCCAAACCCATCGATTGGGGTGAGCTATACGAATTATTAGGAACTCTCTCAATACCGGGAAAGTTTCAAAACCAAAATATGTCCGAGAATATTAGAAAGGACAGAAGGCCATCCCTGCGACGGGAAATCTTGCTTGGATTAGTAGTTTTCTTATTGACCATCATGAACATGCAGCCCTTGCTGGCCCAACCCTCTTTTCCCAAACAAAACAAGGCAATTTTGAAGATAGGCGAAGAAGGCGTATGCGGGCAATCACCCGCCCTCACCGAGGAACAGGCAAAGGCTCTTGAAGCCCTTCGGCACGCCTACATGGCAGAAGCGATGCCCCTGAGAAGGGATCTGATAGTTTTAAGGCTTGAATTGCGCTATTTAGTCCGGAACCCGAATGTTCAATCGAAGCTCCTTTTTGATCGACAGAAGAAGATTTCAGAACTCCAAGCAAAACTTGATGATCTGTGGCTTTTATACCAGATTAAAGCCCGGTCCATATTTACAAAAGAGCAATTGGAACAACTCCCTCCGGATTTCTCAATGGGAATGGGGACAGGGTTTGGGGCGGACATAGGGATAGGAAGAGGAGTAAGGAAGGGAATACGCTAACAAGGACGGGACGAAGCTCATCTGAGGATGTGAGGAGTATTTAGAGAAATAGTATGGGTCGGACGGCAAATCGGGAAAACCATTTTTCTGATGCTGCCATTTTTTATCGCCATTCAATCCTTTACACCCCTACACGCCGGAGCTATAGTGGAATAGCGGAACCTTTTTACATTCATCAAGAAAGGAGAAATTATGGGACTTGTAGTGGCAGAGAATATTACCAAGATTTACAGTGTCGTGGCGACAAAGGTAAGCAAAGACTACACGGCAGGAGAGATTGCGATAAAGGCATTAAATGAGGTGAGTTTTGAAATCGAGCCTGCCTCCTTTGTCTCCTTTGTCGGCCCATCCGGAAGCGGCAAAACGACCCTTCTCAATTTGATCGGGTGCCTCGATAAACCCACAGAGGGGAAATTGATGGTGGCAGACACCGATGTCCTCCACCTTGACCGGAAACAGAGCGCTTCATTCCGGGGAAACAACATCGGGTTCATCTTTCAGGACTTCAACCTCATCCCTGTCCTTACGGTTTATGAAAACATCGAGTACCCCCTTCTCATGGTCCAGAATATTCCCGGAGTCGAAAGAAAAAAGAGAATTCTGACCCTGTTAGAAGCGGTCGGGATGATTGAGCAGAAGGACAAATACCCCGACCAGATCTCCGGCGGCCAGAAACAGAGGGTAGCCATTGCGAGAGCCCTGGTGACAAACCCGAAACTGGTCCTGGCCGATGAGCCGACCGCAAACCTCGATCATAAGACGGCATTTCTGGTCCTTGAGTCTATGAAAAAGATGCGGAATGAGTTTGGGACTACCTTCATCTTCTCCACCCATGACCAGAAGATCGTGGGCGAAGCGGAGATTATATACAGTTTGGAGGATGGAGAACTGGTTGGAAAACAGGTCAAAGGAGGTAAGGCGAATGCGTAATCTATCGAGAATCGCCATCAGAAATTTATCGAGATACAGGAGAAGGACACTGCTTACGGCCTCTCTTGTGACGATCGGGGTTGTTTTCGTTCTTCTTTTTATTTCCATAAGCGGCTCCTTCAAAAACATGATGGTCGGGCAAATGACCGATTCGATGTTGGGGCACCTGGAGGTTCACAGGAAGGGTTATTTGGCCTCCATAGATAACCTCCCCCTCAATCTCAACCTCAAATTGCAAGCTTATCGGAAATTGGAAGAGATTCTCAAACAGCAGCCGGAGGTTGAATCATTTTCCCCTCGGATCAAATTTGGGGGGATGTTCAGCACCTTTGTGGAGACGACCAACATAAGACTGAACGGTGTGTATCCTGACCCGGAATTCAAAACCCTGCCTTTATTAACATCGAGGATAACCAAAGGGGCCAAGACCCTCAACAGAGGCGAAATCCTCATCCCTGACCTGCTTTCTACGGGGATGAAGGTGAATGTGGGAGATACCGTGGTTGTTATCGCCACAAACAAGGATGGGTCTGTTAATGGAAAGCAGTTTAAGGTTTCGGGCGTTCTTGAAAGCATCACGGGGCCTGGCGGGAGAGATGGGTATATCCATTTTGATGACGCAATGGACGTCTTGAGAATGGAGGAGATGGAAGTAAGCGAGGTGGCCATCCGGTTGAAGCATTTCAACCGACTCCATAGCTTTGCAGAAAAACTGGAAAGTCTCCTCTCCGGGGAGGTCAACAAGCAGGGCAAGCCCATTTACGATGTTTCCACCTGGGAAAAACTTTCTCCTTTCTATAATATCGCAAGAATGATCGATGTGATGGCCTTCTTTATCAAGCTCATGTTGATCGCGGTGGTCCTGGTCAGTATCATGAACGTGATGATCATGGCGGTCTATGAAAGGATAAGGGAAATCGGTACGATCGCCGCTATCGGCACACTGCCGGGGAAAATTCTATCCATGTTTGTCCTGGAGGGATTATTTCTCGGAACCATGGGGGCGCTCGCTGGCGACCTGATAGGAGTGATTATTATTCTCATCCTCAATCGGGTTGGCATTACCTTCGATTTCGGTAGGCAAACAGGTCTTGTCCTTTCGGCAACCATCGCTCCTTCCGATGTGCTCATGATCTCAGTAATCGTCATCTTCATCTCGGTGATTGCCAGTCTTCAGCCGGCGTACAAAGCATCGAAAATGGAACCCATTAAAGCCCTGAGACATGTATAAATGAAGGTTGTAGGTTAGAGAGTTTTTAGCGGAAATTTACAATATAGAAAGAGAGGTCTGACATGGTGAGGATTTTGATTATGTTGGTGGTGTTGGTTATGGCTGCTCCGGCCTATGCCATTGATGGTACCCAGCTATTGAAGCAGATCGATAGAAACCTCAACCCCGAATCTTATGAAATGTATAGGAAGATCATTAATGTGGAACCCAATGGCCGAAAAATGGAATACACGCTCTTTTCGGTAAAGAAGGGGGTGGACAAAGTTGCCGCCCTTTTCCTTGCTCCGGCCAGTGAAAAGGGAAGGAGCACCCTGCGGTTGGGAGATAACATGTGGCTCTACATCCCCAACGTGGGAAAACCGATACGGATCACCAGCCTCCAATCGGTCATCGGAGGGGTCTTCAACAATGCAGATATCCTGAGTCTTGATTACGCCGCAGAGTATGATGTAGAAAAGGTTGAAGAACCGGGGAACGAATATCTCCTTTATCTCAAGGCCAAGACGAAGACCGTTGCCTACGACAGGATCAAACTATGGGCAGACAAGAATAAGAAGCTACCCATAAAGATCGAATGCTTGACAGAAGCCTCGATGTTGATCAAGACACTCTATTTCAAGGAAATCAAAGATTTTGGTGGCGGTATCGTCAGGCCTTCAGTCATCGAAACCGATAGTCCCCTGTACAAGGGATATAAATCGATCATGCTCTTCGCCAATATTAAACAGAGAGATTTCAAAGATGAGGTCTTTACCCTGACTTTTATGCCCAAGTTGGAGTCTTTGAGAAAATAGAAATATCGTGAAAAGGGGAAACTCTGGGCAATAATTCGGAAAACAGAGGGGCATGGATCATGAACAGATTACGAATCCTTATTGCTGCCTTGTTGATCCTTTTCGTTTCATCTGCGTCCTTTGCTGAAGAGTACAAATTCGAGGTTTCAGAAATTGAGAAAAAGCCTTACCATGTGGGGGGCTATCTTGAGTTCAGACCCAACCTTTTCGTCCTCGATAAGAATGCTGCCCTGTACAAACTCAACTTCTTCAACCGGAACGAAGGGGACACCATCGAAGACTACAATGGAAGGCTCTGGCTTGAAGGAAGCTACGAAAAAGGGATCGTAGGACTTTTTTTGAAGGCGAACCTCGCCTTAGGTTACTCCTATCAGGGCTGGAACGATCAGACAAGGATCTATGAAGGGTACATGTCTTTGAAGCCGTCCTCATCCCTGACTTTCGATTTTGGGAAAAGGGTATTCCAATGGGGAAAGGGATATGCCTGGAACCCGGTCGCCTTTGTCGACCGGCCAAAAGATCCGGATGACCCTGAGCTTCCACGGGAAGGATATGTCGTCGCTACAGCGGATTATATCAAGAGCTTCAATGGACCACTGAAAACGTTCTCCGTGACGCCCGTGATATTTCCTGTTTACCACCATGTCAATGATGCCTTCGGAGAAATAAACCATCTCAACTTTGCCGGAAGAGTCTACTTTCTCCTTTATGACACCGATATCGATTTTCTTTTCTTGGCCGGGGAGAGCAAGACGACCCGGTTTGGTTTTGATTTTTCAAGGAATATCACCACTAACCTCGAGATACACGGAGAGTTTGCCTTTATCAATAACCAGAAGAAGCAGGTGGCTGATAGCACTGGAAAGGTCTCTGAGTCCCAATTCGACGCAAAAAGCTATCTCCTGGGTATCCGATACCTAACATCATGGGATATGACGTGCATTCTGGAGTATTATCATAATGCTCCAGGGTACAGTCATTCCGAGATGAAAGACTTTTTCTCCTTCATCGATAAGGGATTTGACCAATTTCTTTCGACTGGCAACACGAAGCTCCTCAGAAAAGCCGGTAGTCTTAACAAGGGAAACTACGGAGTCATCAGCCCGATGAAGGATTACCTCTACCTCCGGATCAGTCAAAAAGAGCCCTTCAATATCCTTTACTTTACTCCCGCCCTCACAGGGATCGTGAACCTCGACCGAAGTTTCTCTATTTCTCCAGAGCTTTTGTACGAGGGGATTAAAAATTGGGAGTTCCGGCTAAAAGGATTTGCAATCGTTGGCTCCAAAGGAACCGAATTCGGGGAAAAGCAAAATGATTACAGGGTGGAATTAAGGGTAAGGTATTACTTTTAATTTGAGTTATCTAATTTCCATTGTCTTCCGAAACCTTTCGCTAATAAATGAACAAAGAGATCCCAAGCGAAGAATTAATGGCCAGGATTGCCGAAGGAGACGATGATGCATTTGAAATCCTGGTAAATCGCCACCAGACCTCCGTCTTGAATCTCATCTATCGCTTTATAGGGGACAGGGCGCTGGCAAAAGACCTTGCCCAGGAAGTGTTTATAAGGATTTGGCAGGCAGCCAAGACCTATAGACCCGAGGCCAAATTCACAACCTGGCTCTATCGCATTACGGCCAATCTCTGCTTTAATGAGCTGAAATCCTCACGCCGCAAGAAATGGTTTTCATTTCACGGATCTGATGAACATACTGGAAACACCATCGAGGAAACGATCTCGGATAGATCGCCTTCGGCTGAAGATCTTCTTCTCCAAAAGGAGCGCAGCCGCCAAATCTCTGAGGCACTTCAGAGTCTGCCCGACAACCAGCGAATGGCCCTCATTCTGAAAAGATATGATGGCCTTTCCTATCAAGAGATTGGCCAGGTCATTGGCTGCTCGGTCTCTGCCGTTGAATCGTTGCTTGTACGGGCCAAAAGAACCCTCCAAGAAAAATTAAAAAATTTGTAACACTTTAAACCCTTTGAAAAGGACTTTATTATGTCATTCCCGTGAAAACGGGAATCCAGAGCCCACAAGGAAAAATCCTGGATTCCTGCTTCCGCAGGAATGACAACTCAGAATAAAATGATCTAACCGGTCCAATTTTCGGAACGCTAATTTGATACAAGATTGTTGAAAAATGACCGCAGGTTTTCGGCTTGAAGGTTGTTTAATAAAATATGAGTTGCATTTAGGAGAATGGGAAAAAAGATGAAATGCCGTAATTTCCAGAAGAAACTTTCAGCTTACCAGGATAGAGAACTGGAGCCCAAAGAGCACGAACAGGTCAAAAGTCACCTTCTGAGCTGCCGGGCCTGTCGTGAGCAGTATGCGGAACTTGAACGCGTCTGGCAAACCCTGGGAGAAGTGAAAGAAATCCGCCCGGATCTATGGTTTTATCGGCAACTCCTTAGAAAGATTGAAGAACCTCGTCAACAAGGTTTGCTGCCAACCATTGAGCGATTTTCCCAGCCATTTCGGACCCCTGCTATCGCTTCAATCCTACTGGCCATCGGAGTCCTGGCCGGCACTTATCTCGGGAATATCCTGATCCGGTATGATTTCTTGCCGTTTCAGCCTCAGCAAACGAGCTATTCCCAGGAGGCCCTTTTTGACTCCTTGAAGGCTTTCGATCCGGTCCCCCCTGGCACGCTGGCACACGGATATCTACAGATGGTGAGTTATAAGGAGAATGATTCCAGATGAGATCAAAATGGTTGATCCTTATTTTAATTTTGTCATTAGCAATCAACGCAGGTATCTTGGTCTCCATGGGATATCATTATTACGTTAATGCGTCCACTCCATCCTCAGCGCCCTGCCCCATGTCGCCGGCAGACAGTCATCTCTATCAGTCTCTTGGCCTTTCAAATGCCCAATTGGCAAAAATAGATCCTTTGGCCCGAAAGTTTCACGGGCGGATTGCAGAACTCGGAACTGCCATGGAGGGTAAGAAAGAACTTTTGGTAGACCTCCTTGGAAAAGACGGAGATCCTACCCGTATAGAAAATGTCCGAAGGGAGATGGCTGACATTCAGGATGAGATTCAAAGGGAGGTCATCGCGCATATCACGGAATTAAAGAAGATCCTCGATCCCCAGCAGCAACAACGCTTCTTCGATCTGATGCGCCAGAACATGGCCCGCGCGCAAAGTTCATAATCACCCACAAACGGAGGCAAGTGATGAATCTACGTTACATGATGAAAGAACTCTATTACCAAAAACGAAGGACCCTGATGTCAATTCTCGGACTCTCGATCGGAATCGCCCTTCTGATCATCCTCAACGCTCTCTCATCGGCTTACCGCCAGGCAGCCCATGTCCCCCTCCAGGAAATCGGAGCCGACATAACGGTCCAGCGATCTGGGGATGTCCCCAAGGACCTGGCAGGAGCGGTCTTTCCCTGTTCGGCGGTGACAATCCGCAAGGAGGAAGTTGAGAAAATCCAGAAACTCCCCGGCGTAAGAGGAATAGGGACAGGGTTACTACTCTGGGTTTTCGACCCGAACCGGGCCTGGATCGTCCTTGGCATTGAAAAAGAGAACTCCATAGGGCCGAGTCTTCTTCGCTCTTCTGTCACTGAGGGAAGGTTTCTCGAAGACGGCAAACCGGAGGCCCTTGTTGAGCAGGCTTATGCCCGGCAATTTGGGATCAAACTGAATGACACCATATCGGTGGCCGATCACAAATTTCCTGTCGTGGGCTTTGTGGATGCGTCCCGTGCAGCTAAGATCGCCGTTGCGAACGTGTATTTACCTCTAAAAGAAACAGAGGACTTGGCCGCCTCATCAAAAGGATTACAATCTGTTTCCCCATACGCACCGGGCGATGTGAACCTCCTCTTTATCAAGGCAGACCAGGAAAAGATCACCGGCCTGGCATCCGAGATGAAGGGCATCCTTGGCAATAAAGCCACAGTGGCCACGCCGGACTCGTTTCTGAAGCTCCTTGGCAGCCTCTTCGCCCTTTCGGATAAATTTACTCTGGCTGCCTCTCTGATCGCCATCATTGTTGCCGTCCTGATCGCTTTTAAGACCATGGCAGGAAATATTGCCGAGCGGGCCAGGGAGATCGGGGTTCTCAAAGCAGTCGGCTGGACCAATCGAAATGTGGTCTCTCAACTGATGTCAGAGTCGGTGATCCAGTGTTTTTTGGCAGGGATCCTGGGCCTTCTGATAGCCCTTGTGGCCTCGTTCGGATTAAGTTTCATGAAGGTCAATATCCCTATCCCGTGGGAGATGAGTCCAAATCCTCATTTTCTCCCGGGAGGGGGAGATCAGATATTTAAGACCCTGCGGCTACCCGTTCATATCCCCTGGAACCTGGCCTCTTTTGCTGTTCTTCTTTCAATCGTCATCGGGGGCCTGACAGGCGGGCTGCTAGGCAGGCACATTTCAAAAATCAAACCATCGGAGGTCTTAAGACATGAGTAAATCAACTATTTTGTCGGGCACGGATCTAAGCAAGAAATATGGAGATCTTGAAGTCGTCAAGGGAGTTTCGCTAGCTGTCGACGCAGGGGAATTCGCTTGCCTCATCGGAAAATCAGGCTGTGGCAAAACGACGCTCCTTTCTCTTTTGTCGGGACTGGAAAAAGCTACGAAGGGGCATGTGATGCTAAATGGGAAAGAGATTAACGGGGCATCCGAAGATGCATTGGCCCTGTTTCGGCGGGAGAATGTCGGGTTCATTTTCCAGTCCTTTAATCTCATTCCGACCCTCTCCGCATGGGAGAATGTAGCCCTTCCTCTTTTCCCTATTAAGATGACCAGCGAAGAGCGCCGGCGGCGTGCAACGGAACTGCTAAATAAGATGGAGCTCGGGCATAGGATCGAGCACCTGCCATCCGCCCTCTCAGGAGGGGAGAAGCAGCGGGTCGCCATTGCCAGGGCATTGATCAATCATCCCAAAATCATCTTTGCCGACGAGCCCACCGGAAATCTCGATTCAAGTACCGGTGAAGCCATTATGGGTATTCTGAACAAACTGCATAGGGAAGAGGGGGTGGCTATTTTAATGGTCACCCATGAGGATGAACTTGCTAAAACGGCCAACCGGCTAATCCGAATGAAAGATGGGGAGATCATATCATGAAAAAGATCATTTTATCCTGTTTCGTAATTCTGGCTCTATTTTCCATTCCATTTACAGTTTCTGCTGCGAAAGAAGTGAAGGTTGAAGTCCTTTACATGAACCACGGCCCGCTTCAGGATTCGCTGGAACAGATCAAAAAGGTCTTCTCACAGTACGGGAGCAAAATCACCGTTTCCTGGTATGACTTCGAGACCAAAGAGGGCGAACAGTTCATGGCCAAGAAAGGGGTGACCCAACACGTTCCCCTGGTCATCTGGATGAACGGGAACTCTGTTTTCCCGGTTAATGGTAAAGAGATAAAGTTTGTCGGCTTTCCCACAGGTTCAGGCCCCATCTTTTTCCAGGGGAAGTGGACCATGAATGATCTACGAGTCGCTCTAGACCAAATAACAAATCAAAGGTGAGGGCCACTTTAGATATTTGAAGAGTGGACAAGGACGTGTAGTGTAGGGCTTCATGCCCGTAGAGAAAACATGAACAAGTTCGGTCTTCAGGTCTTTACTAGGCGGCCACAAGGGCCTACACTACAATTCCTTCTCAAAAGCTTGAATTCTTACGAAGTGAGGACATCATGAACTACAGCTACGTGTTGAAAGAACTTCGTCATCACCATAACCGTACCCTGGTTAATATCCTGGGCATCGGGATCGGAATTGCCCTTTTTGTTTCCATTAATGCGGTTTCGACGGCTTATCAGAAGGCGGTGAGTCTGCCTTTCAAAAACCTTGGGGCAGATATTGTTGTGCAGCGGCCGGAAAAACGGGCTGTCGATTCAGGCCAGCCGCCCGCATCCATGCGGGGGATACGTATGCCTTTTTCCAACCAGCTTCTCCCCTCCCAGGATCTTGAAAAACTCAAAGCTGTTGAAGGCGTCGACTCAATGGCCTCTTCACTTCTTCTCTGGGAGTTTGATAAAAGCGGTTTCAGGACGATTATGGGTGTCGACCTTACCCAGCCGATCCTGGGACCGGTCAAGGTGAAGGATTGGCTCAAGGAGGGTCGTTTCCCTCAAAAAGAAGGTGAAGTCGTCGTTGAAAAGCATTACGCGAAGTTCCAACACAAAAAAATGGGAGACACACTGGAAATCAATGGCCGCCCTTTCAGCATCGTAGGGCTTCTGGAGATTAAAGAAGGATCCCAGATCGCCTCGTCGAATATTTACCTGCCCCTCCAGGATGCCCAGAACTTGCTTGGTGGAGAATCGGGGGGTGTCAACCCCGTTAGAAATTCCAGCTCCGTCCACGCAGGCGGGGTATTAAACCCCAGCGGTCTGGAATCTAATCCCGCCATGGGCGGGACTGTAGAGCAGCGGGGCATTATTTCTAACAGGGTAAATATCGTCTATCTTCGCCTGAAGAACCCGTCACTTCTTGGCCAGGTAAAAACAAACATTGCCAGGCAGCTCAACGGGGTTTCTGTCTCGAGTTCCGATTCATCTCTTGAACTGATGGGAGGAGTCTCTCGGATTTCTGATCAGTTCTCTCTTATCGTATCTCTCATCGCCCTTGGAGGCGCGGTTTTTCTGATCGTTAAAGCCATGCTTTCCAATCTCGTCGAGCGCTCCCGGGAGATTGGCATTTTGAAAGCAGTAGGCTGGACAGAGAAAGATGTTCAGAAGCAACTGATGGGTGAGGTCTTCTTGCAATCCCTTGCGGGAGGTGTCCTCGGAGTCCTGATGGGATACTTCTTCTCTTATCTTCTGGGTTTCCTCTCTATTCCCGTTTCAACCTCCTGGGAGCTGAACCTTTTGCCTGCCTTTGCCAAAGATACGGCAGCCGTTGCCCAAACAGTCCGCCTTCCAGTGAGTGTATCCGCCGGGCTAACTGCTATTTCTTTAGCGCTATCCCTTGTTGCAGGCGGCATGGCAAGCTATATCATGGGGAAACGGACAAGCAGGATGAAGCCTGCTGAGATCTTGAGAAATATGTAAACCAGAGCTCAGGGCCCTCTAAATGGAAGAAAGAGGAACGCAAAGAAGCGGTCATGCAGGGAAGAGGTTTGCGGCAGGGAGCGCTATTTTCCTGTCGTTCATTGTGGGGCTGGAAATTGTTATTATGATCAGCCCCTTTGCCTTCTTTTTCTATGCGGCATTCAACCCATTTTTGCTCGCTCTGAATCAATCGCCGATAACCCGCTGGTTGACAGCCTTTTTTCTTCCTCACATGGTCGTCCCGCCCAATGCACCATTGATAGTTATTCGTATTTTAGGATCGGTGTTTTTTGTGGCTGGGATTGTAGTCTTCCTGGCCT
>Ga0316624_10000309_pt1 | contig 15941 bp, 18 predicted proteins | sample OWC_Aug_N3_C1_D5_FD_207657 | JGI IMG/M metagenome (GOLD analysis project Ga0316624, IMG submission 207657) | Wetland soil microbial communities from Old Woman Creek delta, Ohio, United States - OWC_Aug_N3_C1_D5_A | ecosystem: Environmental > Terrestrial > Soil > Wetlands | place: USA: Ohio... | reverse complement strand
CCTTAACACATGATGAACTTTGGAATGCGGCACAGATGGAAATGGTAAAAAAGGGGAAGATGCACGGTTACATGAGGATGTACTGGGCAAAAAAGATCCTTGAGTGGACTGAATCTCCTGAACAAGCGATGAAAATCGCAATTTATCTTAATGACAGATACGAACTTGACGGGAGGGACCCGAATGGATATGCAGGGATCGCATGGAGTATTGGTGGTGTGCATGACAGGGCATGGAATAACCGCCCTTTCTTTGGAAAGGTACGCTATATGAGCTATAATGGTTGTAAAGCAAAGTTTGATATTAAGAAATATATTGAATATGTCCAATCTTTATAAGGTTTAAAGTGACAAGATCAGAGGAATCAATACCTGACAGAATAAAAAAAGGTACTATACCTGTGTTTGAAAGGCTGAATGCCTTAGATAAAGATCAGTTGCACGCTGTGCTTGCAACCGACTCTGACGGACAGCCGTATACTTCTATGATCGCTTATGCACTTACTCTCGACAAGAAAGGAATTGTATTTGTTACGCCCCAAAAAACACGGAAATATAAAAATATTCTCAAAAACAATCGCGTTTCCCTTCTAATTGATACACGATCGAATACAGAAAAAGATTATATGAGTGCTGAATCTTTGACTATTTTAGGGAATGCCATACCTGTAAGAAAAGGACAAAAGTGGTCAGAATTGGCTGGGGTACTCACACGGAAACATCCTAATCTTAATGAAATCATTCATTCTCCTGAAACGAAATTGATATTCGTAAAAATCATCCGGTGCATACACGTCACCAGATTTCAGACTGTTTCAGAATGGATCTGAACATAAGCATAATATAAGAAGATACATTAAGATGATAGCGGGTTGATACAATTGAAAATATGAAGCGCCAATATAAACTTATTCTTGACTTTAGTTTACCCGGGGAAGAAGAAAGATGGGAAATCATGACAGATGAGGTTATGGGGGGCGTATCACAAAGTCAAATGTTAATCAGATCGAATAAGACAGCCATTTTTCATGGGGAGGTATCATTAGAAAATTATGGCGGCTTTGCCTCTATTCGAACCCGTCCACAGGAGTATCAGTTGGATGGCTATGCAGGTCTTTCCCTACGGGTTAAAGGTGATGGCAAGAAATACCGACTTCGTTTGAGGACCGATGATGAATTTGAAGGTGTCGCATATCAGGCAAGTTTTACAACACAGTCCGAAAAGTGGATTATTGTACATTTACCGTTCAACGAGTTTATACCTGTTTTCCGTGGGCGTGTGGTTTCAGAAGCTCCAAAGTTAGAAGCTGGCCATATCCGGAGAATTGGCTTCATGATTGCTGATAAGCAAGCAGGGCCTTTTACCCTTGAGATTGAGTGGGTAAAAGCCTATACGGAGAATAATTCATAAAGGGAGCAGAAAGAGCTATCGAGACTCGAGGATTCTTCTCTATGTTTTCAACCTTTCGTCCGCCTTCTGTCATTATAGATATTGTCAAACCCACCGGAAAGAACTCAACCGTAGAAGCCCTTGGAAGACTGTCTGAACATGTCGCTATTACACATGTTGCCTGTGTTTTCAGGAAGTCGCATATCATATTCTCCAATTTTTTACGATTAAACTCTTTTCTCAATTATTGTCTATATTCTCTCACATCTTGTTTGAGATCCTCTTCAAAATGGAGAGTTTTTACTAGTTTACTTGTGTCATAAAATTGAAGTTTCAGTTTTTCCAAAATGAGGTTATATATTTTTTCGTCCATTCTTGGTGATCGGCTCAATATCCATAAATATTTTCTATCAGGATGGCCCACAATAGCATAATCATAATTCTCTCCAAGGTCGATAATCCAGTAGTGGCCAGAAAAAGGCCAGAAGAAAGACACCTTCAATTTTGCATTTGTCTTATTATCAACTACCCACGCTGTTCCTTTGACGGAAGAAATCTTACCGTCAAGCGTCCCCTTTCTGCATTGATTCAGGACGTCAATCTTGCCGTCTTGACGAATTGTGTAAGTTGCAGTTGTTCCAACGCATCCTTCTTGAAAACGGTTGGGATAGCGGGAGATCTCATACCATGTTCCAGCGTAACGGTTTAAATCAACAAAAGTAACAACCTTTAGAGGAGGTAGCCCCTTCTTTATTCCGGAATTGCAAGCAAGAAAGGCTACGCTAATAGTCAGGAGAATCAACATATGTTTATCTATTTTCATACCTAAATCATAAGATAAAATATATTTGTGAAACAAGTTCCGGACGAGGAATGATAATTTTGTTTCTTTCACTAAGAAACTGTTTCTCAAATATATGAAACACTCCCTTCGCAGTCAAGCCTTTATCCCAATCTCATGCCGAGGCTGCGCATTTTCAAAAGAAATCAAGACCTAATGAAAAATGTAGGAGGTGAGGACTTGATGAAGAAAGTGATAAAAGTATAACCCTCTTGATTCTGCGTGGTCGTAGGTGGAGTCCTTACCTGATGAGAATTACTATTTTGCGGAGTTTATGAAGAAACATTCCGTTTAATATCGCCCCGTATATTCCTGAGAATGCTTCCTGTGCTTGTTCCAATTATCTATATAAATTTTTGCGAGTTCCTTGTTTTTCAAAATTAACAGGTTCTCGGCATTCTTTTCCTCGGCAGCCTTTGTAAAATTAAAGCTGCCTGTGATGACTGTCTCCCTGTCTATAATCATTATCTGGTTATGAGCTATGGCATGTTCTGCATCAATTCAATATAGGTGGGGATACCCATGTTGTGAATAAACTCGGCAGCGGAATATTTCTGAGATCTGTTGCTTTTATCAAGGATTATTTCCGTGTGGACTCCTCTTTTATGGGCATCTACAGGAGCTTTTGCAATATCCTTGCTTGTGAAAGAGTATGCCTGCACCAGGATCTCAGATTTAGCCTTGCCTACCTCCTTCACAATGGCATCTGTGCAACCACCGTTCGGACTGAAATGGACATGGGCAGGAGTGTTGTTGAGTGTAAGTTCTATGGCATGAGTGTCGGAATAGCCAAACAACAACACCAAAAATAATATGATCATAAATTGAGCTGTAACCTTCCGCATATTAATCCTCCTGTCTTAACCTACTGAAGGTTTTTGGGTTGATCAAAGAAAAAAGACAACATCATTATAATTTGTTTTGATTTATTATTAATAATGGAAAAAGATCTGATGGAAATATTCAAATTGGCAGTTGTTATTGGATTGATCCCTGCCTTTATAGCCCAAAAGAAAGGGAAGAGCTTTTTACTATGGTGGTTTTATGGTGCTATGCTATTTATAGTGGCGTTGCCCCATTCATTATGGGTTAAACCTGAAAGTCAAAAGGTCGAACAGGAGGCAATCAAAAAGTGTTTCTATTGTGCTGAACTTATAAAACAAGAAGCTAAAGTTTGTCAGTACTGCGGCAGATTGCTTCATAATTAAAGGTCAATGCATAAGAAAGCAGTCGTAGACATAGACAATACCCTGCTACCTTTGGCAGCTGGGATTATGGTTACTCTTCCATATATTAAAAATGATAGGGCAATACCCCTGAGTTTATCCGTGAGGAGGATAGAACTCAAATGAATGAAAGACCCGAATGGCTGAAACGGGAAGACCGGGACTGGGAAAAAATATATTCAGAATATCATTTGACCGAAATCCCCTGGCATTCTGATAAGCCCGACCGAGAATTAATTGAGTTAATAGAGAATAAAGAGATAAAACCGCACCTTGTATTGGACGTGGGTTGTGGGGCTGGTACTGACTCTATATATCTTGCCTCAATGGGATGTGAAGTAACCGCAATTGATATATCGCAGGAAGCGATTAGGATTGCACGAGAAAGAGCTGAGAAGTCGGTGGTAAAAGTCGATTTCATAGCAGCTAATTTTATGGAGTTCGATTTTCGTGGCAAAAGTTTTGATTTCATCAATGATAGGGGGTGTTTCCACCATATAAACCCCTGGGATAGAGAGAAATTTGCGATAAAAATTAATGACCTACTAAAAAGCAATGGTTCTTATTTTCTAAGGTGCTGGAGCGATAAAGAGGAAGAAACTAAGCAGGGTCCTTACAGATTATCGAAAGATGAAATAAGAAGTACATTCTCAAAATTTTTCCACGCCGGTACGATAAAAGATTTCCTCTTTGGTGGAAGAGGTGCAAGGGGTTATGCCTGCCTGATGAGGAAAAAAGGAAATCCCTGAAGGAAGATTTTATATAAAATTTTAAATGATTTAACCACTTGGTAGTTTTTTGATAATTCAAAATTGAGATATACTGGACAATAAGAATTAAAACAAATGGTCATGTGTTAAAATCCGGTGATTATTCTATTCTAAGAAAATAGCCTTAGAATCAAATTTCTTTCATTTTTTTCATGGATGAAATCATATTCATATTGCTTTTTGTCCTATTGGCTTTTGGCGTGCTTATTATGACCTTTGCCGTATTTACTGGAATTGCATCTTTTAGAACTGGAGGGGCTGTCTTTACAACAACGCACCATTCAAAGATCAAGAAAATATTGGAAAACATACCAATGCATTCAGGACAGATTGTTTATGATCTGGGATGTGGAGATGGCAGGTTTCTGATAGAAGCTGCAAAACAGTACAAAGTTAAAGCAATTGGATTTGAGATAAATCCTTGGGCGTTTGTATTAGGCAGAATAAGAGTATTGTTACAACGAGCAAATGTCTCTATCAGATTTCAAAACTTCTGGAAGGCGGACCTTAGTGATGCGGACATTGTTTTCTTCTATTTATTTCCAGATGTTATAGAAAAACTAAAAGAAAAACTTTCAGCGGAGCTAAAAGGCGAAGCTAAGGTTATTAGTTGCAATTTTGAAGTGCCTGGATGGAAAGCTGAAAAGATTCTTAGAGCATCACATTCCATACACACCGATCCTATCTTTATATACTCAAATTCTCATAATAAAAAATAGTTTGAAATGTTTGAAAAAGTTTCTTTTTAGCCTTCATCAAATGTTCAGGATCGTTGCGTTGTTCTCATTGTTGACACTTGTTACTGGTTGCAATCCGTCATACTACTATAATGTCTATTGGAACCCTTCTGCAGAACATGCAGAACAGTATATGGATCTGCAGGATAGATCTGATTATCACCACCCTTCTTATACGTACTATTCATATTTTAATCCCTATCCCTATCCTTATTTTCCATTCTCCCTTTTACGCTACTATTCATATGACAGATATTACTGGGGGCCTTACGATGCTCGTCGCTATGAAGGATGGTGGCATAAATAGTAAAAACTATTTCTTCTTCCATGTAGCTTAGCACTCCCCTTGTAAAAGTGAAGGTTTCTCTTGTAAATTCTCACTAACTAAGGCTGCCAATAACTGCGGATAAGTAGGTGAACGAAATAGTCGGACACCAGTTTTTTGCTTCTTTCTCTATTATTTAGTCCACAAAAAAGCTATTTCTCCTCGAACTGAACATGCTGCCGGATTCAGACACTGTTTCCTTGAATTGGAAAGAAACTCCCTGATCAGATCCCGTTTTATTTGCTTCGACCGGAAACAAATATCCTCAGCCGTCTTGTTTCCTCTCATAACTGTCATTGAGCCAACCGATATCCTTGCGTTTACTTGTGGCTGAAGTCCACGTTTATCGATCACTTTGGAGGGCGTCTGTTAGATGAAGAAATTTTGAATCGGCAGGCTTTTCTGTTTTTAACACCCTTGTAGGTGCACTATGCACCCGACAAAAGTTTCTCGGGGGGTTTACTTGATAAAGAAACTAACATTTAATCTTACACTGTCTGACAGAACAAATCTTTTCTTTTACAAATAATTATTGGAGCAGAGTTTGCTACTGAATAACAAGGGTTATATGATCACGCGTAGTGAAAGGAAGTTAATAATTGTTGATTTCGTCGATAAGCTTTCTCAGTTTTCCGAAATCCTTAAGGTTGAAATCCAATACAAGGCGGGGGAGATGTGCAATCTCAGGCTCGTCGGCTTCAGCAGGAAGCGGCCCTGAGAGGTAAATAGCCCCGCCGGGCACGAGAATATCGGAAAACTTTTTTTCGAGTTCCTGAACAGCTTCACCGCCGATATTGGACGTAAGACGAATCGCCAATTGTTTCTCCACGAACCGCAAGCTATGATAACGACGGTAGAAAAGATGAATCTTTTCTACAGCGGCATTCACAGAATTAACAGCTTCAAAGAGATAAAAGTCGGATTCGGTGATGTACCCCTGAGCCAGTAGTTCTTCCTTGAAAAACTCAATCCATCTTGGCCAGTAACTTCCGCAGGGCTCATCAATAAACACAAGTGGCATTGGACTGCGCTTCCCTGTTTGCAACAATGTGAGGGTTTCCATTGCCTCATCCAGGGTGCCGAACCCTCCGGGGAATAGAGCAATAGCGCTGGCTTCCTTAAGGAAAGCCACTTTCCGGTTGAAAAAGTATTTATATTCAATCTGGCGAGGGTTTCCCACTATAACCGGGTTCGGTCTCTGCTCGCAGGGAAGCCTGATGTTAATGCCAAAAGAGTGCTCGGGGCCGGCGCCTTCATTCACCGCCTGCATGATACCGCATCCTCCGCCGGTGATAACCATATATCCCGCCTCAGCGAGTTTCTGACCAAACCGGCGAGCCATCTTATAAACTGATTCATGAGGCTTTGTTCTGGCTGAACCAAAAACAGAAACTTTCCGTACGGCGTGATAAGAGCTGAAGATTTTTGAGGTGTAACGCATTTCCTTCAGGGTGCTGTTCATAAGCTTGAGGTCAGCCAGGTACTCTTCCTCCTGACCGACTTTGAGGGCAGCCAAAATCATTTCCCGGATTATATCCGAATGATGAACACCGCCAGCGAGCTCCAGCAGGCTGTCAATCGCCTCATCCACAGGCCCATTTGTTCTTGTAAAATGAAGTTCCATACCTTTCCGTTTTTCTACAATGATAAATAAGTTCCTCAATAAATTATAGCAAATTGAAATCAGCGAAATTACGCATGGCTCACGAAGAAATGAGAATTCTGAGGATTTGGGAAGAGATTATTTACCCTTTTTCTTTCCTGATTTTCCCCTGCTCTTGTGCGCAATCGTGTCAAGGGTTATTTTCAATTTGTCGAAATCTACAGGCTTAATAAACCATCCGGCAGGTTCTATATCCTGGATTTCTTTCATCGTCTCCTTGTCGGAATAGCCCGTTATAAAGATGATCGGGCTACTTAAACGGGAGCGTATCTCTCTCGCAGCCTGGATTCCGTTTATATTACCGCTCAAACTTACATCAATCAACAAAATGTCCGGTTTCTCAACGTCAGCTTTTTCAACCGCTTCTCTACCTGAAGTTGCCTGTCCACACGTTACATAACCCCAAAGTTCCAGCAAATGCTGCAAGCTCATGGCTGTAATAATTTCGTCTTCGACTATTAATATCCTTGTTTTTACCACGGACCTATATTCTTTCTGCATCCGGCCGTTTCTTGAACGTTATCAGAAAATCTGCTCGTTTGTCATCCTCCAGTTCTATCTACCCCTCAGTTCGTCCTCGGCCAGTCTATGCCATTATAATCTATATCTATTTTCATACACAATCGCACTTGTCAACGCCTCTTTCAACATAATGCGGCAGAGGGAAGCAACGACCTCGACCGAGTTTTCACAGTAAAATCCCGGCAGGTCTTCCATCCCCTTTTCTATCCCTACTCCATTCGAAATTAATGGTTCCGGTTGAATCGATAATATCTTGTCTCTGAACTGCATGGTCTCAAGTCTAACCAACTCTATTCATAAATTTTTTGATCAAGCAGTCTAAGTCTTCGTCTTTATAATACTCGGTCATGTTAATCTCCTCCCGGTATATTTTACTCATTCCGTCACTGCCTTTTCAGACTATTATTGAGTCCTGTATTATAAACGTCCAGTCTGTCTTTTTCTGTCACTCCCGCTTGTCGGGAGTCCTTCTGGAAGAAAGATTCCGGACAAGCCGGAATGACAATGTCGTACTAGGAAAGGATATTATTTTTACATGAATCAATAGTTAAAGTCTCCAAAGATCTCAAGAGACATGTCTTGTCAGCATGAGGCACTGCGACTAAAGTCTCACCTCGCGTCCCTGTAATACTTTACAAGTCTGTGCGGTGATATTCTTAAAAATGCAAATGAAATCGCAATTGCCCAGTCTCTTATTGTGGTAAATACAAGCCCTTCATTGAGCCATCTCCTCGGTGACGTCTTTATGTGCGGTCTTACGAAGACAATCTTTCCCAGTCTCTTGAGTCTTCGGGATATCTCGATATCTTCCATAAACGGAATCTCGGCAAACCCTCCGACCCGTTCAAAAACCTCTCTCTCCATGAAGATACCCTGGTCGCCATAGGGGATGGAAGTGATATGGGACCTAAGATTCGCTCCGCACTCTATCACTCTGAACAGCAACTTCGGGTGATCAATACTAAGGTCGAATGCTCCAGCCGACACACTATTATCTTTCAATTCTCTTCTTATGACCCTGAACCCTTCAGGAGGCAGAGTGCAATCAGCATGCATGAAAAGGAGTATCTCTCCAACTGCATGCCCGGCACCAAAATTCATCTGAGTTCCTCGACCTCTTTTGGTTATATAAACCTTGTCGGTAAATTGACGTGCTATGGAAACCGTACCGTCAGTGCTTTCTCCGTCAACCACGATCAGTTCTTCACCCTCGGTAAGATGGAGTGAGGAGAGAGTTTCACTGAGGATTTTTTCTTCATTCAATACAGGAATTATGACTGTAATTTTAATTGATCAGCCTCCACTCTAAAAAAATCCCCCGGGATGACTCTCTGCGTTGATATGTGTCACCCGCAGGCCCGCCCTTTCAGATTAAAGAAAAACTTAAGTCCTTTTTTCACCTTATCGGAGAATATCTTCGTCGAAAGGAAATTGCCCGCCACTTTCTTATTGATCTCACCGAGGGTCGGATAAGGATGAATAGCCGAGACGAGGGACGAAAACTTGACCTTCCCATTCATTACAGCCACCCATTCGTTTACCAGTTCTCCCGCGTGAGGGCCGAGAATCTGAATGCCTATCGGCTTTTCCTTTTCGTCGAGGAGCATCTTGATCTTCCCCACCTCTTCTCCTTCTGTCAGGCTCCGGTCATTTGTCCTGAACTCCTCGGTCCAGACGGAATATTCTCTCCCCGCAGCTTTTGCCATGGCTTCATTCATGCCGATGTTCGCCAGTTCCGGATCGGTATAGGTGCACCAGGGCAGGTTGGTGAAATCGGCCTTTCTGGGCAGATGGAAGATGGCATTGCTGACGACAATGCTCCCTTCATAACCGGCTGCATGGGTGAAGAGGTATTTGCCGTTGACGTCGCCGATCGCATATATATGCTCATGATTAGTCCTCATACGGTCGTCGACCTTAATGCCCTTTTTATCAAAATCGATACCGATCTGCTCAAGTGCCAACCCCCCGACATTTGCTTCCCGTCCTATGGCAACGAGGATGGTTTCGGCCCTGAGCGCAACCATGACGCCTTCAGCGGTCCTGATGACGACTTCCCGTTCGCTGCCCAAATCCTGTATGCTTTCAATCGAGGCCTTCAGATAAAAGGACACTCCTTCGCTGCTTAAAACATTCATCACCATATCCGCCATATCCTTATCTTCTTTGTGAAGAATCTGCTCCGGGCGCTGAATCACGGTAACCTCTGTCCCGAGGCGGGCAAACGCCTGTGCCATCTCAATGCCGATGGGTCCGCCCCCGAAAATAATCATCGATTTAGGCAGCTCTTTTAGAGAAAAGAGCTCTCTGTTGGTGATAAAAGGGGTTTTGTCCAGTCCTTTTATCGGCGGGATCGAGGGGGAAGAGCCCGTTGCGATAACCCAGTACTTTGCTGAATAGTTCTTTCCATTCAGACGGATGGAATACTCATCGATGAAGGTCGGTTCTCCGAATTCCACTTTGGCGCCGAGCTTGCAGAAGCGCTCCTCGGAATCATGCTTTTGAATTATGCCTATGACATGCTGACTTCTCTTCACCACATTCCTGAAGTCCACAGGCGAAAGGTCTACTTCCGGAAGACCGAAGTATCCCGCTCTCTTCATTATATGCCGGACGCGGGAGGTCATTATGAGCGTCTTGCTCGGAACGCATCCGTAATGGAGACAATCGCCGCCCAGCTTGCCTTCCTTATCGACAAGGAGCGTTTTTGCCCCGAGCTGGGCAGCTCCGGCAGCAACGGTGAGCCCTCCCGAGCCGCCTCCCAGGATCCCTATGTCAAAATCATACTTCGCCACGTCATCCTCCTTGATTACCGGGCTTTATCTCTCTCTGGTTGGAAAGATTAGACACATTCTATTTTTTGTAAAGGGAAGAAAAATATGAAAAAGCAGAAAAGAAGAATCTAATTTTGATTCTTTGTTACTCTTACATTGACCGAGTGAAGTCCCTTTGCGCCGTCAGGAAAAGTTCCGAATAGTTTTCCAAAAAGGGACGGGGATTCCTGGACCTTGCCGGAACGGTCGATACCACGAACAATTATCGTATAATCTCCTTCTCTTGCCGGTTTCCAGTCATATCTCCAAAGCACCCAAGACCATTGCGAGAGCGGCTTTTTAATCTCGGCTTCCTGCCAGGTTTTCTTATTGTCGAGTGAAACCTGCACTCTGCTTATGCCGTATCTTCCCGCAAATGCAATGCCTCCGATGACATAGTTGCCGAGTCGTATCTTCTTCCCTTCCATGGGCATGAGAATCTGCGATTTGATGGGAATTATCGCATCATCGGACCATCCCCTCTTTTCCCAGTATCCCTTGAAATTGTAATTAACAAGTTCTATCTTCGAAAGCCATTTGACATGCTTCATTCCGTAAATGCCCAGCACAATAACTCTCAATGGATAACCATGTTGCCTGGGTAAGGGTTCCCCATTCATCCTGAAAGCAAGGAATACATCACTGGAACGTGCCAGCGCGTACGGTATGCTGTCGGTGTACCCCTCCTCTGCGTAGAAGGCAGCCTTTACAATACCGTTCTTCGGCAGCGCTTTGTCTATGACCTTGCTCAGGGTAACTCCGTCCCAGAGCGCATTACTGATGGCATTGCCGCCCACGGAGTTGCCGATGCATTCAAGAGTGACAAACTCGGTTTTATCCTTCATCTTTTCGAGTTCATGCATGCTGAGCGTGAAAGGATCCTTTACGAGCCCTTCTACCCGCAACCTGAATGTCTCATAATTGACTTGGGGGACATTATCCGAATATGTCGTAATATAAAATTCATCATTCGGGGTGATTTCCTTTGCTACGAAACCTTTAAAGTTTACTGTTCCTTTCATGAGGAGTTGATGGGCGTTCATCTCGCTTTCGGCTCAGCGTACTGATATATACTGTCATAGATGGAAACACCAAAGCCAAAACCTAACGTCCCCAATCCCAGCATCCTAAAAAAATCCCGTCTGCTACAGCATTCCTGCATGTTTACCTCCCATTCTGATAAAGGGGCAAAATGGCAAACAGGCTCGCGTCAGTTTTGGACCTCCGCTATAGTGTTTACCGTCTTGATCTTCCTCTTACTTTTGAATAATGTAATGATATTTACTATTTACATCATACATATGAGAAACAGACAATAGTATCAGTATATATCTGATTTTCTTGTAAGAAATTGTCGTAATTCTGTGTAGGTTTTTCACTTACATAGATGACAATACAACTTCTCACGCATGGTTTCTGAGCATTAATTCCATGGGATGTGGATTCAAATAATACTGTCTTTTCAGATAGCGCTCATCAAACTTCCAGACATAATGCCTGACTAACATAACAGGCACGATAAGAGGAAGGTACCCCTTATGATAATTCTCAATGACTTCGAGTAATTCCTTTTTGTCATCAGAAGAAATCTGATTCTTAAAGTATCCGATTATATGCTGTAAGACATTCATATTCTTCTTTACGGTAGCAATTAACCTCAGACCTTCCATCAGAAGACGTATGTATTCAACTTTCAGATCCTCAGGTTTATATTGTTTTGACTTTGCAATTAGTTGGCCGAGCGCACTAAAATGCTTGGGACTGTGCGAGAGAATGAGAAGCTTGTGCTCGGTATGAAATGCCAATAAATCCCTGATCAGACCACCTTTCTCAATAAACTCCTTCCATCTGCTATACACAAAGACCCTCTCGATAAAGTTTTCTCTTAAGCCTAAATCATGAAGCCTGCCGTCATCGATAACAGGCGTAACAGGGAATTTTTGCTTGAAGGCCCTTCCGAATATGCCAACTCCCCTCTGGCTTGGCATCCCGGATACGGTATAGACTTTCACTCCTTCCATGCCTGAACTGGGGGATCTGCTTTTGAAAATAAAACCGCAAAGTTCCTTTTTCTCAAGCTCCCCGAGTCTTTTCTCTGCCCATTTGAGCATGCCTTCTGTGTGGTCAACTCCCGTGCGAATCGTTTTAAGACGAGGGGAATTTGGATCACCAACCAACCGCATGGGTTCTCTCGGAATGGGAAGCCCGTATTCTACCTCCGGACAAACAGGTTCCCATTCAAAATACAGGCCGAGCATATCCGTTATATACCGGTCGAGTTTGTGCCCCGCATCATAGCGAACTTTCTCTCCGAGAAGACAAGAACTTACCCCAATTTTAATTTTTTCCATAGTTCTTCGTTTCGGTATTATTTTAGACCAAATTACGAAATGTAGCCGCAACCTTTAGGTTGCGCGGATTTATATCGTTTGTATTTCACCTGTTCTTTCCATTCGCGCAGGCTAAAAGACTGCGGCTACAAGGTTTATCATTACTCTTTAAAATCGGTTTAAATTGTAATGATTTAAACCATTATACGTCTGAATAACTACAAAAAAGATTTGGAACCTCTTATAATCATGAACCAAAGAAAACTGAAATATCAGCATTCAATTAAGAATGGTAATCGAAGAATCTATCGTCATACATGCACCGATGGATAAGGTCTGGAAGACGTTTACCAACCTTACATGCTGGAAAAAATGGAATACTGTAATGGAAAATATATGTTCAGAAGAAAAGAGTTTATCCCGTGGAGTGCAGATTTCCTGCTCTTTCAGACCGGTCTTATTTCCTGTGAAGGCTGCCATTAAAATTGAAGAAGTGACCCCCTATAAATGCATTGTGTGGTCAACTCAGAAAAAGGGATTCTTTGCCCGGAATATCTTTACTTTTCAAAGCAATAAAAAAGGTGTCATGGTTACAAGCAGGGAAAACTTTAACGGTCTTGTCGTAAAGGTTTTTGGTTTTCTCTTCCCAAAGAAGAAAATGCGGACTCTCATACAGACTTTCTTGAAGGACATTAAGACAGCCTCGGAAAATCTGACCGATAAATAAATTACATTTACTTTCTTTTTGCCTTCATTTCTTCTGCAAGTCTTTTGAGCACCATTTCAAGAGGAATTGGATCTCTCCCTGTAACTTCCCTGAAGCGATTGTGTAAAGGGACAGTATCAGATCTCAGACCTTCCGCAAGGGCAATCCCAATGCTATTGGGCACACCAGTGATCAACTGTATCCAGAGGGCAGAGAGATGAACTGCAAAGAGTGGAACAGGAATGATGAGATTCTTAATCCCTCGTATTGCCTTGCTGCAGAGGGAAAGGAGGTCACGATATCTCACTATGTCCGACCCTATTTCAAAAATCTCGTGGCCATGAATGGGTTTCGAAATCAGCCCTTCGAGAACACTTACTGCATCTTCGACCGCAATAGGAGAACAAAGCGAGTTGAGCCAGAGAGGCGTAATCATTAAGGGAAGACGATTTGCAAGATGATAAACGATGAGATAGGAAGAACTGCACGTAGCTAAAAGGATGCTTGCCCGTACTTCTCCCAAAGGAATGCCACAGGAGGCAAGTGCCTCTCCTGTTTTCATCCTGCCTGTCAAATGAGGCGATGCCCGTTTGCCTGCCGGAATAATTCCACCAAGATATATGATTTTCTGAATTCCAGTCTTCTGAGCTGCACGGCCTGCCGTATTTGCCAACTGGATATCAAGTTGCTCGAAATCTTTCACCCCAAGAGAATGGACGAGATACATCAGAACATCAGCGCCATAAAGAAAATTCTCCGTGCTCGACTTATCCTTTAAGTCTACTTGTCTCCACTCGAGACGATCATGTCTCGGCGTTTCCGCATCTGTCTTCTTTCGGTATGAAGCTATGACTTCATACTGCGGAGATTCAAGAAGCTTCTTGATAAGATGCCGTCCAACACACCCCGGCGCCCCTAAAACCGCAACCTTCATCCGTTCCTCTTATCCTACAGTTCCTGAGTTCTTATCCGAAACCAATCTGCCAACTAACTCCATAAACTATAACCAAAAAAAGCTATTTGTTTCTATGTCTTACTTTAATGCTTTCTCCTCCGTTGGAACAAATATTATTCATAGCGAACTTTGTTCCAACGGCTGTCATTATCCGGTTTGGAGGCTGTGTCGCAATGGTAGCCGCAGGCTTTAGCCTGCGTATATTCTGCGCAAACTAAAGTTTGCGGCTACAACATTTTGTGGCATCAATGTAAAATTTTTTATTGTGACACAGCCTCTTGACCGGATAATCCAGTTCCTTTTTCCTGGATTGCCTCTCCTCGGCGAGTCGCCTGAGGCAACCAATCAAGTTGGGCAATGACAGAACCAAAATATTTTGAATAACTTTTAAGATGTGGGATAATTAAAAAAGGGGGAATAATTATTTCAATCCTGTTTCAATTATGTCCAGAAGCATTGGACGCACTCCCTTAGAAGTTCGTCTGAATTTCAAGAGCTAAATAGTATAATTAGAAAGCACCTATGGCTTATCAATTCGTTATTTTCATAGCTATTGTTCAATCAATACTCTTTCTGACGCATTGGTTTTTGTACAGAACTTTAGTTTTCTTCCTGTCTCTCACCAGTCCAAATGTTGCGCTGCCTCTTAAAATTGTCCTATTTTTCTTTTCCGTAAGCCTTGTTTCAACTTCTTTTCTGGCCTTTCGCTATTCCAATGTCCTGGTCAGAATGGTTTATGTGATAGCCGCTTCATGGACGGGTTTTTTGAATTTCTTTGTCTTGGCATCTATCTCTTCCTGGGTAATTTATCTCGCAGCTCAAAGTTTTTCTTTTTCTCTGGACCGCAAATTATTAGCCTGCATACTGTTTGGTTTAGCAATAGTAGCTGGCATATACGGAATTGTTAATGCCACAACCACACGCGTCACCAATATCTCTGTCAAACTCCCTCATTTACCTGAATATTGGCATGGAAAAACCGCAGTTTGGATAAGCGATATTCATTTGGGATCGGTGAGAAGATACGGGTTTGCCAAAGATATTACCAATAGGATTGAAAAGTTGAAGCCTGATCTGATTTTTATCGGAGGAGATTTATTTGATGGTGGAACGGTTGATCTGAATGATTTTATGGAACCGTTCTCCAGACTATCCGCTCCAGATGATATTTATTTTATCACCGGGAACCATGAGGAATTCTCTGATCCCGCCCGATACTTAGAGGCGGTGAAGCAGGCCGGAATCAAAGTATTAAATAACGAAATGGTAAATTTGAGAGGTCTCCAAATAATCGGAGTTGATTACAGGGATTCAGCAAAAAGGCAAAAATATGAGATGATTCTCAACGGTATCAAAATTAATCCAGACCTGCCTGCCATTTTGTTGAAACATTCTCCAACTAATTTAGACATAGCGAACAAAAAAGGGATTACATTACAACTTTCCGGCCACACTCACAAAGGACAAATATTTCCAATCAATTTCATTACCGGCCTTGTATATCATGGTTATGATTACGGCTTTAAGAAATTCAAGGATTTGCAAATTTATACTTCCAGCGGCGTAGGTACCTGGGGCCCACCCATGCGCGTCGGAAATATCCCCGAAATTGTAGTTATAAGATTTGACCGGTAATCCTTGTTGGAAGGCGTTGAATCGCGAGA
>Ga0316624_10000308_pt1 | contig 15983 bp, 14 predicted proteins | sample OWC_Aug_N3_C1_D5_FD_207657 | JGI IMG/M metagenome (GOLD analysis project Ga0316624, IMG submission 207657) | Wetland soil microbial communities from Old Woman Creek delta, Ohio, United States - OWC_Aug_N3_C1_D5_A | ecosystem: Environmental > Terrestrial > Soil > Wetlands | place: USA: Ohio... | reverse complement strand
AGCCATTGCGGAAGCGAAGGTGCACCCCGTCCCGTGCGTGTTCTTCGTATCAATCCTTGATCCTGGAAACTCCACAAACTTCCTGCCGTCGTAAAGAAGATCGATGGCCGCACCCTTTAGATGGCCTCCCTTGACGACCACGTGCTTCGCTCCCATTCGGTAAAGTTGCTGAGCGGCCTTCTTCATGCCTTCGACAGAGTTTACCCTGGATCCGATCAAAACCGACGCCTCAGGAAGATTCGGTGTGACGACCCAAGCGAGGGGAACGATCCTTTTGATGAACGCATCTTGAGCATCTTTTCGAAGCAACAAGGCCCCGCTTTTGGAGACCATCACCGGATCCACCACCACTTTTCTTACCCGATACTGTCTGATCTTTTTGGACACGACCTCAACAATCTCTCGGTTTGCCAGCATTCCCGTCTTGATGGCATCTGCGCCGATATCCGAGAGAACGGAATCGATTTGGTCCCCGACAAATGGGGCAGCAACTTCCTGGATCGCCTGAATCCCGACGGTATTCTGCGCGGTCAGGGAGGTGAGAGCACTCATTCCATACCCGCCCAGCAGCGTGATCGCCTTCAGGTCAGCCTGAATCCCCGCTCCACCCCCAGAATCAGATCCGGCAATCGTCAGGACTCGCTTCACCTCGGTCTCTGATCTCCTTTATTACTATTCCATTATCATTCCTGGGCTTGGAAAAAAAGAAAAGCCGTAATTCCAATCGAGGTTTTACGGCTTGCATCTCTTTCCCGCTTCCCTTCGCTGGAATTACCCAAACAGGTTTGGAGGGTCTCCCCGTCCCGCTCCGGCGAGACAGGGACTCTCAGCCCAATGAGCTCCCCTAGCAATATGTTTAACATCATTATGACTAAGAGACGGTGGCTATGTCAATCAGTGCCCACAATCTTCTAATCGGAGCCGCCCGGCCTTCTAATGATTGCTGGCACCCTTAGGGGGTTTGTGTGGACCCGGGGGTTTCGTTCGCCCCCGAGACGTTTTATAACCATATGAAATCATATGTGTATTTTTGTGTACGTCATGGCCGATTGACTTTGTGAAAAATTTCTTGACTTCTAAATATCTTTCCATTATATTCAATCGCAGGTTTTTTGACAAGCTTTTCACCGAAAGTTATGATGTTCGGAATAATCTGGAGGGGTTTGAGAGAATCGTAAGGGAAGAAGGAGAGGGCATTATGAGACTGAAAAATGTAAAGCTGATGTGGTCGATGGTGGTTGGATATCTGCTCGTCCCTCTGGCGGTATTTGCCAGTGAGGCAGACCTTGCAATACCCGATCTGCATAAGGGTGCTCCCTATACCCTGTTGGGTGGGATAAAGCCGTGGGACCTGCTGTTTTATGGCGCGTGCGTCATCGCTGGCACGCTGGGTATCAGCTTATATCTGCGCCATCAGGTCAAAAAGTTAAGAGCCCATGAATCGATGCTCAGGGTGGCTGAAACCATCTTTCAGACCTGCCGCACGTATCTGATTCAGCAGGGCAAATTTCTTGCCATGCTGTTCATTTTCATTGCCGTTTGTATGGCCTTCTACTTCCTAGCCTTGAAGGGAGAGGGGGTCCCCACATTGCTGCTGGTCCTGCTCTTCTCGGTCGTGGGTATGGGTGGCTCTTACGCAGTGGCCTGGTACGGCATCCGGATCAACACTTATGCCAACGCCCGTACAGCCTTTGCATCGCTGGCGGGGAAGCCCTGGGACGTGGTGAACATCCCCTTGCGCTCCGGTATGAGCGTGGGCCTCTTCCTCATCTCCCTTGAACTGGTCATGATGGTCATCATTCTGCTCTTCGTCCCCCGCCACATTGTCGGGTACTGCTTCCTGGGATTCGCCATTGGTGAGTCACTCGGCGCATCGGCGCTCCGCATCGCCGGCGGTATCTTCACCAAGATCGCTGACATCGGATCCGACCTCATGAAGATCGTCTTCAAGGTGAAGGAGGACGATCCCCGCAACCCGGGCGTGATTGCCGACTGTACCGGTGACAACGCGGGCGACAGTGTGGGCCCCACGGCGGACGGTTTCGAAACATACGGCGTGACCGGCGTTGCGCTCATCGCTTTTATCACGCTTGCCGTTGTGAGTCCCAACATGGAGGTCAAAGAAGCCATCCAGGGCAAACTGATCGTCTGGATTTTCGCCATGCGCTTCCTCATGGACTTCTTCTCGGGTGTTTCGTACTTCGTGAACCAGGCCTATTCCTCGGCCAAATACAGGGGCAAGAAAGAGTTTGATTTCGAAGAGCCTCTCATGAGACTGATCTGGATTGCCGCTACTTTATGCATCAGCACCTCATTTGTGATGAGTTACCTCCTGATCAGCGACCTCCAGGTTCTCAAGGATGGCGTCCTTACCCCGATGCCCCATGTCTGGTGGCAACTGGCCATGATCATCGGCTGCGGTACGCTGGCCGCCGTTCTCATCCCCGAGTTCACGAAGATCTTTACCAGCTCCAAATCGAAGCACGTGCAAGAGATTGTAACCGCGTCGCGCGAGGGGGGTGCCTCCCTGACCATCCTATCGGGTATCGTTGCCGGTAATTACAGCGCCTACTACATGGGCTTACTGATTGCCTTCCTCCTGGGCATCGCGTACTTCGTCAGCCTTTTCATACCGGCTGAGGTCATCAACTATCCGTCCATCTTCGCCTTCGGTCTGGTTGCTTACGGATTCCTCTGCATGGGCCCGGTCAACATCGCAGTCGATAGCTACGGTCCTGTAACGGACAACGCCCAGTCCATCTTCGAGCTCGCGCAGACCGAAAACATCCCGGGCATCAAACAGGAGATCAAGAGGGATTTCGGATTCGATCCCGATTTCGAAATGGGTAAATTCTACCTCGAGTCGAACGACGGGGCCGGAAACACCTTCAAGGCGACCGCGAAACCCGTGCTCATCGGCACCGCGGTATGCGGTGCTACGACGATGATCTTCTCGATCATCCTGCTGCTCCAGAGCAAGAACATGCTCCATGTGCAGCTGACCGACGCGCCGATCATTCTCGGCCTCATCTGCGGCGGCGCGGTGATCTTCTGGTTTGCCGGCGCCTCCATGCAGGCCGTGACCACCGGTGCGTACCGGGCGGTCGAGTTCATTAAAAAGAACATGAACCTGGACAAGACGGAAGCCGATATCGAGGACTCCAAGACGGTGGTCAAGATCTGCACCCAGTATGCACAGAAGGGTATGTGGAACATCTTTATCGCGATCCTGTTGATGACGCTCGCCTTCGCGTTGCTCAACCCCAACTTCTTTGTGGCCTATCTGATTTCCATCGCCTGCTTCGGCCTCTTCGAAGCCATCTACATGGCAAACGCCGGCGGCGCCTGGGACAACGCGAAGAAGATCGTCGAAGTCGACCTGAAGGAAAAGGGCTCGGCGCTTCATGCCGCAACGGTCATCGGCGACACGGTGGGCGATCCCTTCAAGGATACCTCTTCCGTATCCATGAACCCCATCATTAAGTTCTCGACTCTCTTCGGCCTGCTTGCGACCGAAATTGCGATCGAGATGACAGTTAGCGCGAAGGAAGCCGGTTCCACGAACTTCGCTCCCTATATCGCTCTTCCGGTCTTCATTGTCGGACTCATCTTCGTATGGCGTTCATTTTACAGCATGAGAATACCGCTGGAGGAAGCGGCTGAGAAACTCCCCACCATGGAGACAAAAATCGCTCACGTCCACAAGTAGAACAGGAGCAGAGCGCCCGTCCGGTAGCCGGGTGCCTCAAGAGCAGAGCATATGAGAAAAGCCCTCACTCCTTGCCGGGTGAGGGCTTTTCTTTTCCCCGTGGAAGATTGGAATCGCCGAGATGACTCCAATAGAATTTTTGGAAGGATCGGAAAATTTTGAGGGAAAGCCGCTTTCAACCGTATTGCAGGTCAAAGGCATCTTTAATCAGCTCGATCTCTTCTCCCTTGGGACCGAGGAGAATGGCGACGACATCGAACCGGGCCTTGACATCCTCAAGCCTCTTCTCTTTCAAGAAATGGAGAGCCACCTTAGAAAGCTGATTCTGCTTTGAGGAATCTACCGCCAGCTGAGGAGGGCCGAAGGTGGTCGTGGTCCTGGTCTTCACTTCGATGAAAGCAAAGGTATCTTTCTCTTTGGCAATGACATCCATCTCTCCCAATCTGCACGTATAGTTTCTTTCGATGATCCGGTACCCTTTCTTCTTCAAGAATTGGACGGCAACCTCTTCACCCTTCTTTCCCAGCTCTTTCTTTTGCGTTCCCATTTCGCTGCAAAGGGCCCAAGGGTTTCTTCGGTGATTTTCTTGGAATTTCAGTCGATCCCTTGAATCCTATAACCCCTACAAATATTGTTTCACTCCTCGAAAGGTCTTGCGATGAAGTGCGCAGACACCGAATTCTTCGATTGCCTTCCGATGCTCTTTGGTCCCGTACCCTTTGTGTCTGGCAAAATTATACTGGGGGTATTTCTGATGCCATTCCAGCATCATTCGGTCTCGGGTCACCTTGGCGATGATGGAAGCCGCGGCAATCGAATTACTCAGCTGATCGCCCTTCCGGATGGGTTTCTGTGATATGGGAAGTTGAAGACTATGAAGGCCGTCGATCAGGATAAAATCCGGAACCAAAGGGAGGTTTTGAACCGCGAGGGTCATGGCTTTCAGCGTGGCTTGATGGATATTGAGCAGATCGATGTCCTCCTGCCCGATGGCGCCGATCCCCACTCCCCTGGCTCTTGAGAAAATCAACCCGTAAAGATCTTCGCGCATCTTCGATGAAATCATTTTTGAATCGAAGAGCTTCCGTCCGATTCCTTCTTCGGGCAGAACGACGGCGGCAGCCACAACCGGCCCTGCCAGGGGCCCTCGTCCCACCTCATCCACACCGGCAATCCTCTCGTAGCCCCAGTCCGAGTACATCTTTTCGAAATGGTCCATCGGCTGCGGTGGCAATGGGAAGAGCATCATGCTCAGTACCCAATGTTCAATAAGCAATGATCAATGCAAATCGGAAAATCCAAACTCTCCGCATCACCTCTTCAGCTTGTTTTCCGTTAAGCATTGAGAATTGACCACTGACCATTGCAATTTGGCGATTAGCTGACCTGCTTCTTTTCACCCCGGATGCGAGCGGCCTTCCCTTTCAGACCTCTGAGATAGAAGAGCTTGGCTCGTCTCACGCTGCCCCGGCTGATCACATCGATTCGATCGATGCGGGGTGAATGCATCGGGAAAATTCTCTCCACTCCAATCCCGTAGGAAATCTTCCTGACGGTGAAGGATGATCGAATTCCCCCTCTCTTCCTGCGGATCACCACCCCTTCGTAGGGCTGTATCCTCTCTTTCTCTCCCTCCACAATTTTTACGTAGACCTTGACGGTATCGCCTACCTTAAAATTGATGAGGTCCGTCCTCAGTTGCTCCCTCTCAACCAGTTCTAATAGGTTCATTTCACTCTCTCCCCTTGCTTAATTTCGGAATACAGATTGCGGACTGCGGATTCGAGACCCCATCTGAGCCATTGCAAATTCCGCATTCTGCTTTCAAACCGTTCGGTCTCCCAGTAGCCGATCCAGAATGATGGCGACGGCCGACCGAACGGAAAGATGGTTATAGCCTTTTCCTTCGACCGGGGACAACACATAGTCGGAGCTATCCTTCACCTCCTGGGTCAACCCCCACCCCGTTCCAAACAGGATGAGAAACGGAGTACCCCGGTCTTCCAATAATGTCCTCAACGTCCCAAACCCGATGCTGCGGGGATGACGGGATGCCCCTGTTGCAACGGTCTTCACCCTGCTGTGCCACAGATCCGAAACATGTTGACCCGCCTCGTCGATCGTCCGGCAGACTCGAACGAGAGAGAAAGACTCTTTTCTCGTTGGGTTGTAAACCGACCCTGCACCTTCAGCCCAATGGTGAATGATCCTGTTTACCAGTTGGATCTGGCTCTCCAAAGGGGTGATCACGAAGAAACCTTCTACTCCAAACGTCTTCGCACAACGGGCAATATCGTGGATGTCAAAGTTGGTGACGGCGGTGGCCCCCACCGTCCCCCTCTTATCATAGACCGGATAGTGGACTAAGCCGAGGTAGAGGTTCGACTCCATCCCTACCTCGATCGCCCGCTCCGTAAGGAGATTTCTTCCAAAACCTTCCTGTCCTCTTCGGAGAGCTTCGCTTTCGCCAACAGGTCCGGCCTTCTCGCCGCTGTCCGCTCAAGGGCCTTCTGTCTCCTCCACAGAGAGATCGCCGAATGGTTCCCCGAAAGCAGGACCCCTGGAACGGAACTCCCTTCGAAATTGGAAGGTCGAGTGTATTGGGGATATTCCAGAAGGGAATCGAAAAAGGAGTCTTCCTGGGCAGATCGTTCTGACCCCAAGGCCCCGGGCAAAAGCCTGGACACGGCATCGATGACCACCATTGCGGCAAATTCCCCTCCGGTCAGAATGTAATCCCCTATCGAGACCTCTTCGTCTACGAAGAGTTCTTTCACCCTCTCATCCACGCCCTCGTACCGGCCACAAAGGAGAATCAGGTGAGGTCGGGACGAAAGGCTCAAGGCCATCTCTTGATTAAACTGCCTCCCCTGAGGGGACAGGTAGATCGTCCAAGCGGACGGGTTCCCGGACTTGATCGCCTCGATGGCCCGGCCGATGGGTTCAACCTTCATCACCATGCCCTGCCCCCCTCCATAGGGGGTATCATCCACCACCCGGTGTTTGTCCAAGGCAAAATCCCGGATATTAACGACCTGGATTTGAACAAGCCCTTTTTCGGTTGCCCTGCCCAAGATGCTTTCTCGTAAGGGAGAAAACATATCGGGAAAGAGGGTAAGAATGTCAAACCTCATCCTCATCCTCCCACAACCCCTCCATGCGAATGACCCTCATCACCCCGTTCTTCGTATCGACCGCCTGGACCACTTCCTCCGTGGCGGGCAGATAAATCTCCCTCTTCGTCCCCTGGACGACGTAGACATCGTTTGCCCCCGTCGGTAAGATCTCCTTCACCTTTCCAATCTTCTTCCCTTCTTCCGTCTCAACCGACATTCCCAGGATCTCGAACCAATAATACTCCCCTTCTTCCAATGCGGGAAGGGCGGCAGGATGGATGAAAATCTCCTTCCCTATCAGGAGTTGTGCCTTCTCCACACTCGCCACCCCTTTCAACCGGATGATGAGACGGGGGGGTTGGGGAGTCGCCTCTTCGATTTCGTGAGCCTGCAGCTCGTCCCTGCTGTCCTGGATGAAAACCTCTCGGTAACGAGAGAATTGGCCAGGGTCATCGCCAAAATACTCCACCTTGATCTTGCCGCCTACCCCGTGGAGCTTCACCACCCTGCCGATAGGAAAAAGATCCTTTTCCCGAATCATTATTCGATGATTTCTAAAACAGAGTGTTTTCCCGAATTCGCCGAGGCCGCCCCCAGGATGACCCGGATGGCCCTGGCTGTTCTGCCCTGTTTGCCGATTACCTTGCCCAAGTCTTCCTTGGCCACGGAGAGTTCGATCACCGAGGTTCTTTCCCCTTCTATTTCAGAAACCCTGACTTGATCCGGATGATCCACCAATGCCTTTGCGATATACTCGATTAGATCCTTCGTACTCATCACCCCACCTCCACTGATCAGAACCGCTCTGGCAGAGATCTTCCAAAAGCAAAGGGTTGGTATACGGAGACCTATTTTTTCTTAGTTTCGGCCAGCTTGCCCGCGATCCCTGAACGGACCAGAAGTTGCCGAACGGTTGGAGTGGCCTGAGCTCCCTTTCTCAGCCATCCAACGGCCTTCTCTTCCTGAAATCGGATCTCCGCCGGGTCCTTTTTAGGATCGTAAGTTCCGACCTGTTCAATAAACCTTCCACCCCGGGAAAACCGACGGTCTGCAACCACAATCCGATAAAAAGGGGCCTTCTTCCCGCCAAATCTCATCAATCTCATCGATGCAGCCATATCCTTCTTTACCACCTCCTTCTTTTGAATGAAAATCCGAATCCCGAATACCAAAATTCTACTTCAAGTCTGAAAACTACTTCGATCGGCGTAGGTCATTTGTATTCTGAGAATTCATGCCTGTTCCGAATGGATCCCCTTGGGGCTTCGCCCGGATTTCGTGCCCTGAGTTTTCACAACCGCTTCAACGGATCACGAAAAGAACGATGCTCTCCCTGCTCCGTGTCCTTTCTCTCCCATTTTGGTGAATCGCTTCATCATCTTTCGGGCTTCCGCATAGCGTTTCAAAAGCTGGTTCACCTCTTGGACGCTTGTCCCGCTTCCCTTTGCAATCCTCAGTCTCCTGCTTCCGTTGATAATCGTGGAGTTGGCCCGTTCTTTGACCGTCATGGAATTGATGATGGCTTCCACCCTGACCAATGCCTTCTCATCGAGATCGAGTCCCCCCATCCCTCTCGCCATCTTTGAAAAACCGGGGATCATCCCCAGGATGGACTCCAGCGATCCCATCTTTCGAATCTGCTGGAGTTGATCTCGGAAATCCTCCAACGTGAAAGAATCCTTCCGAATCTTCTTCTCCAGCTCTCTGGCCTTGCTCTCATCAAACGCTTCCTCGGCCTTCTCGATCAGCGTAAAGACATCCCCCATCCCCAAGATTCGAGAGGCCATCCGGTCGGGATGGAAAGGCTCCAGGGCATCCAGCTTTTCTCCCACGCCGATGAACTTAATGGGCTTTTGTATGACGGATCGGATCGAAAGGGCGGCCCCTCCCCGGGCGTCTCCATCCATTTTGGTCAGGATGATCCCATCGATCCCCAGCCGTTCATTAAAACTCTTGGCGATATTCACGGCCTCCTGACCGGTCATGGCATCAGCCACCAGGAGCACTTCCTTGGGCCCGATGTGATGCTTAATTTCTGCGAGTTCCAGCATCAGGCTCTCATCGATATGAAGTCTTCCCGCCGTATCGACGAGCATTAAGTCGTATCCCCCTTTGAGAGCGAGTTCCCCGCCCTTCAGACAGATATTCAACGGTGTTTGAGATGGCTCGGGTCGATAAAAATCGACTCTTAGTTGCTCGCCCAGTTTCTGCAATTGTTCAATGGCCGCAGGTCGGTAGACATCGGCTGGGATGAGATAGGGCCGTTTGCCTTTCCCCTGAAAGTACCGGGCAAGTTTTCCGGCGGTCGTCGTTTTTCCGCAACCGTGAAGGCCGACCAACATAATCGGGACCGGAGGGCTTCCTGAGAGGCGAATCGCCTGCTCCTCGCCGCCCATCAGAGAGGCCATTTCTTCCCTAACGATTTTGATCAACTGCTGGGCCGGGGTGAGGCTTGCCATCACCTCCTGACCCACCGCCCTCTCCTGGACGGATTGGATGAATTCCTTGACGACTTTGAAGTTAACATCGGCTTCCAGAAGCGCAATCCTCACCTCTTTGAGGGCCTCTTGGATATTCTGCTCGGTCAACTTCCCGTGGCCCCTTAATTTCTTAAAAATGGAATCCAGCTTACTTGAAAGGTTTTCAAACATATGGGATCTCAAAAAGATTATAAATAACTTATTTTATTAGATTTTCCCAAAATTGTCAATTTGAGCTCAAAAAGAAACGCCCCCTTCGGGGCGCTTCAGGCCAACTCTCAGATTTCCGGCGTAGGACATCACAGTCTGAAGTCTGAATCGATCTCTTTACGATCTACAATCCCTTTGCAATCCTCCATTCTCTTCCCTCCTTTACCAATGAGAGGGCCTCTTTCCCCGAGTAACGATTTCTCATTTCTCCTTTTTTTACTTCTAAATGAAATTGTTGGATGACGGTTGCCGTCCCCTCATCCATTTGGACGGATCGGTCCCAGCTGGAATAGGAGATCTGATCGAAATTCTTGAAATATCCTTCGATCCGCTTTTCAAGCCGGCTGAAGTCTTCTTCCTTATCCTGATAAGCCTTGGAGATACAGGAGAGGTAAAGGGGGAGGTCTCTTTTCTGAAACGCCTCTTCCCTTCGATTGAGAACTTGATAGATTCGTTCTTCTTCAGAAATCTGGCAGGCCGTCAGGAGACCAATCGATAACAAAAGATAGAAAAGGGTTCTTCTCATTTCTTCTTTTCATGTTCCTCACCAGGATGAATCCTGGCCTTCCCCCGCATGCCCGGTCCTCCCTTGACTTCGAATCGATTCTGCTCGATATCGTAGATGATCTCATCCCCTGAGACGACATTGTCACCTTCGGCCACCTTCGGATCACCCGTTAAGACAACCTTTTGATCGAGATTGTAAAAGACTGCCTTCTGACAACTCGCCACCCGAAGCCCCATCTGAATCCTTACGTTCCCGCCGGCGATGGCCTTCTCAAGCCCCTTGCCTCCTTCTACGACCACTGCCTCCAAGGAATCCGCATAGATGACGACATCCTTCTGGCGAGCCGTCACATTTCCCTTGAAAACAATCAGATTGTCCTTTGAATAGGCCTCGACCTTGTCCGAGGTGATATCAATCGGCTGACCTTTATCCACGACTCTGGATTCCTTGATCTCGAGAGGAGTCTCTTTCTTACCCTCTTTTCTCTGTTTGGGAGGTGCCGGTATACTCGGGGATGCCGCCGCCTGCTTCTCCTCGGCAGGTTTCATCTCCACCTTGGGCATGATCTCGTCCGAAGAAGGAGGTGGAATGGGCCTGACCGGCTCGCTGGTAACGGTCCGGGAAGCCACGTCCTCCAGGGCCTCCCCCCCCTTGAGGCTCTTCTCCTCCCCGAGAGAGACGGGCTGTTTCCCTTCTTCTTCCTTCTTGGAAGTAACGGGCAGACGGGGGGATGCCGCCGCCTGCTTCTCCTCGGCAGGCTTCATCTCCACCTTGGGCATGATCTCGTCCGAAGAAGAAGGCGGAATGGGTCTGACCGGCTGGCTGGTAACGGTCCGGGAAGCCACCCTCTCCCCGGCTTCCTCCCCTTTGAGGCTCTTCTCTCCCCTGAGAGAGACGGGTTGTTTCCCTTCTTCTTCGAATTTGACCAAGACAGCCCCGGTCCGTTCCGCTTCCGCAGCCACACCTTTCCTTGCAGCTTCTTTCTCTTTCCTCTTCTGAGACGAAGCCTTCTTCTCCTTCACACTGCGATCGAGAAACACCTTTGCATCCTTGTAGTAAGGGCTTTTGGGATACTCGACGGTGATCTTTGTGAAGGTCTTTTGGGCCTCCTCTCCTTGGTCAAGCTCGAGATAACTCTTCCCCAGAAAAAAGAGGGTCTTGTCCTCGTCCGGCACTCTCGGGAATTTGTTCAGCAATTCCTCAAACCGCAAGGCCGCGGCGCGAAATCTCCCTTTCTTGTAGTAGAAGTTGGCGATGTAGAATTCATGATCGGCTAATCGTTTTTTACAAGCCCCTATCTTCTCCTTCGCCTTGTCGGTGAAGAGATTCGGCGGATAATTGCTGACCAAATACTCAAAGTTAGAGAGGGCCTTCTTCGTGGAAGTCTGATCTCGATCAAGGCTAAGCATCTGGTTGAAATAGGCGGTGGCGATTTGGTACTGAACGTACAGGATCTCTTCGTGAGTGGGATGGATCTTCTTGAACTCCTCATAAGCGGCGACCGCCTCTACGTATTGCTTTTGAAAGAAATGGCAATCCCCGACTTTCAGCTCTGCCCAAAGCGTGTAGGGAGGACTGTCCGGAAAGTTTGATTTGAGCTCCTCAAATTTTTTCAAGGCATCGGTGTATTCCCTCTGATTAAACAGAACGAGGCCTTGTTTATAGAGAATTTCCGGATCCCCCTGGATCGTCTTAACGCTCTTGCTCTTTTCCCCGCAGCCAGGAAGAAGGAGCAGACCGATAAAGAAAAGGACCATCCAGCTTTGATAGAATCTTCGCTTCATAAGAGACCTCTCGGGAGAAATGGCGGTCTAATTATGATAGGAAGGGCATGGGATGTCAATACAGAAAAGCCGGCCCTCGATCCTCGGGCCCGAAGTCCGGGGTTTGCCTTCTTCGAACCGTGCCCGGCCCGGGGATTTCCTTCAGGGCCGTGCTTCAGGCCACCGGGCTAAGGGGAGGTTTTTGTCCCAGGCACTTTTGTCACAACTTTTGTCTTGAATTTCGACGGCAAAGTCCCTAAGATAAAGAGAGCTAAGCAGAAAGGCGATGAATGATGCGAATCGAGAAAGCGAAACGAATTGAACAGATTCCTCCTTACCTGTTTGCAGAGATTGATAAGAAGAAAGAAGAGATGAGAGAGAGAGGGATGGATATCATTGACCTCGGAATCGGGGACCCGGACCTCCCCACTCCCCGGCCGATCATCGAACGGGTGAAGATCGCGGTCGAAGATCCCAAGAACCACCGCTACCCATCCTATGAGGGGATGATCGAGTTCAGAAGGGCGGCGGCTCAGTGGTTTGAGAGAAGATTTGGTGTCACACTGGACCCCGGGACAGAGGTCCTCGCCCTGATCGGTTCGAAGGAAGGAATTGCCCACATCCCCCTCGCCTTTGTGAACCCAGGGGATTATGTGCTGGTTCCAAGCCCGGGATACCCTGTCTATCGGGTGGCAACCCTTTTTGCCGGGGGACTTCCCTACTTCCTGCCCCTTCGTAAGGAGAACGGTTTTCTGCCCAACCTTTCGGAAATTCCGGAGGACGTGGCAAAGAAGGCCAAGCTTCTCTTTATCAACTACCCCAATAATCCGACCTCTGCCATTGCCGATAGACCTTTTTTTGAAAGGGTGATCGCCTTCGCTCACCATCATCAGATTATCGTCTGCCATGATGCTGCCTATTCGGAGGTCGCGTTTGACGGATATCGTCCTATCAGTTTTCTGGAGGTTGAAGGCGCAAAGGAGATTGGCGTCGAATTTCACAGCCTTTCCAAAACCTTTAATATGACGGGCTGGCGAATCGGGTTTGCCGTAGGCTGCCCTCAAGTCCTCTCCGTTCTGGGAAGAGTCAAGACGAATGTCGACTCGGGCGTTTTCCAGGCCGTCCAAGAGGCCGGGACGGTGGCCCTTCATCACTTCAAAACCCCGATCCCCGAGATCATCCAGACCTACGAGAGACGGAGAGACGTGATGGTCAAGGGGCTAAGAGAGATCGGGTTAGAAGTGGATCAGCCCAGGGCGACCTTCTATCTTTGGATTCGGATCCCACGGGGGTATACCTCGGCCCAATTTGCCACGCTCCTGCTTGAACAAGTCGGAGTGGTTACAACTCCCGGCAATGGTTTCGGAGAAGCAGGCGAGGGTTATATCCGTATGGCCCTGACGGTTGATGAGGGGAGATTGAAGGAGGCGATCGAAAGGCTCAAACGGATCAAGTTTTAAAGTCCTTGTTTTGCACTTCCCGCCCAATCCTCATCCTGCCTGCCGAGTATTTGGAGGGACAAGATGGAACCGCTTCTCTATGAGATAGTCCTCATCGCCATTCTGATCCTGATCAATGGCTATCTGGCCGGGACAGAGATCGCCGTGGTGACGGCCAGAAAGAGTCACATTGAACACCTGGCTGAAACCGGGAAAAAGAACGCAAAGATCTTCTTGAGACTGAAAGAAGAACCCGACCGGTTTTTGGCCACCATCCAGATAGGGATCACGGGCGTCAGCGTCCTTGCCTCTGCCGTCGGCGGGGCCGCAGCCATCAAGGTGGTCAAGCCCGCCCTCGAAACCGTTCCTATCAGGGCTATTTCTGCGGCTGCAGAACCCGTTGCCATTGTCATCGTCGTCATCACGATCACCTTCTTTTCCGTGATTTTTGGAGAGCTCGTACCCAAATCGATTGCCTTGATGCACCCCGAAACCATCGGGCTCCGGACGGCAAGAACGATCGATGTCTTTTCCAAGATCACCGCCATCTTTGTCAAAGTGCTTACCTTTGCAACCGCGCTGGTGCTTAGCCCTTTCGGCAGGAAACCATTTACGGAGAGGGCCTATATCACCGAGGAAGAGGTGAAGATGTTGATCAAGGAGGGGGGCAAACACGGAGTTTTCGAGCCCGCGGAGGAGAAGATTCTCCAGAGTATCTTTGAGTTCACGGACATGTCCGTGAAAGAAGTGATGGTCCCCGACACACAGATGGTGGCGGTCCAAATCGACCGGTCACCCCAGGAGGTTCTTTCCATCATTGAGGAGGAGCAATTCTCCCGATATCCGGTCTTCGGAAGAGAGTTGAATGACGTCAGGGGGATCCTCAATGCGAAGGATTTCCTGACCACCTTTGGAAAAGCAGCCAACGTGGACATCCGGAAGATGATCCGCCCTCCATTCTTTGTCCCCGAGACGATGAAGATCAGTCTTCTCTTAAAGGAGATGCAGAGAAGAAGAATTCATATGGCATTGGTGGTCGATGAGTATGGCGGGGTAGCGGGGCTGGTCACGATGGAGGATCTGGTGGAAGAGCTTGTGGGCGAAATCCGGGATGAACATGATATCGAGAGTCCCGTCATCCAGCTCACCAACGGAACCCTGCTGATCGATGCATCGATCAGCCTGAGGGACCTGAAAGAGGACTACCAAATAGAGTTGCCCGAATCGACGGAATATGAAACCCTGGGAGGTTTTGTGATGACGGCGCTCCAAAAAATCCCTCAGGTCGGCGACGTCGTTGAAATCGAGGGAAAACGGATCAGCATCGTGGAGATGATCGGCCAGAGGCTTGCAAAGGTGAAGTTGGAACAAACGCCAAAACCCGCCGAAGAGAACAACTCCTGAAGCAGAAAGCCCATTCACTTGGAGCTTTCCTGGCCCCCGACGATCAATTCCGGAATCCTCAAGGTTGGCTGCGCATCCCCTACCGGAACGCCCTGACCATCCTTTCCGCATGTGCCTATCCCAAATCCGAGGTCATTTCCCACCCTATCGATCTCTTTGAGAATCTGAGGACCATTGCCGGTGAGAATTGCTCCCCTCACCGGCTCAGCCACCTCTCCTTTCTCGAGCAGATATCCCTCGCTGACATCAAAAACAAAATCCCCGTTGACCGTGTTGACCTGCCCGCCGCCCATCTTCTTCACGAAGAGCCCTCTCTCCACGGAACGGATAATCGCTTCAGGATCCATCGTCCCGGGCACAATCGTCGTGTTGCTCATCCTCGGAATGGGCTTATGCTGATAGGATTCCCTTCTCCCGTTTCCGGTCGGTTCGACTCCCTCCTTCAAAGCGGTGAGCCGATCGTAAAGATACCCCTTCAGGATTCCCTTTTCCACCAGGACCGTTCTTCGAGAAGGCACTCCTTCGTCATCAAACGCATAAGACCCTCTCTTCTGGGGCAACGTAGGATCATCCACGACGGTGATCAGGGAGGAAGCAACCTGTTCTCCCATCTTTCCGGAGTAGACCGAAAGTCCCTGCTGAGCCAAATCTGCCTCCAACCCGTGACCAATCGCCTCATGAATCATCGTCCCGCCGGCTTCGCTCGACAACACCACCGTCATCCTTCCCATAGGCGCCTTTCTTGCCCCAAGCATGAGGAGAGATCTCCGGGTCGCCCGTTCAGCCACTCTCTCTGGTGGGTGCAGGTCGAAAAGTTCGAAACCGGTCGTTGCTCCCGCCGGTTCATAACCGATCTGAACTCGATCCCCGTCCGCTGCTACAACCTGAACGGAAAAAACGGTTCCAACCCTCTCTCCTTCCGCTGAGACTGCCTCGGAATTGACAATGGAAAGACGTTGACAAAAATCTCGATAAAGAACCCTGACCTGGCGCACGCGGTCATCGAGTTTCCGTGCCGTATCGTTTGCCCGTCTCACCACGGAAACCTTCTCTCTCATCGGAATCTCTCCGGGATATTTCGCGACGATGGGCAGAGGGTCAGAAATCCGGCGAGATGGAACGGGTGAAGGTTCACGATGGGCGGACCCGGTCCTTCGCTCCTTTCTCTCCTCTTTTACGGCACGGCTCATCATCTTTGCTAGGTCGAAAAGAGCCTTTTGAGAGACTCGGTTCGTAAAGCTGTAGATCGTCCTTCCGTCGAAAAGGACCCGAAGCCCCACTCCCCGGTCCAAGCCTGAGACCACCTTCTCAATCCGATTCTCCTCGCAGACAACAACAGTCGCACGGGTCTGCT
>Ga0316624_10000307_pt1 | contig 16014 bp, 13 predicted proteins | sample OWC_Aug_N3_C1_D5_FD_207657 | JGI IMG/M metagenome (GOLD analysis project Ga0316624, IMG submission 207657) | Wetland soil microbial communities from Old Woman Creek delta, Ohio, United States - OWC_Aug_N3_C1_D5_A | ecosystem: Environmental > Terrestrial > Soil > Wetlands | place: USA: Ohio... | reverse complement strand
AGGAGAGTATCGGCAGCTGTGCCGCGTGCGGAAAGCACAATGGAGTTAAATGGTATCAGGCTGTCGCCTGCATCGACACGAATCTGGCGCACATATCCGGTTACGAAATAGGGCTCGGGCATGATCATTGTGGGCCGGGTCATCTCGACCAGTACCTCTACCCCCGAACTGTCGGTGCCAGTCTGGCTATTATATTGGGGCGTGAATAGCACCAGGTCATTCGCCCCGCGGATGGCATTGATATGAGCGATCTCCTGGGTGACGCCTGTGGCAGGGTAACTGACAAACTGGTTCTCCGGCAGGTGGGTGACACACTCGCTAATAAAAGCACTGCGGTCCAACTTCCAGGCAAAACCACCCCAACCACCCAGGTTATCATAGCGTTTGGCGTACCACCCAGCCTGGACCATCCCGCCCTGGGGCACACCGCTGATCATATCGAAATAGGAGCCATTGATGGCCACGATGGCCTGGTTGCGCATGCTCCAGGTGGGTGGGCTGGATCCCCCTCCCCAGAAATTGAGTGCCTGGTCATAGCGGTAATACATGCCGCTGACTGGCTCCCTGCCCTCTGCCAATTTACCTTGAGCGATGGCGCTTTCCAGGGTCACACCCGGGTTATTGCGATCCATCCGCACTACAAAGGCGTTATTGGGATCGGGCAGCTGGAACAGGCGGAATTCTATCCCCGGGACAATTAGCTGCCACTCAGGATCATCTGCTGAGCCTTGCGCCGAAGCGGAGCCAGTAAATAGAAGGGCAAACAACAAAAGCCAGAGCAAACTATTTCGCCAGACCATGGGTATCATGTTGAATTAAAACAATATTTGTTGAGTAAAATCTGCGACTTGCAAGGTTAATTATACTATACCTGGCTGGTGGTAGGCTCTCATTTCTGTAAGTTATTCACGCGGCGATGCGCAGCTCCCACCGATGATGATGGTCTTTAGTCCAAATTCACCTGGTAAGGGGCCTATTATCCAAAACTACCGAAGGTGAGGCCCAGGCAGCCTGCTTGGCTTGCAAGGCAGGGTCCCTGATGGCGACGTCCGTTCGGGGAGGGCATGCACTAAGGGTCAGCCTTGCGCTGGAGCAGGAGGATATCAACTACGTCCTGGAGAGTTGCGTCAACTTGCCGGTTGTTAACCGGGCTGCCCTGGAGCGATATCAAGCCATCCTGATTGCGATGGGGGCTATTTTTGAGATAGACCGACAAGCATCTTCCCAACCCAGAATTCCCCTGGAGGGGGGAATTCTGGACCAATCATGCAGGAACGCGCCTCAAACCGACTATTTACTGCCGAGAGATTTGAAGCTGCCTAACCCGGTAGAATTCGTAGTGGCCTGGGGATTACCATAATACGATACGCTCCCCGCTCCGCTGATGTTGCCGGTCAGCTGATCCGTCACCCAAAGTGTGGCACTCCCCAAACCAGGCACGCTGACGTTAACCGTCTGGATTTTTAGATCGGGGGCTGTCACACTGCCAGCGCCGGAGATATCCACCGTGGTTTGCTTCGCCTCCCCAGAAAGCTCCACACTTCCCAATCCGCTCAAGTTCACAACCAGGCTGTCGGTGGTGAGCTGTTTTATCTGAACCCTTCCCGCACCACTCATGTCGAGGCTCAGGCTGGGTGTGGAGAGGGCATTCATCTGGATATCACCCAGGCCGCTGACCTTCAAAGATGAGAGGTCTTTCAGCTCAATAGTGATGATCAGACTATTTGGTTTATTTAAATTTAATGGGATGATATTGATGTTCCTATCGGTACTGATTATGAGTGTACCATTGCTGACCCTGGTCTTGATGAGCGGCACCAGGTTGTCACTCCCCGAGATATTGACTGACTCAGTATTTCCCTGGGTGATGACCACCTCGCCAACGGTGGTCATGTCTATGGAGCTGAAGCCACTCACATCACGTGCTTCACTGATGATTACGTCCGAGGGTGTAATGACCTCGACACCAGCACTTTTGATGAGACCACATCCGGTGATTACCAACGAGATCGCAACGATGAGACTGAGAAACCTGGCTGTCCTGTTCATCGAGAAGCTCCTTTCTGAGTTAACCCCACTAATTAATACCATATTTATTTGGAATAATCCAACATTTCCCCTCATTCTCTCCGTCCAGACCATGTCCAGCAAACCGATTCTTGCTGTTGGCCCCTGGGAAGAAGTGCAGTCGATAAAAATCATGCAGGCGATGGCATTCGATATACAATATATCCATGATTATCAGGGCGAGGAGGTGAGGAAATGTCAGAAGGGCTCAAGGAGAAATTACTTCGAGGTTTCGATGAGGGTTGGAATAAGGGCAACCTGGAAGCGATGTTTGCCCTATGTGCCAGCAGCTTTATCCATTACCGGTCCCCTCTGCCACCCCTTGAAAGTGTCGCAGCCGAGAAGCAAGATATCGAGAATGCCTTCAAAGCTTTTTCAGATATCCAGTTCACCATCCACGAGATTATCGTGGAAGGGGATACTGCGGTAATGCGCTGGGCCTGGCATGGCACTACCAGCGGAGAATCCTCAGACAACACGACCCCAGTGGGTGGTAAGCGGGTGTCCATGGAGGGGTGCAGCATACTCCACATGGATGAAGAGAAAATAGTTGAGGAGTTGGAGTATGCGGATTACCTGGGTTACTTCACCCAGCTTGGAATCATCTCACCCATTGGTTAAACATCAAGACGGTTCTTCACAATATCTACGGGCGTTTTTATCGAGCTGAATTCACGAGAAAATGATCAATAAGAAACACCTCATTGATATATACTTGTGTAAAGAAATATCCCAATGATGTACGTGCGATAACCGGGCTACGCATGATAAGCTCGTAGGATGAGATAACCATCCATTCCAGCAATTTTTAAACCAGGAGGACTCTCCATGTCCGATACCTTATTGTCCACCCAACAGATCCAGATACGCGATGAAGCGCGCCGATTTGCCCGGACGGGCGTTTCCCGGCAATTGCTGCTCGACATGGATGCCGAAAAGCTCCATTACCCGCGCCAGTATATTGAAAACCTGGCAACCCAGCACTTGCTGGGGCTGCGTTTCCCAACCCAATGGGGAGGGCGTGGCCTCGATTGGTCGTTCGAAGTGCTGGCCCTGGAAGAGATCGGCGTGCTGGGTGCCAGCCTGGCCTGCCTGTACTCGCTACCATCCATCGTGGGCGAAGCGATCCACGTCTTCGGGACATCGGAACAAAAAGAGAAGTACCTCCTGCCGATGCTCGCAGGCAGGCTGACGGTAGCCGAGGCGCTGACAGAGCCACGCGGTGGCTCGGATTTCTTCGGCGCCACGGCAACCGTGAAGCGCGAGGGAGATGTCTACCTCCTGAACGGACAGAAACGCTTCATCGTCGGGGCTGAAGGTGCTGATCTGTTCCTGGTGTATGCCCGTTCCAACCCGGATGTGTCCAACCACAAGGCGATCAGTGCATTCTTAGTGGAGCGGGGAGATGGGGTGGAAGTCCAGCACGTGTACGGGCTGATGGGGACGCGCGGTGGTGGCACAGGACGGGTCTACTTTAGAAATGTGCGCGTGCCGGTGACGAACCTGATTGGCGAGGAACATGGGGCTTATGAAGTATTCAACCAGATGATGATCCCCGAACGGATGACCAGCGCGGCGGGGGCGCTCGGCCTGGCACGGGCGGCCCTTGAAATTTCGGCCCGCTATGCCAACCAGCGCAAAGCGTTCGGCCAGAAGATCCGCGAGTTTGAAGGGGTAAGCTTCAAGATTGCCGAGAGCCTGACCCGCCTGGATGCGGCGCGTGCCCTGGTGCATGAAACTGCCCGCATCATCGATGTTGTTGGAAACTCGAGCTATGTACGGCGCAGGGTCTCTGAAGCCAAGAAATTCGCCACCGAGACAGCCTGGGCAGTAGTCAATGATGCCATGCAGGTAATGGGTGGGATCGGCTATACCAATGTCTACCCGATCGAACGGCTGCTCAGGGATGCCCGCCTGATGACCATCTGGACCGGCACGAATGAGATCATGAACCTGGTGATCCAGCACGAATACTACAAGGAATTGCTGTCAACTTCACCCACAGCCCGGGATGTAGAGGCAGATGCCCAGAATGCTGAAGCCGAGGGGGAAAAGGTCTACGAATGAGCACCCGGCGAGACAGTATAATTGATGGGTGGGGAGTAGAGCTCAACTATCTACGCCACCCCCACTTTTTCGGGAAAGATTAATGCACATAGCAAGCAATCGTCTCAGCCCTTTATGCTGAGTGAATCCACTGTGATAGAAACCAAGATGATTATATTGTCATTTCAGGCGGGAAGCCCGATATCCAGAAAGGACGAAGCCTCATGCCGGGGATAGAAAATACAGCGAATCAAAAATACGTCCTGGCTATTGATGCAGGGAATAGCGGGGCAAAGATTGGGCTGGTTAACCTAGATGGGAAAGTGGTCGCAAGTGCCAGTGGGCGTTATGAGTTCCGCTATTTGCCAAATGGTGGAGCAGAACAAGTCCCGGAGGAGTGGTGGCAGGCGATCTCAAGTGGGGTTAAACAAGTAATCAAAGTGTCGGGTGTGGCTCCCACTGATATCGTTGCCATTGGCACCACCAGTGCGTGGGATATTACCGTCGCTGTGAACGAACATGGCCAGCCATTGATGAATGCTATGAGCTGGATGGACACGCGGGGTGGTAAATACAACGCCAAGTTTTTAAAGGGTTTTCCAAGCGCATATGGAATTGGATTGAGGACATTGTTACGCTGGATCGATATCGTTGGCTTGATACCTAGTCCGGAAGGCATTGATGATATCGGGCACATGCTCTATATAAAGAATGAGCTTCCAGATATTTATCGCAAGACTTATAAGTTCCTGGAACCAATGGATTTTATAAACATGCGTCTCACTGGGAAAGCCAATGCCACGCAAAGCAGTAACATAGCTACCTTCTTAATAGACAACCGTATAAATGGCACCGGAGATTATGACCCATGGACGTTGAAGTTATCAGGCATAGATCGTGCAAAGCTCCCAGACCTGCTTCCAGTGGAAGGGATTGTCGGTAACCTGCAAAGTGGAATCGCTAGCGAGTGGGGACTTTCAACAGATACGGTGGTGATCGCTTCAGCGAATGATAACAGTGTGGCGCTGATCGGATCTGGTGCCATTAATGATTACGAAGCGGTGGGCGTACTAGGAACTTCGGGTATGCTTGTTTTTCACGTTCCTTTTAAAAAAACCGATTTATTTCACGTGCTAACCACAATACCCAGCGCTCTAAACAATAGATTTATTTTTTGGGGTGATACGTTTAATACGGGTAATGTAGTCGATTCCTTCCTAAAAAACCTAGTGTATGGTCGAGACGCATTTTGTAGCGATGATATACCAGAGGATATGTATGCAAGATTAAACCAAGCAGCCGCCCAAGTTCGTGCTGGAAGTGATGGTGTGCTGTTCCTGCCATGGTTCACTGGTGGAAATATTCCACCTCCGCTCGATCCATTCCTACATGGGGGTTTTATTAACTTATCCGTTCGAACCACGCGAAACCATCTAGCCCGGGCCGTGTTTGAAGGCATCACTTATAACTGGCGTTGGCTGAATGAATTGACCGAAGGCTTCATAAAACGCAAATTTCCCTACTGGCGTTTATCCGGAGGTGGTGCACTTTCCGATGTTTGGGCGCAAATCATGGCTGATGTGATCGGCATCCCTATGCACCAACAAGAAAATCCGAGTAATAATACCATGCTGGGACTTGCCTTCCTGGCATTCAATCGCCTGGGGCTGATGCCACTGGATGATATCCCCAATAAAGTCAGGATTAAGCACGTGTATGAACCTAACCCGGCAAACAAGGAAGTCTATGACCACATGTACAAACAATTCCGGCTGTGCACCAAGCAATTGAAGCCCATTTTCCACACATTGAACAAACATAGCTGATCTACATCACGACTCAAACCGAAAGGATCAAAATGGAAGAAAAATCCCCCATTGATAGCGTTTTTGGGAACCTTTACCCCTACAAGGACCGTTTCGAGACATATGCGCAGATCCCCCAAAAAGGCCGCAAACCGGATGAAATATTAAACGAGCTGCGCAGCATGGCAGCGGAAGAAGATAAAGCCTGGGAGACCGGCCTGGTCTCCGGCACCATGTACCATGGTGGCAAGGAGCACTACGCCATCCTGAACCAGGTCTTCAGCCTGTTCTCATATGTCAACTTGCTACAACGCGATCTCTGCCCGAGCGGGACGAAATTCGAATCGGAGATCGTTTCGATGGTGGCAAAATTGCTGCACGGAGATGCGGTGAAAGAATACAACCCGCAGGACGATGTGTGCGGAACGATCACCTCCGGAGGCACTGAAAGTATCTTCAACGGTGTGTATATCCACCGGGAGTGGGGACGTGAGGAGAAGGGCATCCAGGCGCCCGAGATGGTGGTGCCGGTCACCATCCACCCGGCATTCCACAAGGCGGCGCATTACCTGGGGATCAAGATGATTCCGGTCCCCGTGAATGGAAATTTCGAAGCCGACGTGGAGGCCATGCGAGCAAAAATCACCCCCAATACCATCGCCCTGGCCGGGTCAGCCGGAAATTACCCATACGGCGTGATCGACCCCCTGGAGAAACTCTCGGACTTAGTCCTGGAATACCAGATCGGCCTGCACGTGGACGGCTGCCTGGGCGGATTCATTTTGCCGTGGGTCGAGAGGCTCGGCTATGACGTCCCGTTATTTGACTTCCGCTTGCCGGGTGTCACTACCATGTCGTGTGATACGCACAAGTACGGCTACGCCCTGAAAGGGACCTCTACTTTATTAGCCAGGAACCATAAGCTGTTGCGCTACCAGTTCTTCTCACAGGCGGATTTTCCCGGCGGGCTATACCTCTCGCCCACCATCCAGGGCAGCCGCTCGGGCGGGTTGAGCGCGGCCACCTGGGCTGCCATGGTGCTGATCGGTGAAGAAGGCTACATGAAGGCAGCGCGAGCGATCATGGATACGGCGGATAAAATCCGCCAGGGGATAGCAGGGATCCCTGAGATCAAAATTACCGGAAAATCAACTTTCGTGGTTGGCATGATCTCTGACGTGGTGGATATGTACCACGTCAACGATTACCTGATCACCAAAGGCTGGCGCATGAACGGTTGCCAGAACCCGCCTGGATTTCACTTTTGCATCACCCTGCGCAACACCCTGCCCGGCGTCGCGGAAGCATTTGTTAAGGATCTACGCGCCGCCGTGGAGTATGCCAAGAACCCTCCGCAACCCTACCCAATCAGCGGCGCCTTATATGGCCTGGCGGGCAGCATCGACGGGCAGGCCATCCTCAAGGAAAGTATGTTTGATTTCATTGAGGCCACATTCGGCGAGGTGTAAGGCTATTTGATCTGGATATTCTACGGCCTGCGCCAATACGGGAAGCGCACGTACTGAGCTGCGTTGGTAAGCTGGCGGAGATTGGCGCCATCCACATTAATTGCCCATATCTCGCTCATCCCACTGCGGTCAGAGACGAAAGCGACCTGCGACCCATCGGGTGACCAGGTGGGATGCATATTGCCTGTAGTTTCACCGGGAGGCAGCCATGAAGTGATGTCATTCACCACGTCTACCAAGCATATACCCGCATCTTTAAATGTCTGCGGGCTCCAGGGATCGGTGTAAGGAAGATCATCCAAGTCATTCTGGATCAACAGGAAACGGCTGTCTGGCGACCAGATGGGTGGATAGTGACGGATACCGCAACCTGCTTCAGAAGCCGATTTCAAAGTGCGTAGATTTTCGCCATCTTCATCTATCAACGTGATACCGTATGGCCCCGGGAAAACGATCTTGCTGCCATCGGGCGACCAAGCGAAATTACTGGGTGCGCCATTTTCGCTAGACAACAGGTACGCATCCTGGCCATCGGTATTGACCATCCATACTTCACCTGAACCGGCTCCCTCCCAGGAGTAAATTACTTTCCTGCCATCCGGCGAGATTGATCCTCCACGAATCTTTCCGATTCCTGGGGCATCTAATACAGTGAATTCCCATGTATCCGTATCTACTAGCCAAAGGCCTAGGCCTTCATAATTCATAGTGGAAAGAATGAGTATATGATGGTTATCTGGATGCCAATCGAAGAAACGACCACACGGGCCAATCGTATATTTATACAGTGGTTCATATTTACCAGAATCAGTAAACAGAATTCCCTCTGCGCACCATTCGCCAAAAAGAGCGATGCGGCTTCCATCAGGAGAGGCATACGCATTTCCCCAGGATAGATTTGTTCCGGTAGATGATTTCAAATTCGATCCAATAACCAACCCTTTACCATCCATTGATAGGGCATCAAGGGTAGTATTTTTGTTATCCGCCCCATCCAAATACAAAATCATGCCTGAAGCGTCGGAAGCGGGTTGGACGAGCGGCACGGGAGTATTGGTAGGCCCGGGACGTAATGTCGCTGATGGATATGGAGTGGGAGTTGGCCAGGGAGTCAGGGTGGGTGGCCATTCTTCGAAGGGTGTGAGGGTGATGGCCGGTGGGGTATGCACAAGCGTGATAGTTACCGGGGTGGTGTATTGGGTTGGCCCGGGATAAGGAATCTCGGTGGATAAGTCAATTAAGTGAACGATCTCCTCCGGTTGAGGATATGCTTGCGTTGGGTATTCGTGGGTTGCCAGGCTGGCGGGTTCCTGTCCATTTTTTACTAAAACACTGATGGCAGTTGACAGGACAAGCACCAATAACACCAGCAGGGTGACTTCCAGCGCAACCCGGAGAGTATTATTCCTGTTTTTCATGGCTACCCTTCCCTCGGATAAAAACACACAATTGCCGTTAGATATATCTGCAATCCATTTTAATGATGCCAATACCCTCGCCCCTTAACCAGGAAGAACATCTCTCCCGGCAGGGCGAATAAGGCCAAGGCTTATTGGTTGGTGAATGTCTTTTCAATTATCATAGTAGCATAAGATTGTCATCTATATAGTCTGTTAAAGATTAAGAAAAAGCCATTTTTGGCGATTTAATGACAATTAATAGTTTTCACATCTTATTATCGCAGTTTTAAATCTACTTGACTTGCATTACTACGCATAATTGGCGTTTGTCCATCACAGTATAACGAATGAAAGAGATAGCACTAAAATCCCTGCTGTCTTTCCCAGAGCATTAAAACTGGCAAATTCATTCCGTGAGTTGAGCCATACTTGATTGCTGCTGAATTCCATTTATGGCGGTAAAAACAGAATTATCCCACTTTGGTTTTCCCTGCTGTGATATACTCGGGTGAAATTTCCTGGTCAGAGAGCCATACTGCCTTTTTCGGCTGACTTAATACATGGAGGGACCTACCCATGAAGAGGATTTTTAGAAAGCGCCAGAACATTTTCATCCAGCACATCAAGGACCAGGCCCAGCTGACCCTGGAAGGGCTGGATGCGCTTAAGATTTATCTTTCGAACCAAGACCCGGCTGCCTCAGACCTGCTGGAAGCCAAAGAGAAAGCGGCCGACGAAGCGCGGCGGATCCTGATCGATGATCTGAACCGCACTTTCGTCACCCCTTTTGACCGGGAAGACATCTTCGCTCTTTCGCGCACCATCGATGACGTGCTGGACTATGCCTACAGCACGGTGAGCGAATTGGAAATCCTGAAAGTGGTACCTACCCCGTACATGCAGAGTATGGCGGCCCTCCTGAGGGATGCTGCCTACGAGCTCTCAGCGGCGGTCAATTGCCTGGATGAGCACCCGGCGGTGGCCAATGACCATGCCCAGCACGCCAAGGCCCTTGAGAACAGGGTTGAGAGTGTCTATCGTGAGGCGTTGGCTGACCTGTTTAGAGGTGCGGAGGACATCAAGCACGTAATCAAGATGATGAAGCTGCGCGAGGTTTACCGTCACTTAAGCAACGCTGCCGACCGTGGGGATGAAGCTGCCAACGTTATTGCTGATATCGTGGTGAAAATTACTTAAAACCGGTCACATTGTGTCAGCAACCCTGATCCTGGTAATTGCGTTAGCGCTCCTGTACGCATTCATCAACGGACTTAATGATTCGAGTAGCATCGTCGCAACGATGATCTCCTCACGTGCCCTATCGGCACGTTCAGCCAGGCTGATGACGGCCGTGGCAGAATTCCTGGGCCCGCTGGTGGTTGGTACCGCGGTAGCCAGGACAATCGGTAATGTGGTAGTCAACCCTGCCAGCATCAGCACCCACGTTATCCTGGCTGCCATTTTAGCTGCCATCTTATGGAACCTATTCACATCATTCCTGGGGTTACCGAGCAGCTCTTCCCACGCCCTGGTCGGGGGATTGGTCGGTGCGGTGGTGCTGGCCGCGGGGACACACGCCATTCAGGTAGCAGCGCTGGTCAAAATATTGCTTTCCCTGTTCCTGTCACCGGTGATTGGGTTCGGTATTGGCTTCCTCGTCCTCCGGGTGATCATGGTGTTGAGCTGGGAAGCAACCCCGGGGATCAACATGCTGTTCAAGCGCGGGCAGATCCTGACCGTCATCGCCCTGGGCCTCAGCCACAGCAGCAACGATGCGCCCAAGACGATGGGCGTGATCACCCTGGCCCTGATGACTGAAAAGTACATCAGCTCCTTTGCCGTCCCCACCTGGGTCATCCTGATCTCTGCGTTGGCCATCTCAGCCGGGACAGCGGTAGGGAGGAAACGCCTGGTCCGCACGGTGGGGGGAGGGTTCTACAAAATCGAGCCAGTTGATGCTTTTTGCTCCCAGCTATCGTCTGCAATCGTGATCGTAACCAGCTCACTGCTGGGTGGACCGGTGAGTGCCACGCACGTGCTCAGCTCGACCATCATGGGCGTGGGGGCTGCAGAACGGCCGAATAAAGTCCGTTGGAACCTCGTCCAGGAGATTGCCATGGCCTGGCTGCTGACCATCCCCCTGGCAGCTTTGTTGGCTGCGGGACTATACCGCTTAATTAATCCCTTATTTCATTGAAATTCGCGTAATTTAACCATTATCGAAACAGCCTTAATTTATACCCACCCCGTTATTCCTTCCAATATGGAAGTAGAATAACCTGGTATTTTATGATGATTGCGAGGGGTTATGAATACGCTGGGAAGCAGCATTATATATTGTGTTGAGTTGCACGCAACGAGAATATACACGAAGTAACGTATTCAGGAAAAGGAGTTAAGCATGGAATGCCGATTGCGTGATATTAAAATGTATTACGAAGAGGCTGGCGAAGGGAGGCCACTGCTTCTGTTGCATGGTATGCCGCTGGATCATCGATCCATGGCCAACGATATGGAGCCGCTGTTTTCTAATCGCCAAGGGTGGCGACGCCTCTATCCCGACTTGCCCGGGATGGGTAAGACGCGTGCTGCCGATTGGATCACCCATCAAGACCAGATGCTAGATCTGGTGATCGACTTTATCGATAAGGTTATCCCGGGTGAGCGCCTGGTGGTCGCTGGGGCTTCCTATGGCGCTTATCTTGCCCGCGGCCTGGTGCACCATCGTAGCCCACAGGTGGATGGTATGTTCCTATGGGTGCCCCTCATCGAAACCGAGGCTGCCAAGCTGCAGCTGCCCCAACATTTGGTAGTCCATGAGGACCTAGCATTTCTAGCCGCGCTCAAGCCAGACGAACAAGACATGAAGGAATTTATCGTTGCCCAAAGCATGGATGTGCTCACCACCTCGCGCCAATTTATCAATCCGGCAGTCGAAATTGCTGACCAGGAATTTTTAGGACGTCTAAACCAGCAGCGTGCATTCTCCTTCGATGTGGATGCACTTCCGGCTCCTTTTCCAGCACCCACGTTGATCCTGGCTGGGCGCCAGGATAACTGGGTTGGCTACCGGGAAGCCTATAAACTTTTGGATAACTATCCCCGGGCGAGTTTTGCTGTACTGGATCGTGCAGGGCATGCGCTGTCGAGCGAACAGAAAACGCTTTTCAGAGCGTTAGCGAATGAATGGCTGGATCGCGTAGAAGAATACGCGCTCATCACATAATCAGATTGGTGCCTGGAAAGATGTAAAAAAACAGGGCGCAAGCAGATTCATTGCGTCCTGTATTCGCTACCTAAATTCCAGGCAGATTTTAGCTCGAAAAATAATCAACCACCTGTTTGATGTGGAGCACACCGTCGAATTTCAGGTTTTTATCACCCTTGGTCAGCTGGCCCTTCTCGCCCTGGGGATCGCCCAGGCAGGTAACAATGATATCCCCAGCGCCGACGTCTTCTTTCTCCGTGTAATAATTGGTAGTTACGATGACGTGGGTTCCCGCAGCCTTAGCAGCAATCACGCCATTCTTGGAATCTTCAACAACGATGACTTCCTCCGGCTTCAAGCCGGTCTGGCTGAGAGCCAGGTTGTAGATCTCGGGGTCCGGCTTCTTCTTGCTGACCACATCACCTGCCAGCACGATATCGAATTTAATATCAGAAAGGATTTTCCCGGTGATGGCTTTGGCGGCCTGCTCATTGGAGGTGGTGCACACCCCGATTTTCAACCCGGCGGCCATGGCTTCCTTCATGAAGCGATGAATCCCTGGGCGCAGGGGTAATTTCCCGGTCTCGATCAGATCGACGAAGATCGCTGTCTTGCGCTTATGCATTTCTTTAATAAGATCATCCACCTGCTCGGGTGGGACCGGCTTGCTGAAGCCCCTGGTTTGCAGGTGATGTTTCATGCGTTCCTTGCCACCGGCAATCTGCAACAGCTCGTGGTAATAATCCACACTCCATTCGTCAGTGAAGCCGAATTCCTTGAAGGTCATATTGAACGAAACGCGATGGCCATCTCTCTCCGTGTCGATGATCACGCCATCCTGGTCGAAGAAGATGGCTTTAATTTTTCCCATGTATAGTCTCCTTAGTAATGTTTTTTCAGTTGAAATCTATATACGGAATTTAGCTGTACATCAGCTGGTCAGGAACTCCCGCACCACGTTGACAGCCAGGCGGTTCTCATCCTGGGTGCCGATGGTGATGCGGAACCAACCATCACTGCCGTACTTTTCGGTTTCGGGGCGGAAGATCAGGCCTTTCGATTCAGCATAGGCCACCATGTCCTTACCCTTCTTGCCCGTCGCACCGCAGTCGAACAGGATGTAGTTGGCCTTGGATGGAAATACAACCAGGTTGGGCACTTCGCTGAGGGCTTCAGTGATGTAATCGACCTGCGCGTTGTTGAACTTCACCCGGAATTCCAGGGCTTCGGTGTCCTCTAATGCAGCCAGGGCTGCCCACATGGGGATGGTGCCCACGTTCCAGGGTAGTAGCGCGGCCGAGATCTGCCCAATCACATCTTTATCACCCATGGCGTAGCCGAAGCGCAAACCAGCCAGGCCGTACGCCTTGGAGAGGGTGCGGGTAATGAGCACATTTTTATACTTCTTGGTCAGCTCAACCTGCGACAGCTTCAGGCCGGCGTACTCAACGTAAGCTTCGTCAATGACGAGGGGGAGGCCGGTTTCGGCGATGCGCACGAAATCCTGCGCAGCCATGAAATTACCGGTCGGGTTGTTCGGGTTAGCCACGGCGATGATCTTGGTCTTGTCGGTGATAGCCTTCAGGATGCCATCGGCATCATAATGCAGGTATTTATCTTTATAGATCATCGGCACAGACACCATCTTGCCACCCAGGATGGTGCCACGCAGTTTGTAAATGCCAAAGCATGGGGTGTGCTGGATGACTTCCTCCCCCGGTGCCAGGAAGCAACGGAAGATGTTGTCGAAGACTTCACTGGAACCATTGCCAAGCATCACGTTCTCGGGGCCGGCTAAATTGTTGATCTGGGCGATCCTACCTCTCACGATCAGGCCCTGGTCGGGGTAGCGGTTTGCCATCCTGGCGTATTTGATCAGAGCTTCCAACACTTTCTCAGATGGTGGGTTGGGGTTCTCATTCGACATCATGCGGTGGAGCTCAGGTTTTCGCCAGGCCAACTCAATATGGCCCGATACGTACATTGGGATACCCTTCACCCACGGTACAAAATATTCTTCAATCTTTTTCATTTCTAGCGTGACTCCTATTTAGTAGATAATAATCTTAAGAGTGGGGGGCTGCGTGCAGCCCCTCACCCGGCAATTCTGCATCAGGATAACTCAGGCTTTATCGGCACTACCGAGCATATCGATCCAGTGACCGACTGCTTCGCGAATGGCTTTCCGCACCGCATCGTCGACCTTGCCAGGGTCGTACTCCTCGCGGTGGGCGGTGATATATTCGTATTGTGCGTCGATCATGGTGCGCTTGAGCTCGGTGGATACGTTGAACTTGGCCCCGCCCATTTCGATCAGCTTCTTGATGTAATCTTCCGGCAGCCCGGTGCCACCGTGCACCACCAGGGGTGTTTTAATGGTCTTGCCATTGAGTAGCTGGTTGATCTTGCCCAGGCGCTCGAAATCCACCTTGGGATTCTTGGTCTTATAAACTCCATGGGCTGTGCCAATGGCTGGAGCGAAGATATCCAGCCCGGTGCGCTCGACGAACTCAACGGCTTGCATTGGGTTCGCTAATTGTGATTCATCCTCCGCTACCTTGATCTGGTCTTCCACTCCGCTGACCGTCCCCAGCTCTCCTTCAACGGAGATCCTGCCGACCTTATGGCAGTAATCCACGATCTCCTTCGTCTGCCGGATATTCTCATCAAAAGACTGCTTGGAGGCGTCGATCATGATGTTGGTGTACCCGGCATCGGCGCATTTCTTACAGTGATCCATCTCCGTGCAATGGTCCAGGTGCAGGCAGATGGGGATGGGAGCTGAAGAGGCGATGGTCTTGTAGATTGCCACCAGCACATCGACGCCCAGGAACTTGGATGGCTTCACTGAAGTTTGAATGATCAGGGGCGATTTCTTAGCGATCGCCGCATCAACCACTCCCTCCAGCTGTACCAGGTCGGTAATATTGAATGCACCGATGGCATATTTCTCTTTTGCTGCCACTTCCATGATTTCTTTCGCGTTGACAATTGACATATTATTCTCCTCGATGTAATAGTATGTAAGTTATGAGTATTACCTCATCTATAAACTAGTTTTTAAGGCGGGCTTTCATTCTATCATATATAAAGCCCTCGAGCCCGGTAAAACCTTTCGAGAAGGCTTCCACAGTGCTGATGGTGGAAGGATGGTCGTTAAATTGCTCAAGCTCCAGCCCGTTTGGATCATACGCCTGCAGGCAGTAGGGGATGCGCAGCAGCTTGTCCATCACCTGCATCGGCACTTCTGCCTCGATCTCAGGTTGAAAATCGAGCTCGTCGCCAATCTCGAAGAGTGGTTCCAGCACGTAGGGCGGGCAGGTGTAGACGATGGCCCCTCCCGCCAGTTTCTCAACGTCCCAGAACCTCATCTTGCCAGCAACGAGAGGGCCAACCCGCATCGAGCAGGCCAGCATCTTGCTGGCATAACCTCCATCACTCAGCATGCGGTAGGCACGCCTGAAGACTGCGATCCCGAACCAGTGCTTATCCTGCCAGGTTAATTGGATATTCCTGCGCTCCGCCTGGATGTCCAGGGTTTTTTGCTCCGTGAGGCGCCCGATCATCATGGTGATGACTGCCCGCCATTTGCTCAGGTCAACCTTGTTCTTTTCGGCGATTTTTATCCCTTCCATGGCGGCATCGGCGGAGGCCATGATCTGAGGCAGGGTGAAACACACCGTGGTGTTGGTGCCAATGCCCCTGGAAGTGAGCACTTTCACCACTTCGATGCCTTGCATGCTGGCAGGGACCTTGATCATCACGTTGGGGCTGAGGGCGCTCAATTCTTCAGCATCGTGCACCATCTGGTCAATTTCCGTGAACAGGCGAGGGTCAAGCTGGCCTGAGATCCAGCCGAACCTCCCCTTGGAGGCCTCGAAGATGGGCAAGTACATCTCTGCCCCTCTTTTTACCACTTCCTTGTAAGTCAGCCAGGTGAGCTGCTCGAGCCTGGCCTCTGGATGAGATTGAATGGCCTCATCGATCCACTTGCCCCAGAACTCAGGGTCACTCTGCAC
>Ga0316624_10000306_pt1 | contig 16018 bp, 16 predicted proteins | sample OWC_Aug_N3_C1_D5_FD_207657 | JGI IMG/M metagenome (GOLD analysis project Ga0316624, IMG submission 207657) | Wetland soil microbial communities from Old Woman Creek delta, Ohio, United States - OWC_Aug_N3_C1_D5_A | ecosystem: Environmental > Terrestrial > Soil > Wetlands | place: USA: Ohio... | reverse complement strand
CGACATCCCGCACAAGACCGAAGCCGGCGCGGTCGCATTGAATATTGTAGGTGCCGATGCTGCGCGCGCCGGCTATGAGCGCGTGCTTGGCGCCACCAAGCGCTACGCGCCGAATGCGCGCATCGACGGCGTGTTGGCGCAGCCGATGGCGCCGCCGGGGCGCGAGGTCATTCTCGGCGTCAATCGCGATCAGCGCTGGGGGCCGTTGCTGATGATCGGGCTGGGCGGCGTCATGGTCGAGGCCATGGGCGACGTGGCGCTCGCGCCCGTGCCGCTCGACCGCGACGCCGCGCTGGCGCTGATCGCCCGTCTCAAGGGCGCAAAACTGTTCGGCGCCTATCGCGGCATGCCGCCGGCGGACAGCGAGGCGCTTGCCGATCTGATCGTGCGGCTGTCGCATTTCGCGGTCGACCACGCCGAGGACATCGTTGAAATCGACCTCAATCCGGTGATCGTGCACGGCAAGGGCGAAGGCGTGTCGATCGTGGATGCCTTGATCGTCAAACGCGCGCAAAACAGCGAGCGCCGCACCGCGGCCGAGTAGCAAAGGAAAATCGCCATGGCTGACATCGGCGTCGAAAAAAGCGGTCATGTGGCCCTAGTCGAGATCAGGCGGCCGCCGAACAATTTCTTCGACATTCCGCTGATCAAGGAGATCGCCAGCGCCTTCGAGTCGTTCGACCAGGACGGCGACATCCGCGCGATCGTGCTGGCGTCGCAGGGCAAAGCGTTTTGCGCGGGCGCCAATTTCGGCGACGGCTCCTTGCTCGATCCGCAAGGCCGCCGCCCGACCGAGCCCGGTCCCGGCATTGCGCCGCTTTATATCGAGGGCAACCGGCTGTTCCGCACCAAGAAGCCGATTATCGCGGCGGTGCAGGGCGCCGCGGTCGGCGGCGGGCTCGGGCTCGCGATGGTGGCGGATTTCCGCGTGACCTGCCCGGAGGCGCGCTTCGTGGCCAATTTCACCCGGCTCGGCTTCCATCCCGGCTTCGGACTGACCGTGACGCTGCCGGCGGTGATCGGGCCGACCAAGGCGGCCCTGATGTTCTATACCAGCCGCCGCGTGCCCGGCGACGAAGCCTATGCCATGGGGCTCGCCGACGTGCTGGTGCCGCAGGATCAGGTGCGCGGCGCGGCCCTCAAGCTTGCCGCCGAGATCGGCGAGAATTCGCCGCTCGGCCTGATCGCGACGCGCACGACCATGCGCGGCGATCTCGCCGACCGCGTGCGCAAGGCGACCGACCATGAGCTCGAACAGCAAACCTGGCTGCGCAAGACCGAGGATTTCAAGGAAGGCGTGAAGGCGGTGGCGGAACGGCGCGTGCCGAATTTCACCGGCCGTTAGCGGGCGACGCGGCCGCGCCCAATGCCGCAACCGCGGGTGCTTCAGTTATATCCGGCACGCATTCGACGCGCCCGCAGGCGCACGAGTAAAAAGTGAAGAACCGCCCGGGTTCGGTGACGCCGGGGACCCGGACTTCCTGCCGCATCGCACGGCCACAGGCGCAGGCTCTGGCTGCTTGCCTCATGCTCGAATAATAAACCGGCATCGCTAAAAGTTTACTAAAGCCGCGCCAGCGGCGATCATTCCGGATCACTGGCGGTCCCGACAGGAGTCGAACCTGCGACCTTCGGTTTAGGAAACCGCTGCTCTATCCAGCTGAGCTACGGGACCGGCGCGGCACATCTAACATAGGGCGCGCCCGCGCGCACGCCGACGCAAGTTCCCTGCCGGCGTTATTGACGGCGGCGGCCCCGGTTTCCGACAATCACCGCCATGAAACCTGCCCTGTCCGGCCCCGTCTTGGCGATGGTCATGTCGCTTGCCGCCTGGCATGCGGCGGCGCAGGAGCGCTGCGCGCTTACGCCCATCGGCACGGCAACGGTTGCTTCCGTGCGCGATGGCCGCACCTTGCTGCTTGCCGACGGGCGCGAGCTGCGCTTGGCGGCGATCGAAGTCACCGATGCAAGCCGCGCCGCGTTGCAGGCGCTGGTCGGCGGCCGGGAGCTCCGGCTCGAAAGGCTCGGGCCCGACCGGGACCGCTACGGACGGCTGGTCGCCTTCGCATTCGCCGGCGGCGCACAACAGTCGGTGCAGGAGCTGCTGCTCGCCGAAGGCGCGGCGCGGGTCGCCGCCCGGGTCGGCGACAAGGCCTGCGCCGACACGCTTTTGGCGGCCGAGCGTCAGGCGCGCGCGGCGCGCCAGGGGCTCTGGGCCGATCCAAATTTCGCCCCTTTGCAGCCCGAAAATCGTACTCGCCTGCGGGCGGAACGGGGTCATTTTGCGCTGGTGGAAGGCAAGGTCTTGTCGGTGCGCGAAAGCGGCGGCACTACATATATGAATTTCGGGCGGCGGTGGACGCGTGATTTCAGCGTCGTCATTCTGCGCCGGAACCGGCGCAGCTTTGCCGCCGCCGGCCTCGACCCTAAACAGCTCGAGGGCCGCCGGGTCCGGGTGCGCGGATGGATCGAACAACGGCGCGGTCCGACCATCGAGGCCGACGCGCCCGAACAGATCGAGCTCGCCGATGCGGCGGCGGGGCAATCGCAAGAGACGCGGCCATGACTGCGCTGACCTGCCGATCGGCAAGCTGGAGGACGGGCGCGCTCGCGCTCGCCGTCTTGCTGGCGGGCTGCGCCGGGTCGCTGGACGACAAGCAGGTTTCGCTGCAGCTGCCGAAGCTCACGCTGCCGCAAGCCCCCGCGTCGGCAGCGCCGACGGCGGAGCAGCGCGAAAACGCGCGCATCCTCGCCTCCTATGGCGGCGTCTACCAGAACGCCAAGCTGCAAGCGGTGATCAGTCAGACGGTCGATCGCCTGGTGGCGGCGTCGGAGCGGCCGAACCTTAAATACGAGGTGACGCTGCTCAACTCGCCGGCGGTCAACGCCTTCGCGCTGCCGAACGGCCACATCTACATCACCCGCGGGCTGATCGCGCTTGCCAACGACAAGGCCGAGCTCGCCTCGGTGCTGGCGCATGAAATGGGCCACGTCATCGCGCACCACGCCGAAATCCGCGAGGAGCAGGCGCGCCAGGCGGCGCTGGTCGACCACGTGATGACCGACGTGGTCAACGACCCGCAGGTAACGCCGCTGGCACTCGCCAAATCCAAGCTCGCGCTGGCGAGCTTCTCGCGCGCGCAGGAATTCGAGGCCGACGGCATCGGTGTCGGCATATCCGCGCGCGCCGGCTTCGATCCTTTCGGCGCCTCCCGCTTCCTGACCGACATGCAGCGCAACGCCGACCTCAAGTCGTCCGGCGCCGCCGTCTACGCGCCCGACTTTCTCTCGGCGCATCCCTCGACGCCGGCGCGCGTGAAGAACGCGCTCGCCAATGCCCGTCAGTTTTCAGGTCCCGGCGCCGGCGAACGCGACCGCAAAGAGTATCTCGGCGACGTCGACGGCGTGGTCTATGGCGATGACCCGAGCGAGGGCTTCGTGCGCGGCCGGCGCTTCCTGCAGCCCACGCTCGGCTTCACCTTCGAGGCGCCGCCGGGCTTCACGCTCGACAATACCGCGCAGGCCGTGCTCGGCCTGAAGGCGGGCGGCGGCGAGGCGCTGCGGCTCGACGTCGTCAGCGTGCCGGCCGAGCAGTCGCTGCCCGACTACCTGAAATCGGGTTGGATGGACAATGTCGATCGGACAAGCGTCGAGGAATTCACCGTCAACGGCTTTCCGGCGGCGACCGCCACGGCCAAGGGCGAGCAGTGGTCGTTCCGGCTGTTCGCGGTCCGCTTCGGCAGCGACGTCTACCGCTTCATCTTCGCGGCCAAGAGCATGACCGAGGCGGCCGACCGCTCGTTCCGCCAGTCGATCCTGACGTTCCGCCGCATGAGTCTGAAGGAAAGCGAGCAGGTCCGGCCGCTGCGCGTGAAAATCGTCACCGTCGGCAAGAACGACAGCGTGGCGAAGCTCGCCCACCGCATGGCGGTGTCCGATCACGCACTCGAGCGCTTCCGCGTGCTCAACGGGCTCGGCCCGCACGACCAGGTAAAACCGGGCGAGACGGTGAAGATCGTGGAGTGACGGCGCAAGTCCTGCGCTCAGTCCGTCATCCTGAGGTGCGAGCGAAGCGAGCCTCGAAGGATGACGGGCACAGCCCGGGCCGTTCATCCTTCGAGGCGCGCCATTGGCGCGCACCTCAGGATGGCGGATTAACGCTCAGCTCTCGCCGCCCTCCACATTGATCGTGAATTCGCGCGGCACTTCCGGGCCCCAGAGGTAGAATGAATCCTCGGGCTTGTGGTCGGCGGCGGGCCAGCGCTCCTCCTTCGGGATGTAGTCGATATCGCAGGAATATTCCGAGAAGCTGCCCCACGGGTCGCGCACGTAGTGGAAGTAGTTGGAGCCGAGCACGTGGCGGCCGAGGCCCCAGCCCTTGGTGTAGCCCTTGTCGGCCATGCGCATGGCGCCCAGCCCGATGTCGTTGACGGATGCGACGTCCCAGCTGCAATGGTGGAAGCCGGGCGCCGAGGATTTCACCAGCGCCAGCAGATGATGATCGCTGCCGTGGATGCCGTGCATGAAGGCGACCAGATCGCCAGCACGGTCGGACAGCCGCAAGCCGAGATTGCGGGTGTAGAACTCGATCGAGGCGCCGATGTCGCGGGTGAACGTCAGCACGTGCGACAGCCGGCGCGGCCGCACCGGGGGCGACTTCGCGCGCGTATTGGCGCCGGCAGCGCCGGCCGGCACGGAAATCCACTGGCTCTCCGCCTTCTTGTCGGGCGAAACCTTGGGCGCGACTTTCACCTCGATCAGCACGCCCTCGTGGTTGCGGAACCAGAAGCCGTTGCTCTCGAAGCCGGGCGGCGGATCGATCAGCTTGACGCCGTTGCCCTCGATGCGCGCCTTCAGCCGCGCGATGTCATCGGCGTAGCAGCCGAAGGAAAGATGGTGCAGCGCCTTGGCCTTGCTGCCCTCGACCACCGAGCCCCATTGGTGATCGTGGCCGAAGGTTTTGATCGCGAGCCTGTTGGCTCTGGCCTGAACGTCGAGGCCGAAATTGCCGTAGAATTCCTGCGCGACCGAGGCGTCCGGAACCGCCAGCACGAACTGGTCGAGTGAATGCACGCCAAGCGCATCGGATTCCGTGGTCGGCGCGACATAGCCGCGAATGGCGGTCATCGTTTACTCCCTAAGCTCGATGGGGGTGATTAACGGGCATTGTAGCCCGCCGCGCGCGGCAAGCAAACCCGCCCGCTCCCAGCGAGTTCAGGGCCGCAGATAGACGTAGCCTTGCGACTGCAGCTCGGCGATGCGCACCACGCCGCCCTCCTCGGCCGCGACGAAGCCGGGCAGCAGATCCTTCACCGTGATCTTCTGCGCCTTCATCGTGTTGCCGCAGGCGAAATAATTCAGGCCGGTTTTGGCTAAACCGTCCATGCGTTGCGCGACGTCGGGCGACGCCGACGCAGTCCGGAAAGCCTTGAGCGCGGGGCCATGCACCACGAGCGCGATGGTCACCTTGTCCGGCCCGCCCACGCCGTCGAAATGGTTGCGTATGTTGCCCAGCACGAAGGCGACCTTGTCGAGATCGGACAGATGATAGACGACCTTCGCCTTGTCGGGTGCCGCGCTGGCGCGGCGGGTAGCCGTAGCGGCCGCGAGCAGCCCGCCGACGCCGGCGAGCGCCGCCGTCAAGATATTGCGTCGATGCATTGCAGTCTCCCTCGCCAAGCTCGTTCCGCCGCCAGTGTTACATGGTGGCAGGTTTTTCATTGTCCGTGTTGCCGTCTTTCATCAAGGACTTGCATTCGTCGAGATCGACCCGGTCCAGCCTGAACACGCGATCGTCGCCGTCGCCGATGCCGGCATCCGGATGTTTTTCAGAGCCGAGCGACAGGCCCTCGACCCGGACCAGGATGGACTTGTCGGCCTTGGTCAGTTCGACGGTCAGGCTGCGGCCATCGCACGAGACGTTGCATTCGAGCTGCAGCTTATCGGCCGACACTTGCGACACCTCAGGATATCCGCAGCCGCCCTCATTGGTAAAATTGCCCGGCTTGTCGCGGAAATTGACGCCGACTGCGAAATTGTAGCTGAGCTTGGTATCTTCCGGCACAAGTTCGGCCTCCACCAGCATCCGCATGGCGCTGACATTCTGCTGCGGATGCTTGGCGAGATGCGCGGCGTCGTAGCGGCGCGCGAAGCAGGCATAGGATTTTCCCTGGGCCGCGAATTTCCCGGCGAACATCCGCTTGGCGTATTGGTCGGCCTGGACGCCGTTCTCGGCGCGGGCGAACGAGCCGCCGGCCGTCACCACCGCAAGCAAGGCGAGCGCGCCGAGGCCCGCGATCGATTTGCACCGCATATTGCTCTCCCGAATTTTCGGGTCCGTTCTTGAACTGCCGTCGCTGGATTTGCGACAAACAGCCGGACCGTGTGTTTTTTATGTCGGCGCCGGGCGGCACGGGGTTCAAGCGGGGGCCGTAGCGAATTCCGGCTGCCTGCCTATTCGATGCAAGCGCCATCGCCCGTATTCTTTGGTCGGCCCCGGGTAAGCCGTATTCCCACTTCCGTCCGCCTTCGCCCTGACGGGCTTCGTCGCGACGAGCCGCTCGCTCCTCGAAAAGCACCGAGGGCGCGCGGAACGCCAAGGGTCCTAAAGGACCCGCGGGCCTCGGCGCCTCGCGGTACCGAGGCCTACCGAAGTCCGTATTGCCGCAAGTCCGCCAAAACCCAAGGCGTCCCGCGCGCGGTGTTTATAGGTTTGCTCCGCATCGCCCCCGGTGGACTTACCTTTCAGGCAACCCGGCCCCTCCTTTCGGATTGGAAGGCCGCCTATCCACCGCTTTAGGCCCAGGTCGGGACCGGCGAACCTGTGACCGGTTCCGGCGCCCGCCATCACGGGGCCCCGTGGCGCGCGGCTGGCGCGCCGGGACGAAGCGGCTTGGACCGCCGGGCAGTGTCAGCGCATCTCCGCTGCCACCTCATTCCCCGGCCACCGCTCCCCGCCCCGCGTCTGAAGATGCTGATCAGACACCCCTCGGTATCGAGGCGGGATGCAGAGGACTATAGTCCATATATAGGACTACTGTCAACAGACCCTAGGAATTTATTTTGGGCACCGCGCGGGGTTCCCCAGATCGAGCGCAGTCCGGCAAGCCGCCGGCAGCGGGATTGGCGCTCGGGATAACCGGTTGCGTGTAAAACGAAATTTCGAAAATCATAAAGATAGTATCTTTACTAATTCGATCCGGGCGCCATACTGCCGCTCGCAACGAGGGCGTGCGCATGCTGCGAAGGGCCTTGCGGCAGCCGGTCATGCTGAGCGGCGATCTGACCGCCCGCATCATGTTTGCCGGCCGCTCCTCCTCGCTGTCGGCGCAGATCGTGGCGCAAGTGCGCGACCAGCTGTTCGGCAAGGAGCTCAGGCCCGGCGACTTCCTCGGCACCGAAAAGGACCTCGCCGCCCGCTTCGGCACGAGCCGCATCGTGGCGCGCGACGCGCTGCGCACGCTGGAGGCGCTGGGCATCGTCGAGATCCGCATGGGCAAGGGCGGCGGCGCCCGCATCGCGCAGGGCAATCCGCGCCTGTTCGCCGAAGCGCTGGCGGTGCAGCTCGACCTCACCGGCGTATCCGCCGCCGAGATCATGGATGCGCAGCGCGCCATTGAGACGCTCGGCGCCGAGCTCGCCGCCGAGAACGCCACCCCCGACGACATCGCCAAGCTGCGCCGGCTGCTCGCCGACGCGGAAGCCGCGCGCGGCGACCTCGACGCCTTCACGCGATTGTCGCGCGATTTCCATCTGGCGGTGGCGGAAGCCTCGCACAACCGCGTGCTCGTGGTGCAGTTGATCTCGCTCGAGCACGTCTCCTGGCCGCGCCGCAACGTCACCGCCACGCCCAAGCTGGCGCGGCATATCCTGGATGTTCATGGCAAGCTCGCCGATTTGATCGAGTTGCGCGACGCCGCCGCCGCGCGCGCGCTGATGGACGACCACGTCAAGATGATCCGCGCCCGGCGCGTCGCCGAGCACGGTCGAAGCCACGCGCAAGATCAATCCTGTTGCTGAATCCCGAGGGAGATAAAGACATGGGCAAATTCGTCATCGAGCCGCACTTCCGCCTGCAGGAATGGATTGCCCACGACAAGGGCTATTTCACGCAGGAGGGATTGGACTACGAATTCCGCGAGCTGATCCAGTCAACCGACGGTAAGCATCACGACAAGGGCGACAAGGTCGGCGCCATGCAATCCTTCGAGGCCGGCCGCAAGGCCGACGTCTCCTGCGCCTGCCACTGGACGATCAATGTGGCGGCCTCGAAAGGGCATGGCCGCATGGCGAACGAGGTCTATTCGGTGTCGCCCGCCGGCATTTTCGTGCAGCCCGATTCCAAGATCAAAACACCGGAGGAACTCGCCGGCGTGCCGATCTCGGTCGGCTACCAGTCGGGCAGCCACTACGCGACCATCCAGGCGCTCGAGCAATATATGCCACAGGACAATATGAACCTGGTCTATTCCGACGGCATGCTGTTCGCGCGCATGGACAAGCTGCTCGACGGCTCGGCGCCGGCGGTGCATCTGTTCGGCGGGCCCTATTATTTCGCCGAGCAGCTCGGCTACCGCAAGATTCTCGACGCCACCTTCATGATCGGCATGATGATCCACGGCGATCCGGACCCGGAGGATCTGCGCAAGTTCTATCGCGCGCTGCGCCGCGCCCAGCGCGACCTCGACCTGCGGCCGGAGCTCTATACGCATTATTACAAGAAGGAATTCCCGCAGCGCTATCACGCCCGCATGGACACCCGCCGCTGGGGTCCCGGCGAGCGGCTGGTGTTCGAGCCCTATAGCAAGGAAGTCTACGCGGAAGCCCGCGACTGGATCGCCGCGCACGGCATCTTCCCGGACGGCAATCTGGGCCGCGACCGCTACGAGGACGCCACCATTTCCGTGACTTGAGTGGGCCACGGCCCATAGTCCGCCGAACGCCGAGAGCGGGCGTCTGCCGAGCTAAATGCCGCGCCGCGAAACGCCCGTTTCGTGGCGCTTTTCTTTGCGCGCAGGCTCAGGCATTCTCCTCCTCGAACGATACACAACGATATCGGAGGGGAGGAACATCATGAAACGACGCATATTGCTCGCCGGCGCCGCCTTAGCCGTGGCCAGCCTGCTGCCGGCCACCGGTCAAGCGCAAGAAACCGTCAAGGTCGGGATGATCATATCGCTGTCCGGCCAGTTCGCCGACACCGGTACGCAGATCCTGAACGGCGCCAAGCTGTACATGAAACAGCACGGCGACACCGTCGCCGGCAAGAAGATCGAAATCATCGCCAAGGACGTCGGCGGCATCAACCCGCCGGTCGCCAAACGGCTGGCGCAGGAGCTGGTCACTCGCGACAAGGTCGACATCCTGGCCGGCTTCGACCTGACGCCCAACGCGCTCGCCGCCGCCGACGTCGCCACCGAGGCCAAGAAGCTTATGGTCGACATGAACGCGGCAACCGCGATCGTCGTCGGCAAGTCGCCTTACATGGTACGCACCTCGATGACGATTCCGCAGCTCAACCAGACGCTCGGCGACTGGGCTGAGAAGAGCGGCGGGGTCAAAAAAGCCTACACCATGGTCACCGACTTCGGGCCGGGCATCGACGCCGAAGGCTCGTTCACCAAAGGCTTCAAGGGCGCCGGCGGCGACGTGGTCGGTTCCGTGCGCATGGCGGTCGCCAACCCCGACTTTTCCGCCTACGTGGCGCGCGCAAAAGACCTCAACCCGGAGGCCATCTACGTCATGATCCCGGGCGGCGCGCAGCCAGGCGCTTTCGGCAAAGCGCTGGCCGAGCGCGGCATCGATCCCAAGAAGACCAAGGTGATGGGGCAGATGGAGATCACCGACGAGCACGCGCTCGCCAGCATGGGCGACGTCGCCATCGGCATGATCACCACGGCGCACTACGACTACAATCTCAAGACCAAGGCGAACGAGGCCTTCGTCAAGGCCTACAACGCCGAGTACAAGCGCAATCCGGACTTCTTCTCGGTCGGCGGCTATGACGGCATGCACGTGATCTATGCCGCGCTGGCCAAGACCAAGGGCAAGGCCGATGGCGACGCCCTGATCGCCGCCGCCAAGGGCTTAAAGTGGGAAAGCCCGCGCGGCCCGATGTCGATCGACCCCGAAACCCGCGACGTCGTGCAGAACGTCTATATCCGCAAGGTGGAGAAGGTCGGCGGCAAGCTAGTCAATGTCCCGATCGCAACCATCAAGAACGTGAAGAGCCCGAAATAGGCTGCCGGTCTCGCCCAAGCGAGCCGCACCGCCAAACGCGCGGCGGACCCGACCGAGGTATTGTCCTCGTTCTGGCCCGCCGCCGCGCGTTCCGGTAGGCTCATGACCGCTCCATAGGGGCCACCCGGCCATGCTTCCCCCCATTGTCGGCGTTCTGTTCGACGGTTTTGCTTACGGAATGCTGCTGTTCCTGCTGTCGATCGGGCAGTCGGTGACGCTGGGCATGATGAATTTCATCAACCTGGCGCACTGCGCCTTCGCGATGCTCGGCGGCTACGTCACGGTCACCCTGGTCAACGGCTACGGCTGGCCGTTCTTTGCCGCGCTGCCGGTCGCTTTTGCCGCGGCCGCGCTCGCCAGCATCGTGTTCGAGCGCCTGCTCTACCGGCGGCTCTACAAAGCGACCGACCTCGACCAGGTGCTGCTGACCATCGGGATCACCTTCATGTCGGTCGCGGTGGCAGCCTATATCTTCACCACCGCGCAGCAGCCGGTGCAGCTGCCGTCCTATCTGCGCCAGTCGATCGAAATCCTGGGCTTACGCCTCGCGGTCTACCGACTCATCCTGATCGCCCTGTCGCTGATCATCACCGGCGTGCTGGTGGCGGCGCTCGAATACACGCGCTTCGGCGCCCAGGTGCGCGCCGCGGTCGACAACGAGCGCATGGCGCGTGGCCTCGGCATCAATGTCGACCGCACTTTCGCCATCACCTTCGCGCTCGGCAGCGGGCTCGCCGGCCTCGGCGGCGCGCTGGCGATCGAGATCGTCGGGCTCGATCCCTCCTTCGCCTTCACCTATCTTGTCTACGTGCTGATCGTCGTCTCGGTCGGCGGCCTCGGCTCGATCCGCGGCAGCTTCGCCGCCGCCGCCGTGCTCGGCATCAGCGACATCGCCGGCAAATATTACGTGCCGCAGGCCGGCGCGTTTTTCATCTATCTGGTGATGATCAGCCTGCTGATGTGGCGGCCGGCCGGCCTGTTCGGGAGGCGCTAGCGCATGGCGCTCACCGAGACCATCCGCACGCCGCAGGCTTATCTGCAAGGCCTGAGCCGCTGGCGGCCGGCCGAGATCGCGTTCTGGCTCGCCACGCTGCTGCCGTTCTGGCTGTTTCCGGATTACCTTTCGCTCGCCAGCCAGATCGCCATCACCGCGCTGTTCGCGCTCTCGCTCGATCTCATCCTCGGATATGCCGGCATCGTGTCGCTCGGCCACGCCGCATTTTTCGGCACCGGCGCCTATGCCGCGGGCCTGCTGTCGAAATACGGCTGGGGCGAGCCGCTCAGCGGGCTCGTCGCCGCCGCGCTCATGGCCGGCATCGTCGGCTATGCGACGAGCTTCATCATCGCGCGCTTCCGCCACCTCGCCTTGATCATGCTGACGCTCGGCTTCGGCTTGCTGCTCGGCGAATTGGCCAACAGCGCCGGCTGGCTGACCGGCGGCGTCGACGGGCTGCAGGGCATCCATACCTGGCACCTGCTCGGCTATTTCCATTTCGATCTCTACGGCTACACCGCCTATGGCTACGCGCTGGCCGTGCTGTTCGTGCTGTTTTTGGGCGCGCGCCGGCTGATCCATTCGCCGTTCGGGCTGGCGCTGCGCGGCATTCGCGAGAATTGGCTGCGCATGCCGGCGATCGGCGCGCCCAGCAGGGCGCATATCCGCACGATCTATACGATCTCGGCGGCGATGGCCGGCGTCGCCGGCGCGCTGCTGGCGCAGACCACGGAGACCGTGTCGCTCGACTCGCTCAGCTTCGAGCGCTCGGCCGAGCTGCTGGTGATGCTGGTGCTGGGCGGCGCCGGCAGGCTTTACGGCGGGCTGGTCGGCGCCATCGTCTTCATGGTGGCGCGCGACCGCTTCTCCGGCGTCGAGCCGCAATACTGGTATTTCTGGATCGGCGCGCTGCTGGTTGTCGTCGTCATTTTCCTGCCGAACGGCATTCTCGGCGGCATGGCGAAGATCACCGCGCGGTGGAGGAAGGCGTGAGCGCGATCGCTTTAGCGACGCGCGGCCTGTCCAAGAGCTTCGGCTCGCTCGTGGTCGCGCGCGACATCGCGCTCGAGCTGCCGGTGGGCGCGCGCTACGCGCTGATCGGGCCGAACGGCGCCGGCAAGACTACGCTGATCAACCTGATGACCGGCATGCTGGCGCCCAATGCCGGCCAGATCTTCCTCGGCGAAGAAGACATCACCGCGCTCGAGCCGCAACAGCGCGTGCGGCGCGGGCTCGCCCGCACCTTCCAGATCAACACGCTGTTCGCAGGCCTCAACGCGCTGGAAGCGGTGACGCTCGCCGTGTGCGAGCGGCGCGGCCTCGCGCGCCGGTTCTGGCAGAACGTCGCGGTGCATGGCGAGGCGATCGAGGAGGCGCACGATATCCTGGTGAAGCTGCGGCTGGGCGAGGACTGCTACCGGCCGACCCGCGAACTGCCCTACGGGCGGCAACGGTTGCTGGAGATCGCGCTCGCGCTCGCCACCAAGCCGAAAGTGCTGCTGCTCGACGAGCCGGCGGCCGGCGTGCCGCCGGAAGAGAGCGGCGATATTTTCGAAGTGGTGGCGAGCCTGTCCGGCGACCTCACGCTGCTGTTCATCGAGCACGACATGCACGTGGTGTTCCGCTTTGCCAGCCACATCATCGTGCTGGTCGGCGGCACGGTGTTCACCGAAGGCTCGCCGGCCGAGATCGCCGCCGACCCGGGCGTGCGCGAGGTCTATCTCGGGACGCGCAAGCATGGCTGAAGCGCTGCTCAAATTGGAGCGCGTGAGCGCGGGCTACGGCCCCGCGCAAGTGCTGCACGAGGTGTCGTTCGAACTGCCGGAGAACGGCAGCCTGGCGGTGCTCGGCCGCAACGGCGTCGGCAAATCGACGCTGCTGCTCACCATCATGGGCTACACGCAATTGCGCGGCGGCAAGCTGTCGTGGCGCGGCACGGACATTTCGCGCCTGGCGCCGCACCGCCGCGCCGGCAACGGCATCGGCTGGGTGGCGCAGGAGCGCGAGATCTTTCCCTCGCTGAGCGTGGAGGAAAACCTCACGGTCGCCGCGCAGGCCGGCCCTTGGAATTTGGCGAGCGTGTTCAAATTGTTTCCACGGCTCAATGAGCGGCGGCGCAACATGGGCAACCAGCTCTCCGGCGGCGAGCAGCAGATGCTGGCGATTGCGCGCGCGCTGATGATCAACCCGGCGCTGATGCTGCTGGACGAGCCGTTCGAGGGGCTGGCGCCGGTGATCGTCGACGAGCTGATCGCGGCCATCAAGCTGATGCTGGCCGACCGCAGCATCGCCATCGTGCTGGTCGAGCAGCACACCGACATCGCATTGGAATTGACCGCCGACGCGATCGTGCTCGAGCGCGGCGCGGTGGCGCACCGGGCGGCCTCGTCCGCGCTGAAGGACGACACCGCCACGCTCGAGCGGCTGGTCGGCTTGCGCGTCAATGCGAGTGCGTGAGAAGGTAGTTGTGAGGAAATTGCCATGCCCAACCCGATGATCCCCAAGGACCGCGCCGACTATTCCGCGATCGTCGACCGGCCGCCGCTCAAGCTGCCGGGCAAGGCGCGCATCGTGTTCTGGACCATCGTCAATTACGAGGTGTGGGACATCGGCAAGCCGATGGCGCGGCAATTGCTGCCTGCGCCGACCGGCGTGCCGCTGATGCCGGACGTGGTGCACTGGGCCTTCCATGAATACGGCATGCGGGTCGGCTGCTGGCGCTTCTTCGAACTGTTCAAGAAGCTCGGCATCAGGCCGACGCTCGCCGCCAATGCGCGCATCTGCGAGGACTACCCGCGCGTCGCCGGTCAGGCGCGCGACGACGGCTGGGAGTTCATGGGCCACGCCTACGAGCAGGGGCCGATCCACAAGGAGGCCGATCAGGCCGGCATGATCAGGCGCACCATGGACATCACGGAGAAGTTCACCGGCAAGCGGCCGGTCGGCTGGCTCGGACCCGGCCTGACGCAGACGCTGGAGACGCCCGACCTGCTGGCCGCGGCCGGCGTGAAATATATCGGCGACTGGGTCTACGACGACGAGCCGACGGTGATCAAAACCGCCAACGGGCCGCTGGTCACCCTGCCCTACACCATCGAGTGCAACGACATCCCGATGATGCTGATCCAGCATCACGAGAGCGACTATCTGCTCAAGCGCACGATCGACCAGTTCGACCGGCTCTATGCCGAAAGCGAGAAGCGCGCCAAGTTCTGCGTGCTGGCGATCCACCCCTACATCAGCGGCCAGCCGCACCGGATCAAGTATCTGGAAGCGATCTACGACTACGTCAGCAAGCGCGACGGCGTGCTGCACTGGAACGGCGAGCAGATTCTCGATTGGTATAAGACGGTCGCCGCGCTCGACACCGCGGCCTGACTGTTGGCCGCCAAAAGTTGGATCACTGCGCGAGGACCTGGGGTCCGATCTCCTCGACGCGGTTCACTCCGGTCAGCGCCATGCTGACCTCAAGTTCTTTGCGGATGATCTCAATCGCATTGATCACCCCGCGTTCACCGCCAGCGCCGAGCCCGTAGATATAGGATCGTCCGATCAGGCAGCTATTCGCGCCAAGCGCCAACGCCCGCAAGACGTCCTGGCCACTGCGGATGCCGCCGTCGAACATCACGTCGATCCGTGAACCGACCGCTTCGGCGACTTTCGGCAGAATTGAAATTGAAGACGGAGCACCATCCAGTTGGCGGCCGCCGTGATTGGATACGACCAGTGCGTCGGCGCCCCGGTCCGCGGCGCGCGCGGCGTCGTCAACGTCAAGAATGCCTTTGACGATGAGCTTGCGCGGCCAGATGCTTTTGACCCATTCGACGTCTTTCCAATTCAGCGCCGCGTCGAACTGCGCCCCCACCCACTGCGCGAGCGATTTTACGCTGTCCATGCCTTTGACATGGCCGTCGAGATTGCCAAAGGTCCAACGCCTGCCGGCGATAACGCTATAGGCCCAGCCGGGCTTGCTCGCCATGTTGAGCAGGTTCCTCATCTTGAGCGATGGCGGAACGGCAAGACCGTTCTTCACGTCGCAATGCCTCTGGCCGAGGATCTGCAGATCGACGGTCAGCACCAGCGCGCTGCATTGCGCAGCGTCCGCACGTTCGATGAGCGAACGCACGAATCCGCGATCTTTCATGACGTAGAGCTGAAACCAGAACGGTTTGCCGACCGCTTGCGCCACGTCCTCGATTGAGCAAATCGACAAAGTGCTCATCGTGAACGGAATGCCCATGGCTTGCGCGGCGCGGCATGCCAGAATTTCCCCGTTGCCCCACTCGAGACCGGTCATGGCGACAGGCCCCAAAGCGAGCGGCAATGAAGCCGGTTCGCCGAGAATGGTCGTCGACGTATCGCGCGCCGAAACGTCCACCAGCACGCGCTGGCGCAATTTGACGGCGCTCATGTCGGAGCGGTTGGCCCGCAACGTTTCTTCCGAATAGGAGCCGGCTTCGGCGTACTCGAAAAAAGCGCGGGGAACCTTTCGCCGGGCGATTTGCCTGAGGTCTTCGATACAGGTGATGTTCTTCATCACGCTTCCCAGCGGCTCCGCAAGCCGGCGAAAGACTTGCAGCGGCGGCTTGGCCTGTAAAGTGACTAGCCAGTATACTTTAGAAATCCGGGGTTGGAGCATGCGAAGGAAGCAGGACGCGACGCGGCGGCGCATCATCGATGCGGCCTATCAGCTCTTCTGGCGCTCGGGCTTCACCCGCACGAGCATCGACAGCATTGCCGCGCGATCCGGTTTGACCAAGCGCACGCTCTATTCCTACTTTCGCA
>Ga0316624_10000305_pt1 | contig 16030 bp, 16 predicted proteins | sample OWC_Aug_N3_C1_D5_FD_207657 | JGI IMG/M metagenome (GOLD analysis project Ga0316624, IMG submission 207657) | Wetland soil microbial communities from Old Woman Creek delta, Ohio, United States - OWC_Aug_N3_C1_D5_A | ecosystem: Environmental > Terrestrial > Soil > Wetlands | place: USA: Ohio... | reverse complement strand
GCCCTCGCGCAGTTCCCGCGCCTGAAGCTGATCCAGTCGCTGTGGATGGGCGTCGACGGACTGCTCGCAGATTCGACTCTGCCGCGCCACGTGCCGCTTGCGCGCCTGGTCGATCCGGGAATGGTCGCAGCGATGGGCGAGACGGTGCTCGCGCGCGTGCTCGACTGGCATCGCCACCATTACCGATACCGCGCGCAGCAGGCCGAGGAGTCGTGGCGCCCGCTACCGCAATTCATGGCGGCCGACCGCACGGTGGGCCTGCTCGGCCTGGGCGAGCTCGGGCGACAGGTTGCGGCACGCCTTTTGCCGCTCGGATTCCGGGTGTGCGGCTGGAGCCGCCGCCCCCGCGCGCTGGCCGGCGTCGAGTGCTTCTCTGGAACCGCCGGGCTGGACGCGCTTCTGGCCACGAGCGGCGCGCTGGTGTGCCTGCTCCCGCTCACGGCCGAGACCCGCGGCATCCTCAATGCGCGCAACCTCGCCCGGTTGCCCGAGGGTGCCTGCGTCATCAACGTCGCGCGCGGCGGGCACGCAGTAGACTGCGACCTCCTCGGGGCGCTCGACTCGGGGCGGCTGGCGCACGCATACCTGGACGTGTTTCAGACCGAGCCCCTCCCGGCGGGAGATCCTTACTGGTCGCACCCGCGCGTCACGCTCACGCCGCACGTCGCGGCGCTCACCGAGCCGCGCACCGCGGTCGCGCGCGTCGCCGAGAACATCGAGCGCGTGCGCCGCGGCGAGCCGCCGCTGGATCGCGTCGATTTGGCGGCCGGCTACTGAGCGCGCGCCGCGCTCAAGGCCGCCCCTGCTCGTCCAGCCCGAAGTAGCTGCGCATGCGATCGAGCAGCGTGGCGCTGCGCAACTTGACGCCCATCGCGTCGGCGCGCGCCGCGTCGCTGACCTCGACCAGTCTCGTCTCGCGCTCGGCGAGCACGCGCGAGATTTCCTGGGCGATCGCGGGACGCGAGCGGATGATTTCCTGGAAGCCCGTCTTGTCGAGCCGATAGCATTCGACGTCGGTCTTGGCGATGACGGTCGCACGGCGCGGGTCGCCGGTCATCATGCCCATCTCGCCGAACACGCTGCCCGCTGAAAGCGAGGCGATGCGGCGCCTGCCGTCGGGTGCCTCGAACCACACCTCGGCTTCGCCCTCCACCAGGAGGTAGAGCCAGTGAGCCACCGCACCCTGGCGGGTCATCAGGGCGCCCGCCGCGAAGGGCGCATAGACGAGGCGATCCGCGAGCGCGCGAAGCTCTCCCTCGTCCAGGCTGTTGAAGAGCTCTACGCCGCGCAGCGCGGCCAGCCGCCGTTCCATCTCGCGCAATCGCAACGCGGCCTCCCGCTCGTCCGGCTTGACCGCGTGGACCACGGTCTGCGGAAATGCGAGCGACATTCCAGCGCGCTGCAACGCCGCGTACAGGTGCAGCCGGACCTTGCTGTCGGTCGGATCGTCCATCTGCGGATCGGTAAGGTAGTAGCGCAGCGCGTAGCGGTTGGAGCTCGGCCCGAACTCCAGCAGCACGCAATTGGGCTTTGGCTCGCGCGCGACGTACCGGATCTCCGCCGCGCCCAGAGCCTCCTCCGCGACCGCCAGCACGCGCCTCGACGGCACGCCGTACTCGACGTCGAAATTGATCCAGCGCCGCCAACGCACCGGCGTCTGCTCGGGGTTGCCGATGACGACGAAGCGCGTCTTCATCAGGGCGGCGTTCGGCACGATCACGAGCTCGTTGTTGCGGGTGCGGATGGCGGTATGGCGCCAGCGGATCTCGACCACGCGCCCGGTCAGATCGTCGAGCTTGATCCAGTCGCCGATCGAGATGGAGTCGTCCAGCTCGAGGACCAGGCCGCCGAGCACGTTGCCCAGCGTGTCCTGCATTGCGAAGGCAACGACCGCGGTGATCACCGCCGACGTGGTCACCAGGCTCGAGAGATCCATCCCCGCGAGGCGCAGGCGTACCAGCCCCCAGGCGATGTAGGCGACGACCACCATGATGTCCTCGGCGATGCGCGCCGCGCGCATGCCGATCGCCGGGAGTACGACGCGGAACAGCGTCAGCCCCGCGAGACGAATGAGCGCGATCCCGGTGGCGACGATCGCCACATCGCGCACGATGGCGCCCGCCGCCAGGATTCCCCCCGCCTCGAGCGCGGCACCGATGAGCTCGGTCAGCAGGCTCACCGCGAGGAAAATGAGCGTATTGCGGATCACGAGGCGATCGCTGCGCAGCCCTCGCGCCAGCACCAGTGCGAGCGCCAGCGCCGCGACGAGCAGCCAGGCAAGCCCCTCGCGCCAGAAGCCGTTCCAGGCGGCGGCCAGGAAATCGGTCATGGCCGCACGCTCAGCGCGCCAGATAGCCGCTGTCCACCGGCAGCACGATGCCGGTGACGCAGCGTGACGCCGGAGCGGCGAGGAACAGCACCGCCGCGGCGATATCGTCGACCTCGGGCAGCACGCCAAGCGGCGTGTGCGCCATCACCGCCCGCAGCGTCTCGGGGTTGGAGAACACCGGCACGGTGAGATCGGTCCTGACGAAGGTCGGCGCGACCGCATTGACGCGGATCGCCTCGCCCGCCCACTCCAGCGCCAGCGCGCGTGTCAGGTTGACCACCGCCCCCTTCGAGGCCTGATAGGAGGCGTTCGGAAAGATGCCGCCGGACAACCCCATGATGGACGCGAGATTGACGATCGATCCCCCGCCATGCCTCTTCATGTAGCGCGCCGCGATGCGCGAGCCTAAGAAAAGCGCGGTGAGGTTGAGATCGATCACGCTCTGCCACTCGGCGCGCGTGATGTCCACGGCGGGCTTGCGGATCGCGCGACCCGCGTTGTTCACCAGGATGTCGATTCCGCCGAGCTCGCCCGCCACGCGCGCGAAGGCCGCCTCGAGCGCCGCCTCGTCGGTGACGTCGCAGGGAAGGCGCAGCCCGGCTCCGGCGCCGGGATCCAGGTCGAGGACAGCCACCCGCGCCCCCGCCTGCTCGAGCAACCGGGCGCACGCCGCGCCGATCCCCCGCGCGCCGCCCGTGACAATCGCCGCCTTGCCGTCCAGCCGGAGCAGGTCGTTCATCGCGGCGTAAGTATACTTGCGCCCTCATGCACGACCTCCTCATCCGCAACGCCACTCTGCTCTCGGGCCTGGGCGGCGAGCCGCGCGTGGCCGACCTGGCTGTCGCGGGCGGGCGCATCGCCGCCATCGGCGCCGGACCCGGCGCGGCGCGCGAGGTACTTGAAGCCGGAGGCCTCGCGTTGATGCCCGGCATCATCGACAACCACACGCACTACGACGCGCAGATCACCTGGGATCCGGGACTGTCCCCCAGCCCGGCGCTCGGGGTCACCACCGCGGTGATCGGCAACTGCGGCTTCACGATCGCACCCTGCCGGCCAGCGGACCGCGAGCGCGTGATGCGCAACCTGACCCAGGTCGAGGGCATGTCGCTCGAGGCGCTGCGCTCGGGGATCCGCTGGGATTTCGAGAGCGTGCCGCAGTACCTCGACATGCTGGAGCGCCGCGGCATGGCGGCGAATGTGGCCGCGTTCGTCGGCCACTCGGCGCTGCGCACCTACGTAATGGGCGGGGCGGCGACCGAACGCGCCGCGAGCGACGCGGAAATCGCGCAGATGCGCGAACTGGTGCTGGAGGGCATGCGCGCCGGGGCGGTGGGCTTCTCCACCAGCACGTCGCCCGCGCACAACGGCGAGGGCGGCGTGCCGATGCCCTCGCGGCTGGCCGACGAGCGCGAGCTGCGCGCGCTCACCGGGTGCCTGAAGCAGGCCGGGCGCGGCGTGTTCATGCTGACCAAGGGCGGGCAGACTCCGATGGCCTTCCTCGAGGAACTGTCGGCCGCCTCGACGCGCCCGGTGGTGATCGCGGCGCTGCTGCACAACAGCACCAATCCGCGCGCGGTTTTCGACGACCTGGACCGGATCCGCGCCGCCAACTCGCGCGGCGCGCGGCTCATCGGCGCGGTTTCCTGCTGTCCGCTGTCGTTCGATTTCACCCTGCGCTCGCCCTATCCGATCGAGGGGCTCGACGCATGGCGCCCCGCGCTCGGGCTGAAGGGCGAGGCATTCAGGGCGAAGCTCGCCGAGCGCGGGTTCCGCGACGCGATCCGCGGCGAGCTCGCGCGTCCGGCGCATTTCCGGCTGTTCAACGGCGAGTGGCACAAGCTTACCGTGGTCGAAACCGCGAACCACCCGGACTACGAGCAGCGCGACATCGGCTCGCTCGCCGCCGAAGCCCGCAAGGATCCTCTCGATTTCTGGTTCGACCTGGCGCTCGAGGAAGACCTGGCGACCGTGTTCGTGGCGCTGACGCTCAACTCCGACGAGCGGGCGGTGGGCGAGATGCTTAGGCACCCAGCGAGCATGGTGTCGCTGTCGGATGCCGGCGCGCACCTCACGTTCTTCAATGACGCCGGTTTCGGCCTGCACCTGCTCGGACACTGGGTGCGAGAGCTCGGCGCGCTGACCCTGGGCGAGGCCGCGCGCCAGCTCACCGGTCTGCCGGCGAGCGTCTTCGGCATCCGCGGGAGGGGGCGGCTCGAGCCCGGCTACGCCGCCGACCTGCTGCTGTTCGACCCGGCGCGCGTCGGGCGCGGACCGAAGCAGCGCGTGTTCGACCTGCCGAGCGGCGCGCCGCGCCTCACCGCCGCGGGCATAGGCGTGCACGGCGTGTGGGTCAATGGCGTGCGCATCGCCGACGAGCGCGGCCCAATCCAGCCCGCGCGCCTGCCCGGCCGCCTGCTGCGCGAGTTCGACGCCTAGCGCGTCACAGCTGGAAGGCCAGCCACAACAGCAAGCCCTCGGCGATGTCGCGACCCAGCCCGGGTGGCCTGGCACGGTATGCCGCCGCTGCATCGCGTTGGCGCTCGATCCAACGGGCAAAGCGCTGAATGTCGGCGGGCGCGTAAAAGGCAACCATCAATTCGTAGTTCAGGAACAGGCTGCGCTCGTCCAGATTGGCCGACCCCACCAGCGCGAGGTCGTCGTCGATTACCACGGCCTTCGCGTGAATCATGCGGGGCAGAAACCATACCCGCGCACCGGCGGCCGCGAGATCGCGCAGCGCGCGATGTCGGGCCATGTCTGCCAGAAGATGGTTCGATTTCTCCGGCATGACCAGATCGACCACGACGCCGCGCCTCGCCGCCAGCGTGAGCGACATCAGGAAAGTGGCGTTCGGTACGAAATAGGGCGTGACCGCCAGAATGCGCGTGCGTGACGCGAAAAAGCCCGACACGAGGAAGGAGTAGATCGTATCGTCCGCCTGGTCAGGGCCGCTGGCGATGAGCTGCCCGGTGGGCGCTTCCGCGCCCGCATCGACCGGGCGCGCCGCCTCGGGGCGGAGCCCGCCCGTGGCGAACGCCCAGTCCTGCGCGAACTGCTGCTCCGCCTGCCGGGCCAGCGCTCCGCGCAGGTCGAAGCTCAGGTCGATCCAGGGTTTTGTGCGGCGAGTGGAGGTCAAGACATCCTGGAAGTATTGGCTCGCGAGATTCCTGCCGCCGCACCACAACCAATCACGGTCGGCGATGACCATCTTCCGGTGATTGCGCAGGTTGGTGCGGCCTCTGAGAGACGAGCGCAAAGGCGGCACGAACAACGCCGTCTGCACCCCCGCGCTGGACAAGCGCCTGAAATCCGGGAAACCGGACAGATACGCGCCGACCCCATCGACCAGCAACCGCACCGTTACACCGTCCCGGGCACGCTGCTCGAGCCGTCGTGCGATTTCGTCTCCCAGTCCATCCTTCCCAAACACGAAGGTGCAGATTTCAAGCGTGCGCGTGGCACCGTCGATCACGTTGCGCAGTGCTTGCAAGGCCTGCGCGCCGTCCTCATGAACATTCAATTGCCGGTACGACGAAGCGCCGGGAAGCGCCATCGCCGCCGCGAGCTGCCGCAGTTGCGTTTCGGGCGCGCTCGGATCGCCGGTGATCCGCGCCGGATGCGTCTGTGGCCCGACCACCTGCCGAGAGTCCGCAACCTTGCGATTGCCGAACACCATGTAGAGCGGCAACGCGACATAGGGCAACAGCACGAGCGCGATCACCCAGCCGATGGCGGCAGACGGACGGCGGCGCTGGTGCAGCGTGCGCGAGCCGACGATGTATATCGCCAGGCCGAGCAGCGCCACCAACCCGTGCAACGTCAGCCAGTGGCGCGCGATCAGTTCGGTCGTCATAACGGTGCAAGCATAAACCGCTCCTTGCGGATGGCGCGCCCGACGGGAATACTGTTCCTCGCCACGCTGCGCCACGCCGCCGAGATCGGCGCCGGCTTCCTCGACACGTCCGACATGTACGGCAACGGCGCGAACGAGAAGCTGCTCGGCCGCGCGCTCAAGGGCCGGCGCGACGCGTACATCGTCGCCACCAAATTCGGCAACGTCCGGCGCGCGGATGGCACGATGGAGGTCGACGGCCGCCCCGAATACGTGGCCGAGGCCTGCGAGCGCAGCCTCGAACGGCTGGGGATCGACCATATCGACCTTTACTACCAGCACCGCGTCGACCCGAAGGTGCCGATCGAGGAGACCGTCGGCGCGATGAAGCGCCTGGTCGAGCAGGGCAAGGTGCGCCACCTCGGGCTGTCCGAGGCGGGTGCGCAGACCCTTCGCCGCGCGCACCGAGTGCACCCGATCGCCGCGCTGCAGACCGAGTACTCGCTCTGGACGCGCGACGTCGAGGCGGAAATCCTGCCGCTGTGCCGCGAGCTCGGCATCGGCTTCGTCGCCTACTCGCCGCTCGGGCGTGGGGTGTTCGGCGGGGAGATCGGCGGCGCCGAAAGCCTCCCCGAGGGCGATCGCCGGCGTGACCACCCGCGCTTCCAGGGCGACAACCTGAGGGCCAACCTGGCGCTGGTCGAGCCGGTGCGGCGGGTGGCGCAGGCGAAGGGCTGCACGCCGGCACAGGTCGCATTGGCCTGGCTGCTCGCCAAGGGCGCGGACATCGTGCCGATCCCAGGTACGCGGCGCATCGAGCACCTCGAGGCGAACGTCGCCGCCGCTGACCTCTCGTTGTCGGCCGCAGAGGTCGCGCAACTCGACGCCGCCTGCCCTCCGGGCGCGGCGCAGGGAACGCGCTACCCGGCCGGACAGATGAAGCGGCTGAACCTCTGAGCGAGCAACGTTCCGGCGCCGATGCCGGCCGCGTGCAGGCATAGCGTCGCCGCGCAGAAGCCTGCGGCATAGGCAAGCGCCGAGGCCGCATGCGGCAGCTCGGCGGCGTGCGCCGCGCCATGAAACAGCGCGAATGCGCCGGCCAGCGCGGCCCCGAGGACCGGCTGCACGCGCGTGCGCGTGACGATCAGCAGTCCGAGCACCAGCACCGAGGCCGCGGTCATCTGCTCGACGAGTGGCGGCTGCAGTCCCGCGAAGCCGAGGGCGCCGCCGGCAAGCATGGCACCGACGAACGTGCCCGGAACGATCCAGCGCGCCCGTCCGCCGAGCTGCACCGCCCACAGCCCGACCGCGACCATCGCCAGCAGGTGGTCGACGCCGGTGAAGGGATGCACGAAGCCCGCCGCCGCGCCGCCGGCCGCGCCGTGGAACGGGTGGGCGAGCGCGGCGCCGGATACCGCCGCGAGAACGAGTGCTACTGCGATGCGTGACATAGCATGCCCTCCGTTTCGATGAACTGGATGATCGTGTCGAGGCCCTGCCCGGTCTTGAGGTTCGAGAACACGAACGGCCGCGCGCCACGCATCTTTTTTGCGTCGCGGTCCATCACCTCGAGCGAGGCGCCGACCAGCGGCGCGAGGTCGATCTTGTTGATCACCAGCAGGTCGGACTTGGTGATCCCGGGGCCACCCTTCCTCGGGATCTTGTCGCCGGCGGCGACGTCGATCACGTAGAGCGTCAGGTCGGACAGCTCGGGGCTGAACGTCGCGGCGAGGTTGTCGCCCCCCGACTCGATGATCACCAGGTCGAGCCCCGCGAAGCGCCGCGTCAGGCGCGCCACGGCCTCGAGGTTGATCGAGGCGTCCTCGCGAATCGCGGTGTGCGGGCAGCCGCCGGTCTCGACGCCGATGATGCGCTCGGGGGAAAGCGCTTCGTTCCTCACCAGAAACTGCGCGTCCTCCTCGGTGTAGATATCGTTCGTTACCACGGCGATGTTGTAGCGATCGCGCAGCGCGCGGCACAGCGCGAGCGTCAGCGCGGTCTTGCCGGAGCCGACCGGCCCGCCGATTCCGACGCGCAGGGGTTGCGTAGAGGTCATGATCTGAACAGCCTGCTGTACTGGGTTTCGTGGAGCGAAGAAAGGATGCCGAGGCGCGGCGTGTAATTGGCGAACTCGTCTTCGGGCAGCGCCGCCGCACGCTCGGCGATCGCCTCCAATCCCGTGCCGAGCGCGAGCAGCATCTTCTGCGCATCGGTCTGGCCGAGCGGCACTGCCTTCACCGCGGCCATCACCTGATTCTCGAGCCACGCCCACAGGTAGGCGACGAGCGCCTGTCGGGGATCGATCCCCCAGTGACGGACCGCATGCGCGAAAGCCATGGGGAAGGAAATCTCGTCGAGCTCGAGCGAATCGATTCCAAGACTTCTGAGCAAATTCGCGAGCGAGTAGCCCATCTGCACGGTCTCCGCGCGAAGCTCCGCCGTCTCGCGGCTGGCGAGAAACAGGTCGTTCCACCGGGCGTCGGGCCGCTCGATCATTCTCGACAACAGCGGCGCCTCCATGCTCGCGACGGAATGCTCGAGCACGTCGCCGATCCAGCTCTGCGCGCTCGCCGCGTCGGTTACGACGCCCGCTTCGATCGCGGCCTCGAGGCCCTGCGAATAGCTGTACGCGCCCACCGGCAGGGTCGGGCTCGCGAGCTGCAGCAGTTTCGGGAGGCTCATCGGTGAGGGTGGTGATGATCGTGGTCGTGGTCGCGATCGTGGTGATGATCGTGAATCTTCGCCTCGCGCTCCTGATCGTGATGGTGGTGGCCGCCGGCGGCATACGCGCCCGCCTCCGGCTCGAACGGCGCCTCGACCGGCGCGAGCTTGGCGCCAAGCCCCTTGAGCATGTCCTCGAGCACGTGGTCCGCGGCAAGGCGCAGGTAGCCCTCGCCGACCTGCACCGGGACATGACGATTGCCGAGGTGATAGGCGGCGCGCGCGAGCGCCGCGGGTGAGCCGCAGGTGACGTGCAGCAATTTCTCGGGGTCAGCGATCACCTCGATGACGCGCCCGTCGGAAGCCACCAAGAGGTCGCCGCCGCGCAGCAGGTCGCCGCGCGGCAGCAACAGCGCAACCTCCTCGCCGGAGACGAGCCTCGCGCGCAGACGGCTCTTCTGGCGCGACTCGAACGGCAGCCTGAGCTGTCCCTTCACCTCGATCCGGTAGGCCTGGCGCGAGGCTTTCAACTTCGACTTGATCTCGAGCATCAGAACAGGAAATACCGTTGTGCCATGGGAAGAACCGTGGCCGGCTCGCAGGTTAGCAGCTCGCCGTCGGCGCGCACCTGGTAGGTTTCGGGATCGACGTCGATTTTCGGCCGGTAGTCGTTGTGCACCATGTCCTTCTTGCCGATGCGGCGCGTATCGCGGACGCCTTCGAGCGGTTTGCTCAAGCCAAGATTCATCAACGCGGGGCTGCCAAGCGAAGCCTGCGACACGAATGTGACCGAAGTGCGCAGCGCGCGACCGAAGGCTCCGAACATCGGCCGGTAGTGCACCGGCTGCGGCGTCGGGATCGAAGCGTTCGGATCGCCCATCGCCGCGGCGGCGATCATGCCGCCCTTCAGGATGAGCGAGGGCTTGACGCCGAAGAACGCCGGCTTCCACAGCACCAGGTCGGCGAGCTTGCCCTCCTCCACCGAGCCCACCGCATGGGCGATCCCGTGGGTGATCGCGGGGTTGATCGTGTATTTTGAGATGTATCTCTTCACCCTGTTGTTATCGGCCGAAGAATCCCCCTTCGCCGAACCCCTCTGCACCTTCATTTTGTGCGCCGTCTGCCAGGTGCGGATGATCACCTCGCCCACCCGCCCCATGGCCTGTGAGTCCGATGACATCATGGAGAACGCACCGAGGTCGTGCAGGAGATCCTCGGCGGCGATGGTCTCCTTCCTGATGCGCGACTCGGCGAACGCCACGTCCTCCGCAATCGAGGCGTCGAGGTGGTGGCACACCATCAGCATGTCGAGGTGCTCGGCGACGGTGTTGACGGTGTAGGGGCGCGTCGGGTTGGTCGACGAGGGCAGCACGTTCGGCTCGCCGCAGACGCGGATGATGTCCGGCGCATGTCCGCCCCCCGCGCCCTCGGTGTGGAAGGTGTGGATCGTGCGCCCCTTGAAGGCACGGATGCTCGCCTCGACGAAGCCCGACTCGTTCAGCGTGTCGGTGTGGATCGCCACCTGCACGTCCATCTTCTCGGCCACCGCCAGGCAGTTGTCGATCGCCGCGGGCGTGGTGCCCCAGTCCTCGTGCAGCTTGAGCCCGACCGCCCCGGCGCGCACCTGCTCTTCAAGTGGCGCCGGGAGACTGGCGTTCCCCTTGCCGAAGAAGCCCAGGTTCATTGGAAAGGCCTCTGCCGCTGCGAGCATCGACAGGATATGCCACGGGCCCGGCGTGCAGGTCGTGGCGAAGGTGCCGGTCGCAGGCCCGGTGCCGCCGCCAAGCATGGTGGTCACCCCGCTCATCAGCGCCTCTTCGATGAGCTGCGGGCAGATGAAATGGATGTGGCTGTCGATGCCGCCGGCGGTGACGATCATGCCTTCGCCGGCGATCGCCTCGGTCCCGGCGCCGATAGGGATGGTGACGCCCGGCTGGATGTCGGGATTGCCCGCCTTGCCGATCTTCCAGATACGGCCGCCACGCAGGCCGATGTCGGCCTTGACGATGCCCCAGTGATCGACGATCAGCGCGTTGGTGATGACCGTGTCGGCGACCTCCGCCGACGTTCTCTGGCTCTGGCCCATGCCGTCGCGGATCACCTTGCCGCCGCCGAACTTCACCTCCTCGCCGTAGACGGTGAGGTCCTTCTCCACCTCGATCCACAGCCCGGTGTCGGCGAGGCGGATGCGATCGCCCGCCGTCGGGCCGAACATCTCGGCATAGGCCTGGCGCGTGATCTTCATTTAAGTCTTCCCATCACCTTGCCCGCGAAGCCGTATATTTTTCTGTCTCCAGATATCGAAACGAGCTCGACCGTCCGCGTCTGCCCGGGCTCGAAGCGCACCGCGGTGCCCGCGGCGATGTTGAGCCGGAAGCCGTAGGCCTTCCTGCGTTCGAACCTGAGCGCGTCGTTCGTCTCGAAGAAATGGTAGTGCGAGCCGACCTGCACCGGCCGGTCGCCGCTGTTGGTGACCGCCAGGGTCACGGTCTTCCGGCCGGCATTCAGCTCGATCTCGCCGCCGGCGGTCTGGATCTCTCCCGGTATCATGCCGTCGCTCTCCTCGGTGCCTCGGCCGCGCTGCGCAGCAGGAACTCGCGCACTGTATCGATCTGCTCCTGGTCGAACAGCGCGGGCGCATGGCCGACGCCGGCAAACTCGACCGCCTCGAGGCCGGGCTTGCGGCGGCGCATCTCCTCGACCGTGCGCGCAAGCAGCACGTCCGAGTTCGCGCCGCGCAGCACCAGCACCGGGCAGTCGACCGCGTTCCACGCGCTCCACAGGTCGATGCCGCGCAGGAACTCCGGACCGAGCGGAAGCTCCGGGTCGGACTGGGCCGACCAGCTGCCGATCGCCGGGTCGTAGCGCAGCGCCCAGCGGCCATCCTCGCGCCGGCGCACGCTGTGCTGCACGAGATACTCCCACTGCGCATCGGTGAGCGGCCCGAAGTTGGCGCAGGCCTCGCGCAGGTAATCGCGCGCTTCCTCGTAGGACTCGAAGGCGTGCTTGCGGCCGGTTCCGCCCTTGAGGCGAAACAGCGAATTCCAGGGCACGAACGGCCCGACGTCGTTCAACACCAGGCGGCCGATCGGCGAGCCGCGCTTGGCGGCGAGCAGCATGCCGATCAGCCCGCCCATCGACGTTCCGACCCAGTCGAGCCGCGTCGCTCCGGCGCGCCGCCACAGGCGCCCGGCCAGGCCGCGCACCGGCGCGGGCTTCGTGATGCGCGCCACCAGCGCGGCCGCATCGCTCAGGTAGGTCGAGAAGCTGTAGCCGGATCTCTCCTCGAGCCACTCGCTTTCGCCGCGCCCCACGACGTCCATGCACACCACGCGGCAGTCGCGCGCCAGCCCCTCCGCCAGGAAGTCGAAGTCGTGGCTGTTGCGCGACAGCCCGTGCACGCACAGCACGACGTGCGGGTTGGACGGGTCGCCCCAGTCGCTGTAGGCGATGCGGTGAAAGCCGTTCGGTCCGAGGCTGAGGAAGCTCTCCTGCGACATGCTCATAGGGTGGTCAGACGATCGGGTTGTGCACCGTGACCAGCTTGGTGCCGTCCGGAAAGGTGGCCTCGACCTGGATCTCGGGGATCATCTCGGGCACGCCCTCCATCACCTCGTCCCGCCCGAGCAAGGTCGCGCCCCAGCCCATCAACTCCGAGACGCCGCGCCCCTCGCGCGCGCCTTCCATGATTGCGGCGCTGATCAGCGCCACCGCCTCCGGATAGTTGAGCTTCAATCCCTTCGCCCTGCGCCGCTCGGCGAGCAGCGCCGCCGTGAAAATCAGCAGCTTGTCCTTTTCCCTCGGGGTGAGTTCCATCGCGTCGCTCCGTGCGCGTACCCTCGCAAGGACAATGCCTGCGGCATGCCGCGGGGAAGCCGAAACATTCTGCACCAAAACTGTGAACTGCCGGCCGGCACGCACCATGCTGCAGCATCGATCGGCCATAATCCGCGCTTGACCGGTCGAGACGGATACGACATGAGCCATCGCGTGCTGCTGGGGATGCTGACACCCTCGTCCAACACTACCCTCGAGCCGGTCACGGCGGCGATGCTCGCCGGACTGCCCGAAGCGAGCGCGCATTTCGGCCGCTTCAAGGTGACCGAGATCGCCCTGTCCGAGCAGGCACTCGGGCAGTTCGACGATCGCGAAATTCTGCGCGCGGCGGAGCTGCTGTCGCACGCGAGGCTGCATTGCATCGGCTGGAACGGCACCTCCTCGGGCTGGCTCGGCTTCGAGGCCGACGAGCGGCTGTGCGAGCGCATCCACGCGGCGACGGGCATCCCCGCCTGCACCTCGGTACTCGCGCTCAACGAGGTCCTGCGCGCCACCGGCGTGACGCGCTTCGGGCTGGTCACGCCGTACCGCGACGACGTACAGGCGAAAATCGTCGCCAACTACGCGCGCTCGGGATTCGAGTGCGTCGCCGAGCGCCACCTTGGTCTGCAGGACAACTACTCGTTCTCCGAGGTCGGCGCCGGGCAGATTCGCGCCATGGTGCGCGAAGTAGCCGCGGCGAAACCCCAGGCGATCACCATTTTCTGCACCAACCTTCGCGGCGCGCCGCTGGTCGAGGAGCTCGAGCGTGAGCTCGGAGTTCCAGTCTACGACTCGATCGCCACCGTGGTGTGGAAATCGCTCAAGGTCGCCGGCGTCGACCCGAAGCGCGTGCAGGGCTGGGGCCGCCTGTTCCGCGACGTCGCCTGAGGCGCGACCGTGAGCTCGCTCGATCTCGCGATCCGCAACGCGCACGTGGTCACCGCTGCGGAGAGCATGCACTGCGACATCGGCGTCGCCGGCGGACGCATCGTCGCGCTCGGCGAAAGGCTGCCCGGGGCGGCGCGCGAGATCGACGCGCGCGGCCGCCTCGTGCTGCCCGGCGGCGTAGACGGGCATTGCCACCTCGACCAGCCGATGCCCGCACCGATGAAGATGGCCGACGACTTCGAGTCCGGCACGCGCTCGGCCGCCTGCGGCGGTACGACCACGGTGATTCCGTTCGCCGCGCAAGCGAAGGGCCAGTCGCTCGCCGCGGCGGTCGAGGACTACCACCGGCGCGCCGCCGGCAAGGCGTGCATCGACTACGCGTTCCACCTGATCGTGAGCGACCCCGTGCCGCACGTGCTGCGGGAAGAGCTGCCGCGCCTGATCCGCGACGGCTATACCTCGTTCAAGGTCTACATGACTTACGACGACCTCAAGCTCTCGGATCGCGAGATTCTCGACGTGATGGACCTCGCCCGCCGCGAAGGCGCCATGGTGATGGTGCATGCGGAGAACTCCGATGCCATCGGCTGGCTCACCGACAAGCTCGTCGCCGCCGGACGGACTGCGCCGGCGCATCACGCCGACGCGCGCCCCGCTCCGGTCGAGCGCGAAGCGACGCACCGCGCGATCATGCTTTCGGAACTGATCGACGTACCGATCCTGATCGTGCACGTCTCGGGCGGCGAGGCCATCGAGCAGATCCGCTGGGCGCAAGGGCGCGGCCTGAACATCTACGCCGAGACCTGCCCCCAGTACCTGTTCCTCACGTCGGCACATCTCGGCGCCGCGGGATACCATGGCGCGAAGTGCGTCTGCAGCCCGCCGCCGCGCGACGAGACGAGCCAGCGGCGCGTCTGGGAAGGGCTGGCGAACGGCGCATTCCACGTCTTTTCCTCCGATCACGCGCCATTCCGCTACGACGATCCGCACGGAAAGCGCCTGGGCGGCCAGGAGGTCGCATTTCCCCACATTCCGAACGGCATCCCCGGCCTGGAGACGCGGCTGCCGCTGCTGTTCTCCGAAGGCGTGGGCAAGGGGCGCATCGACCTGCGGACGTTCGTCGCGCTCACCGCGACCAATCCGGCGCGCTTGTACGGGCTCTATCCGCGCAAGGGCACCATCGCCGTGGGCAGCGACGCGGACCTGGTGCTGTGGGACGCGCAGCGCCGCGTGGTCATCCGCAACGAGCAGCTGCATCACGCCGTCGACTACACGCCTTATGAGGGCGTCAGCGTGTCCGGCTGGCCGGCGCTCACGCTGTCACGCGGCGAGGTGGTGTGGGAGGACGGGACGTTTCGCGGCACCGCGGGTCGCGGGCAATTCATGCGGTGCGGCCTGCCCGAGGCGGCGCGGCTGCGCCGTCTCGCGGCGCGCAGCTGGGAATAGCGATCAGGTACGCCAGATGCGAGGCTCGACCGCCTCGCGCCCAGTAATCGCGGGCCGCAGCACGGCCCACAGGCGCACGAAGTAGTGTCTCGCCGCCTCGCCCGAATCGCCCAGCCAGCGCGCGAGCAGCACCCCCGGCAGGAGCGTCACTGCAGCCTCGCCCTCGGACGACGCGATTGCGCGGCAGGCGGCGAGCAGATCCTCGCCGATACGCGGCGCCGCCGCCGCGAGCGTGCCGCAGACCGGCTTTCCAGCGAGCCCCGCGCGCGAGGCGAGCAGCGCCGCGCCTCCATCGAGTGACGCGCTCTCCAGCCACAGCGGCCTGCCGTCCCGGCTGATCAGGTTTTGCAGCCGGATGCGGCCGCGCTCGAAGCGCTCGCCGGATCCCGTGCGACCGAGGCACAGGATTTCCCAGCCGATGTAGCGCGCATCGGCCGCGAGACGCACTTGCGCGCCGAGGCGCGCGCGCGCGCCGTCGAACACGATCGTTTCCTGCGGCAACCACTCGAGGCACGCGCCGGCGGCGACGTCGAACGCGAGGCCCTGCGCGGCCCACGCGCCGCCCGAGCGGTACCACTTGCCCGCCCCCGGGGTAGTGAGGAGCGCGTGCGCGCCCGCGCCGATCGCCACATCGAGCGTCAGTTCATCGCCGCCCGCGATTCCGCCGGGAGGATGCACGACGATCGTGTGGCAGACCGCGGCTCCCTCGGGATAGAGCGGCTTTTGCACCACCAGCGGGCCGTCGTGGCGGCGCGCCGCGAGCACCGTCCGCGTGCCGCGTCGCTCGTAACCGAGCGCGAGCTCGGCCCTCCATCGCGCGGTCGTGACCGGTTCGTCTAGGCGCATGCACCGATCATACAAGTGCGTTGCCAATCGGACGAACGCACGCCAAAATGCGCGCCTGCAACGCTACACACAAGCAGCAAAGATCGGGGGCACACCCCCGCGTGATCAGCCCAGCGCAGCTTACGGAGGAGACAGAAATGCTCAAGCGTATCGTCACCACATTTGCGGTCGTTTCGCTCATCGGCGCGTCCGCCACCGTGGCCCAG
>Ga0316624_10000304_pt1 | contig 16031 bp, 12 predicted proteins | sample OWC_Aug_N3_C1_D5_FD_207657 | JGI IMG/M metagenome (GOLD analysis project Ga0316624, IMG submission 207657) | Wetland soil microbial communities from Old Woman Creek delta, Ohio, United States - OWC_Aug_N3_C1_D5_A | ecosystem: Environmental > Terrestrial > Soil > Wetlands | place: USA: Ohio... | reverse complement strand
CCCAACCCGCCAGGATTATCCCGAGGGCACCGATCGATCCAACCGCCACCAGATATAACACCCCCACGTTCACCTCAGTACCCACGATGGTAGGAGCAAATGGAATGACTGCCCAGGTGAGCAAGACAGCAGAAACAGAGAGGATCGGAGCCAGGTTATATACGATTTTGTCGGCTCCGACAGGAGTGATATATTCCTTGGTGAAGATCTTGATGATATCGGGGACTGTTTGCAAAATCCCCCATGGACCCACACGGTTGGGACCCAGCCGATCCTGGATGCGCCCATATAATTTTCGCTCAAGCCAGATGGTGAAGATGACCAGTGCAAAGCCAAAGGTTCCCACCAAACCCGCTGCGATGAACTTCAAAATAAAAGTAACCACAGGCTGTGACACACCCCAGCTAAGCAATAGGTTACCTAACCAATGGCCGATGAATGTGACCGGATCGCTAATAAAATTCATCCTGCTCTCCTAGCTATATTCATAACAAGACAATTTAACCCACAAATAAAAGGCTGAGGGATTCTCCTTCAGCCTTTATATCCATCCCTACATAAGCTACTAAGCCCACTCCAATGCGCCTTTTCGCCAAGCAGCAATCAGCTCAGCGAATAAGATGAGGATAAATATCACACCTGATAACACCCCAAACATCGAGAGCTGCCCAAATGCCACAGCCCATGGGAATAAGAATACCAATTCAACATCAAACACGAGGAAAGTCAAGGCAAAGATATAGTATTGAACCCGGAACTGCACCCAGGTATCACCAACGGTCTCAATACCGCATTCATAGGTCTGTGATTTAGGAACACTTGGTTTACGGGGGGCAATTAAACCTGCCAAAAAAATTGGGGCGCCTGGAAATAAGGCAACGATAAGTAAGAACAGCCCAATAAATAGCCAATCACTTTGCATGATGATGCTCCTGCAAATGAGATGAAATTCCTGATGCTTAAGTAAACAACATTTATTACAAGCTTTCGTGATTCTGAGGAATTAACTCGCTAATTTTACCATAAGAAAAAATCATGTCAAATTACCTAAAATCACATCTTTCCAGTGACACCCTAATATACTATGAAGAGAATGCTTTCGAATTTCTGAGGTTGGAGTGTATAATTTTGCCAGAGGAATGCCCAATGCGTTTTGAAGACCTTTCATGGTTCGATATTGAGAAATATTTACAAGTCGAAAAAAGACTGATCCTGGTATTGGGTGCTTGCGAACAGCATGGCTACCTGAGCGTGATGTGTGATACAAAAATCCCATTAGCCCTGGCAGATGCCGCCTGCCAACAAACCGGTGTGTTGGTGGCCCCCGTGATGAATTTCGGCATCTCGCCATATTTTATGGAATATCCAGGTACATTAAGCTTAAGGTCAAGCACATATTTAGATGTAGTGGAGGACCTGGTAAGTTCTGCGTACCACCACGGATTTACTCGCATCCTGGTATTGAGCGGGCATGGAGGTAACGACCCGGCACGTTCAAGAATCTATGAGGTTACGAATAAATTACCAGATTTGCTCATCGCATGGTATGCATGGTGGCAGGCACGCAGTGTTGAGAGCGTGGCGATCAAATATAACCTGCGCTCATTTCATGCCGCCTGGATAGAAGCATTCCCATTTACCCGGGTGGGAGATTTACCCGAGGGTGAGAAAATCCCCCCGCGCATACCTGGGTTGATCAATGCAAAGCTGGCGAGAGAACTTTACCAGGATGGCGTGTTTGGTGGACCCTATCAAGTGGATGACGCCATCATGACAGAGATTTTCAATGCTGCCCTCGACGACATATTACAATTATTGAAATTTGAATAAGCAGGTATTCGATACGAACAAGATATTTGTTTTACCCATAGGAGAAAAAATGACCGAGCCAAATAGAGAGATTATCAGGACAGAGAAAGCCCCAAAAGCTATAGGACCATACTCTGTAGGTGTGAAGACCGATTGCTTTATATTCACCGCCGGGCAAGCAGGAATTATTCCTGAGAACGGGAATATTATCGATGGCGGAATTGAGAATGAGACCAGACAGACCTTGACCAACATAAAAAATATCCTGGAAGCGGCCGGGTCTTCATTACAACGGGTGGTTAAAACGACGGTTTTTTTGAGCGACATGAATGAGTTTGGGCCAATGAACGCGGTATACGCAGAATTCTTTCCTGAGAATCCCCCGGCGAGGTCAACAGTTCAAGTAGCTGCCTTACCCAAGGGTGTAGCGGTTGAAATTGAAGCCATTGCCCTGGTCGGCGCGTAAACGTATCCGTCAGGGAGGATGACTGCATATCATCTTTTGGTGCCAGAGAATCCTTAATTTGACACATAACAACGAAAAAACAGGCTCAAAGGGATTGCGCACAAGGACAATCGAAAGACCATTCGCATGATTGAAGTCTCATTGATCGTACCTTGTTACAATGAAGAGGCAACCATCCGTCAACTTCTACAGGCAATCGAATGCCAAACTTATCCATTGGCCGACTTGGAAGTGATTATCGCCGATGGATTATCCACCGACCATACCCGTGAAGTAATCACCGATTATCAGTCAAGTCACCCAAATCTGTCAATCAGGGTGATCGATAATACCAGGCGCATCATTCCATCTGGACTCAACTCTGCCATCGAGGTGGCGCGAGGAAAATACCTCATCCGGATGGACGCACATTCCATACCCGACCGAGATTACATAAAGAATTGCGTACATGATTTGGAAGCTGGCCTGGGAGATAATGTAGGCGGGATATGGAAGATCCAACCGGGTGCAAATACCTGGATCGCCCAAGCCATTGCCATCGCAGCCGCTCATCCCCTGGGGGTTGGAGATGCGCGCTACAGAATCGGTGGAGTCGCCCAAGAAGTTGATACCGTCCCATTTGGAGCATTCCACCGGGGGTTAATCGACAAGATCGGCAAGTATGATGAAACACTGCTCACCAATGAGGACTATGAATTCAATGTCCGTATCCGCCAATCGGGTGGTAAAGTGTGGATGAACCCGGCGATCCATTCCATTTATTTTGCGCGTTCAACCCTCAAGGAACTTTCACGGCAATTTTGGCGTTATGGATATTGGAAAGCCCGCATGTTATTGCGGTACCCAGAAACATTGCGCTGGCGGCAGCTTATTCCGCCATTATTCGTTTTAGTGCTTGTCAGCCTGGGATTACTATCCTTTGGCTGGTATCTTGCACGTTTATCCCTAGCCATTATTGTGATACTATATACCATTGTAATCTTTGCCACAGGACTCCAAATGAGTATCAATCGAAAAATTCCATCCCTGGTGATAGGTTTCCCCCTGGCAATCGCCACGATTCACTTATCATGGGGAAGTGCCCTCCTGTGGGGCTTGTTGGTCAAACCGAGGGTCAACGGGCCAACGAGATGATAGCCGTAAAGACCACCCCGACATCAAGCAAATGGAGATTGCGGCCGCGTGAGAGGCGGACGCTATTATTGCTAGGCGATTTAGTGATGGCTGAAATTGGCTTGTTTGTCGGATTATATGTTTGGTCCGTGGCTGATATCTTTCAAACTTTTGGCCTGACTTTTATCAGCCGGACACCCAGTTGGTTCTTCTTCTTGCCCTTCATCTGGCCTTTGCTCATGTCGAGGCTTTATGAAGAACACCGTGCCCGCGACCGCGGGCAGACATTGCGCAACATTGCGTTCTCAGCCCTGATCGGGTTGGGATTGTACATGGTGTTCTATTTCACTTCAACGCCCAATACTCTCCCCAGAATTGGCGTGGCAGCCTTTATCATAAGTGTATTTATCCTTACCCTTATATGGCGATTCTTTTACATCAAGGTATTCACTGCCCCACAGTTCATGCGCAGGGTATTGCTCGTCGGAGCGGGTGAGACGGGCAAAATCATGCTGAATATCTATAATCGCATCAAGCCGCGCCCGTATATCCTGGTGGGGATCATTGATGATGACCCACAGAAAATTGGAAAGACCATCGAAGGATATGAAGTATTCGGTGGTTGCGATGCATTACTGAATACCATCACCGATCACCAAATCACCGACTTAATCGTAGCCATTTCCGGTCAAATGCAGGGCGGCATGTTCCAGGCCTTATTGGACGCACAAGAAGTGGGTGCTGAGATCATCCGCATGCCGGTAGCATACGAAGAGCTGCTCCACCGGGTGCCGATTCTATATCTCGAGGCAGAATGGATCTTGCGGTCTTTCGTCGATAAAGCTCGCTCGGAGACTTTCGCTGAGATGGCCAAGAGGGGCATTGACATCCTGGGTGGGCTGGTAGGAATAGTAATCCTGATCCTCTTTTTTCCATTTGTTGCCATCGCAATCCTCATTGAATCCGGGCGACCAGTGATATATAAACAAGTGCGCATGGGTCGAGGAGGGGTGCTGTACGATATTTACAAATTCCGCACTATGCGGCAAGATGCCGAAGCTGCCGGCCAGCCACAGTGGGCTGAAGAAAATGATCGCCGGGCGACCAAGGTGGGTCTCTTATTACGTAAAACGCACATCGATGAAATCCCACAGTTCTATAACGTGTTGCGAGGCGAAATGAGCCTGGTTGGACCACGTGCTGAGCGCCCTGAGCTGGTGGAATGGTTCCAAAAACATGTCCCATTCTACCGCGCCAGGCTGTTGGTCCGCCCGGGAATAACCGGTTGGGCGCAAGTGAACCAGCAATACGCGTCGACAATCGATGAGACGATTGAAAAACTAGAGTACGACCTGTATTACATCATGCACCGTAACGTGTTAATGGATTTGCGGATAATTGCCCAGACACCTTTCCTGGTGTTTAGCTTACGGGGGAGATAGCTTGAAACCAGATTTCCTCTTTAGAAACCGCACTGTATTAATTGGGGATATATTATTTATTTTCGTGTGCGTTCTGGGAAGCTTTGTCTTGCGCGTGCCCCTCGGCGCACGATTGTTTGATTTCAGGTACCAGATCCTGACCATGCTCATCGTGGCGTTGATCATCAAACCTCTGGTGTATTACTGGTTTGGGTTGTACCGGCGTTTATGGGTATACGCAAGCATCCGTGAGTTAAAGCTGATTGCCATAGCGGTAACCACGGCTTCAATCATCGTGTCGATCATTGTCAGCCTGATCTCCACCCTGATGGTGGCCAAGGATTTCTCGCGCCTGGTATTGGTGATCGACTGGTTGTTGTCTCTCCTGGCAGTGGGTGGGTTGCGGTTCGCATACCGTATATATTTCGAGAGCCAGTCATCTTCAAAACAGGTGGGGAGCCGGTTGCGACGGGTGCTAATTGCCGGAGCTGGGGATGCTGGTGCGCTGGTCGTGAGGGAAATGCAGCGCAATCCGCAAGCCAACCTGAATCCGGTTGGATTCGTCGATGATGATCCTGCCAAGCTGAAACAGGAGATCCATGGTACGCCTGTCATCGGGAAATTGGATGAATTAGCACACCTGATCGATTTAAAGAAGGTTGATGAGGTCATCATCGCCATTCCAAGTGCACCGGGGCAGGTCATCCGAAAAGTGACCGATATCTGCAGGACAAAAAACATCCCCTCGCGGACTATGCCGAGCTTGCACGAGCTGATCGGGGGAAAAGTTAGCGTGAACCGCTTGCGGGAAGTTGAGATCACGGATTTGCTTCGGCGTGCTCCCGCGCATATTGATACCGAGCTGGTGGGTTTAAACCTTGAAGGACGGCGTGTCCTGGTCACCGGGGCAGGAGGATCAATCGGTAGTGAGCTATGCCGGCAGATCGCTCGTTGGGAACCAGCAGACCTATTCCTCCTCGGTCACGGGGAAAACAGCATCTTCGAAATCCTCATCGAGCTGGAGCAGAGTTATCCAGGGCTGTCAATCCACCCCTTGATCGCTGACATCCGTGATAACGCCTATCTCGACCACTTGTTCTCGAGCTATAAACCCCAGGTGGTGTTCCATGCCGCCGCTCATAAGCACGTCCCATTAACGCAGGTTAACATCCTCGAAGCAGTCAGTAATAATGTCCTGGGCACCCGCAATGTCGTGGATGTATCCATGGACAATCGCGTTGAAAGGTTGGTGATGATCTCAACGGATAAGGCCATCTGCCCAACCAGTGTCTATGGCGCGACAAAACGAATTGGTGAGATGCTCATCCTGGATGCAGCCCGTAGGATGGAGAAATCATTCTCGGTGGTGCGGTTCGGCAACGTATTGGGCAGTCGAGGCAGTGTCTTGGTGCGCTTCAAGCGCCAGATCGACCTAGGTGGACCGGTCACCATCACCCATCCTGACATGGAACGTTATTTCATGACCATCCCTGAAGCGGTCCACCTGGTGCTCCAGGCATTTGCAATGGGGAAAGGTGGTGAAGTTTTCGTTTTGAACATGGGTGAGCAGATCCGCATCCTTGACCTGGCCCAGGACCTGATCCGTCTCTCAGGATTGGAACCCGGCAAGGATATCGAGATCGTGTTTACCGGGATCCGCCCGGGCGAAAAGCTGAGTGAAGCCCTGTGGGATGAAGGGGCTGATTACCTTTCCACCAACCATCCTGATGTACTCCGCCTGAGCGAAAACGAATTGATTACCAGCAACAACCTTAAAGAAGCTGTGAATGAATTGATCGAATTGGGGAAGAAGGGCGACCCTGACCAGATTGTCAGCATGCTAAACCGAATTGTCCCTGGAGCAACAGTCAGCAGCACACCTTCTCCAGATATAACGTCTGTGATCTGACCTAGCATGGCAGAAATAAATCCTGATGAGTGGGACAAATTCTTATCACACTACCCTGACATCCATATATTGCAAACTTCAGCCTGGGGGAAATTAAAGGCAGATTTTGGATGGCAAGTATTGCATGTCATTTCAGCGAATAGCGGTGCACAGCTCCTGGTCAAGAAAATCCTGCCCGGAGTGCGTTTTGCTTATATTCCCAAAGGCCCGGTAGGCATGAGCTGGCAGCAGTTATGGCCAGAAATTGATCAAGTCTGCCGTAGATTGAATTGCATATTCTTGAAGATCGAACCTGATGTATGGATGGTCGATGATGAAAAATATGTGATTCCGGCAGAACAACTCCCGCCTGGTTGCGTCCAGAGCAGGCACAGCATCCAACCATTGCGGACCCTGGTGGTTGATATCAGCGAGGGAGAGCAACAAATCCTGGGTCAGATGAAACAAAAAACCCGCTACAATATTAACCTGGCGATCAAGAGAAGCGTGGTGGTCAGGTCGCATACCAGCCTGGGTGCTTTTTACCACCTGATGGAAATCACAGGCCAACGGGATCAATTTGGTATTCATAGCCTGGAGTACTATCAGCGAGCATTTGACCTGTTCAGCGCCCATGACCAATGCCAGCTTTTAGTGGCAGAATATGAAGGGATTCCGCTCGGGGCACTGATTGTCTTCAGGAACGGGTGCAGGGCATGGTACTTTTATGGTGCTTCTTCCAATGCACACAGGGACAGGATGCCGAACCACCTGTTACAATGGGAAGCGATGCGCTGGGCAAAGTCACAGGGATGTACCGAATATGACTTATGGGGTGTGCCTGATGAAGACTTGGCAACCCTGGAGGCCAAATTTTCCAATCGTGAAGCGGGTCTTTGGGGAATCTATCGGTTTAAACGTGGCTTCGGTGGCGCATTAAAACGTTCGGTAGGTCCGTGGGATCGAGTGTACAATCCCACATTATATAAATTGTATTCTCTGTGGCTGAAATATCGCAGGGTTGAAAATTAGCCCTGAGGCTGAAGAATAGATGCTGCCGAAAAATCCACCCCTGATTAATCCTATACAATGGAACGCTGCCATCGCGGGCTTGCCGGGCAGCCATCTTTTACAAACCTGGGAATGGGGAAAGGTTAAATCGCAGTTCGGCTGGCAGCCCCATTATCTATTCTGGCTCGAAGAAAGCGGGCAGATAGAGTTCGTAACCAATCGTCGACTCGATGAGTTAAGCAAAAAGCCCCTGGTGGCGGCTGCCTTGACCTTGCAGCGCAATATCATGATCGGCGGCTTCTCACACCGCATGGGAATTATCTATGTACCTAAAGGGCCTTTGCTAGACTGGGGTGATGACCGCTTACGTGAACGTGTGCTGCGCGACCTGGCAGCTTTCGCTCGAAAACAAAGTGCAATATTCATAAAAATCGACCCGGACCTCTTGCTGGGATATGGAGTTCCAGGCACAGCCGGATCGAGCGATTGCCCTCTCAGCGCAAGAGTTGTCGAGGAACTGAAAGCCATAGGCTGGCTGTTCTCCGATGAGCAGGTGCAGTACCGTAACACGGTGATTATTGATCTCGAGCAAAGTGAAGCTGACCTGCTGGCGAATATGAAGCAGAAGACACGTTACAACATCAACCTGGCAATGCGCAAAGGTGTGACTATACGAGTAGGCCAGCCGGCAGACATCAGCATGCTCTACAAGATGTACGCTGAAACATCGCTGAGAGACGGATTTGTCATCCGGAACGAGCCTTATTACTACGAACTATGGAGCACTTTTCTACCCGGTCAAAAAGCCACCAGGTTTGAACAACCTGTCGCTGAAGCCCTAATTGCCGAGGTGGATGGTGAGCCGGTGGCGGGCGTGATCATCTTTCGCTTCGCCAGGAAAGCCTGGTACTTTTACGGGATGTCCAGTACTGCTCACAGGGATAAAATGCCTAATTACCTGCTGCAATGGGAGGCAATCAGGCGCGCAAAGGCTGCATGCTGTAAGGAGTACGACTTGTGGGGCGCCCCAGATGAGTTTATAGAAACTGATCCATTATGGGGCGTATATCGATTCAAGGAAGGCCTGGGAGGCACAGTCCACCGGCACCTGGGAGCGTGGGATTTACCGGTGAACCGCATGCTTTACAGGATATATTCGAAAACATTACCCGGATTGCTGGATATCATGCGCAAACGGGGTACTGCCAGCACAAAACAGGTCGTTGGATAAACGCTATGATCACTCTACCACGGATCAGCATCGCCCACCTACCCACTCCAGTTGAGGTGCTGCCACGGCTGACAGCAGCCCTGGGTGGACCAACAATTTTAGTCAAGCGGGACGACCTGACCGGACTGGCATTCGGCGGAAATAAGACCCGCAAGCTGGAATACCTGATGGCTGAAGCCCAAGCCCACGGAGCACGTACCATCATAACAGCCGGTGCGATCCAATCGAACCATTGCCGCCAAACTGCCGCAGCGGCTGCACGGCTCAATTTCGAGTGTATCCTGGTCTTGTCGGGAGAAAAACCTTCCCTGGCGAGTGGGAACCTGCTGCTCGACCGCTTATTCAATGCTGAAGTCGTTTGGACCTCACTCGAAGAACGCGACAATATCTTAGAACAAACCTTTCAGAAGGCCTGGGAGGCAGGTAATAGGCCTTACCTGATCCCATACGGTGGCTCAAATACCACCGGAGCGACGGCTTACGTCCAGGCCATGCAAGAATTGCTGGCTCAGCAGTACCACCCGGATTGGATCGTCTTCGCTTCATCTTCCGGAGGAACCCAGGCAGGCCTGGTTACCGGTGCCAGGTTGTTTGGCTTCCAAGGTAAAGTATTAGGGATCAGTGTGGATGAACCCGAGATGATATTGAAAGGACGTGTGGCGTCGCTAGCTACTGCCACAGCCGATGCCTTACGAGAAAATGCTATCTTTCAGCAGGATGATATCCTTGTATGCGATGATTACCTCGGCGAGGGGTATGGCATCATGGGACCGGCGGAAATCGAAGCGATTCGGTTATTCGCACGATTGGAAGGGTTGGTCCTCGACCCGGTATATACCGGCCGAGCTGCAGCCGGATTGATTGACCTGGTCCGCAAGGGATATTTCATGAACCAGGAGACTGTGCTTTTCTGGCATACGGGAGGCACGCCGGCCGTATTTTCAGAAAAGTATGCCCACCTGGTCGACCCCATCAGCTAGGATTCCAGATTAAACAATAGAGTACCCCAATGGAATACAGGGAGTACATTCAGCGCAACGACTTTCCCTATACCAGGAAACCTCGCCTCTGGATGGATTCGATGTGGGAAAAATCTATATATCTCGCCGATAATTATGAACGGGTCACTTGAAACGAGCGAGCAAGCGATCACGCCAGACCTGCCAGGATAGCTTGCGGATCTCGGAGCCAGCTTTCTGGGCGCCCTCCGAATCAGCTGGATGAGTGCTGTAGACAGACTTCTGATATTCCCTGGACAATAGCCTGGCTGGCGCATAAGCAGATGGCATGGCATCGACGAGGGCATGTGCCCGCTCGGAAGGGGTATCCTGGATGGAGGGTCCCTTGCCAACCCTCTCCAGGGCGCGGTTGATCTCCAGGTAAGAGCGGGATATGACCGGTAAAGTCCGGTAATAAATCCAATTAACCAGGAAATCAGGTGGACGAATGCCCAGTTTCCTCAAGCCCTTATCGATTCCGACCGGGATATCAAGGGAGAGGCGTTCCAGGAAAGGCTGGACCCTAAAACCACGCCTGACTTGCCGAATGACGACCACCAAGGCTGCCAGGGCTACCGCCATCAGGATCAGCCTGATGATATTGCCTAAGGTCCAAAAATTAGCAAAAAATCCATTGTTAGAACCATTTTTGACAGCGCTATCCGCTCCAAAACGGTCTTGAGGGAGCTGACGGGGGCCGACATCTTCCTGGGGCAGAGGACGGTTGATGATTGGATTAGCACTGGCTTCTCCAGAAGGGCGGGTAAACGCCGGCTGTGAGACAGTCGGCTCGAAGATGACCCAACCGATCTCGGGGAAAAAGACCTCGGGCCAGGCGTGGGCATCCTTTTGGCGCACGACGTAAATCGACGTCTCAATCGTCTGTGGGTGAGTGATATCAGTACTTACCCCGGAGGGGATCTCCTGGGACGAACCGGGCTCGAGCTCACCCTGAGCGTATCCGACTGCCATCCTGGCAGGGATCCCTAATGAGCGCAACATCACCACTTCAGCCGAGGCATAATATAAACAATATCCTTTTTTGTAATCAAATAAGAACCAGTCTATTCGGTCCTGATTGGCTGGTGGATTGCTGACCGATTGGTTATATTCGATATTCTGCCGTAAATAATTGGTGATGGCATTGGCAATATCGTACGGATTACTCAATCCGGAGGCAATATTTCGGGCTAATTCCCGCGTGCGAGGGGTAATGCTCTCGGGAAGCTGGAGATAATTGTTGGCGACCCAGTCAGGATAAATTGTTCCGGCATCCTTGAGCTGCCGAATTGTCATGGCGTCGACGGCCGCTCTCACCGAGTACTGCTCCCCAGGGTGGACAATCCCCCTGGTCATCAATGCCCCGAAGTTAACAGTCCCATCCGGGTTATCTGCCATGTATGCACGGGTGGGAATACTCACCCATAAGGGTTCCGGAGCCACGAAGAGGTTTGAAATCGGGACGTAGGGATAGAATGTGAAAAAAAGGTCCAACCGGGCAGCCAGGCCGGGCTGGCTTAAATCGATCGTGCTGGGAGTGAGATCATGCGTGGTGGTCAGACTGGTAAGCCACTGATTAGCCAGATAGGTGTCATATGAGCGTGCTTCCCAATAAAAACGGCCGCCGTTGGGTGGCGCACTGGGAGCGCGGATTTCCATGACCACCTGATCGGATAGTGGGTTACCGAGCCCCAAGGACATTGTTGGCCCATAATAGTTTTCAACCAGGCCGACCGAGGCACGCAGGGAGGCGAACATGAAGCTGAAGCGGTCTTTGGCGGTAAGCCAGGGCCTCGAGGCAGTCTGCCACATCTCGGCGGCTGGCCTGAAGGTGTCGGCAAGAACAGGCACATTCCAGGAGAAGAATACCAGGATCATGGACAAGACGAGTGCCACGCGGGAGAGGTCAAACCCGATATCCGGGGGAGTATGGGTATGGCTTTGCTGCCATTTCACGGTATTTTTCAAGAAGACGATTCGAGCGACTAAAATCAAAGCGAAGAAAAGGTAAAATGCCAGGTACCAGGAACGACTGACCAGCAGTGGATCAAATGAATGAATAACAAAAGTGGCGACTCCGCCAGGTATGATCACTTTCCACGGGTTATCTTGTCGAACCAGTACGAAGCTGGAATAGATCGTAAGAGCCCAGAATAACAGCGCCATTAGCAAGAGGAAAAGCAAGCTATCGGTTACAGGCCGGCGGGTGAGCAATTCCTCAATCACGGTTTGTAACCGGTCCCACAGGGTGATCAAGCGCTCGCGCCAGGTGGCATCGGCATCGAGGGTTAATCCCAATTGCCAGGGGATAAAGAAAGAGCCATAGGCAATCGCAAAAATCACCACCCAGAAGCGTTTGAAGATGCTCTTGCCAAGCGCCAGACCTAAAATCGCGCCCAGGAAGGCCATAAATTCGACGATGTCGAGGTGGCTGGTCCAGAGGGTGGCAGCCAGGCGGGCGGCCGCGATCTGCATGATAATGATCAGCAGAATTGCTGACAACCAATCCCAGCGGCGGATATTCATTTTCTTTTCAACAGGGTTGACCATAGTAGTTACTCTATCATAAATCACCAATAAGATTCTATCAAACTACCCTTAATGGAAGATTATGGTTCATCCGCAATAATTAAGCATCAGGCGACTGGGGATAAAAATGCCCCCCTCCCAACCGCTCCCCAAACGTAGAGCGGTTTAGGGGAGTAGCTGTTAGCTAATTTTTGTAGATACCCTCTTGACATTTAAGACGGTATCTACCAACTGCTTGCTGGGCACGCTATCCGGGGAGTGCCTTATAAAATGGAGCAGAACGAATGCATTTTGAGATGGAATGTTCAAAAGTCGGCAGGTTGGCATGGTGGAAGGTTGATATGTTGGAATGCATGAAGGTTGAAAAATAGACATAGAAGTGGTTGGGCTGTGAATTGTTTCTAGAAAAAAAACAAAAGCATTCAATTCAGAGACGTGACTGGCGGTTGGGGATTGAAGTTTTGGGATCAAACATTCGCAGAAAAGACAGGATAGACATCAGAAGGAGGAAAAATGGGTATCGGAAGTGAAGGGAAAGCCTGAATAGATTGACAGCACGGTATTATTATAGCACATATGTTCTAATCCACAAGGGGTTTTAATGATCTGACGAATAATTTAAGGTTGAAGTGAAATGGAGAAAACGAAACAAGAACTATCAGATTCTAAGATGGTGGGTTTCGGGCTGCGCATTCAATCCGGTAAAGATCATACCGGACGATGCCCAACCTACGGAGTGTCGTTAATTTAATACGACGCGTTGGATTGCGAGATCTCCAGATCATTCACGCGCATAAATGCCGGTACGATCACCACCGTTGGATTACGCCTGCCATAGCTATCTGATGTATTATAGGCCACGATATCACTAGCCAGCCAGGCGACCCTATCACCAAAAACATCCAGCAGGCTTTGCGTCATGCGCACATTAAATGGGATGCCCACTGATCCATCCTTCCTAAGCAAGCGCGTCCCAAAGCGCGAACTGGCAGTGATCACTCCTTTGGAGGGATTGACGATATTCATATAGTGCAGGAAGGGGATATATAGGAGATCCTTCTCGCGTGGTAATGCAGCTAGCTCCTGCATAGAAGCTGCACCGGCCTGAATGCCACCAGCGATCACTGCGCTTGGGTGATCGACCGTATGCCCAGTCGGTTTCGCATTGAATTCATCCGCATCATCCTGCGTCCAGATGAATGCCTTGAAAACGCCCTGCTCAATAACGGGGAATCTACCTCTCGGTAAGCCATAATCATCCCGCCGGATCGGGAATGTCTCCCTCCGCATGGGATCATCGTTGAGTGTCAGTTGTTCCGAGAAAACCTTCTGCCCTATTTGCGCCTCGCTCAAGAAGGAATATCCACGCTTCATCAATCCCCCATTAAACCCGATATATCCCATCACCCTTGCCATCTCTGCAATGGCCGCGGGTCCGAACACAATGTCATATCTCCCCAACGATATCTGGAATGGCGTTTCACCCTTAAGTTGAGCCACCAGGGTGGCCAACTCACCTTTAAGCTTGCCCGCATCCAGGTCAGATTTACGCTGTGCGGATGCCTCGGCGATTACCTCCCACTTTTGGCCGGCGTGTGCAAGCACTGCCGTGATCTGAGCATCAGACAGGCGGTAGTATTGGTAATTTTCCGAAGTGGTCCAGATCATCGCTGAGATTGTTGATCCATTAGAAAAGATTCCGGAAAGTTTCACCTGGTCAGTTTCGAGCCCTTGTGCAGCTTGGTTAAAATATGCCAATCTGCCTTCGTTGCTGATTTCTGCCAGTTCAACCTCGTAGCATTCTTCATCACTGAATGACCCTGGGTACACCGGGATGGTGGGTTGGTAGTTCAACGGTTGGGCGTGTCTGGCTAGTTCAATTGCAGTATCAACACCGCGTTTCATCTCTTCAAGTTGATTCAGATGGGTGATCATCTGATATGTGGCGCGTTTTCTGCCATCGTATGCCATAATTTCGAGCCGGATCAGCCTCTCATTCGTATTCAACGAGATTGCTGAATTGGCAAAGCGCATCAGGTAGCTGTCTTCCTCGTGATAGTAAAATCCGACCGCCTGATCATTCGTTCTTATCTTTTCCAGAGCATATTTACGTAACGATTGTAGGGTTTCCAGAATGCAATCTTTATAGTTGGTGGTCGCCATGTTTACTCTCCTACCCTAACGTTATCGAATCTGCAGATCGGTATACCATGCCCCAGCTGCATGACCTGGTTGGGCTGTCCTTTACCGCAGTTTGCCACGAAATTCACCATCCAGGTGGTCTTGTCGCCCACTGCTGAAAGTGAATTGTAAAATTCCAACGTATTTCCCATGTAGGATGGATTCTTGACCACCTGCTTTTTTTGACCATCCTCCACCAACCAGGCGATCTCGGTCGCAAAGTGGAATTGCTCGCGGTTCGAGCCTATTGACCAGCTTCGGGCATTATCCATCAACAAGCCTCTCTCCGTGTTGGCGATGATATCATCCAGGTTGCCATCGGTGCCTGGGTCGATATTGATGTTGGTCATGCGCTCAATTGGCACCCTATAGAAGGCAGTTGCCCTGTTAGCACCACTGCTGCCATTGAAAATTTGTTTCCTTGCCCTTGCATTGGCTTCTTCCACCATCTGGCGACCCGTGATCGCCCCCACCAGGATACCCTTATTGATCAACAAATTATCCTGTGCCTGTATGCCATCATCATCGTATCCAAAACTGCCCGGGCTATTAAGTACGGTAGCGTCCGCCCGCACCGTTAGTTTTTCGGAGCCGTAGCGTAATCGGCCGAAGTCGTCCAGCGTGACAAACGAGCCACCTGCGTAAGATAATTCATAACCCAGGATACGATCGAGCTCAAGCGCGTGACCGATGGTCTCATGGGTCTGCAATGCCATCATGTCCTGCAGCAGGATCACAGAACGGTGATCCTTCGGGCAAGGATCGGCCACCAGGATTTGATTTAATTCCCCCACAATCCGCTCAGCATTTTCGCTGAACAACTGTGGATCAATCGACTCCCACCCACGGCTAGCTTTACCTTCCTGCCCCAGGCTGAAGCTGCGCTCATGTGTCTCACCTTGCGCATCCACACCTATCAACGATAGTAGTGCAAATACTTCGGTGATCTCCTTCTCGATCTCACTGCCTTCCGAATCAACAAAGACGATCTGCTTATGTATGAAATTAAGCGAGGCAGCGCGCTGGAATACACCCGGCTGGTCCAGCTTTTTATCCATTTCCTGGAGGAATGCAACCTTCTCAACCAGGGGCACATCGATTGGGTTGATGCGGCTTGGACTGGTAAAATGCGCCTGGATGGCATCCTTTTCCGCCAGCCTGATGGGGAAGGTCACGCGTTGCGCAGCTACCCGTGCGTTATCGAGTGCTTTGTCATATATAACTTCAAGGTTGCTCACATCAGAAGAGGCGGAGAAGCCCCAAGCACCCTTATATAGCACTCGCACCCCCAACCCACTCTCCCTGGTGAAAAATGATTCCTTAAGATTGCCGTTCCACATGGTCAGTGAGTTCGATTCTTCAAACGGGTACCAGCGGGTATCTA
>Ga0316624_10000303_pt1 | contig 16053 bp, 16 predicted proteins | sample OWC_Aug_N3_C1_D5_FD_207657 | JGI IMG/M metagenome (GOLD analysis project Ga0316624, IMG submission 207657) | Wetland soil microbial communities from Old Woman Creek delta, Ohio, United States - OWC_Aug_N3_C1_D5_A | ecosystem: Environmental > Terrestrial > Soil > Wetlands | place: USA: Ohio... | reverse complement strand
AACAGTTCTTCAAAACCTTTTCGCCACGCGAGGCCGCGGAGGGGCCGATGGATTTTTCCGCAAATCTTTCGATGCAGGGAAAGACGGTAAACGAAATGAAGCTGAGCGCAAACGGAGATACCTCCCTTCGGGGAAATAACCTCATGCTCAAGGGCCAGGATATTGATCGGGATTTCTCACGGTTTGAGTCCAGTCAGAACTTCAATCTTGTGGATTTTGGCGCGTTTTTCTTTTCCGGGCCGGTTGGTTTGGTGGTCACGAAGGGGTACAACTTTGCGAACATCTTTCGCGAATCGGGTGGCAATAGCAATATCCGGACGCTGGTCTCGGACTGGAAGATCGAGCGCGGCGTGGCGCGCGCGCAGGATGTGGCCATGGCGACGAACGAGAACCGCATCGCACTCCAGGGAGGACTCGATTTCGTCAACGAGCGTTTCGATGACGTGACCATAGCGCTGATTGACGCCAAGGGCTGCGCCATGGTGCGGCAGAAGATCCACGGCCCATTCCAGAAACCCGTGGTGGAGAAGCCCAACATCCTGCTGTCTTTGGCCGGACCGACGGTCAGCTTGCTCAAAAAAATGAGGAGCCTTTTCCCCGGTGGAAAGTGCGGCGTGTTCTACGCCGGGGTGGTGGCGCCGCCGAAATGAATGGCGCCTAATCGCTGAAAATGATCGCCGCTTCTTCTGTCAATCCGCACTATCTTGGCCCGCCCACTCCTGTAACAAGCTTAGTCCCACCGCAAGCAGCGTTGGCCCGATGAACACGCCGACGAAACCAAAGGCGAGCACGCCTCCCAACACGCCGAACAGGATCAGGATAAACGGCAAGTTGGTGCCGCGGCTGATCAGCATGGGCTTCACCACATTGTCCACGGTACTGATCGCCAAAACTCCCCACAGCACCATGAATATTCCCCAGCCCACGGCGCCCTGATAAAACAGCCAGAAGGCCGCGCCACCCCATACCAGCGGCGGTCCGACGGGAATCAGCGAGAGGATGAAAGTGGCAACCCCAAGTAGCAGCACTGCCGGCACACCTGCGATGGCGAAACCAATTGCGGCAACGACGCTCTGGGCCAACGCGGTTCCCAACAGCCCGCGCATGACGCTCCGCACGGTGTTGTTGATGGTGCCGAGGATGTTCTCCGCATGGATGCCGACCACCCGGTCCATCGCCATATTGAGAAATTTCACCAGCGCAACGCCGTCGCGATACAAGAAGAAACTGATGAAGGCGGCCAGGCTCATTACTACTACACCTTGTCCCAGCAAGATTCCGCCCGCAAGCAAGATATTTTTGGTGGGTTCCAGTAAACGCATCCCCAGCGCGACCAATTCTTCGTGGTCGGTAGCGAGCAGATGCCAATAGGCACCGGCCGATTCGCCGACAATCGGCACCCTCCCTAACCAGGCCGGCGCCTCCGGCGGTCCGGCCTCGATGGCCCGCTTGAGCCAATCGTAAAAGGCGGTAACGTTATCGGCAAGGTTGTATGCCGCCAGCGCCAACGGCAGAATCACTACCAGTACCAGCGATAGCGTCATAGTGAGCGCCGCTATATTTTTATGCCCCCTCATCGCGTGCAATAACCTGAGATAAAGAGACCAGGTCGAAACACACACCACAATGGCAAGCAATATCGCGGTCAGGAACGGACTTAACACCAGAAAGCAACCCGCCACCAGGAGGAACACGGCGGCAAGCTGGGCAAAATATTCGTAGCGTTTTTCCACGGGGCTGGGCCTCTCTCTGAAACGGAAAAACAAAACTCCAAATCAGTGCATTCATCAGCGGACAAACGTGACTTTGCGAGCTTGCGATAACCAGGAGGCCGACGCCATGTTCCAGTTAGCGAGAACCTGCCCCCTTTGCGCCCTCAGTGGGCCGCCTGCTCCTCATAGAACTTCACCGTCTTCCGCGAACGCGCATGCCTCTTGTGAGTGACCACGCCCTTGAGGCAATCCAGGTTTGAGATGGGAGTATCGGGATACGCTGGGTTGAGCGCATGCAGCAGCCAGCCGCCCTGCTCATCGCGCTTTAGCTGGCGGAAGACGAAATCATCCGTCGCCACTTCAGCAATCACGAACGAGCCATCCATTGCCGGCCTCTTCAGCTCGATGACCAATATCTCGCCTTCGTTGAATTCCGGCTCCATGCTGTCGCCCAGCACCATCAGCGCGACCATTTCCTTTCCGTCGCAATTGCTGCCGGACATAATGCCTTCCTCCGCGTTGGCGGACACGACGGGGATATCGATGGGTTTGCGGGTTTGCATGAGAAAACTTCCAGGTTGAAGGGTTTGGATGATAGCGCCAAATCGGCGGCGGATGAACTTGCTCGCGCGAGGGTTTTTAATGGGACTAGCACGGCTTCGCAGGCGTTTCCACCAGTAGCCGGGTTAGCTCACGCTGACACTCTTGCGCTGTTCAGCCAAGCACAGATGGGGTAAATACCTCAGTGGAAAAGGCGGCGGGATGCTCTATGATTTGCGCAGTATCCTTGCAGCGGCTCTGGCCGATCTTCCTTAATCGGGAAAGGAGCGGAGATCATGAAGAACCCGGAATACGATCAGGATGGATTTCTAACTGATCCATCGACTTGGGACGAAGATTTGGCTCGCAGCATCGCTATCCAAGAAGGCATAAGCGAACTTGGTCCAGAGCACTGGGCGATTATCCGTTTCTTGCACGAACACTATGCCGCAGGCGGGCTGCCCGCCGTCAGCCATGTCTGCCACGCCAATTCACTGGATGACCTGTGCATAACGGATCTGTTCAGCAGCGTCAGGGTTGCCTGGCGCATCGCCGGCCTGCCCAATCCGGGTGAAGAGGCGAAGGCGTATATGTGAAAAGCGCTGGGCTGGTCTACATTCGAAGGCCAATTTCTCTAGCGCGTAATCTCATTTGTCCTTTGACAAAATCCCGCCCGCCGGTAATATCCCCTGAATGAACAAGGTTCTCAAACAAATCCTGACTGACGTTGCCTACGGCATCGGCCAGGCTCTGGTCATGTCGCGCGACCGCTCATATGTTCTGCCGGCGGAAAAGTCTTTCCCGTCTGATGCGGCCAATCTGCGCCGGGACGCCCACAAGGTCGCCCGCGATCTAAACATGCAATTCAAAAAGTAGAACTCGATGCCAACAGCTCCCGTAAAGAAGCCCCCCGTCAAAAGAACCGCCGTCAAGAGCACCGCTGCCAAGGTCGCCCCCGCCAGAAGAAGCGCCAGCAAGACGCCACCGGCATCGAGCGCCGACAGCCCCATTCTTCCGGTTGATCAACTGGACGCCCTGCGCAAGATCAAGCCGGACGCGGTTGAGTGGGTCATTCAACAGACGCAAATCGAGGCGGAGCATCGCCGCGCAGAGACAACGCGGGTCAATGATTTGATTTTCGTTGAGCATCTGTTGGCCCAGATTTCCGCGCTGATTATCGGCGTGGCCGGAATCTGGGGCGGCTCGTGGGTGGCGGTCAACGGGCAGCCGTTAATCGGTTTCGCAATTGCCGCGGTCGTGGTCACCGCGCTGGCTGTTGTGCAATTGACTGCAAGAAAGAAGCGCCAATAGATTCGACGGCGGCCTTTCCTGAGGCCCGCCTCGCGCCCTGCTCACACCGATCCTGCCTTACCCAAGCGGGCCGCAAAGATCGCTCGCACGATTGAACGCGCAGCTCCAGAAACTTTCTCTCCGCTTCGCGATGAGTGCCCGCCATAGACCCAGCAGCGGGGAATTTACCTTGCGACGCAGGGTCTACTTCGATGCGGTGATGCAATCGAAACACCGGGAAGAACGATGAATCTTGCCAAGCCCTTATTCGTCATGATCGTGCTGCTCCTGCTCAACGGCTGCAGCAGGGTCACCTTTGGCTACAATCACGGCGACTGGCTGCTGCGCTACTGGATCAATGGCTACACCTCGTTCGACGCCGGGCAGAAGGATGAAATCCGCCGCGAGGTTGCCGCATACATGCGCTGGCATCGCCAGCATGCACTGCCTGAATACATCGCCTTTCTGCAGTACCTGAAAGCATTGGCGGATCAGGATACTGCGCTGAAACCCGGCGATGTCACTCACATACGATCGGAAATCGGCAGGCTGTATAAGCTGACCGTGACGCCTCTCATTCGTCCCACGGCGCATATCTTGAGCACTTTGACCAGCCAGCAGATCGCAGAGCTGCGCACCACGCTGGCCGACCAGAACCGCGAGCAGAGCGAGGAATTGCTGCCCGGCAGCGAGCAGGAAAATCTCGCCGCGCGCGCAAAAGGCTACATCCACTTTACCGAAGACCTGGTTGGTCACCTGAGCGCGGAACAGGAGCGCAAGATCGAGGAGATGAGCATGCGCGTTCCGTTCACCACCGCCAACTACCTCGAACACCGGGAGGCGAAGCAGGCCGGCTTGATCGCCTTGTTAAACCGCCACGCAGATGCAGACCAGATCGCCAGCTATTTCCAGCACTGGTATGACCCCGCTTCGGCACAGGAGCAGCAGGCAACGGATGCGTACGACAACGCCATGAATGACATGATTGCGCGCACCTACGCGCTGCTGACGCCGAAGCAAAAAGATCACCTGCGCAAAAAGATATCTTCCTACATCGACGACTTCAACAAGCTCCATGCAGCGATGGCAACCGAGAGCGCCGCACTCGCGGCGCCCCCTGCCGTTTCGGCCGAGTAGCGAGGAACCTCGGATACATAATTTTCCTCATATACAGGGAGCGGGCAGTGGAGTTCAATGTAGCCGCACCCTGCTGTAGATGCAGACAGCCAACATGCAATCAGTGAGTCACTCATGGCTACTCTCTCCATCAATGAATACCAGCGCAAGCGCGATTTCCGCCGCAGCGTGGAGCCTGAGGGTGCGGCTCCGGCGCTGCAGGCCGGGCATCTCTACGTCATGCATAAACATGCGGCCCGCCGTCTGCATTTCGATCTGCGCATAGAGCAGGATGGCGTGCTGCGCAGCTGGGCGCTGCCCAAGGGCGCGCCGCTGGAAATCGGCGAGAAGCGGCTCGCCATCGAGGTGGAGAACCACCCGCTCGAATACGGCGAGTTCGAGGGCAACATCCCCCAGGGCGAATACGGCGGCGGCACAGTGATGCTGTGGGACATGGGGCGTTGGCAACTCGACGGCCGCAACGACGCCGACCAGCTCGACTTTATCCTTACCGGTACAAAACTCAAAGGCGGCTGGACGCTGGTGCGCATGCGCAATTGGGACGTTCGCGGCAAGGGCAAGCAGTGGCTGTTGATCAAACGCACCGACCACCCGCAGCTCGCGCTGCACCCGGACGATCTGAGTGTGGCGAGCGGCCGCAGCATGGCGGAGATCGCCGCAAGCCAGGACGCGCGCAAGCAGGCCGCGCCGCAGCGCCCCGCGCCCCCCGTTGCAAGAGAACTCGCAGGCGCCCGCGAGGCCCCGCCGCCCGCCACCCTGCCCCCGCAGCTTGCCACCCCCAGCGAACGCGCGCCGACCGGCCGGGCCTGGCTGCACGAGATCAAGTTCGACGGCTATCGCATCGTGGCGCACATCGAGCACGGCAAAGCCCGCCTGATGACGCGCAACGGCCACGACTGGACCGCGCGGTTGCGCGCGCAGGCGAAACAACTGGAGACATTGCCGGTGGATCAGGCCATCCTCGATGGCGAGTTGGTGGCGCTCACCGCAGGCGGCGCCAGCAGCTTCCGCGAACTGCAGGAGGCACTGAGCCGCAAGCAGACCGCGCAGCTGACCTATCAGCTGTTTGACCTGGTCTATCTGGATGGCCATGACCTTTCTGCGCTGCCGCTGATCGAGCGCAAGCAGGCGCTGCTGCAGTTGCTCGAAGCCGCGGGTTACGGCCCCGGCATTGGCGGGATAGTGCGCTATTCGGATCATATGCAGGGACAGGGGCCCGACTTCTTCGAACAGGCCTGCAGCCTCGGACTGGAAGGGATCATGTGCAAGCGTGCCGACGCCCCCTATCGCAGCGGCCGCAGCAAGCTCTGGCTCAAGGTGAAGTGCGCACAGCAGCGCGCCGAGTTTGTGGTCGGCGGCTATACGCCCCCGGCCGGCTCGCGCAGCGGCTTTGGCGCCTTGTTGCTCGGCAGCTATCGCGATGGGCAGTTGCGGTATGCGGGGCGGCTGGGCACCGGCTTCAGCAACCGCCAGCTCGAACAGCTGCACGCGCTGCTGCAGAAACAGGAAATCGCCAAGTCGCCGTTTGCAGCCTCGCCATTGCTGCCCAATGCGCGCGGCGTGCACTGGGTCAAGCCCGCACTGGTGGTCGCGGTCGGGTACGCCGAGCGCACCCGCGACGGCTTGCTGCGCATACCCACCTTCCTGGGCATACGCGAAGACATGGAGCCCGAGCAGGTCGTCTCGATCGACGCCAATCTGGAAGAGGCTGCGCCGGCGAGCAGCACCCTGCCCGCGCGGCACGCAACAGCAGGCGCGGTGGAGATCGCGGAGACTCCGCTCACGCACCCCGAGCGCATCCTCTACCCGGAACAGGGCGTGACCAAACTGGCGTTGGCGCGCTATTACGAATCCATCCAGGAATGGGTGCTGCCCTATCTCGCGCGGCGTCCGCTGGTGCTGCTGCGCTGCCCCGAAGGCCGCCACGCCTGCTTCTACCAGAAGCATCTGTTGAAGAGCCAGGCCCGCTCGGTCCCGCGCATCGCGATCCGGGAAGGCGGCGCGGAACGCGACTATGTCTACGTCAGCTCGCTGGCCGACATGCTGACACTGGTGCAGCACGGGGTGCTGGAGTTCCACGTCTGGGGCTGCCAGGTGGACGATATCGAACACCCTGACCTGCTGGTGTTCGACCTCGACCCCGCTCCCGAGGTGGCCTGGCCAGAGGTGCTGCGCACCGCACGCGAGCTGCGCGACCGTCTGCACGACCTGGGGTTGACGGCATTCCTCCGCACCACCGGCGGCAAGGGGTTGCACCTGGTTGTGCCGCTGAGTCCGAGTGCGGACTGGCAAACGGCGAAGTCATTCGCGCACGCAGTATCGGAACAGCATGCGCAGGACGAGCCGCGCCTGCTCACCACCAACATGAGCATGTCAAAACGCCACGGCAGGATCTATCTCGATTATCTGCGCAACAGCCGCGGCTCGACCGCCATCGCCTGCTACTCGGCCCGCGCCCGTCCAGGAGCGCCGGTGGCGGTGCCGCTGCGCTGGGACGAACTGAGCCCGGCCGTGCGTTCCGATCATTACACAGTGGAGACGCTGCAGCGCCGCCTCGGGGCTTTGCGGGCGGATCCGTGGGAAGGTTTTTTTGAGGCAGCGGTGCCGCTGAGTGCGGGCATGCTCACGGCGGCTGGAGTCAAAACTTAGGGCGAGCTGATTATTGAATATTACGTAGTCACCCTCTCCCCCGGCCCCTCTGATGAGGCTACTAGCCATTCGACTAGGCGGTGAAGCTGCCAAGTCGCTGGTTATCCCACAAGTGTGAGAGGGGAGTGCCGATGTTCCCTCTCCCGCACGCGGGAGAGGGTGGCCGGAAGGCCGGGAGAGGGAAAGGCAGACGAAATCAACAGGAGGTGCATGATGGCTATCCGTGCGATGTGGAAAGGCGTGATCCATTTCGATGCGATCCGGGTGCCGGTGAAGTTGTACGGCGCCGTCGAGGATCGCAACGTGCACTTCCGCCTGTTGCACCGTCAGGATCTTGAGCCGGTCCATCAGGCGCTGGTCAATCCGGAGACCGACGAGGTCGTTCCGCGCGAAAATACCGGCCGTGCCTACATCACCGAATCCGGCGAGCGGGTGCTGCTGAATCAATCAGAGCTGGCGGCACTGGAACCGGAGCCCTCGCGTGATATCGAGATTCTCGGCTTCCTGCCGCTTCATGTGATCGATCATCGCTGGTATGACCGCCCCTATTACCTGGGGCCGGACGAAGACAGCGCGGATTTCTTTGCGCTTGCCGATGCGCTGGAGGCGATGCAGGTGGAAGGGTTGGCGCGCTGGGTGATGCGCAACAAGTCCTATGTCGGCGCGTTGCAGTTGTATCAGGGATATCCGATGCTGATGTCGTTGCACCACGCCGAAGAGGTCATCCCGGTGGAGTCGCTTGCTCCACCCAAGGGGCCGCCACTGGACCAGCGCGAGCTGGGAATGGCGCGGCAGTTGATCGAGATGCTGGAGTCGGAGTTTGAGCCGCAGGAATATCACGACGAATTCCGCGAGCGCGTGCTCGAAATGCTGGCAGCCAAGGCACAGGGGAAACGGCTGCGCAAGCAGGCGCCACAGCAGCACGAACCGGGCATGGATATCAGTCAGGCTCTGGAGGCCAGCATCCAGCAGGCGCGCAAACACGCATGAGGTGAGACATGAGCAAAGACGAGGACACAAATCAGGTAGAGGACGAGGAACTGGAGCCGGAACAGCCCCACGCCATCTGGTCGGGGATCATTGCCTTCGGCCTGGTCAGTCTGCCGGTCAGCCTGTTTCCCGCGCATCGCGGAAGAATCGCCCTGAAGATGGTCGATGCCACCGGTGCGCTGCTCAGGCGGCAGTTCTTCTGCGCCGGGGACAACCGGCCGCTGGAGCGGGACGATATCGTGCGCAGTTACGAGATCGAGAAGTACCACTATGTGGTGGTCGAGGATGAGGAGCTGGATGCGCTGGAGCCGAAAAAATCGCGCGAGATCGATCTGAAACGGTTTGTGCCGCTTAGCGCAATCAATCCGATCTATTTCGAACATGCTTACTTTCTGGTCCCCGACAGCGATACGACCAAGGCCTACCGGCTGCTGGCCAAGAGCATGGAAGATGAGCAGAAGGCCGGCATCGCCACCTTCGTGATGCGCGGCAAGGATTACCTGGTGGCGATCATCGCCGAGGGGGGCATCCTGCGTGCAGAGACGCTGCGCTTTCACGACGAACTGCGCACGCCGGAGCAGGTCGGGCTCCCCCAACGAAAACCCGCCGACAAGAAGATCATCGAACGGATGCGCGCAGCCATCAGCAAATCGATGCGCAAGCAATTCGACAGCGAACTGCTGAGCGACGAGCAAACCAGGAACCTTAAGCAGCACATCGAGGAGAAACTCAAATCCCATACCGACGTGCTGCCAGGCCCCGAGGAGCCCGAAGCGGCTGCAGCCGAAAGCAACGTGATCGATCTCATGCAAGTGCTCAAGGAACGTTTGCAGGGGCGCCGGCCGCAGGCGCCCAGCCAGACAGCCAAACCGGCACGTTCCCCGAAGGGAGGAAAGCCGCGCAGCCGCTAGCACGCCCGCAGGCATACACCTCCCTCTGTCATGCGCCGCTCACCCGGTTGGGTTAAAATCTGCGCACTTCCGCGCAATTATTTTCGAACTCAGTTGACCCCCGCTTCTCATTCCCCGCTGCGCATCGCGCACCTTCGCCAGCGCCTGCGCGACCTTGGCGCCAAGCCGACCCACGAGGATCGCCTGCTGCGCGGCTGGTGCCAGGTGTGCTCTTACGACAGGAAGGGCAGCCCCGCAGAGACTTTCTTCCCGGCGGCTCTGCGCAACGAATTGCCCGCCATCGAGGCGGAACTGAACGGGCTGGCGCGCCTGCACGGTGAGTATCCGGCCAACTGTCATGGAAACCATGACAGCTCCCCCTCCCCAACCCTCCCCCCGAGGAAGCCCCCTCCCCAACCCTCTCCCGCAAGCGGGAGAGGGGGCGAACGAGAAGGGCCATTAACAAATCCTGCGGGAGAGGGGGCAACCGTCGCGCTGCGCGCGCCTTCAAATAACGACGAGGTCGCGCGGCTACTGGTGGAGTTGCATGACGGCCAGATGGTGGAGAGCGTGCTGCTGCCGCGCGGCGGGCTGTGCGTTTCGACGCAGGTGGGTTGTGCCGTGGGCTGCGTGTTCTGCATGAGCGGCCGGGCCGGCTTGCTGCGGCAGCTCGGCAGCGCCGAGATCGTGGCGCAGGTGGTGCTGGCGCGCAAACGCCGCGCGGTGAGCAAGGTGGTGTTCATGGGCATGGGCGAGCCGGCCCACAATCTCGACAACGTGTGTGAGGCGATTCAGCTGCTTGGTACACAAGGCAACATCGGCCACAAGAATCTGGTTCTTTCCACGGTGGGTGATTTGCGGGTGTTTGAGAGGTTGATGGACGGGAAGCCCTCTCCTCAATCCTCTCCCGCAAGCGGGAGAGGAGGCAATCGAGAAAAGCAATCTTCAATTCCCGTGGTCAAACCGGCGCTCGCCCTTTCGCTGCACAGCACCGATGCGACACTGCGCGCCAGCTTGCTGCCGCATGCGCCACATATCGCCGTCGAAGAGCTGGTGGAACGCGCCGAAGCATACGCGCGCTTTACCGGCTATCCGGTGCAGTATCAATGGACGTTGATCGAGGGCGTCAACGACAGCGATGCCGAGCTGGAGCGGATCGCCCGGCTGCTCTCCGGCAAATACGCCATCCTGAACTTCATCCCCTTCAACCAGGTGGACGGGCTGGCCTATCGCCGCCCCTCTGCCGAACGAACTGCATTCATGGTGGGCATGCTGCATCAGCGAGGCATCCTCGCCCGGTTGCGCGACTCGGCAGGACAGGAGATCGAGGGGGCGTGCGGGCAGCTGCGCGCGCGGGCCGCGCAGACAAGATAGCCGTCACGAAAAATCAGGCCATGACAATACCCAGTTCACTCCATGTATTTGGGAGCCGCCCGGCGCTACGATGGCTTCGCTCTCTGTCGGTGCCGCACGGCGGAGGGAATGAAGGTTGAACTTTGGCCGCGCGGGATGATAGATTGCCGGGAACGAAAAACAATTCGACCGATCCAGCGCATTCTGTCTCTCCGCCGCCCTCATCGCACTTAGGACACCAATGGCCAACACCAGTAGTGAAAATCGCCCCGGGCGGATTCTGAAATATTCGGCAACATTGCTGGTGCTGGTGCTGCTTGCTTACGCCACCTTCCTTATCTGGCGGTCCTGGCGAGAAACCAAATCCGAGCAGGCCAACCAGTTGGCGACGATTGCCGCGCTGAGCGAAAACTCGGTCGACGTTTATCTAGCCCAGCTGCAACTCGGCATGCAGAACCTGGGCGCAGAGTTGGCCGGCATGCGCAACAAGGCCGATCTCGAGCATGCCTTTACCCTGGTCAGCCGCTTTCAAGCGCTGCATACCGAGCTGGACAATGTCATGCTGATCCGCGGCGATGGCCAGATTCTATTAACCGGCACCACCCGCAATCGGCCGGATTTGCCCACGCTCGCCGGTGCACCCGCATTCAAGAAATTTCGCGACGAGCTGCAGCAAGGCCCTCACTTTTCGATTGGCCAACCCGTGATGGGGAATATCGACAGGAGCTGGGTCATCGCTGCGCGCTATGCTGTTACCGACCAGGCCGGCAAGCCGGTCTATTTCATCAGCGCCAACTTGCCGCTCGACATGTTGCGCCGCTACTGGATGGACTCGATCACCCCCGGCATCACCGCGCTGGGGCTGGTGCGCGATGATGGCTATCTGGTGGGCCGCTATCCAGTACCCGATGCCGATAGCCTGGATACGGTGTATGGCAAGCCGACCGAAGGGGCGATGGCAGCGTATCTGCGCGCAAACAATCACCCGCAACATGGGCTGGTCGAAATACGGAACCGCGACGGCATGATGACGGGTTTGCTGGCGATGCGCCGCCTGCAGCACTATCCCCTCACGCTCTTTGTTGAAATGCCCGTTTCAGAAATCAAGGCTGCATGGTGGCGCAATGTACATGCACCCTACTTTCTGATGGCGCTGCTGCTGGCGTGCACATTCGCCTTCTACAGCCTTAGGCTCCGCCGCCGCGCATGGACCGTGCAAAAACGCCGCGAGGAGCTCCGGCGCAACTATGAAAAGGCCCTGCTTGAACGGAGTCCGAACGAAATTTTCATGTTCGATACCAACAGCCTGCAATTTACCTACGCAAACGATTATGCGCTGGAAAATCTCGGCTATACCCTGGAGCAATTGCAGCAGAAAAACATCCTTTCGCTGCACCCGGAATGGGGCATCGAATCCTTTAGTGCGATGCTCGACCGGTTGCGCAGTGGCGAAAAAGAGTCGATCACCTATGCGGCGATCCAGGCACGCGCGAATGGCAGCACCTACCCGGTTGAAGTTACCCTGCAACTGGTCACCTCGGATGGTGGTGAGAGATTCATGGCCATCATCAACGACATCACCGCGCGCATACAAGCCGAGGAGAACATCGAGAAGTTCAATGCGCCCGTTGAACGACGCGTGGCCAGGGACAGGTAACGAATGTCCGGAAGATGATTTCCGTCACAGTCAAAGAAAACCGGCTTGAAGCTCCATCAATCCAGGCAGCCGGGTCCTTATGCCTGCCACACCCCGAAGCCGGCCTCACGCAGATCGATCCCCACCTCCACTTCCTTGTCACACGCCTCGTCATAGGACATCGGATTGAATGCTTCGTAGAGGTCCGGCAATAGGCGCAAGCCGTATTCTTTGACGTAGCGGTTGGATTGGATGCCCGCCTTGTGTTTGTCGAAGCGCACGTCGGGGTCCAGTCCGGTCATGCCGACATAGACGCAGGGTTTGCCGGGGATGTAGTCCGGGTTGCAGCGTTTGAAGCGGCTTTCATACAGCACGTCTTTCGACAGTTCGATCACATAGACGTGGTAGTGGTTGCGGCGCGCCATGGCTGGTTCTCGGTGGTGCGATCAGATCGTTTTGACTTTGCCCATGTCTCTGCGTTCATTCCCACTTGAACACATACGCCCCGAGGGCGATAAAGAACACACTGGTGATGCCGAGCACCCAGACGTGCGGCATCACCTGGGCCAGGGTGGCGCCTTCGTTCATGATTGCGCGCGCTGCGGAGATCATGTGGGTCAGCGGGAAGATCTGCGCCAGCTTCTGCACCCAGATTTGCGCGCCCTCCAGCGAGAACCAGGCGCCCGACAGCAACATCATCGGCCAGACCACGACGTTGAGGATGCCGCCGGCCAATTCCTCGCTGGCCGTGCGTGCCGCGACGAGCAGGCCGATGGAGATCAGGCTCATCGCGCCCAAGGTGGCGACCAGCAGCAAAGTCCAGTATGAGCCCTGCATGTTGAATTCGATAAAGAGGTTGCAGCCGGTGTATACGATCGTGGTGATCACCATGATCAGCAGCAAGCGCGAGATCAGTTGCGCAAACAGGAACTGGAAGGCGCCCAGCGGCGTGGCCTTGAGGCGTTTAAGGAAGCCATTCTTGCGGTAGCGCACGATCACGAAGCCGACGCCGAACAGGCAGGCGAACATCATGTTCATGCCCAGGATGCCGGGCAGGAACCAGTCGACGTAGCGTATCTCGGCGCCGTCCACGGTTTGCCGTGCGAATTGGTGTCCCTCGGTGCCCCAGATGATGCGCTCAAGCAGATAGCCATTGGGCGAGCTTGAGTTGATCCAGTATTTCGGCGCGCCGCCGACATCGATCAGCATGTCCATCTGGTGGTGCTCGATTTTGCCGATGGCAGTTTCCAGGTCATCATAGGGAATGAACTGGATGTATTTGGTCGATTGCAGGGTGGGCGCCACGCTACGCATTCTTTCGATGCCGCCGACGACGCCGACCTTGTAGATTTCCCGATTGCTGCCGGAAAAAGTGAATGCCAGCCCGATCACCAGCAGGAACGGCATGGCGAAATTCCATGCCAACGCAGAGCGGTCGCGCAGGAACTCCATGTTGCGGGCGTGCAATACGGCCAGGAATTTTTTCATGTGCTGAGTTTCTTTCCGGTCACATTGATGAACAGATCTTCGAGCGTCCAGGCCCGAATGCGCAGACGGTCCAGATTGATGCCGTTCTCGATCAACTGTTGCAGGGTATGGTGCAGGCGATTGGTTCTGATTTCCAGCATGTCGCCGGCCTCAGTTGCGCGCAGTCCCAGTTCGCTCAGCTTGCTTCCGGCATCGGCATGGGGGATCTGCAATACCACGTCGCCGAAGTGCTCCGACAGCAATTGCGTCGGCGTGCCCTGTGAAACGATGCGCCCCTTGTCCATGATGGCGATCTCGTCGCACAGGGCATAAGCCTCTTCCATATAGTGCGTGGTCAGCACGATGGTCTTGTTGCGCGACTTGACCAGCTCGACCAGGTCCCAAAAATTGCGCCGCGCCTGCGGGTCCAGCCCGGTGGTCGGCTCGTCCAGAAAGATCAAGTCGGGATCGTTGATCAGGGCCAAAGCCAGCAGCAGGCGCTGACGCTGGCCGCCGGAAATCTTGCGGGTATCGCGATCCAGAATGTCCGCCAGTGAGCACAGCTCGATTAGTTCCGGAATGGGGAGGGTGTGGTGATAGAGTCGTTCGAACAGCTCCAGCGTTTCACCTACGGTCAGAAATTCTTGCAGCGCGGTGTGTTGGAACTGGATGCCCACCTCCTCGCGATAACGCGCACCCAGCGGCTCGCCTTTGTAAAGCACCGTGCCGCTGGTCGGCGGATGAATACCCTCCAGTATCTCGATGGTAGTGGTCTTGCCGGCGCCGTTGGGGCCGAGCAAGCCGAAACAGATTCCCGCAGGAATAGCGAGGTTGATGCTATCCACGGCCAGGACGCCGGGGTATTGTTTAACCAGATTGGTCGCAGTGATGATGGGAGGCATGGTGTGAATGGCGCAGCTGGATCGCGAAGGCAATTTGTTCCGGCCAGTTTACTCAGCACTGCTCAGCTTCGCATTACTTTTTGAATAATTTTGGCACGCACCAGGTCGTGGTTCTGCTCTAATACAGTACTCGCCAGTAGTCCTGACAGCCCGAACAGAGTCAATATTTGGACGTGCCGGATCAACAACCCCAATCGCCCCTCACTTCAAACCTATGCTTCCGTCATTATGAAAAAAGTTGCCCCGTCCAAGGAAGAGATCGCGCTGTTGGCGCCGTTTGTCGGCCTTACGCTGGAGCGCATCCATGTGCCAACGACCAGCGAAGAGTTTGCCGTGGCCGCTGCCAAGATCAAGGCCGCGGGCATCGTTGGTTTCGATACGGAATCCAAACCGACTTTTGTAACGGGCGACGTGAGCGAGGGACCACACCTTGCGCAGTTCTCGCTGCACGACAAGGCTTACCTGTTTCAGGTGCATCGGGCTGAGGGGCTGCCGTTCCTGGTCGAGTTGCTGCAATCCGAACAGCTCATCAAGGTGGGCTTCGGGCTCAAATCGGATAGCGGGCACATCTTCAGGAAACTGGGCGTCAAATTCGGCGCCGTGGTGGATCTCAATACGGTATTCAGCATGCAGGGTTACCGCAAGGAAATGGGTGCCCGGGCGGCCGTGGGTTTGGTCTTTAATCAGCGCTTTGCCAAGTCGAAAAAGATCACCACCACCGACTGGTCGCAGCCCCAACTCACGCCGCAGCAAATGCTCTATGCAGCAAACGACGCCTACGCGGCGCTCAAAGTGCTGGAAGCGCTAAACCTGCCCCGCGAAGATTTACCCATCATGGGGCTGCCCCGGCCGAAACAAAATTCGCACAAGGCAAACGCATTGGAGTAGCATGAATTTGTGATTTTTCCTTAATCACATGAAGGAGTTCAACTATGCCTAGCTCACATCACACCAACCGAGACAAGGACATGAAGAAGGAACCGCTGCTAACGCCGAAGGAAAAGAAGAAGGCCAAACGTGCGAAGAAGCATATGCACGACGTCCAGCCTCTTATTACTCCGGATACCACTCACTGAGTTGCCGGTTTCAGTCTTTCTCATACCGATGAAACACACCATCGAGGATGGTTCACCGTTTTCGTTACATCATTAGAAGAGGCCCGGCATTGCCGGGCTTTTTCTTTGGCGCTGTTCTGTACTACCATGCCTCCCATCATGCGCTGACCGCATGATCTGTCCCACGACTTTAAGGAGTCATACATGCCTGCCTGGCTTATTCCCGTGCTCAAGTCCGTTTTGCCGCATGTCGGCACTATCATATCGGCGGCCACGCCGGTCTTCACCAAGAAGAGTTCCGATGCTGCCGCCAATCAGGCGGCATTGCTGCAGCAGCAGATAACCGAGCTTCAGCAAGCGGCATCCGCGGCCGATGCCCACATCAAAAAACTGGCAATGCAGCTGCAAAGTACTGTCGAGGCATTGGAGACG
>Ga0316624_10000301_pt1 | contig 16083 bp, 16 predicted proteins | sample OWC_Aug_N3_C1_D5_FD_207657 | JGI IMG/M metagenome (GOLD analysis project Ga0316624, IMG submission 207657) | Wetland soil microbial communities from Old Woman Creek delta, Ohio, United States - OWC_Aug_N3_C1_D5_A | ecosystem: Environmental > Terrestrial > Soil > Wetlands | place: USA: Ohio... | reverse complement strand
TCCTTCATCGTTATATCGCGCTGGTTCGGGACAACTTTGACCCACTTATTGTGCTTCCCGATCATATCGGTGATCTCGTTCAGCGGCACGTCTTTGGTCATTTTGATCGTGAGCGCCTGGCTATGGCAGCGCATCGCGCCGACACGCACGCAGGTGCCGTCGATCGGGATCGGCTTGTCCTCGCGGCCCAGGATCTTGTTCGTCTCGGCCTGGCCTTTCCACTCTTCCCTGCTCTGGCCGTTCTCCAGCTGCTTGTCGATCCAGGGGATGACGGAACAAGCCAGCGGCACACCGAAGAATTCCTTGGGGTAGGCCTCGGAGCGAACATGCTCGGATACCGTACGGTCGATCTCCAAAATAGCGCCTGCGGGATCTTCCAACAAGCCTTTCACTTTGCCATGGACCGAACCCATCTGCTTCAAGAGCTCGCGCATATTGTTCGCGCCGGCGCCCGAGGCCGCCTGGTAGGTCATAGCGCTCATCCATTCCACCAGACCCCGCTCGTACAACCCTCCCAGGGCTATGAGCATGAGCGACACGGTGCAGTTGCCGCCAATGTAGTTCTTGATCCCCTTTGACAGGCCGTCTTTGATCACGTTCATGTTTACGGGATCGAGGATGATGATGGAATCGTTTGTCATGCGGAGGGTTGAGGCCGCGTCGATCCAGTAGCCTTTCCAGCCCGCTTCGCGCAGCTTGGGATAGACTTCTGTCGTGTACTCTCCTCCCTGGCAGGAGACGATGATCTCCATCGTCTTCAGCTCATTGATGTTCTTTGCATCCTTGAGCGCCGGGACGTCCTTGCCGATCTTCGGCCCCTTGCCGCCCACGTTCGAGGTGGTGAAGAATACCGGGTCGATAAGATTAAAATCCTTCTCTTCATTCATGCGGCCCATGAGCACCGAGCCCACCATGCCGCGCCAGCCTATAAAACCTGCTCGCATCATATTCTAATCCTCTTAGATTTTAATTCCGCATTCCGAAATTCAGATCATTCCCGCCACCATGTCGCCTACTTCCGTCGTGGACATGCCCATCTTTCCTGCGGCCTGGCTCTTCATCTTTTTCATGGTCGAGATCATGGCCGCCTCGATCGTATGCGCGGACTTCGTTTCGCCGAGCGAATCGAGCATCATCATCGCCGCGCCGATGGCGGCCATGGGGTTGATCACTTTCTGGCCCGCGTACTTCGGCGCGCTGCCGCCCATGGGCTCAAACATGGAAACGCCCTCGGGGTTGATGTTCCCGCCGGAGGCAACACCCAGGCCGCCCTGGATCATGGCGCCGAGGTCGGTGATGATGTCTCCGAAGAGGTTTTCCGTCACCGCCACGTCGAACCACTCGGGGTTCTTCACGAACCACATGTTCGCGGCATCGATGTGGTTGTAATCGCGTTTGAGCTCCGGGTACTGCTTCGAGCCCATTTCTTCGAACGCGCGATACCACAGGTCGCCGCAGTGGGTCAGCACGTTCCGCTTGTGGATGAGCGTGATCGGCTTTGCAGCATATTTCGGGTTCGTTGCGTTGCGCTTCTTCTTCAGCTCGAAGGCATACTTGAGACACCGGTCCACGGTGCGGCGGTCATAGACCATCAGCTGTGTCGCGATCTCCTCGGTCGTGCCCACGCGCGTTGCGCCGCCGTGGCCCGTGTAGATACCGCCCGTGTTCTCGCGGATAACGATAAAGTCAATGTGTTCGGGGCCCTTGTCCTTGAGCGGGGTCTCTACGTTGGGGTAGAGCTTCACCGGCCTGAGGTTGATGTACTGGTCCAAGGCAAAGCGTATCTTGAGCAGGATCCCCGCTTCGAGGATGCCGGGTTTCACGTCAGGATGCCCGATGGCGCCCAGGAACATGGAATCGAACTTTTTGAACTCGGCGATCGCGCTGTCGGGAAGCGTCTCGCCGGTCTTTAAATACCGCGCAGCGCCGAAATCGAACTCGGTGAATTCGAGCTTGAACCCGTTCTTTGCTGCTGCGGCCTTGACGACTTTTACCGCTTCCCGAACGACCTCAGGGCCTGTTCCGTCTCCGGGGATCAATGCTATCTTGTAGGTCTTTGCCATCGGAATATATTCCCTTTCTCAAAGCCGTCATTGTGAGCGACCAAAGGGAGCGCGGCAATCTCATTCAGACCGGAGATTGCTTCGTCGCTACGCTCCTCGCAATGACTGCACTAGTACATCAGATTATCTTTTTCTCGCACTGCAGTTGCTGGTCCGCATCTCGTTACACATTTTGTCTCCGGGAATAAAGTCGAGCGAGCAGCCGTTCTCCGGGGAATCGCTGCTCCCCTTGCCGTCGTACAGTGAACGGTCGAGATTCAGCGAGTAATAGACGCAGGTATCGCACTGTGGATCGCCGGTCATCTGCTGTTTGCGAGGATGGAGCGCTTTCATCAGCTTGAAACACGCTGTCAATTACAGGCCCGCCTTCTTCTTCGTATATGCCATAAGCCCGCCGGCCGCGATGAGTTCCTGCATGAACGGGGGCACGGGGGCCACCCTGAACGTCTTATTCGACGTAAGATTACGGACCACTCCCGCGTCCGCGTCCACCTCGACCTGGTCGCCTTCTTTGATGCCGTCAACGGCCTCCGCGCTCTCGAAGATGGGGAGCCCCATGTTGAAGCAGTTCCGGTAGAAGATCCGTGCAAAACTCTTGGCCACCACGCAGGACACACCCGCGGCCTTGATCGCTATCGGCGCATGCTCGCGTGACGAGCCGCACCCGAAGTTCTTCTCGGCAACGATGATGTCCCCGGGACTCATCTTCTTCATGAAGTCGGGGTTGGTCGAATCTTCCATGCAGTGCTTTGCCAGTTCTTTCGGGTCCGAAGTATTCAGATAGCGGGCCGGGACGATCGCGTCCGTGTCGACATCAGCTCCGAATTTCCATGCATTGCCTTTGAATTTCATTGAAACTCCTCTTACATCATTTGCCGCAAAGATCCGCAAAAAGCACAAAATTGTTTTTATCTTTTTTTGCGTAACGTGCGCCTTATTGCGGCAATAATTATTTTTCTTTTCTCTGTGTCTCCGCCTGCACCCAGCGTTTACGAGTGTGGCAGCACGAGTGCATGGCGTGCCTCTGCGGCAAATATCTTTTATTTCAATTCTTCCGGCCTTCCGATCCTGCCGAGCACCGCCGATGCCGCCGCGATGGCCGGGCTGGAGAGATAGACCTCGCTCTTGGGATGGCCCATCCTGCCCACGAAGTTCCGGTTCGTGGTGCTTATGGACCGCTCGCCGGACGCCAGAATGCCCATGTGGCCGCCCAGGCACGGGCCGCACGTCGGCGTGCTGAATGCGGCTCCCGCATCGATAAACACGTCCACGAGGCCTTCGCGAATGCACTGTTTGTAGATCGCTTGCGTGGCCGGGATCACGATCATGCGAACATACGGATGGACCTTGTGTCCTTTGATGACCTTGGCTGCTTCACGCATGTCTTCGATCCTGCCGTTCGTGCAGGAACCGACAACCGACTGGTCGATATTGATCGCCGCGAGCTGGCTCACGGGCTTTACGTTCTCCGGCAGGTGCGGGCAGGCGATCTGCGGCTCCATGCCGGTCAGGTCGTACTCGCGCACGTCCGCGTAGTTCGCCTTTTTGTCGCTCTTGTAAAACTTATACTTGCGCCGGGCGCGCTTCGACACGTATTTCTCGGTGATCTCATCGGGCTCGATAATGCCGTTCTTGCCCCCTGCCTCGATCGCCATGTTGCAGATGGTCAGGCGGCCGGACATCGGAAGTTTCTTGATCACCTCGCCGGTGAACTCCATCGCCCGGTACAGTGCTCCGTCCACGCCGATATCCCCGATGGTCCGGAGAATGATGTCCTTGCCGCCGATCCACTTGCCGAGCTTGCCCTTGTAGATGAACTTCATGCTCTCGGGCACCTTGAACCAGGCCTCGCCGGTGATCATGGCTGCTGCCACGTCCGTGCTGCCCACGCCCGTCGAGAAGGCGCCCAGGCCGCCGTAGGTGCAGGTGTGGCTGTCCGCGCCGATCACCACATCGCCGGGGACCACGATCCCCTGCTCCGGAAGGAGCGCGTGCTCCACGCCCATCCGGCCGACCTCGAAGTAAAGCGAGAGGTCATGCTCCCGCGCGAACTGACGAAGCAGGTTGCACTGTTCGGCGGACGCGATGTCCTTGTTCGGCGCAAAGTGGTCGGGGATGAGAGCGATTCGCTCGGCATCGAACACTTTTTTTGCGCCCGCGGCGCGGAACTCCTTGATCGCGATGGGCGCGGTGATGTCGTTCGCAAGCACCATGTCGAGCTTCGCGTTGATCAGTTCTCCCGGAGCGACTTCTTTTTTGCCGCAGTGTGCAGCGAGTATTTTTTCCGTAATGGTCATCATAGATTTTCGAATATACAATATCCCCTGTTCAGATTCAACTGTTTTCTATTTGTTTTTTTGGTGTAAATCCGCAATCCGCATTCCGCAATCCGAAATGCCTAGCTGCTCTTGACTTTGCCTTTTTTCCAGTACTCCAGCTTGTTCAAGGCATTCACGTACGCCTTGGCGCTTGCTATGATGATGTCCGTGTCCGCGCCGTGGCCCGCGACCTTCTTGCCGCCTTCTTCGATCTTCACGGTCACTTCACCCTGCGCGTCCGTCCCGCCGGTGATCCCCTTCACGAGGTAGGCTTCGAGCTTGCTTTTCGTTCCGGTGATTGCCGCGATCGTCCGGTATACCGCGTCCACGGGCCCGTCTCCGGTACCCGTCTGCTTTACGATCTTTCCATCCACCGCCATCTCGACGGTGGCCGAAGGCGTTATTCCGGTCCCGCTCTCGGCATGGAGGTTCTTCAGCACATACACCTCGGTGATGTGCTTCACCTTGTCGGAAATAAGGGCCTCGATGTCCTCATCATAGACTTCTTTCTTCTTGTCCGCAAGGCTCAAAAACGCCGCATAAACCTTCTCGAACTCCTCGTCGGGCAGCTCGTTGCCGAGCTCGCCGATCCGGTGACGAAGTGCATGACGCCCGGAACGGGCGGTAAGGACGATGGAGGAGCCGCCTGCGCCCACGTCAGCCGGGTCGATGATCTCATACGTGGAACGCTCCTTGAGCACGCCGTCCTGGTGGATGCCGGATGAATGGGCGAAAGCATTTGCGCCGACGATCGCCTTGTTCGGTTGTATGACAATACCGGTGATCGAAGACACCAGTCGCGAGGTGCGGATGATTTCCTTCGTATTGATCTTCGTGTCGGCGCCGAAATAAGAGCACCGCTGGCGCAGGGCCATCACCACCTCTTCCATCGAGGTGTTACCCGCCCGCTCACCGATGCCGTTCACCGTGCATTCGATCTGGGTTGCGCCGTTCTTGACCCCGGCGAGCGCATTGGCGGTGGCCATGCCGAGGTCGTTATGGCAATGCACGGACACCGTCACGTGCCCGATGCCGGGCACGTTCTCCATAAGGCCCCGGATCAGCGCGCCGTATTCCTCCGGATAGGTATAGCCGGTCGTGTCCGGAATGTTGACGACCGTAGCTCCTGACTTGATGACAGCCTCGATCATGCGATAGAGAAACGCCGGCTCGGCGCGGCCCGCATCCTCGGCGTAAAACTCGACATCCTCGACGAATGAGCGCGCAAGCGTGACGGCGGCGATTGCCCGTTCCAGTGCCTGGTCGCGGCTGATGCGCAGCTTGTCCTTGAGATGGCTCTCGGAAACGCCGATCCCCGTATGGATGCGGGGGCGTTTTGCCGTGGCAAGCGCGTCGGCAGCGACTTCGATATCCTTTGCGATAGCGCGGGACAGGGCGCATACCACTGCTGCCTCGCCGACCTCCTCCCCGATCTTCCGCACGCTCTCGAAATCTCCGGGGCTCGAGATCGGGAACCCTGCTTCGATAACGTCGACGCCAAGACGAAGGAGCTGCCTGGCGATCTCGATCTTTTCCGCCGTGTTCATGCTCGCGCCAGGGGATTGTTCCCCGTCGCGGAGCGTCGTGTCGAATATTTTGATGATAGTGCTCATAGATACCTCCGCGTCATGCTGCGAGAGCGCTGACGCATGATGCATAATAAAAAAAGAAAAAAGAGATTAAGACGATTGCTCTTAATCCCCGGGGACCCACCGTCGTAATCGCTATTCCGAGCAGGACGGACTAAGCAGCGGCTGGCTTCCGTTTCCTCATCAGTTTGTATAGCGCCTCGGCTATACCTACCAAAACGTAGGAGATGGACACCAGGAACAGGACGAGCGCGGGATGATATGCCACAACTGCCAGAAATGCCGCTATGACGACCAGCAACCCGAAGGGCCGGCGTTCCTTCAGGTTTGCCTCCTTCAGGCTGTGGTACGTGATATTGCTCACCATGAGCCCTGCGAGAAGGAACGTCAGCGCCAGCACCCAGTAGTCCTTCCCTACCGCGTCAGCGATCCGCGCGAGGTTCAGGTGTTCGAGGATATCGATGAGATCCTGGTAGGCGAGCACCGTGGTCGCGATCACGAGCGCCGAGGCCGGGATCGGCAGTCCCGAAAAATGTTTTTTCTCCGTACTGCCCATCTGCACATTGAACCGCGCAAGCCGGAGCGCGCCGCAGGCAACGAGGAAAAAAGAGCCCAACCATCCAACGCGGCCGAAGGAGGAAAGCGTCCAGGTGTAGACGAGGACGGCCGGTGCAACGCCGAAGGATATCACGTCGGCAAGAGAGTCCATCTCAATGCCGAAGCGCGTTGCCGTGTGGGTCATCCTCGCGACCCACCCGTCGAGCGCGTCAAAAACCGAAGCGATCATAATGGCCCACGCGGCCCGTTCATAATCCGAATTCAACGACGCGATGATCGAATAAAACCCGGCAAATATGCTCGACAGCGTGATAAGGTTGGGGAGTACGTAGATTCCTTTTCTCATTTAAGAACCCCGACGATGTCCCGCGCCCCTTTGATCCTGTCGCCGACCTTCACCCTGAGTTCCGTTTCCTTCGGGAGGAAGAGGTCTACCCGCGAACCGAACCGGATCAGGCCGTAGCGCTCGCCTTGCCTGATCGCATCTCCGGGTTTTGCGTAGCACACGATGCGGCGGGCGATGAGCCCGGCGATCTGCTTCACCAGGATCCTATGCTTTCCGCTCGCGATGACCATCGCCGTCTGTTCGTTGTCGAGCGAGGCCTTGTCCACCGACGCGACGTGGAATTTGCCCGGGTTGTACTTCACGACCTCCACCGCGCCTTCAACAGGAGCCCGGTTCACGTGCACGTTGAACACGGACAGGAAGATGCTGATCTGCTTGACGTCCTGTTTCAGGTACGTCGGTTCGAAAACGTCCTTGATCACGATCACGCGGCCGTCTGCCGGCGAGACCACAAGGTCCTTCCCCGCGGGGACCCTACGCTCCGGGTCCCGGAAGAAGAAGAGGACGAAGAGCGTCAGCACGAGCAGCACCCAGGCTGGATATTTCCAACCAAGCAAGAAGCAGAGGACCGTGACGACCGCAAGCGGTACAATGAACGGCCATCCTTCGGAGGCCACGGGAATCCCGTAGTTTTTCATCATGAGATAAGCCTTTGAGCCACCGAGGCACGGAGCCTCGGAGAAGAATGATTCATGAATATCTTTTTCTCTGAGCCTCGGAGTCTCTGTGGCGGACTATTCCTTAGTTCTTGCTCTTGTCCACGAGCTTGTTGGCGGTGATCCACGGCATCATACTGCGGAGCTTCTCGCCCACAATCTCGACCTGGTGCGCGGCATTCTGGCGCCGACGCCCCGTCATCTCCGGATAGTTGGTCGAGCCTTCGAGGATAAAGCGCTTGGCGTACTCGCCGCTCTGGATGTTCTTCAGCGCCTCCCTCATGGCGGCGCGGCTCGACTCGTTGATCACCTTCGGGCCGGTGACATACTCGCCATACTCGGCGTTGTTCGAGATCGAGTAGTTCATGTTGGCGATGCCGCCTTCGTACATGAGATCGACGATGAGCTTAAGCTCATGCAAGCACTCGAAGTACGCCATCTCCGGAGCGTAACCCGCTTCCACCAGCGTCTCGAAGCCGGTCTTCACGAGTTCCACGCAGCCGCCGCAGAGCACAGCCTGCTCACCGAAGAGATCCGTTTCCGTTTCGTCCTTGAAGGTGGTTTCGATGATGCCGGTGCGGCCGCCGCCGATGGCGGAGGCATAGGAAAGCGCGGTGTCCTTGGCCTTTTTGGACGCGTCCTGGAAAATGGCGATCAGGTCTGGAACGCCGCCGCCCCTCACGAACTCGCTGCGCACCGTGTGGCCCGGGGCCTTGGGGGCGATCATGATCACGTCAAGATCGGCGCGCGGCACGATCTGGTTATAGTGGATGTTAAAGCCGTGGGCGAAGGCGAGTGTCGTACCCTTCTTCAGGTATGGCTCAATGTTTTCCGCGTAAATCTTGCGCTGGTGCTCGTCCGGCGCCAGCACCATCACAAGGTCCGCCTCTTTCACCGCGTCGGCGATGTTCTTCACGGCGAGACCTGCGGTCTGCGCCTTCTTGACCGAGGGCGAGCCCTCACGCAGCGCCACCGTGACGCTGACACCGCTGTCCTTCAGGTTCAGCGCATGCGCGTGGCCCTGGGACCCATAGCCCACGATGGTCACTTTCTTGCTGCGGATGATGGAGAGATCGGCGTCTTTGTCGTAATAAAGCTTCATCATTTCCCCTTTCGAAAACAAATGATATCTGAACTTAATTTATTTCAATCTTTTTAGCAATTCCTCATCGGCAAAAATCTGGTCGATCGACGCGGTCAGGGCATCGGAGAGAGCGCTCTCCACTACATCGGTTGAGAAGGTGATGCTCTGGCGTTCCGTCGCACTACTGACGTTTACGACCCTGATGATCTTCTTCTGCGCCATGTCCGCTATGGAGATCCGGAGCTGCACCTCGGCCTTGACGGTCGTGTTCGCGAACCGCGTTTTGGCTTCCACCCAACACTTTTTGATCTCGCCGCTGATAAGAAGGTCCGCTCCGCCCGAAGGGAGCCCTGCCTCGGTCAGGTCCCACGCGGCATAATCTTTTTCCGCGATACCACGGGCCTTGAGCGCGCTCTTGAGGGCCGCCGTAACTCTGTCGGGTGCCGTCCCCTGCACCACCAGATCGTTCGTCTGATCATTCGATTCGAACGAGCGCTTTCCTATGACCGACGCGACTTTCCCGCGATCATCCCGAAAGGGGCTGACTCCCACGGCTACTTTTGCGGCAACTTCGGAAACGCCCTGCGGCGGTACATATTGAAAGTCGGTGAGAATAGGACCATGCGCGCAACCGGAAAGCGATAACGTTCCGAACATAACGATCAGCACTAAATTGATTGTTCGATTTATCATCTTTGCGCTCCTTTTCATATGATGCATGATGCACGATATCGGATGCAGAATTAAAGAAGCGCCCGTTACCATCAGGCAGCATGTATCCTGCAACGGTTTTGATTTATTCCCTGGTAATGGCCACTTTGCCCGTTCGAACGATCTCCTTAATGCCGATGGGCCGGAGGAGCTCGATGATCGCCGCGATCTTTTTCTCGTCTCCCGTTATCTGGAACGTGTAACTTTTTTGAGAGGAGTCGACAACGCGTGCACGGAAAATGTCGGCGATCCTGAGCGCCTCGGCCCGGTGCTCGGTCGGAGCATTGACCTTGATGAGACACATCTCCCTCTCAACGTATTCCGTGTCGGCAAGGTCCGTCACCTTGATGACGTCAATGAGCTTGTTGAGCTGTTTAACGATCTGTTCGAGAATTCGCTCATCACCCGCAGTCACGATCGTCATCTGTGATATGGTGGGGTCCAGCGTCGGACCGATAGAAATGGTCTCGATGTTGAACCCCCTGCCGCTGAACAGTCCAGACACCCGCGACAGCACGCCGAATTTGTTCTCAACTAATACGGATATAATATGTTTCATAAGCTTATTTGGCCTCGTCTGAATTGCTGAATATTTCTACTCCGAACTCCGCCTGCGCCCAGCGTTTACGAGTGCTTGGCGCGAGTGCAGGGTGAACTCAACACTCAGCACTATACTATTTCACCACCCTCAGCTTCTTTTCTTCCTTTTTTTTCTCTTCACCGAAAATCATCTCGTTGATGGACGCGCCCGCAGGCACCATGGGGAAGACCTTCTCGTACCGGGCGGTCACGAAGTCCATGAGCACGGTTCGCTTCGCCTTGAGGGCTTCTTTGAGCACCGGCACCACGTCCACCGGCTTCACCGCCCGCAAACCGATGGCGCCGTAGGCCTCTGCGAGCTTTACAAAATCCGGCGTGCTGCCGAGGTCCGTGGATGAATACCGCTCCTGGTAGAACAGCTCCTGCCACTGCCGTACCATGCCGAGATACCGGTTGTTCAGGATCACGACCTTGACCGGGATATTGTTCTCCACCGACGTCGCGAGTTCCTGGATGTTCATCTGGATGCTGCCGTCTCCGGAAATACTGAATACCTCCCGGTTCGGATTGGCCACCTTCGCGCCGATGGCCGCCGGGAACCCGTACCCCATGGTCCCGAGACCGCCGGACGTGCACCAGTTCCGGGGCTTGTCGAACTTATAATACTGCGCCGCCCACATCTGGTGCTGGCCCACGTCGGTCACAATGATCGCGTCACCGTGAGTAATCTCGTAGAGCTTTTCGACCACGAACTGCGGTTTGATGACATCATCGGCATATTCATACGTGAGCGGCCGCTCTTCGCGCCAGGCCTCGATCTGCTTGAGCCAGTTTTTGCGGATCTGGTCCCAGGGTTCCTTGATACGGTGGAGTTCCTTGTTGAGGTCCACCATTACGTGTTTCACGTCTCCCACGATCGGGATGTCCACGCGCACGTTCTTCCTGATCGAGGTCGGGTCCACGTCGATATGGATGATCTTGGCCTCGGGCGCAAAACCCTCCACCTTGCCGGTCACCCGGTCGTCGAACCGCGCACCGATGGCCACGATCAGGTCCGAGTTGTGGATCGACATGTTGGCATAGTACGTTCCGTGCATGCCGAGCATGCCGAGCGACAGCGGATGGGTGCCGGGAAAGCCTCCGATGCCCATCAGGGTATGGGTCACGGGGACCTTTGTGATCTCGGCAAACTCCAGGATCTCGGCCGCGGCATTCGAGAGGATGACGCCGCCGCCGATATAGGCCACCGGCTTCTTTGCCTTGGCAATGGCTTCGGCCGCCTGTTTGATCTGCCACTTGTTGCCGGATACTGTGGGATTATAGCTCCTGATCTCGACCTTCTCGGGATAATGGAACTCAGCCTTGTTCGTCACCACATCTCTCGGAAGGTCGATAAGGACCGGTCCCGGCCGTCCTGTCGAGGCCAGATAGAACGCCTCCTTGACGGTCTGCGCGAGGTCCTTCACGTCCTTGACGAGAAAATTATATTTGGTGCAGGGGCGCGTGATGCCGACGATGTCCGCTTCCTGGAACGCATCGTTGCCGATCAAAGCCGTGGGCACCTGCCCGGTAAAGACCACGATCGGGATGGAATCCATATACGCCGTGGCGAGGGCGGTGACCACGTTCGTGGCGCCCGGGCCTGAGGTCACGAGGGCAACGCCGACCCTGCCCGTGGACCTGGCATAACCATCCGCCATATGAACCCCTCCCTGCTCGTGACGAGGCAGGATCATGCGGATGTCTTTCTGATCATAGAACACGTCAAAGATCTTGAGCACCACGCCGCCGGGATAGCAGAAGAGCGTATCTACTTTCTCCTTCTTCAGGCTTTCGAGGAGTATTTCAGCACCGGTAATCTGTTTGTTTGACATAATTCACACCTTCATGAATCAGGGTCCAGGGACCAGGGTCCTGGAGCCGGTAAAATCTTTAATGATGTTAGATCCTGGCCCCCGGACCCACGACCCAACGGGTTTTCTACGCCTTCACGATCGCCCCTGTGTTCGCCGAGGTAACCACCTTCGCATATCGTGCGAGCCAGCCTGACTTGATCTTCGGTTCCCGCGGTTTCCATTTTTTCAGCCGCTTCTTGATCTCCGCGTGGGATAACTTTATCGTAAGCTTGCGGCTCGGGATATCGAGAACGATCTTATCGCCGTTCCGCACGATCGCGATCGGCCCGCCCTCCGCTGCCTCGGGCGAGATGTGGCCGATGCACGGACCGCGCGTGCCGCCCGAGAACCTGCCGTCGGTCAGGAGCACAACCGATTCGCCGAGCCCCATGCCGGAGATGGCCGACGTGGGTGAGAGCATCTCGCGCATGCCCGGCCCGCCCTTGGGCCCTTCATACCGGATCACGATCACATGCCCGGGTTTGATCCTGTTCGCGAGAATGGCCTTCATCGACTCTTCTTCAGAGTCGAACACGATGGCCGTCCCCTCGAACTTTTTCATGGTGTCGCTCACCGCGGTCTGCTTCACAACACAGCCGTTCGGGGCAAGGTTGCCGGAGAGCACCGCAATCCCGCCCTCCTGATGATAGGCGTTTTGCAAGGTCCTTATGACGTCATCGTTCCCGACACGGCCGGCCTTTGCATTATCGACGATCGATCTGCCGCTCACGGTGGGTGAGGGCTTGAGCACCTTGGTGAAGCGGGATAATACACCCGGTATCCCGCCTGCAGCATCCAGGTCCTCCATATAGGTAGGGCCGCCGGGCAGCATGTTGCACAGGTGCGGTGTCGTTCGGCTTATTTTGTCAAACGTGTCGATCGATAATTCGATACCGGCTTCATGCGCAATGGCCGGGATATGGAGCGTCGTGTTGGTCGAGCCGCCGAGCGCCATGTCGATCCGGATCGAGTTCTCGAAGGCATTCTTCGTCATGATCTTGCGCGGAGTGAGACCTTCCTTCACCATACTGACGATCCGTTTGCCGCTGTCAAAGGCGATCCGCCGTTTTTCTCCTGATACCGCGAGCGCGGTTGCGCATCCGGGAAGGCTCATGCCCAGCGATTCCGTGACGCAGGCCATTGTGTTCGCCGTATACATCCCCTGGCACGAACCAGGCCCCGGACAAGCGCAGACCTCGAGCTCGGCTAGTTCGGTCTCGGACATTTCACCCTTCCTGACCTTGCCCACAGCCTCGAAAGCGCTGATAAGGTTGACCCGGTTGCCGCGATAGTTCCCTGAATGCATCGGCCCGGCGGTCACCACGATCGTCGGGATGTCGATCCGCGCCGCTGCCATGAGCATGCCCGGCGTGATCTTGTCACAGTTTGTGAGAAGCACAAGCCCGTCGAAAGCATGGGCCATGGATATGGACTCCACAATATCGGCGATCAGTTCACGGGACGGCAGCGAATAATGCATCCCCATGTGCCCCATGGCAATTCCGTCACAGATGCCGGGCAGGCCGAAAAAGAGCGGCCAGCCGCCGCCTGCGTGCACGCCCTTCTCGATGAAGCGCTCGAGGTCGCGCATGCCGATGTGGCCCGGGATAAGATCGGTGAAACTCGTGGCAACGCCGATCATGGGCTTGTCGAGCTCACTTCTCGTGATGCCCGTTGCAAACAAAAGAGACCTGTGCGGCGCCCGCTCCAGGCCTTTTTTGATCCTGTCGCTTCTCAAGAATTAAGTACTCCTATAGTAGCAGCGTTAGAACGGCACAGGTAAAAGCTGCCCTGCCTGTGCAAGGGGCGCAATCCCAGACGAATGAGGCGTACATAAAAGTACGCCGTAGAGGAAGGACGCCGCGCATCAGAGCAAATGGACTTTATACGGACCGTTAATTGTTATTTTTAACATAGATACGGGAAGAGAGTCAATAAAAAAATCCCCCCTTACTCTTCGTCGTAAAGAGGGATTTCTCTTCTCTCAAATGGGCAAAAAACACAAAAGGCAAGGTTTTTTAACCTTGCCTTCCCGCTGTCAGGCCTGACCGACTCTTGAGCGCCTGATAATGTCCATCATCCTGTCTTTTGCAGCAAGTTTCAGTTTCTGTATTCGCTTCCGTTCTACTTCTTCCTCAGGGGTGAGGTACCGATGGGTTTCAAAACTCATCAGCGTGCTTTCCAGCTGCCGGTGTTCCTGTTCCCATTTTTGAAACTCTGAATTCTCCACCCTGAGTTTTTCTACAAGTACCTCTTCCTTTACCTCCACATTCATATTTCGGCCCTCCTTATAGGGTTTAACGTCAATAAGAGGCTGAAACACATCTGTTATGTTAGGAAAACAGTATCACATTTACCATAAAAAGGCAAGAGTTTCTATTTGCCGGGAAATAAAGGGTTTTACGCTGCTTGAGCAAGATCCTCAAGCGCCTTTTTTTCCAGGGTCATGATCACTGCGTCCTCCGTCGGCAAGTCGTAGTAAGCCCTCCGGACAAAACTGCCGGTAAAACCGAGATTCGAATAGAGCTTCTGGGCCGCTGTGTTCGAAGCCCTGACTTCGAGAAAGGCCCGTCGGGCGCCTTTGGCATAGGCGCGCTTGATGGCATCAAGCACGAGCTGCCGGGCGATTCCGTGCCGCCGGTACGGCGGAGCCACGGCAAGGTTCAGGATGTGCATCTCGTCCTCGACAAGCCAGTAGATGAGGTAGCCCGTCACAATGCGCGGCGCCGCATCATTCGCTAGCGACACGAGGAGCGTTGAAACTCCCGGACTGCGGAACTCGGACAGGAAGAGGTTCCTCGACCAGGGCATGCTGAACGAGGTCTGCTCGATGGCGAGGACCTGGTCGATATCTTCCTTCTTCATCACGTCTATCGCGATGTCCGTCTTTTTTCCCACGCCACCTCGGCCTCCGGCCTGCGAATGTACAGCGGTGTCAGGCTGTCCGGGTCCGTCTGCTTTCCGTTTTTGATCAGGTCGAGTCCGATCTCGGCTACGGTCGCGGCGGAAGGCAGGGCCGCGGAAAGCGGCGCGAACAGGGCCGTATTGCCGAACTGCTGCTCGATCTCCCTCCGGTAGAGGTGCGCGGCCTCGCCGGTGAAAAGGGTCTTTCTGGATATTTTTTCGCCAAACTCTCGAATTGATATCGTCATCTCCGGCATGACCTGCGCAAAAGCCGCTCCGTCAAAAATATAGAGCGCCGCATATACCTCGTTCTTTCGCGCATCGAGCATGGGACACACGGGGTAGGCGGCATAGGGGAGGTTCCACGCGAGCGCCTGGAGCGTGGGCACAGAGGCAACCGGCTTGCCCGTGGCAAGCGCGAGTCCCTTGACCGTGGAGAGGCCTATCCTGAGGCCGGTGAACGAACCAGGCCCGATGGCAACGGCAAAGCCCCCGAAATCGGCCATCGCAATCCCCGTGTCCTTGAGCACCCGGTCCACGGTGGACATCAACCGCTCGGAGTGCGTGACTTCGATGTTCAGGCTGTACTGCGCGATGACTCCGTCTTCCGATACAACGGCCACGCTGCCGGTCTTGGTCGAGGTCTCGATTCCGAGGATGAGCATAGGCGTTACCTTAACGTAAAAATCCGTTCATGTCAAAAATAAAAAAATGCGCCTGTTGTGCTGCCTGGTGAGAAGCTAAGGGCATAGAGACAATTCGCACCGAGTGCCGATGGCATCGGATTCCAATATGAGGTTAGAGCGCGACAGGAAAACATTGAATTCTGGAGATTCCTCTACGGACCTTCACTTCGCGCATTCCCCGCGGATGCCGATACGAACCTTCATTTGCTGCAGGGAGCTTCAATGGAAGTTATGTGATCACTTTCCGTTGTTCATCTTTAACCAGTTCGCATCGGCCTTTTTGATGTTCCCGGGAATATCCCTGCTCCATTTTTCATACGCGGTACTGCTGCAATTCAGGTAAAGCTTCCCGTCGACGATCTTCCATACTTCAGGATCGGTTTTGGCTTTCCGTTCCTCCGTCAGGGCCCAGGCGCAATAACCGTCGTATTGCGGAGCGTATTTCTCCGGACTGGTCGCAAACAGATCCCTGTTCTCTTTGCTTAGGAAATACCAAGTCATGTCATGCCACCGGAAGGTAAATGACTCGTTGCCTTTAAGCGCTTTGCCGTCCTTGAAATATGCGACGGTATCGTACCCCTTTATGGCCACATCATCCACCGGTGATGGTGACTGTCCTACAGCTATGCCGCTGAAGCCAGTCAATAGTAACAATACAAATGATAAACTCATGAGAATCCCCTCGGTTGCTTTCTGTAATTTCATATCCCTCTACCTCCATAGTTCATTATGG